>Ga0316605_10000306_pt1 | contig 39256 bp, 32 predicted proteins | sample OWC_soil_day20_n_FD_207666 | JGI IMG/M metagenome (GOLD analysis project Ga0316605, IMG submission 207666) | Wetland soil microbial communities from Old Woman Creek delta, Ohio, United States - OWC_soil_day20_noCT | ecosystem: Environmental > Terrestrial > Soil > Wetlands | place: USA: Ohio...
ATCAAAATAGAGGAGATTGCTTAATTTTAATAAAGGAAAATTTTTAGATTATGGCTCATAAAAAAGGTGTCGGTAGTTCTAAGAACGGCCGCGAATCACACAGTAAACGATTAGGCGTTAAATTATTTGGCAGTCAGTACGCAAAAGCCGGTAATATTCTGGTACGCCAGAGAGGAACCGTTCATAATCCGGGCGAAAATGTAGGTATCGGAAGAGATCATACACTTTATGCTCTTATTGACGGAGTAGTATTCTTCAAAAAGAAAGCTGACAACAAATCTTACGTATCAATTCTGCCAAAGGTAGTTGCCGAGGCATAACAATACCAGATTTTAAAACTTAAAGAAAGACATCCGGATGGGTGTCTTTTTTTGTGTACATAGCAGCAATCAATTTACCTGCGATATCGATATTAAAAAAATGTACTTGTAAGTTACTGATTTATAGATTTAAGTGCATAATTGCGAGGGTACCACCCTCGCAATTATGCATACTGCTCAGAAAATGAGTACGTTGTAAACAGGATTATTTTGCGGAATTCCGCCGGAGGCGTAAACCGACGCCGAAGAGGAGTACCACATAATCCGCTGAAAGCGGGAAAAGGCGGCAAAGCCGCACCATCTAATTTTGCGCACCGCAGGCTTATGACAGCGGCTCAGCCGCACCATTTTCATTCTCCAAAAGGTAGGGTTGCAGCATGACGGAAGCAAATTGAGTTTGCGGGCGCCAAGGTTTCGCTGTATTTTGCTCGTTGGAACGCATAAATACAGCGAGGGTTTAAAGAGGAGGCAAAATGCATCGATTGCAAAAAAACACAATTGTATGTTGTTGGTATAGAGTATTAAGTGCATAATTGCGAGGGTAACACCCTCGCAATTATGCATATTATTCAGAAAATTAGCAGGTTGTGAACGGGATTATTTCGTGTGTCTCATACTGAAATTGGTTGACGCTCCTAAGCCTCTTAAATTAGGAGCGATTAGGTGCTCCTTCGTCGCTGGTCTACGCCTTCGGCGGAGATTGCTACTGATTTTATCGAATATTTCACTATCGCAAATTCCTCATTATCAAAGAAAAATGTACTACCCTTTCATTTTGTGCTATACTCAGAAATTCAGACTTTTACGAATCAGGAATTTCTGTTCTATTAGCTCTCCCTTTCAAAATTTTTGAAACATAATTATAATTTTCGTGAGTTAAGGATGAGATTTGCCGGATTGTTGCATTTGCAGAGAAATACAAAAAATTGATTAGATTTCTCATCTCGTCTTTTTTTAGCTGAGATATTGAAATGCCACTAATGTTCGATTTTAATTGCTTTGAAATTTCTTCATCCGGAAAGCAAAATTTTGAATTGCTAAAATCTTCGTTAAATCCAGTTAAACTAAGTGTTTTATTAAGTAACGCAATATCAAGCATTTCTTTGGAAGGATATTCAGAATTAATCAAACTAGGGTCTATTTTTATAAAATTTCGTAAGGAACTTTTCTGTTTAAATTGAAAGTGGTATGAACTCCATCTATAATCGCCGGGATGTTGACATGCGCCATGCTTTACTGGGTTTTGAAGAATATACAGAATCCTGTCTATGTGCCAGGACTTTGACCCCTTGCTTACAGACCCAAAAGGCGAACAGAACAAATTTCCGGATGCATCGTTTTTCCTGTTGTACCACACGACATAACTGTGAAGAAATGTCCCCATAAATTCACTAAGCCGTTTTGTGTTTATTTGCAGATGAATATGGTTATCCATAAGTACAAATGCGGATATAATTACACCAAACTTAATCGCATATTGATTAAGTTTCATGATAAAAACGATTCTTTCAATATCATCGTAAAAAACTGTATTTCTGTTGTTCCCGCGTAGATACACATGGATATTCCCTTCCTGAACTCTTTTCTTCTTCTCAAATGTTTTCATGGTTTCTTGATTTAATGATGTTTTAACTAGGATCATTTTCTACGTTATTGTATTCTTCATATGGTCTGACAACGATTGGTTCCAAATGGAGCTTGATGATGAAGTTCTCCATTTCAGGGATATTAAGCTGGAGTATCCCTTTCCCGTTTGTGAGATGGCTTACTGATTCACATAAAAGTTTCTCTGAAATCCTTTCCGGGAGCTCTTCCTGGCTATTAAGCCTGTTTAATAATCTCTTCTGGTTATTTCTGCGGAAGAGTAGAAGCCTGTTCCGCAATCGAATTTTTCGTCTGATTTTTCTCTCGCACATATCTCTCTGCCTTCATTTATTCTCTCACTTTAACGATTTCCGCAAATTTTAGGTTTGACAAACAGCTTAAATCATGGGAATGCCAAACGAACTGAAATTTTGGATATGAAACGGGCATGTTCAGTAAATGCAATCTTACATGAAAATATTACATGCGAGTTCCATCCGGCCATTAAAATCAAAATTATTTACGGATGAAATTATGTAGAAAAATTTTTTAATTAAAGGGCTGGAAGAAAAATTACTGATTTCTAAAAATTGTTTTGTCATTTATAGAAATTATCTTTGTAAAGTGTTTTTATAAAAAAATGGCATTGATATTTTTTTTATTTTTTTTGCCTGCCTATTTTTTGTTTATTTGAATGCCTGATTTTTATTTCATTATTTTATTGTTGTCAGTTCGCTTATAATTAGTGTATTATGTATAAAGAGATTGTTTCTGGTAAGGAAAAAATTGCCGTTGTAGGTCTTGGATATGTGGGTCTGCCTTTGGCTCTCGAATTTGCAAAAAAGGTTGATGTTATTGGAGTGGATGTGAATGAGGGGCATGTGGCGAAATTATGGCGGGGAGAAGACCCGAATGGTGAGTTGGGATCTGACTCATTTGCCGACAGAAAAATCAGCTTTACTACTAATCCAGCCGAACTTAAGGGTGCTAAATTCATTATTATTGCGGTGCCCACTCCTGTTGATAAGTATAACAAACCGGATTTGAAACCATTGCTCACTGCAACTAAAAGTGTTGGAAAGTATCTTAAAAAAGGAGATTATGTAGTTTATGAATCTACTGTATATCCAGGTTGCACGGAAGAAGAGTGTATCCCGCTTCTTGAGCAGATGAGCGGGCTAAATTGTGGTCTTGATTTTAAAGTAGGGTATTCTCCTGAAAGGATTAACCCGGGAGATTTGGAGCACTCTTTGCAAAATACAATTAAGATTGTTTCGGGTTGTGATGAAGAGTCGCTTGAAGAGATTGCAAAGACATATGAGTTGGTTGTGAAGGCTGGTGTTCATAGGGCCCCGGCAATGAAAGTGGCGGAGGCGGCTAAGATTATTGAAAACACCCAGCGGGATGTGAACATTGCACTCATGAATGAACTTTCGATTCTGTTTAACCGGATGAATATAAATACTTATGATGTGCTTAATGCAGCGGGAACAAAATGGAATTTCATGAAGTTCAGTCCTGGTTTGGTTGGCGGACACTGTATTGGCGTTGACCCATATTATCTGGTGCATAAGGCGGCCGAACTAAAATATCACACACAAATGGTGGCTTCGGGCCGGTTTGTAAATGACTCGATGGGCGGATACATTGCCAAGCAGACTGTTAAACGGATTTTGGCAAGTGGAAAGGAGGGCGATTCGGGAGTGAAGAATGAAAGTGCAAAAATTGCAATTAACTCAGGAGTCAAAAAAGGGACAACCCTTGAAAATCTTCGTGTTCTGGTAATGGGTGTGACTTATAAGGAAAATGTTTCTGACATAAGGAACTCTAAGGTATCGGATATTGTGAATGAGTTGGTTTCCTATAATATCGATGTGGATGTCATTGATCCGAAGGCTGATGCTCATGAGGTACTGGAGGAGTACAAAATCCGCATTCAAAAGGAGCCTGTTGGCTTGTATCATGCTGTTATAGTGGCTGTTTCTCATAAAGAGTATGTCGGTCTTTCTGCAGATGATTTCCGCAAATTGCTTATGCCGGGTGGATTGTTGGTAGATGTAAGAGGTATTTATCGTTCATTGTCGAAGGAGTTCAGATATTGGTCGCTGTAGTTGTATCGCTTCATTTCAGTTTACTTTTTGATTGCATCTTAAATTTTAACTATTGGGTATTGTGCAGATATTCTGCTTATTACAACTTTTTATGGCAGCATTGCTGCCACAAAAAGTTGTAATATGTTGTTGGTGACGCGCTTAGTGAAAAGTGAATGGCCGTTATTACGTTCTGAAATTAGTTGACGCAGCCTGAGGTCCCGCCGGAGGCGTAAACCGGCACCGGAGGTGCACAATTTAAACTGAAAAAAGCCAGTGGCAATGGTTTGGTTTGGCTGGAAATAAATTATCTTTGTGTGGGGAATCGGAGATGAGTAATATGAGGGGATATTGCTTTGAATCATAGTATGGTTGTGAGGGGCAGTTGAAGGTTCCGGTTTGGGAATTTTTTGTTGAATATTTTTGAATTTCAGGGGTTATGTGCTGGTATGTTCTATATACGGCTGCAAGGGCGGAGAAGCAGGTTGCGGCGAGGTTGGAGGGTGAGGGGGTAGAGGTTTTTTTGCCGCTACACAAGACTAAGAGGAGATGGTCGGACAGGATTAAGGTGGTGGAGATGCCTCTTTTTAAATCTTACGTTTTTGTTCAGTGTCCGGAGCACCGGCTTTATTCGCTGAATACAATTTATGGCGTTTCGAGAACTGTGTTTTATCTTGGCAAACCGGCAAAGGTGCGTCAGGTGGAAATTGATGCAATTCGTCAGTTTTTGAAACTTGCAGAAAATCACGATATTTTGACGAGCGGCGATAAGGTCGAAATTATTGCCGGAGCATTTGAAAAACAGAAGGGAGAGGTGCTTAGAGTGGATGAAAAAGGTGTTGCTCTTTTTCTGGAAGAACTGGGTGCAAAAATTTATGTAGATTTGTCTTCGGTAAACAAACTGGGATAGGTTTTTGCGGATACAGATATCGGACAATGGGTGTTGCGATAATTATATTGGTTAATAATTAATGGAAATGGATTATAATACACAAAGGAGTAAACTGATTATGCCCGAATACGGAAGGCATGTTCAGAAGATGATTAATTATGTCAAGAATATTGAGGACAGGGAGAAGAGAAATGAGCAGATACGGGCGGTCCTTACGACAATGGGTGTTCTCAATCCATCACTCAGGGATATTAATGATTTCAAGCATAAGCTATGGGATCACGTTCAGATAATTTCGGATTTTGATATTGATATCGATTCGCCATATCCGATTCCAACAAAGGATACTTTCTCTACTAAGCCTAATTCAATTCCTTTGGAAACAAACCCTCTCAAGGCGGCTCACTATGGAAGGAATATTCAGAATATGCTTGATATGGTGGCAGACAAACCTGAGGGAGAGACGAAAACCAATATGATTCGTATACTGGCAAACTACATGCGTCAGCAATATCTTATATGGAATAAGGAATCGGTTATTGAGGAGACAATTTTCAAGGATATTTACAAACTTTCTGGAGGAAGGATTGTGGTACCGGATGATATTCATCTTGATACAACTGTTCCAAGAGAACAGAGTACACACAGGGAGGTGAACGGCTACAGGGATCAGGTTGGTGCCGGCCACAGAGATCAGAATGCTTTTAGGGAACGCTCAAAGTTCAAAAGTAAAAACATCAAAAACAAGAGAAAATAATGGCTGTATTTAAGGTAGAGGGTGGGCACCGTCTTTGTGGTGAACTCATTCCACAGGGCGCAAAAAATGAGGCTCTGCAAATTCTTTCGGCAGTATTGCTTACCCCTGAACGAGTGGTGGTGCACAATGTTCCTGATATCTTAGATGTAAATAAGCTAATTGAGATGCTTGGCGATTTAGGCGTTAAGGTGGAGCTACTGCCCTCTGCATCCAATTCCAGTTCAAATATTTCCAGAAGTTATTCTTTCTGTGCAAAGGATATTAATCTTGACTTTGTGAGAAGCGAAGAGTTTCGCCGCAAATCTGCTGCATTAAGGGGATCTGTGATGCTCACAGGGCCCATGCTTGCGCGTTTTGGGTTTGCGTATATGCCTAAACCCGGTGGGGACAAAATAGGAAGAAGAAGGCTGGATACGCATTTGATTGGTTTTGAAAAACTTGGGGCTGAGCTCAATTTTGAACAGAGTAGTTCCTATTTTGAAGTGAAAAGTAAAGGTCTTAAGGGCTGCTATATGCTGCTTGACGAAGCCTCTGTTACCGGAACGGCAAATATTGTAATGGCTGCAGTGCTGGCCGAAGGTAAAACCATAATTTACAATGCTGCTTGTGAACCATATCTGCAGCAACTTTGCAAAATGCTCAACAGAATGGGGGCAAAAATTTCCGGAATAGGCTCTAATTTATTGACCATTGATGGTGTAAAAGAGCTTGGCGGAACAGACCATACCATTCTTCCTGATATGATTGAGGTTGGCAGTTTTATTGGACTGGCTGCTATGACAGGAAGCGAAATTACAATTAAGAATGTCGCATTTGATGAGCTGGGAATTATCCCTGCTCAGTTTCGCAGGCTTGGAATCACAGTTGAGAGAAGAGGGGACGATATTTACATTCCAACTCACGAACATTATGAGATAGAGAGTTTTATGGACGGGTCAATTATGACCATTGCAGATGCTCCCTGGCCGGGGCTCACTCCTGACTTGCTTTCTGTATTCCTGGTTGTGGCTATTCAGGCTAAAGGTTCAGTTCTGATTCACCAGAAAATGTTTGAGAGCAGGCTGTTCTTTGTTGATAAACTGATAGACATGGGTGCGCAGATTATTTTGTGTGACCCTCACAGGGCTACAATAATTGGACACAACAGAGAGTTTTGCCTAAGAGGAACAAGAATGGTATCTCCGGACATTCGCGCAGGTATTGCATTGCTCATTGCAGCAATGAGTGCCAAAGGTGTATCTGTGATTGAAAATATTGAGCAGATTGACAGAGGATATCAGGAAATAGACAAGAGGCTTAACGCAATTGGAGCAAAAATAGAGAGAGTATAACATATGGCAAAGAAGAACGAAAATACATCAAAGGCCGCTACTAAATCTAAAACAGGAGAAAATGCTCCTGCACCTCAGGGAATGGAGGCTGTCCGCCTGATTGCAGGTCTTTTTTTTGGTGGTCTGTCCATTTACACATTTATTGCTTTAATTTCATTTGTTTTTACCTGGGCGGAGGATCAGTCGCTGCTTAGCAACCCGGATGTATGGAACAACCTTGTTCCGGTTGAGAATGGTGGCGGAAAAATAGGTTTTTTCTGGGCTAATTTTTTAGTTTCCAATCTTTTTGGGCTTGGTGCTTTTGCAATACCTTTTTTCTTTGGTGCTATTGCGCTGTATTCACTTAAAATACGCAAGGTTAAGCTGTTGCGAATATTTTTCCTATCCGCCTTTGGCGCAATAATCATATCCATTTTCTTTTCGTACGTATTTGGGTTTACAAAGTTCGACGACTGGTTTGGAAACGGAGCCGGAGGTTCATACGGATATTTTGTAAATCAGTGGCTTATTTCTATGCTTGGAGCATCCGGCGCCGGATTGCTCATTTCTGTATTAATGGTACTCTGGTTTGTGCTCATGAGCTATAAAATTGTGATATGGTTCAACAGCGCAATTTCCGCAATGTTCCACCGCAAACCCAAAGAGGATGTTGTTGCAATGGCTGCTGCTGCAGATGCTGCATATATGGATTCTGCAGATGAGAAGGATCTCACTGCGGCAATGGAAGACGTTGCTGCGGAGAAAGAGGATGAGCTTAAAGGAGGTACTGTGTTTGAAGTAGGAGAGTCACCACTCTCGTCTGCTGCTGCAGGGCCCGCATCTGCTGTCCCTTTTGAAGTTATTGACAACGGGAACACAGAAAATACCGAAAACGGCGATGACTCTGATGAGGATTTCTTAAAAGACATACCTGTCGGGTCGCTTGATACTTTATTTGATCCAAGGCTGGATTTGTCTGATTATAAATCGCCAGGTCTGGACCTTTTGGAAGATTATAAAGACAAAATATATGATGTTCCGCGCGATGAGCTTGAAATGAACAACCGCAGGATTGTCAAGACACTGAGTGATTATAAAATTGGCATCGAGCGAATATTCGCACGCCCCGGGCCAACAGTAACTCTATATGAGATTGTACCTCAGGCGGGTGTTCGCATCTCCCAGATTAAAAGACTTGAGGATGATATAGCTCTTTCGCTTGCAGCAAAGGGTGTCCGGATTATTGCACCAATCCCCGGTACCAACACAGTAGGTATTGAGGTTGCAAATGCACGGCCAAGTATTGTTCCAATGAAATCGGTACTGGATGAACCAAAGTTCCGTAATGGTGCTTTTGATTTACCAGTTGTGCTGGGCAGAACAATATCAAATGAACCAATGGTTTTTGACCTTGCCAAAATGCCTCACCTTCTTGTTGCGGGTGCCACAGGCCAGGGTAAATCGGTTGGCCTTAACGCAATTATAACATCATTATTATATACAAAACACCCAAGTGAACTTAAGTTCGTTCTCGTTGACCCTAAGAAAGTTGAGCTTTCGCTATATGCAAAACTTGAGAAGCACTTTCTGGCAAAACTGCCGGACGGTGACGATGCAATTATTACAGATACGCAAAAGGTTGTATATACTCTCCGTTCGCTAACTATCGAAATGGATGCCCGTTACGACTTGCTTAAAATGGCCAAGGTGAGAAATGTAAAGGAATACAACGAAAAATTTCTTTCTCGTCGCCTGAATCCTTTGAAAGGCCATCGTTTTATGCCTTTTATTGTAGTAATTATTGATGAGTTTGCCGATTTGATTATGACAGCTGGTCGTGAAGTAGAGGAGCCTATCGCACGTCTCGCACAGCTGGCTAGGGCAATTGGCATCCACCTTGTAATTGCAACTCAAAGACCAACCACAAATATTATTACTGGTCTTATAAAAGCCAACTTCCCTGCACGGATTGCTTTCAAGGTTATTTCAAATATCGACTCCCGCACAATTCTTGATACACCCGGAGCCAACCAACTGATAGGAAGGGGCGATATGCTCATCTCTTCCGGTGTGGACCTGACAAGGGTACAGTGTGCTTTTGTAGACACAAAGGAAATTGATAGAATTGTCAATTTTATCAGCGACCAGAGGGGATACTCTACTGCTCACTATCTGCCAGAATATGTCGGAGAAGAGGGTGAAAGTACTGCAGGAGATATCGATTTGGGTAAAAGAGATAAACTTTTCGACGAAGCGGCTAAGCTTATTGTTCAATATCAGCAGGGTTCAACTTCTCTCATTCAGCGAAGAATGAACTTGGGATACAACAGAGCCGGAAGAATAATGGATCAGCTTGAAGCTGCAGGAATAGTGGGGCCATCCGAAGGGAGCAAGGCAAGGCAGGTTTTGATTACCGACTTCCATTCTCTTGACAGAATTCTTGCTTCTCTGGAATAATCCTGAAAATCCTGAATTATTTGCAGTTCTATGAAAAATAATAGGTTTGAGGAATTAAATATTGTTTTTGCACTTATTATATCTGCGATTACTATATTTTTTCCTTGTCCGGAACTCAGCGCACAAAATCCAAAGACTTCCGATATTGTCCGGTTTCTAACTGAGACAATAAAGACGATGCCGGCGGTCGAAATGGATTTTGAGCTTATTCAGGATAAATCTGCCGGCAAAAATACTGCCTCTTCGCGGGGGAATGTTCCAATTTATAAGGGGGTTGTTCAGGCACAGGGGAGCTCATATAAACTCATAAATCCGGAACTTGAGCTGTATTGTGACGGCTTTACCAAATGGATACTGAATATCTCTTCAAAAGAGCTGGTGATAGTCCCCAACGATGCAACGGCAACTGATATTGTTGAAAATCCGCTTGGCTTTCTCACATCTCTGAACAAGGGTTATGAATATCCCTTCCGTGTGTTTTCGGGGTCGCGCAATGGAAAACAAATTTGGGTAGTAGACCTTACTCCGGTAAACAAAAGGCTGGCCTATAAATCTATTTCTGTTGGCGTTGAGAAAAATTCTTATATACCAAGAATGATTAAGTATGTGGCCAAAGACGGCACTTCATACATAATAAATATCACCAGATTCGAAAGGCAAAATTCTGTTCGTCCTAAGGAGTATTTTCAATTCCCCGCCTCCCGTTTGAAAGGGCTTGAGGTGAATGATATGAGGTAACTAAATATTAAGCGATTTGAGAATTAGCATTGCTAATCCCTATTTTCGCAAGTACCTCTATTATTGACGGATATGTGTTTGTCAGATACTTTGGCAAATCGCACTTGTTTACCCAGATTGCCTTTTCTATTTCCTCTTCCTGCTGTGGAACAGTATGAATACCATTTCCAAGGTAATTCATATTAAACCAGCGGGTACATTTCAGGTAAAAAAGTCCATCCCTGTGGTATGTGTGAAAGGTGTCGCAAATGTGCCCGTTAATTTCCAGGTCGTGTATTCCGCACTCCTCTTCAACTTCACGCACTGCAGTCACTTCAATGTCTTCATCCGGCTCTTGTTTGCCTTTGGGAAGATCCCACGTACCGTGCCTGAAAATTAGCAGGTACTCCCCATTCCTGTTCTTAACAACTCCTCCGCCTGCAGTAATTGGGGTGAGTTGAGTGCACAGCTGTTTAAAGGAATCCTCTACACTTTCGCAGGGAATATAAAGTTTGGTTATCTGTGGTGAGTTGTCGAAAAGTTCCGGCAGATTTGCAAGTTCCGGGAAGGAGCCGGGGCTATAAAGGACTGCGTCTGGTTCGCTTAGTGCCTCCTCATTGTTTGAGCAGACTGCAAGACGGCGGTTGTTGAAGTATATACTGTGCATTAAAAAATAGGATGATTTTACTATCTTTGTACAAAGATACTTTAATATGGAGTCAATTGAAAAAATAGTTGCAAGACAACTCTTGGAAATTAAAGCCGTAAGGCTTAATACAGATAAGCCTTTTACATGGGCATCAGGTTGGAAATCACCAATTTATTGTGATAATAGAAAGATATTATCATACCCAAAAGCAAGGGAAATTATTTTTAAAAACCTTGCAAAAATCATTGAACAGAACTATAAAAACGTAGATGTGATAGCTGGAGTTGCTACCGGGGCCATCGCCTGGGGAGTGCTTGTTGCTGAGGTGCTTGGAAAGCCTTTTGTGTATGTTCGTCCGAAACCCAAGGATCACGGTACCGGTGCTCAAGTCGAAGGAGATTTGCCTGCCGGAGCATCAGTGGTTGTTGTTGAAGACCTCATCTCTACAGGAGCAAGTTCGTTGTCTGCTGTTGATGCATTGCAAAACGAAGGCGCCCATGTTCTTGGAATGGTGGCAATATTCTCGTACAACTTTGACAAGGCAAGACGGTCATTTGAATATGGCAACTGCGAACTGCGTACTCTCACAAATTACGACACTCTCATAGACGAGGCATTGAATTGTAATTATATCAAGGAAAAAGAAATAGCACTTCTTCGCGAATGGCGGTTCCATCCGGAAGCATGGGGGCAAAACCTATAGATTTAAATGGCTAATACACAGGCAAAGGGCAGGACTGTAAGGATACAGCAACCTGCAAGTCAAATTTTTGCGCTCTTTTCGGACCTTACTAATTTTACAAAAAGCCTTCCGGAGGAGGTTGGTAAAAAGGTGAATATAGTTTCCACATCCGATACACTAACCGGCAAGGTTCAGGGATTTGACCTGGGTATAAAGGTGGCAGAGAGAATCCCATTTTCGCTTATCAGATATGAGCAATTTGGAAGGAGTCCGTTTCCGTTTAATTTCATCATGAGAATTGAATCAATATCTCCAATGGAGAGTTCGTTTAATCTTGAGTTGAATGCAGAACTTTCCGGAATGTTTAAAATGATGCTGGGAGGAAAACTTCAGGAGGCTGTAGACAAAATTACTGATGAGCTGGAGAAGGGTCTGGGTGGTTCTCCTTTGGCATAGGTTTAGAAATGCTGCTTTAAATAATCTATAATGAAAAACTTACTAAAGCCGGCCTTGGGCGTAGCTGCAATTTTCGCTGCTTCGCTCATTTTCGCATTTGACTCAGATAATACAATGGACGGAAAGATTTCAATAATACCGGAACCGGTGTTGATAAAAGAAGGAGTCAAAAACTCAGCTCCGGTGGTCATCGACAAAAACAGCGTTTTAATGCTCGCCTCGGACGAGTGTAAAGAGTCTGCCAGTTTTCTTAATAGTTATCTGAAAAAGTATTATGGGTTTAGCCCTAAAATTGCAAAATCTGCAAAAAAAACCTCTTCAGTAATAATCTTTTCAATTGATAAAGAAGGTGTTAAAAAAGCGTTTATTGATGCAGATAAACAACCCAAAAAAACAGTTGACTTTGCCACACTAATCGTTAAGCCGAAGGAAGGAGCTTATTTCCTTTCTGTAGAAAATGGCAATATTAAACTAATTGGTGCTGATGCCCAAGGGCTGTTTTATGCGGTTCAGTCGCTCATTCAGCTTTTGCCGGCAGAATCATGTGCTGGCGCATGTGAAGGAGCATGTGTTGGTGCAGAAGCCGGAGCAAGAACCGGGACTAATTCTGATATAAATAAATCACGGATACCCGCTCTTACTGTACCGGCCGTTGAGGTTTATGACTATCCCCGATTTGAGTACAGAGGAATGCATCTGGATGTTGTAAGGCATATCTTTTCGGTAGATTACATTAAGCAGTATATAGATTATCTCGCTCTTCACAAGATGAATTACTTTCACCTTCATCTTACAGACGATCAGTCCTGGAGAATAGAGAGTAAAAAGTATCCAAAGCTTAACTCTATTGGCTCCTGGAGAGACGGAACAATAATCGGCATTTTTCCGGGAACAGGTGTGGATTCCACCAGGTATGGCGGGTTTTATACTGTTGAGCAATTGAAGGATATTGTAAAATATGCTGCTGAAAGGCAAATAACAATCGTCCCTGAGATTGATGTACCTGGCCATTCAATGGCTATCATAGCTAGTTATCCCCAGTTCAGCACAACTCCGGATATTCCTAAAAAAACAGCAATTACATGGGGAATATATAATCGCCAGAACAATGTGCTTGCTCCTTCGGATGAAGTATTCGTTTTTCTTGCCGATGTTTTTAATGAGCTTATGGATATTTTTCCCGGCCCGTACATTCACATTGGAGCAGACGAGTGTGCGAAAAGATGGTGGAAGGAATCGGCATCTACTCAGGAGTATATGCGCAGCAAAGGATTAAAGGACGAAAATGAGTTGCAAAAGTATTTTGTTGAGAGGATATCCGAAGTGGTTACTGCCCGTGGCAGAAAAATTGTCGGATGGGACGAGATGATTGACGACGGTTTGGTTCCCGAATCAATTGTAATGAGCTGGAGAAACGCAAAGGGTGGGCTTAAGGCTGCAAAAATGGGGCACAAGGCTATTATGACCCCAATGGTTAATAGTTATTTTAATATTGCACAAAAAGAGGGTGAGACAAATCTTGCACATAAAAGCTGGCTCACTACTCTGGATTCGGTATATCTTTTTGAGCCGATTCCAGACGGATTCCCTGACGAGGCTGCTGTAAATGTGCTTGGTGGCCAGGGTTGTATGTGGACAGAATACTTTGCCAATAAAGAGCAGGTAGAATATGGAATTTTCCCTCGTCTCTCTGCAATATCGGAAGTTTACTGGTCTCCCCGAGAGAGCCGGAACATTGTTAAGTTCCGCGAAAAACTTCAGACACAGTACAAAAGATACGACCTCTGGGGTGCAAACTATTATTCCGGTGAGCGGAAATAATCCGAGGGATTGAAATATGCTTACTAAAATGATTTTGCCGGAAAAATTCAAAGAGTATCTGCAGGAAGCGATTGGCAGCGATAATGCCGATGTTGTAATTTCTGCTATTCTTACCGGCGAGCCGGTGCTTTCGGTTAGAATTAATCCGCGGAAATGGGCGAGAGATGGTGTTGTTGATTCTCATCTTTTCACGTTGCTATCCGGAGACCAGGTTCCCTGGTGCAAAGAAGGGTTATATCTTTCTGAAAGACCTGTATTTACTCTTGATCCAGCTCTTCACGCAGGTGCATACTATGTTCAGGAGCCAAGTTCTATGATTTTGTCTCTGCTAGAACCTTTTCTCCTGGAACTCGCGGCATCAAAATCAGTTCAGCAATTGGCTCCGGCAGACGGAATTCCATCCGGCTCAATAAAACTACTTGACCTTTGCGCCGCACCGGGAGGAAAATCGACTCATTTGGCATCCATCATGCCCAATGGTTCAGCACTTACTGTAAATGAAGTAATCCGCACAAGAGTAGGACCTCTAAGAGAAAACGTAGAAAAATGGGGCTATCCCAATGTGGACGTTACTTCACTTGATGCTGCTGAATTTTCTCGGAGGGGATACCTTTTTGATTTCATTCTCGTGGATGCGCCGTGTTCGGGAGAGGGAATGTTTCGCAAGGACCCTGATGCAATAAAGGAGTGGTCCGCAGAAGCCGTGGAATTGTCAGCCTCGCGCCAGAAAAGAATATTGTCGGACATTTGGGGCTCTTTATCTCCCGGAGGTTTGCTGGCATATTCTACATGCACAATGAATCGCTATGAAAATGAGGAGAATGTGGCGTGGCTGATTGATAAGTTCAAAGCCGAGCCCGTTGATTTATTTAGAGAGAGCCATTTGAGTGCTAACCTGGGTATTTTATTTTCGGATAATTTTACGCTCCGCTTGCATCCTGGCCTGGTAAAGGGGGAGGGGCTGTTCTTTGCATTACTTCGCAAACCCGAAGATGATGATACATATAGAAAGGCTGACAAACAATCTGACAAAAAGATTTTCGGCAGTAGTAAATATGATGCTTTTCCACAGAAAAATTCCGGCATTCACAATAAGAAGTTCCAAAAGCGAAGCGACCCAAAATCCCTAAACCAAAAACTTTCTCAAATTGAAGTCCCGGAGCACAACTATGCGCTTTCTTTGGACTATGCCGGTGAGTGGCCTTCTGTAGAACTTTCAAAGGAAGATGCACTTATTTATCTTTCAAGAGGTACAATCAAATTTACTGACCAGCCACTGGGTTACCTTCGAGTGACATACGGCGGCCTGGGCCTTGGTTTTGTTAAGAATCTCGGTACCCGCGCCAACAATCTTCTTCCGATGAATCATCGTATCCGTATGCAATTTTAGCGATTTCCGGCCGAATCGCCCTCATCAATTAGTTGGCAATCAAAATCAATGCATAACTATTTTTAACTAGTGGCCGGAAATCGTTGCTACTACATGCTAAGGAAGAGTTTTTGCCAGAAAAACGCTTTTTTCTAACTCTTTGATATTGTGTATAGTACAACTTTTTGTGGCAACACTGTTGCCACAAAAAGTTGTATTTGCCACTACACCAATGATTTGCAATAATTATTCTGTAGATTGTCCCGTCCTGAAATAGGTTGACTCACCATTGCCGTCCAATTTGACAAATCATCGTTTCCAAAATGGGGCAAGTTAGGTGCTCCTGCGTCGCAGGTTTACGCCTTCGGCGAAAATTTGCCGCAAATTCAATATTGTAAATCCCTCATTATCAATCAATAACTTATAATTGCGAGGGTATTACCCTCGCAATTACGTGCTATAGGCTGAAATCCAGATTTTTACGAATCGTTTTTTAGCCCAAAATTCTGGCCGGATGGATTGCTGCCGCACGGCTCATAAACCGCGGCGCAGCCGCACCATATTTTTTGAATTCCCGCACATGATTTAAATGACTGATATTGTGCGCGCTATTAATAGTTGAGGCGTTTCAAGCGCCTCAACTATTAATATATAACTCAGGTTTAAAGCGTTAAGTCCTATGCGGGAAATTTCAAAAATCAATCTTAGTCAACCAATTTTAGGATGGGATAGCACTTGATCTCTAACTTGTAAAGTATTAGTCCTGTGGTAGATACAACTTATTGTGGCAGCACTGCTGCCACAATAAGTTGTATTTCGCTCACTAATAAAGACTTGCGAAAAAGTAGTTAATCAACGAGATTTTATTCTTGTTTATCTAAGAATCACATTGCCAGGCACTTGTTAAAAAAGATGGCATCTTAAATGCCATCTTTTTTTAGTAACTCGCTGTCAGCCTGTTGCTTAATGCTCCGTCTCGGCTGGCCGTCAACCTATTTCAGGGTGGGGCACAAAAAAAAGAGCGACATAAATTTGTCGCTCTTTTTTAATTATATGTAATGCCATCGGCCATCGAAACTGTCTACCGGCCTCCGTCCTCCGTCCTCCGTCAATTCAAGACTAGCCTCCGAAGTCGTCAAATGCTACGTTTTCTTCAGGAACGCCAAGATTGTCCAGCATTTTTGTAACGGCGCTGTTCATCATTGGAGGTCCGCAAAGGTAGTATTCAATATCTTCCGGCGCATCGTGTTTGCTGAGGTAGTTGTCGAGCAATGCCTGATGGATAAAACCTGTTAATCCTGTCCAATTGTCTTCCGGTTTTGGTTCACTGAGTGCTATATTGAATGTAAAGTTTGGAAACTCTTTTTCAATAGCGCGGAATTGATCGGCATAAAATACTTCACGAAGCGAACGTGCCCCATACCAGAAACTCACTTTACGTTTGGTCTTCTCGGTTTGGAAGAGGTGGAAAATATGTGAACGCATTGGTGCCATTCCAGCTCCTCCGCCTACGAATACGATTTCGTTGTCGGTAGGTTTGATGAAGAACTCGCCGTAAGGGCCTGATATTGTCACTTTGTCGCCTGGTTTGCGGGAGAATATGTATGAAGAGCAAATACCGGGATTTACAGGCATAAATGTGCCTTTGGCTCTGTCCCAAGGCGGAGTGGCGATACGGATGTTTAGCATCACGATATTTCCTTCTGCAGGGTGGTTAGCCATTGAATAGGCACGGAAAGTTTCTTCGCTGTTCTTCATCTTGAGATCCCATATCTTCATCTTGTCCCAGTCTTCATGGAATTCAGGCTGAATATCTATATCTTTTGAGAAATCAACTTCGCAAGGAGGGATATCAATTTGAATATAACCGCCAGATTTGAATTTGAGATGTTCGCCTTCCGGAAGTTTAACTACAAACTCCTTGATAAAGGTTGCAACGTTTACATTGCTCACAACCTCGCACTCCCATTTTTTTATGCCGAGTACCTCTTCAGGAATCTCGATTTCCATATCCTCTTTTACTTTGACCTGACAGCCAAGTCTCCACTGAGTCTGCTGCTGTTTTCTTGTGAAGAAACCAACTTCGGTAGGGAGGATTTCTCCGCCACCTTTAGTAACGCGGCATTTGCACATTCCGCAGGTTCCGCCGCCACCACAGGCAGATGGAAGAAATATTTTCTCGTTGCTGAGTGTTGTGAGAATTGAAGAACCAGGGCTTACAACAAGCTCTTTTTCGCCTTCGTTTATAGAGAGTTTAACCTCTCCCGAAGGTGTTAGTTTTGCTTTTGCATACAGCAACATCGCCACTAAAAGGAGAGTCACTATAAGAAACGATACTACTGATACTATTAAAATTAATGTTAGATTCATTTTCTTTTCCTCTTATAGTTTAATACCCATAAAGCTCATAAAGGCGATACCCATAAGGCCTACTACAATGAATGTGATTCCCAGGCCGCGTAATGGAGCAGGGATATTTGAATATTTAAGCTTCTCGCGGATAGCTGCCAGTGAAACAATTGCAAGGAACCAGCCAACACCTGAACCGAACGCGAAGGTTGTTGCCTGACCAAGAGTTTCATAGCCTCTTTCCTGCATGAACAATGAACCTCCGAGAATTGCGCAGTTAACGGCAATAAGGGGAAGGAAAATTCCGAGGGATGAGTAAAGCGCGGGAGTAAACTTTTCTACAACCATCTCAACAAGTTGGGTTATAGAAGCTACTACGGCAATAAATATGATGAAACTTAAAAAACTAAGATCCAAATCGGCAAATTGCGGGCTCAGCCAACTGAGTGCTCCGGGCAATAATACATATTTGTAAATAAGGTAGTTCACAGGAAGTGTAATCACAAGTACGAAAATTACTGCAATTCCAAGACCTGTTGCTGTTTTTACGCTTTTTGAAACGGCCAGAAATGAACACATTCCCAAAAAGTAGGCAAATATCATATTCTCCATGAATATGGATTTGACGAATATATTTACTAATTCTTGCATTTTGGTATATGTTATTATTTTTCAATTAAATCTTTAGAAATGCTTCTTTGAACCCAAATGATAAGTCCTATAAGAATAAGGGCCATAGGCGGGAGAATCATCAGACCGTTGTTTTCATAAAAACCTCCGTTTTTAAGATACCAGTTAAGCGGAATAATCTGAATTCCAAAAAGGGTACCCGATCCGAAGAATTCACGAACAAATGCAATGACCACAAGGATTATTCCGTAGCCAAAACCATTTGCAAGGCCGTCAATGAGTGACGGGAAAGGCTTGTTGCCAAGTGCAAATGCCTCAATCCGCCCCATAATGATACAGTTGGTGATAATCAATCCTACAAACACAGATAGTTGTTTGCTCACTTCATATGAGTACGCTTTTAGAATCTGGTCCACAAGAATAACGAGCATTGCTACAACCACAAGCTGTACAATAATCCGGATTCTGTTCGGGATTGTATTTCTTATGAGAGATATGATAAAACTTGAAAACCCGGTTACAATGGTTACCGAGATAGCCATTACAATTGCCGGTTCAAGTTTGGTGGTTACTGCAAGCGCAGAACAGATACCCAGCACCAGTACGGTAATTGGGTTTCCTTTGAAAAGAGGTTCTGTAAATATCTTTTTATTCATCGCTTATCTATTTAATAGGGGTTTTTATTGCAGCTTTTGTTGTATCAGCGGGAACTGTCATTGTGCTGTCTGCTGCAGGTACAACGGGAGCCGGCTCCTTAAGATTTGCCTTGAAGAAGTTGAGATATTCTGTGAGGTTGTTCTTAAGCATTGCTTCAACCGCCTTTGATGTTATTGTCCCTCCTGAAATTGCGTCAACCTGATTAACAGCTGTTGGATCCGCTCCGCCCTTTACAACTAATATTGAAACAAAATTCCCGTTTTCAAATATCTGTTTTCCTTCAAATTGTTTACAGAATGCAGGGGTATTGATTTCTGCTCCCAAGCCCGGAGTTTCTCCTTTGTGGTCAAGAGTTGTACCGTAAATTGTATTGAAATCATTCTTCAGGGCAACGTATCCCCAGATTGGACCCCAGAGACCGGTTCCGTGAACAGGCAATATGTAGATTCTGTCTTTTGTGTCAAGAGTACAGATGTACATCTGAAGAGTAATATCTCCCTCTTGTATTGTCGTATCTTTAATATACTTTGAATATAAATCTTCAATGTATTTAGCCTTGTCGGCTGCAGTTGCTGCTTCAGTCCCCAGGTGAACTGATTTTAAAACCATCTGCTTGGTTTCAATCTCAATATTTCTTTCCTGTTTGTCTTTTAAAAGATATGAGGCGAGAGCAAGAACGACAGCAACAACTACAACAAGAACTGTTGAGTATATTACTGTATATAAGTTTTTATTTGTGTCCATTGTTGTTCTCCTTATTTATTTTATAACGGCTCTCCTGAGTCTTCGTTTAATGTTGGATTGAACGATAATATGGTCAATAAGAGGCGCGAACGTATTCATCAGCAAGATGGCTAGCATCATTCCTTCCGGGTAACCAGCATTGAAGACGCGTATCAATATTGCCATCATTCCAATTAAAAATCCATATATCCATTTTCCCGTTTCGGTTTGAGAACCGGTAACAGGGTCTGTTGCCATAAATACAGCTCCAAAGGCAAATCCGCCCATAACCAGGTGGTTCCAGGCAGGCATAGCCATATAAGACGAAGGATCAGTTGCAAGGACATTAAGTAAAAGACCTGTAAGTAATCCACCGGCAAAAGTAGATACCATGATCTTCCAGCTTGCTATTCCTGTAAAAATCAATAGTGCTGCGCCAATTAAAATTGCGATTGTCGAAGTCTCGCCAATTGAACCCGGGATAAAACCGGTAAACATATCCATAAACGATGGAATTGGCGATCCTGCTGCTGCGTTTGCAAGGGGAGTAGCTCCGGAAAAACCGTCTACAACACCCTGTCCGCTACTAAGCTCGGATATCCAGATTTTATCTCCTGATATCTGAGAAGGATATGCAAAGAATACAAATGCTCTTGAAAGAAGTGCCGGGTTCCAGATGTTCATGCCTGTTCCTCCAAATACCTCTTTTCCTACAATAACGGCAAATGCAACCGACAATGCAAGAATCCAAAGCGGAACATCAACCGGCATAATAAGAGGTATCAGCATACCTGAAACAAGGAAGCCCTCATTTACCTCGTGTCCTCTGATTTGTGCAGCAGCAAACTCGATTCCGAGTCCAACCACATACGAGACAATAACAAGAGGAAGAACCCTAAGGAATCCGTACCAAAACATCTGCATGAAATCCATCGATCCGCCGACAGAGAGATTGTACTGATAGCCTGTGTTATACATACCAAACAAAAGTGCAGGCAAAAGCGCGATTATAACAATTGTCATAGTCCTTTTGAGGTCTATTGAATCGCGGACATGCACTCCTTTTTTTGTGAGATATTCCGGTACATAAAGAAAGGTCTCAAATGCATCGAATGTTGAGTGAAGGAAACTGAGCTTTCCCCCTTTGCTGAATGTAGGTTTAATATTATCTATAAGATTTTTTAATGCTTTCATCACTTATCCGGTTAAGACATTTCTTTAATCATCAAATCGATACCGTTGGAAACAATTTCCTGGATTTCGGTTTTCGAAGGACATACAAATTCACAGAGAGCAAAATCTTCTTCAATGATTTCGTAAATTCCGAGAGCCTCCATCTTATCAATGTCTTCGGCAAGTATGGCTTTAAGAAGGTACATTGGATAGATATCCATAGGAAGAACCTTTTCGTACACGCCTGTCATCACAAATGCTCTCTCTCCGCCGTTTAGGTTTGTGTCTAAAGAGTACTTTTTCGAAGGCGTGAGCCATGAAAAATATGAGTGAGAAAAACTGAATTTTTTGGCACGGAATGGTTTGCTCCATCCAAACATCTCTCTGTATTTCCCTTCGGAAACAAGAGTGATCTGATTGTGGAAAATACCAAGAGAGCCATTTTCTCCAATGTTGTCTCCTGTGAGGACATTCCCGCTGATGTAGCGAACAGGTAATAGTTCACCGCTCTTTTTCTCGGGGGTGAGTTCTACAAACTCCATGATATCGCTCATTGGCATACCCGGAAGTGTTTCAATATAGCATGGCTTTTTAGCTCTTGGACCGGTGATTGCAATTATCTTGCGAAGATCAAATACTCCTTTCGAGAAAAGCCTTCCTATTGCTGCCAGGGTATATAAATCCAGTGTCCACACGATGTCTCCCTTGTTAATTGGGCTGATGTGGTGAATCTGAACGCCAACATTTCCTGCCGGGTGAGGCCCGTCAAAAACGTGAAGAGAAACTTTTTCAAGTCTGTGCAGAGGACTGCCGGCAAAATTATCGGCATTAAGGCTTAAATGTACTCCTCCGCTTGTAAGTTTAGTAAGTACTTCAACTCCAACCTGCATATGTTCAAACTCAGCTTTTAAAGTAAAATCTAAATCTGGAGCAAGCGGTGAGGTATCAAAACCGGAAATAAAAATAGCTTTCGGTTCAATGGAAGGACTTGGAATTATTCCATAAGGCCTCTGTTTAATCATTGGCCACATTCCGCCGGCAAGCAGGGTCTCTTTGAGCTCCTTTTGTGTTGCCTTACGGAAGTTCGGGGTAACTATTTGTTGACACTCATGCTTCTTATCGGATTCAATAAGAATTTCTAAAAGTTTTCGCTTTTCTCCGCGTACAACCTCTTTAACGGTCCCGCTTATTGGAGAACAAATGAGAATCTCTGGCCTTTTTTTATCTGCAATAACAGGTGTTCCGGCTTTTACCAAGTCTCCTTCTTTTACAAGAAGCTTGGGATTGAGGCCTTTAAAGTCGGTAGGCTTTACTGCAATTATATTAGGTGAGATGTTCTTTGCGATGTGGGTTTCGGCACTTCCTTTAAGAGGAATGTTCAAACCTTTGCGTAATCGAATTTTATTTGACATCTTTTTCCTTAAAATTTGCGGCAAAGATACACATTATTTGTAATTTTGGCGTTAATGAATAGAGAAATTTCTAATATATGTGAGGGGTTGAATGTTGCTCAGCGTCAATCAGTTGAGCAATTTGAGGGGCCCTCTTTGATAGTGGCGGGAGCGGGTTCGGGGAAAACAAAAGTACTGACCTGTAGAATAGCTAACATTTTGAATCACGGGCACAAAGCCGGTTCGGTTCTTGCGTTGACATTTACTAATAAGGCCTCTAAGGAGATGAAAGAAAGAATTTCCACACTTGTGGGAAGCTCGCTTTCGAAAAATCTGTGGATGGGTACTTTTCACTCAATTTTTGTTCGTTTTCTAAGAGAAGACGCAGAATTGCTGGGATTTCCAAAGAGCTTTACGATATACGATACTTCGGATTCGAGAAGCGCAATCCGCAGTTGTGTCCGCGAGATGGGCCTGGACGAAAAGGTTTATAAGCCAAATGAGGTACTCTCAAGAATATCGATGGCAAAAAACAACCTTGTAACGTCTGCGGCATATCTTTCAAACGCTGAATTAACTCAGAGGGATGCAATCGGGAAAAAACCTAAGGTTGGAGAAATTTATCAGCTTTATGAGAAGAAGTGCAGGCAGGCCGGAGCAATGGATTTTGATGATATATTGTTGAATACCAATATCCTTTTACGCGATTTCCCGGATGTTCTCGAAAAATTACGCAACCGGTTCAGTTTCATACTTGTAGATGAGTATCAGGATACAAACTTTTCTCAATACCTGATAGTGAAGAAATTGTCTTCAGGTCACAGAAATGTTTGCGTTGTGGGTGACGACTCTCAGAGCATCTACTCATTCCGTGGGGCAAGAATTGAGAATATTCTTAATTTTCTCAAGGACTATCCGGAAGCAAAGGAGTTTAAGCTTGAACAAAACTACCGGTCCACTCAAACAATTGTGAAAGCTGCAAACAGTCTCATTTCCCGAAATTCCAACCGTTTGAACAAAGAGTGTTTTTCAACTGCAGATACAGGTGAGAAAATAGAGATAGTTAAGGGATATACCGATCAGGAAGAGGCGTTTACGCTGGCTTCTTCCATCCTTTCAAATATTTATGATACAAAGGCAGAATACAGCGACTTTGCCGTTTTGTATCGTACCAATGCACAGTCGCGCGTTGTGGAGGAGGCGTTGCGAAAACGATCGCTTCCGTATAAAATTTATGGAGGTCACTCTTTTTACGACAGGGCCGAGGTAAAGGATGTAATGTCCTATATGAGGTTGCTTGTAAATCCAAAAGATGACGAGGCTTTGAGAAGGGTAGTGAATGTTCCTCCAAGGGGAATTGGAGATACAACCATGAGCAATCTGGCGGCGGCTGCGGGAGCTGCTTCTGTTTCGATGTGGGAGGCTCTTCATACAGGAGACCTTGCTTCCTTTGGAATCAAGGCCGCGGCCGCTGCCCGCCTATTGGAATTTACAAAACTAATATCGGAAGTTTCTTTAAAAGTCCGCACTGTAAATGCCTATGAGATTTCAATGGAGATAGTTTTACGCTCCGGATACATGACCTTTCTAAAATCCGATACATCAATTGAAGGTCAGGCAAGGGTAGAGAACGTGGAAGAACTTTTCAATTCCATAAAGGAATTTGAAGGAGATGCTCTTGGCGGAGTCATTGATGAGGAATTGAGCGATACGAAACACGATATAAATACAGGAGCAGATAAGACTGTTGACTCTCAAACAGGGGAGGGTCAGCCGGAAAATGAAAGCGTTTTATTGGAGAATTTCCTCGAAAACATCTCTCTCATGAGTGCCGTAGATGAAAAAGTTGACAAGGAGGACAATAACAAAATAAGCCTGATGACCGTTCACTCGGCAAAAGGTCTGGAGTTCCCGTATATATATGTAATAGGAATGGAAGAAAACCTTTTTCCAAGCCTTAATGCATCTAGTAGTGATAGTGAGATAGAAGAGGAGAGACGGTTGTTTTATGTCGCACTCACCCGGGCAAAAAAGCGGGTAACGCTATCGTATGCGCAGTCCCGATTTCGCTGGGGAGCCAATGTAAACTATCCGCCAAGCCGCTTTCTTAAAGAGATTGATAAACAATATGTAAACTGGCCGGCATCAGAGTCGGAAAATGTATCGTCAGGTTTATTTGACAAATGGGGCAGCCCTTCAGACGATTTAAATTACACAAAAAGCTTTAACCGCCCTTCAAATTCAAGATACCCCGGTTCTGCAAAACCAAATTCGGGCTCTGGCTCTACTTTTACAAATAGCACATCTCCGCGTTCCGGGTTTGGATCATCGGGTCAAAATTCCGGTTCGGCACCTTCACCAAGCGCTCCCGCATTTTCGAAAATTCCTTTACAATCTGAGCCTAGAACGACTCCATTTATACCAGACCCTGTGGAGAAACTAAGAGAAAAAATGAGGGTGGAGCATGACCGTTTCGGATATGGAACTGTTCATTCGCTAGATGGTGACTTCTTGAATATGAGAGCAGTAGTAGATTTTGACGAGGGCGGAAGAAAAACATTATTGTTAAAATTTGCAAAATTACGTATCGCCGAATAAAAGTTTGGCACGCAATTTGTTTATTTCTACAATGAAGTTTTTCATAGTTTAAGTTTAGGTTAAGTAATGGGGTCTTATCTGTAAAAGGTGAGGCCTCATGAAATTTAAGGGGCTGCCTATCAATTAGGCAGCCCTATTTTTAATCTTTGGCGGCGAGTTGAATTTTCTTTCTGTTATCTGTACACTGCCCACTAATCGTTTCGGGCTTGTGCGTCCTCGCTCGCTTTGCTCGTTCCGGCCGAATCGCCCTCACCAATTAGTGGGCAATGATAATAGAGTATTTAGAGATTTTCAACTCGCTGCCGGAGATAGAAATAGTCTGCAAACATCATAAAACCAACAATATGCTAAAAACAAACAGACATTATATCTCTTTGTTTTTAGCAAATGTTTGATAATGTGATATTGAAGAGGGAGGGGACCCACCGTATGGTGGGGAGGATTTTCCGTGCTGATACAGATAAGTGTTGTAATAAAAAAGGCCAACCAATTATTTTGGTCAGCCTCTTTCTAAATTCTAGTCTAATTGAATATGCTAGTACTATTTTCTATTTGAATGCCTGCTCGCTTAGTCCCTTTCCACTTAGCCTGAGGTCATGGAAGTAATCCGGAACAGGTTTACCCTGTAGATAATCCACATATAGTTTGGCTATGTATTGAGAGAGCATGAATCCGTGGCCGCGCATACCGGTAAATAGCCCGAGTTCGGGATCGACAATGTAGCGGGGCTCAATATAGTATCCGCTCCATACAGCCTGGAATCCAACATCGGATAACTGAGGTATCCAGTTTGTAAATATTTCCGTAGCTATTTCTATGAATTCTCGGGTGTTAACCTTGAGATTTTTGTCTGTCTCTTTTGCATCAATTGCAGGGGATGCACAACCGATAATCTGCCCTGTTTCTGCAAGCTGTTGCCCGTAAACTGCCGAGAATCCTTTGTATTTCCTACGGTCGATGAGCATATCCAGGTTAGCTCCGTCTTTGCCAAGCATTGGAAGTCGTTTCGTAATAAATGCCTGATGTTTTACCGGGTATAAACCTGTTTCGATTCCTAGTTTCGAGGCAAATTTGCCTGCATCGGCACCAAGTGCATTTATAAATATTTCGGTGCGATATTCGATGAATTCTCTTCCAGGAGTCTGAACAATAACCCTGTACTCGTTTCCAACTTTACATACATCCAGTAATTTTGTGTTTTCGAGTATGGTTCCTCCGTTTTCGCGTCCTATTTCGCGTACTGTGTTTAGTGTAAGGCCTGGATTTGCCTGCCAGCAGTCGTTAGTAATGAGTGCATGGCTGTATAAGTCCAGATTAGGATTAAAATGCTGTGAAATTTCTTTCCGGAAATCTTTGCGATCTACCATATAGGCATCTGACCATCCCTTTGAAGCCTCAAGAGAACGGAATGTCTCCTCGTCGTGTGCAAAGCTCACGTAACGAATCAATTTTAAATCGATATCGTGTCTTTCGTTGAGCTTAGTGAAGATTTCCAGATTATGTTTTGCAATGTCTGCAAGAGCAGGGAGAGAGAACGCAGGTCGGCCTCCTGCAATGTTTCTCCACGAACTTCCAAGTCCGTTGTTAATAAGATATGGCTTGTAACCGGCCTCAGACAGGTATCTGAACAAAGAAGAACCGGCAATTCCGCCTCCGGCAATAATTGCAGGAACTTTTTCAACCCAGCGGCTTCCTTTTGGAATAATGATATTTTCAGTTTTTTTGTCGGCTACCATATCTCCGAGAGTAACCAGATTCGACATTGGTCCGCGCGGGGTAGGTTCGCCAAGAACTTCAATTCCGTATGGTTTCAAAAGCATCCTGGCTCTAGGAACGCACCTGTTGCCTCTGCAAGGACCCATTCCAATACGGGTTATATGTTTCAGTTCGTCAGAAGAGATAACTTTCCTTTCACCAACTGCAGCAAGCATCTTTTCAACAGTGATATCTTCGCAGTGACAAATGAATGTTTTTGAATCATGTTCTCCATCAAGCGGTTTGAAATCAAGAGCTTTTGGATATTTTTCCTTGATAATAAATCCCCTTACTTCCAGAAGAGCCTCTCCTTCAATAGTCAAAGATTTAACCCTTGCTATATTTGTCTTGTTCTCCTTTTTCAAAATTTTCTCAACTATTCCCTCGCCAAGTTTCTCCCCGTTGTTGTTTACAAGATATACTTCCGAACCTTCTTCGGCCTTATATTCAATAGGGAGGAAAAGCCAGTTTTTATTGAATTGATATCCGAATATTGCAAGACCCGGGCACTGATATACACATCGCATACAACCGACGCATTTGTCATAGTCAATTACCGGAACAGTAGAAGTCGATGACTTGGTAATTGCTCCATATTCGCAGGCAAATGAACAAGGGTTGCAGGCAAATCCGTAAAGACAGTCAATCTGTACAAATCCTGTCTTTTGCATTCTCTCTGTTGATGGTCTGAATGGCTTTTCGATTATTCGAACCGGGTGTTGCTGAGAGTCAATATATTCTTTCGATACTGTGAGATATTCATCGTAATTTGAGCGGACCCCCATATCCTGCATGATTTCAAATGCACACTGTTTGCCTCTGAGGACTGCCGAGGTTCCCTCGCCAATCCTAACTGAGTCGCCAACTCCATGGCATTTTCTTCCATATACTTCAACACCTTTCCTGAATAACTGATTGTCCGGGATGAGGCCTGTGCATATATTTATACAATCGATATCGTCAATTATTTTTTCTGTTCCCGGAATTGGTTTAAAATTCTCACATTCCGCTATTACTGCTCCTACAACTCCTGTTTTGTCGGCATTTGGAATCGCCTCAAGCAAAATATGTGATGTCAGGATTGGAATTCCGAGTCTTCTTACTCTGTTTGCCTGAACAGGAAATCCACCCTCTTTAGGCATAGCTTCAATAATGGCTTTAACAGTGGCTCCTGCCTGCATAGCCTGATAAGAAGTCAGATAGCCGATATTTCCAGCACCAACTGTAAGGATTTTCTTTCCCAGAAGAGTTAGTTCATTGTTCATCATTCTCTGAACAACAGCAGCAGTATATACACCAGGAAGGTCATCGTTTTTGAATGCAGGCATAAAAGGAACAGCACCTGTGGCAATTACCAGATATTCTGCATCAACATAAAACACTTCCTGCTTTGCAATATCTTTAACAACAATGCGGTTACCTTCTAATATGTCCCAAACGACAGAGTCGAGCAGAATCCCGGAATGGTCGTCCCCGGCTAGAGTGTTTGCTATGTCAAACCCCCTCATTCCACCAAATCTTTTCTCCTTTTCAAAAAAGAAAAATTGATGGGTCTGCATTAAAAACTGTCCGCCAATTTTACTATTATTGTCAATCACCAAATTGTGAATTGCTGAATTATTGAGTTCTTCACGAACAGCCAACCCGGCAGGTCCGGCACCAATAATTGCGACAGTTGTTTTATAAACCTTAGTTTGCAAATCGCCTGCCTTTGAAGATGATATTTCTTCCTCTTCCGGAAGAAATGAATCTTCAATTCGGCTCACATTTTTCACCTCATCTACTTTGGTTATGCAAATACGGCGGATTTTACCATCTACCAGCATTTCACATGCACCACATTTCCCAATTCCGCATTCCAGAGTGCGTTCCCGATGTTCAAGACTGTGCTTGTGTACAACCTTTCCGGCCTGATGAAGTGCGGCTGCAATTGTAAAACCTCTCTGTCCATATACTTTTTCGCCCTCAAATAGGAATTCTACTCTATCCTCGGCAGGGATGGGGAGAATAGGATGTTCGGTTATTCTATACATAGTAATTTTTAAATTTTAACAAAAATAGTTAAAATTCGAAATTGTTATTTTAAAATTCGATATTTTTTCAACTTCGTATCATTTTATGCCGTTTTGATTCCAAAATGAAATATATTTGATGTGTAAAACCAATTAAAAGAGAGAGCGATATGAGGAGAAAGTTTTTATTTGGATTTGGTGCGGGGATATATTTCCGCCCAATTGAGACCCTTTTTAAGAAAACACTTTTAATAAAAGAGTGGAGCAAACTGGTAGGTTTAGGCAGGGCAGCCAGGATGCTGCTCTTTTTAAAATTACATTATCTAATCCTGATCTTTTCGTCATCAACATTAATCCCTTTATTTAGTTGCAGTGGTCTCACCGTTGTTGACGGTGGACTGGGAACTATACGGCTGTCTCTGGATGGGGAGAGCATAAGCAAAGGGTTAGTGAGAGAAATTCCTGATACGAATACATTTATTCTAACCATACAAGGCGGGGGAGGGGATACAATTTATAATGGCCTTTACGGTGTCAGGCCAAAAGAGCTTAAGGTAGAGGCAGGTACATATTCCATTACGGTTATTTCTTCAGTTAATACCGGACCCAAATTTGACACTCCAATCTGGTCCGATTCAAAAAATACAACAGTGGAAGCCGGGAGTGTTAATTCAATTGCTTTGCTTTGCAGGCAGCTTAATGGAGGACTAAGACTTGGGTTTTCGCCAGAGTTCAAGACTAAATTTTCGGCCTATTCCTCCGAGGTATCCGACTCAAAAGGGTCTGCCGCCTATGGCTTTGCAGAAGACCGGTTTTTATATCTGACTCCGGGGCTGATATATGTAAAAATGGTGACGTCAAACCCTGAATTATCTACTGTTCCTCTTTTTTCAAGGACGATTGCAGCAAGAGACATGCTTACAATTAATGTGCGGCTTGCGGGTGCCGATTCTGCCTCTTTTGGCAGCGGGATAATAATTGACTCAACATCTATTTGGTCTGCAGACACTCTTCTGGTGGGCAGTAATGACGGGAGTACAAAAGACAAAGCAATATCCGTGCAAAGGCTTCCGGAATATATTGGATTGAAGGTTTGGGTTACCGGTTATATTGTTGGAGGAGACTTAACTACTACCGCTATTAAATTTGATCCGCCATTCAGCACCAAATCCAATCTGGCAATCGCATCAGCCCCCGGAATAAGAGAGAGGGTCAGTTGTTATTCGGTCAGCCTTCCTTCCGGAACTATACAAACGACATTTAATCTTGTCGAGAACCCTGCAAATATGGGTAAAAAGGTATGGGTAAAAGGCACCGTAAATGCGAAATATCTTGGACTTGTTGGAATAGAATCAACTACCGAATTTATTTTGGAATAAGAAGTTGAACTGTTATGTGAAAATTGCCCGATTTTGTTTTAAATTTGTCTCCATGAACAGCGCAGAAAAAAAATATTTTGCACATGAAACCTCAGTTATTGACGAGGGTTCTCAAATTGGAGCCGGAACAAAAATCTGGCACTTTTCACATATTATGTCAGGCTCTGTATTGGGCGAGGAATGCAATATAGGTCAGAATGTTGTTATTTCACCCGGAGTAGTATTGGGGAGAAATGTCAAGGTTCAGAATAATGTATCGATATACACTGGTGTAACTTGTGAAGATGATGTCTTTCTTGGGCCATCATGCGTATTTACAAACGTTACAAATCCTCGCAGCGCTGTAAACAGGAAGAGTGAATATGCTAGGACAAAAGTGGGGAAAGGGGCTACAATAGGAGCGAACTCGACCATTGTTTGCGGCCACGATATAGGCGAATATGCATTCATTGGAGCCGGAGCAGTAATTACAAAAACAGTTAAGCCTTATGCTTTGGTTGTAGGGAACCCGGCAATTCAAATTGGCTGGATGAGCAAGTTTGGTCATAGGCTGCAATTTGATACCGCCGGCAATGCAAAATGCCCCGAAAGCGGAGAAAAATATCAGCTTAAAGAGGGCAAAGTCAATCCGGTTGGCTAATATTCCAGACTATCATATTCCTAGCGAAACAACTAATGAAAGACAGTCCTGCAACTTGCGCTCCCGGTTTAAAAACCGACTCTCTTCATAGAATTTTATATTCAACAGATGCCTCTGCATACAGAGAGCTTCCGGAAGGTGTCATATTCCCGGGGAGTAAAAAGGAGCTGATAAATGCTGTTAAATTTGCCGCAAAGGAAAGAAAACCAATAATTCCAAGAGCGGGAGGAACTTCGCTCGCAGGGCAGGTTGTTGGAAGTGGTCTGGTAGTAGATACCTCCAGATATCTGAATAAGATTCTTGAGATAAATGCAACGGAACGGTGGGCCAGGGTTGAGCCGGGGGTAGTGCTTGACGAACTCAACTTATATGTTAAGCCAATGGGGCTCATGTTCGGGCCTGAGACATCAACTTCAAACAGGTGTGCAATTGCCGGAATGGTTGGAAATAACTCCTGTGGTTCGCACTCACTCGTATATGGAAGCACAAGGGATCATTTACTTGAGGCCGAAGTGATACTCTCCGACGGATCTGTTGTTATTTTCAAAAATCTGTCGGAAAAGGAGCTTAAGGAAAAGCAAACAGGTAGTTCACTCGAATCAGAAATATATAATTACTTCTGCAAGCTAAAAAGCGATGAAAAGATAATTAAAGAGATTGTCAAAAATTTTCCGGACCCATCTCTTAAAAGAAGAAATACCGGTTATGCCCTTGATGTCCTTCTTGGAGTAAACTCACCTATATTAACCGGCAATGGCGAGACAGGATTTAACCTGTGTAATCTTCTTGCCGGATCCGAAGGAACACTTGGGGTTATTACCGAAATAAAACTTAACCTGGTGCCTATGCCTCCTAAGGAGAGGGTGCTGGTTTGTGGCCATTGTTCAACAATAGGCAGCGCTTTTGATGCAAATCTCATTTCACTTGAACATAGCCCGCTTGCGGTTGAGATGATGGATTTCAATATTCTTGAACTCAGCAAATCAAATATCAGCCAAAGCAAAAACAGATTTTTCGTAAAAGGGGATCCTGCTGCAATTCTAATAATTGAACTGGCGGACTGCGACAGAAAAGTTTTGGATACAAGAATAGAAAAGCTGGAAAGCGATTTGATAAATTCCGGTCTTGTTTACCATTGTTCCAGAGTCTTTGGTTCCGATATGGCAAAAGTATGGGAGCTTAGAAAAGCCGGTTTGGGTCTTCTCTCATCAATGGCAGGAGATACAAAACCTGTCTCGGTAATTGAAGACACTGCCGTTGCACCACAAAGGCTTCCCCAATATATGAAGGAGTTTGGTGAAATGCTCAAAAATCATGGTCTTACATGTGTATATCATGCCCATATCGGTACCGGAGAATTACATTTAAGACCGTTGCTAAATCTTAAGAAGTCGGGGGATGTTGCTCTTTTTTATGAAATTGCACGAGAAACCGCCCTGCTTGTAAAAAAACACAAAGGCTCTCTGAGTGGCGAGCATGGCGATGGCCGGCTAAGGGGCGAATTTATTCCTCTTATGTTTGGCAACACTGTTTATTCACTTTTCAAAGAGATAAAGCACCTTTTTGACCCTGACAATATTTTTAATCCAGGGAAAATTACTGATACTCCGGCAATGAACAGTTCGTTGCGATATGTGCCCGATGTTCCAGCCCCTCATTACGAAACTTACTTCGACTATTCAAAATACGGAGGATGGCTGGGAGCTATCGAACAATGCAATGGCTCCGGAGACTGTCGCAAATCGGTTCTCTTTGGAGGAACAATGTGTCCAAGTTTCAGAGCTACCGGGGATGAGAAGGATGTTACAAGAGGCAGGGCAAATATCTTGCGTGAACTGTTAACAAATCCGAAAACAAAGCTTGTATTTAATCAGCAGGAGATAATGGATGCTCTTGAACTTTGCACCTCATGCAAAGCTTGTAAAAGCGAATGCCCTTCAAATGTGGATATGACCCGTTACAAGGCAGAGTTTCTTCAGCATCACTACAATGTTTGCCATACTCCACTAAGAAGTTATGCCGTTGCCCATATGGCCGATTTGCAAAAATTAGGGTCTTTATTCCCGCCAGTTTATAATTTTTTTGCCTCAAACCGGATTACGTCGGGTATAATTAAAAAAATCATACGCTTCACTCCATACAGAGATATTCCGCTGATTGACGAGTTCCGGCTCAAACGATTTGTTAACAATAAACCATTGGGAGCTAAAAGAAAAATCGCTTTGTTCCTTGATGAGTTTACCAGATATAATGAAAAAGGGGTTGTTGAAGCATTTGTAGAACTTATGACCAGGCTTGGTTATGAAGTTGTTTTCCCAAAACATTATGAAAGCGGAAGAGCTGCAATGTCTAAAGGATTGTTGAAAAGAGCACAAAAACTGGCAAGAAAAAATGTATCGGTTTTAAAGGATATAATATCGGACGAGTTGCCGTTGGTTGGGCTTGAACCGTCTGCCATACTATCTTTCCGCGATGAATATCCCGATTTGGTTGGGGATAATTTGCGGGTGGAGGCAGAGAAACTTGCCTCAAATTGCCTGCTCTATGATGAATTTATAATGAGGGAAGTTAGTGCAGGAAGAATCAATGCTTCTCAGTTTTCTGATAAGCATCTAAAAATAAAGCTTCACGGCCACTGTCATCAAAAATCTCTTGCATCTGTTGAGCCTTCGGCAAGAATGCTCTCTATCCCCTTTAATTATTCGGTAGAGACAATGCCAACCGGATGTTGCGGGATGGCAGGTTCGTTCGGCTATGAGACCGAGCATTATGAAGTTTCAATGGCAATTGGCGAACAAGCACTGTTTCCGCTTGTACGTTCCTCCGCAGATGATGTTGTTATTTCCGCACCCGGAGTATCTTGCCGGGAACAAATTAAGAAAGGTACCGGCAGAACAGCACTTCATCCTGTAAATATACTCAGGGATGCCCTGCTTTAACTACCAGCTAATTTCTTCGGGCTTGTGCGTCCTCCTCCGCGTTGCTTCGTCCGGCCGAATCGCCCTCATCTGTTAGCTGGCAATGAAAGACTATGCATAGTGTTTTCAACCCGACGCCGGAGACGACTAAAACAGCTGAACCACATCGCCATAATAGGTAGCTAATCAGCTAGTTGCTAAAAACAAACAGACATTATGTCTGTTTGTTTTTAGCATGCCCCAGACAATCAGGCGCTCAGCCTTGTTCGTGGCGGTTGGATGGAGCCGGTAAGGTGCTCCTGCGTCGCCGGTCTACGCCTTCGGCGGAAAAGATTTGCCGGCCGCAGGGTTTTAAACCGCGGCGCAGCCGCACCATATTTTTATAAAAATGTAAGGCGCTAACATTGAGTCAGATACAACTAGCTGCTGCCACAATAAGTTGTATCTGACTAACTAATAGATACTTGCGAAAAAGTAATTCTCGCAGAGATTCGTTTCGGGTTTATCTAAGTATTTCATTACCAAATAGTAGCTAAGAAGGCGCAGACTTTAAGCCTGCGCCTTCTTAGCTACTATCACATAATCTGTGAGTTATTTTGCTGCAAGCAAAACATTTTCGATTGCCTCTTTGAAAGTCGCTTTTGGAAGCGCTCCCTGTGCCATTTGCGGTGCTCCGTTCATTGGGCAGAAGAGGATAGAAGGGATGCTGCGGATTCCAAATGCTCCCGCAAGTTCTTGCTCGGCTTCGGTATCTACTTTGTAAACATAAATTTTGTCGTTGTATTCTGCAGCAAGATCTTCCAGAATTGGAGCCACCATTTTGCATGGGCCGCACCAGTCTGCATAAAAATCTATAATACAAGGTTTGTCGCCAAGGTATTTCCACTCTGAAGGGTTTGATTCATAGTTGGCAACTTTTTTTATAAACTCATCTTTTGTAATGTGTATTGCTTTCATGATTTTTTAAATTCAATTTGTTTGTTGTTTTTTTGCTACTATTATAAATTGTTCATACTCATTTCCATTTTTTTGGATAGTATTGTATGTGGTTGTTGTAATGATTTCCATTTCGCTGAACTCAAGCTGTTGGGCTAAATTTGGAATATTGAACCCATTATGAGGAACTTTTTCTTCTCCGTGAAATGACCCGTTTTCCTCTTTGAGGTCGCCAATCACAAGTAATCCGCCCGGTTTCAAAATATTGGCAGATATATGTTCAAAGGCAGCCTGTACATCTTCGACATGGTGAAGCGCCATAAGTGAAAAAACTACATCTATGTCTTTAGTGATGTATTTATTAATATCACCCATAATCACTTTAATGTTTTCGGAACTGTATTCGTGTTTTTCAAAGGCTTTGCCAAGTTTGTTCTCAAGTACATTAACCATTGCGGCAGAGTTATCAAGAAATACTACCGATTTTACAAGATGTGCCAATTCCATCCCAACAAGTCCTGTTCCGCACCCATAGTCAAGTACTTTTTTTTCATTGTCCAGATTTACGTTCTTAAGCATCTCCGCTACGAATTTTTTTGCCATTTCGACCTTCATTGGGGAATCCCAGTCTCCAGCCTTATTTTTAAAATAATCCTGTTCCGAAGCGTAATCGGTATTTCCGAAAAATTGTCCTGGAATAACGGAGTATCCATTCTCTTGAAGTTTAGAATATATCTCGTCGATGTTAACTTCATCGGTATAATCAACAATAACTTCATTTTTGTAGTTATCAATATTTACTCCGTATACTCCGTTTAATTCAGATATTTCCCTGTTCAGGGAGTTATTGAATATACAGCAGTTTGTCCTGTCAACCTTTATTACTGCTCTCATTCTTCTTGCTTTTTTTAAACATACTTAACAATAATGCTCCCAAAAAAGCACCATATATGGAACTATTTAAAGGGGAGGATGTAATTGGGCAAGCCCCGCTTTCGCAGCCAATAAAATACCAGTATAGATATCCTCCAATAGCTCCTGCAGCAATGCCTGCAAAGATTAACCACTCCCGTCTTATAAATTTTAGTATCTTATCCATTAATTAATTCTGAATTATAATGCAAAGGTAAAATGTATTTTCTAATAAAACAAATTTCCAATGGAAAATATTTATATAGAAAATGAATATCTCTATAAATAACCACTAAGAATCTTTTTGGTTCGATTTTCGCATCTCAAAAGAACAATATTCTATTTTTAGCGTTATTAATCTTAAACGAAACTTATGTCTTATAATTTACTGGAAGGAAAAAGAGGTCTTATATTCGGAGCACTTAACGAGCATTCAATTGCCTGGAAAACGGCCGAAAGAGTCTATGAAGAGGGTGGACGCTTTGTTCTTACTAATACTCCCGCTTCAATGAAAATGGGAACCATAGATGTGTTGGCCGAAAAATGCGGAACTATAGTAATTCCGGCTGATGCCACAAATGTAGAAGATCTTGAAAATCTCATTATAAAGGGAATGGAATTTTTAGGAGGTAAATTTGATTTTGTCCTTCACTCAATTGGGATGTCGCCTAATGTTAGAAAGGGAAGAACATACGACGACCTAAACTACCAATATCTTCATCAGACACTGGATATTTCTGCGATATCGTTTCACAAAATTCTTCAAAGTTGCCGTAAGCTGGATGCAATAAACGATTGGGGATCCGTGGTTGCTCTTTCGTATGTTGCTGCTCAAAGGACGCTTTATGGATACAACGACATGGCAGATGCCAAGTCTCTACTTGAGTCTATTGCCAGAAGCTTTGGGTATATTTACGGAAGGGAGAGGAATATCAGAATTAATACTGTATCACAATCGCCAACACAAACAACTGCCGGTGGAGGGATTATGGGATTTGATAAGCTGATGGATTTCGCTGAAAGGATGTCTCCTCTTGGAAATGCAACAGCTGATGAGTGTGCAGACTATATTATTACTCTATTTTCGGATCTCACGCGCAAGGTTACCATGCAGAATCTCTTTCACGACGGCGGCTACTCAAGTATGGGTATGAGCCTTGGAGCAATGAGCGTATACAGGGATGGCCTTGAATATACCGACGTAAAGGACGATAAGAGTAGCAAATCTAAAAAGAAACAGCAATAAATTATAGAGAGAGCTTCTCCTTAAGAAGCTTGTATCCTGTTGTGCTTGCCTTTAGTGTAATTCCGCTCTTCAGCTGGATATTGTAACTCTCTTTTCCATAGAGTTCTGCCCGGATTATTTTCGAAGAGTTAACTATGCTGGAGCGGTGAATACGCACAAAGGTCGGGGGCAAATGCATCTCGAAATATTTCATGGTTTGTTCTTTCAGATGCTTACCTGTATCTGTAAATAGAAAAACATAGTCTCCGTATGCCTGTATATACTGAAGTTCTTCCACTCTTACGATATTAATCTGTGAACCCTCTTTTACCGGGATATGGTCAATTATATCACTTTTTTCAGAAGCATTAACTGAATCTTTCATACAATCTTCAGATGCATCTTCTTTAATATAATTGTAATACCATAACTCAATAATTGTCCAGCATAAAAGACCGAATACAAGGTGAAGTACTATGTTTGAGGAGAAAAGAGCGTGTGCCTCTTGTCCCATGAGAGACGTGAGGGCGAATGTTCCAGCCAGTGTAATAAGTTGCACAACAAGAGCAACAACAATTTTTGCCTGAAGAGCTTTGAGATAGTCCCGGATATACTGGTAAAGAAAACCGGAAACAGCAAGAATTATTGTATACGCTATACTTTCTCCCAAAGCACCGTATAGTGATAAATTTCCATACAAAAACAGCAAAAGCCAAAGGATAGCTGCTATAATCACAATAGCAGCTACCCCCGATAACTTTTGCATATTTGGTTCTGAAAATGGATGGGTCATAATCAGCTTTTAATTTCAATACCGCTGAAAGAGATGTTGCCTCTGAGTATCAGTTTATGTGTACTGTCCGGCACTTCGCTTATTCGGTATCGTTTGTCATCATTTCCGCTGAAAAAATGGTGCAAATTTGATTTTACGGTCCAGTTGTGAGGCACATATATTTCTACGCCTCCAAATGTACAGTCAAGATCAATATATGTTTCAGAGGCTTCAAGAGTAGTGTGTCTGAGATCAAGAATGGTGCTTCCAAAAGTGTTTGAAATCTTTGCGCCTTTAAAAACAGGATCAAGAACGATTTGACTTACCGACCCAAATGCATTGTTTGATGTAACAAAACCATCTGCAGAACTGTATGATGTATCCTGACTGTACCTTCTGCCTGGATTCGGAAAAAATGATCCGGGTTTCCAGAGTTTGAACAGGAGCATTATTCCGATAAGGACAAACAGTATCGGCCAGTATGTAGCTACCCAGTCATATCCTAAACCGGAGATTCGTGGTATGAGAAAAAATACTCCAACACCAATCAGTACTCCGCCTCCAATAGTCTGTTTCCTGAAAAGAGAGTTAATCCCAAGTACGATAAGAAGCATTTGCCAGGAAATTATTATCCGGAAGACATGATGATCTACAAATCCAAGATTCCTTCCCAAAAACAAAATTCCGGCTACAATAAAAATAGACGCCATTAATACGACATTAAATCCGCCGTTGCGGGAGCGTCTCCCATCATGAATTACATGCATAATTGTTTAAATTAAAATTTCGGGAACAAAAGTATCTGCCTCAAAAGGGTTTCACAATGTATTTCCGGCAGATTACTGTCAAAAGTCGATAAAAAACCGCAGATTTCCGATAAAATTGAAGTGTTTTGTTTAAGATTTCCTATTAACTGCCCGATTTATTCTTTTGCCTGCACCAAAAGAGCTTACTAACGGCAAAGTCGAAAAGGCTATTGCGCCTCTTGCTTTTTGAAGAAAAATACATTTATGGGGCATGAATATAAAAGGAAAAGGGACTAAACATTTATTGTTTAATCCCTTTTAGTTCCATGTAGTTGTAAGTCGCTGAAAATCAGCTCTTCTGGCGGTATGGACGGGACTCGAACCCGCGACCCCCTGCGTGACAGGCAGGTATTCTAACCAGCTGAACTACCACACCAGTTACCCTTTCGGGACTGCAAATATAGAGATGATTTTATTAATAACAAAATTTTAGGATTGAATTTAGACTATTTTTTTCGAGAAAAAGGAGAAGTGAACATTACCATATTTTTTCTCCCTTATAAAGTGTGGGTTGCCTTTAAAATTAAAGGCAGCGGGATGCTCGAAAATTAACATGCCATCGTCTTTAAGTATGGGATAGGAGAGTATCTTATCCGGAATACCTTCCAGCCCCGCTATTTCATACGGAGGATCGGCGAAGATAATATCATATTGCAACCTGCATATTTCCAGAAAGTCGAACACATTGTGTCTTACAACCTGCATTCCGTTGATCCCTAGTTTAGAAATAGATGATTTAATAAAATTATAATGGAGTGTGTTCATCTCCACAGAGGTCACCATTGTACAACCTCTTGACGCAAATTCAAACGAAATGCTTCCTGTCCCGGAAAAGAGGTCAAGAAAGGATATCTCTGAAAACTCAAGCTGATTTGCAAGAATATTGAAAAGTCCCTCTTTAGCAAAGTCTGTTGTAGGTCTTGCTTTATAATTTGCAGGAGGTAAAATCTGCTTTCCTCTCAGGTCACCTCCAATAATTCTCATATGGCAAAGGCAAGATTTGAATACTTAAGTTCAATTTCGGACGATCCGAGAATTGTTTGAGGATGTCTGAAGTATTTAACTTTTGGAAAATACTTGGTAAGATTGGTTATATCGTCTTCGCGGAAATTGCCGGACAGATAAACTGTTGTCTGTTCCTGATTGAGCTGAACCTGCTTAAGTGCAAGAAAAGCATAATACAGAACAGAATTAAAGTGGAACGCAGGGAAAGAATTGCAGAACATTACCCTTGCGCCCTCCGAAACAACAATGTGAACATCTTCTTTGTGGTACT
>Ga0316605_10000307_pt1 | contig 39240 bp, 29 predicted proteins | sample OWC_soil_day20_n_FD_207666 | JGI IMG/M metagenome (GOLD analysis project Ga0316605, IMG submission 207666) | Wetland soil microbial communities from Old Woman Creek delta, Ohio, United States - OWC_soil_day20_noCT | ecosystem: Environmental > Terrestrial > Soil > Wetlands | place: USA: Ohio...
CGTTTATTATCGTCTTGCCGGCAACCGAGTAGATTTTGCTGGTTTCAACAGATTCTGCCGGTGTCATTTTGGGAAGAATTCCCGCCAGTGCCCTTGCCATATATGTCTTTCCGGAACCAGGCGGCCCACTCATAATAAGGTTATGTTCGATTATACACCTGCTGATTTATTTATTATCTTTGATGTAAAGATAATAAATTGAAGTGATGACTGATTCTAAAAAGATTGATTGGGGAGAAGAGTGCATAATACTAACACGGGTTTCGACTGAAAAACAGGATTTTTCACCTCAAGAGATGGCGTTAGAAGCATATGCAAAATCATTGGGATACAAAAAAATACATACAATTAGCACAAAAGAAAGTGGTTTTAAAGCATTCAATACAAAAGAAGGATTCAAACAAGTATGTGAATATATTGAATCAAATATAAATTGCAATACAATAATAGTCACAGAATTAAGCCGTTTAGGTCGTACACGCACTATTTTAAGTCAAATATCAGATTATCTAAGAGACAATCGAATTCAATTATATGTTAAAGACTTGAGTCTCAAATTTTTTGATGATTATGGGGAAGTACCTGAGGCAAATAATATGATGTTCACAATTTTTGCGACTTTGGCTGAATCCGAAATGCGCCAGAAAAAAGAACGATTCGCACGTGCAAAAAAAAAATATTTCGCTGAAGGATATTCCATAGGAGGGCATGAACTATTTGGATATACGCGCGTTAGAGATGAATTAAGAGAGAAAAATACATATAAAATTAATACAGTTCAAGCCGAAGAAATAAATATAATTTTTGATTGGTATTTAAACGGAATTGATCATGATCTTTCTAGGAGTAGCATTAAAAACATAACTATAGAATGTATTTCTAAGGGATTTTCAGTCTACTTGCATTCTAAACGTAATGTTAATAAGACTCTAAAAGAAGGAGCGTACACAGGCTATAAATTATCGAACAACAAAAGAAAAAATCCCGACTATTGGTATTATGACAATAAAAATGCGCCTAAATATATTGATTGTGCTCCATTAGAAATCAAATATCCAAGAATTTTGTTGGATGATAATATATTTACAAAAGTTCAAGATAAATTATCTACATATAGCACACATTTTGAACGAAATATATCCAACAATGGATTTGTTGATAAAAGTTCAACTCACATTACATTATTATCAAAATTATTAATTTGTCCAAAATGTGGTCATTGCTTCATGGGTGAATATCGACTAAAGAACGGCTATAACTCACACAATTATCGCTGTTCTGCTTCAAAAAGCATAACTCCATGTAGTAATAAGCAATTGCATTCAATGGCTATGTTAGACAGCTCTGTCTGGTCATTCATTAAAAGTAATATTTCTAATCTTGTGGAAAAGCTTACCGAATTTTATACAGCCACAGACACAGACAGAATACAAGATGAAATTGATAATTTAACAAATAAAATAGTTGATTATGAAGCAGAAAAAGTCACTGAAACAAATATTTATCGAGCAAACTCGAAAAGAGCAAGTGATAAACAAAAAGCAGTAGAAGATTATTCCAAAAGGATTGATGCCATTAATGACAAAATAGAAAATTTAGAGATAATAATAAAGAAACACCAAAGCATTCTTTACGACATTGAGCAACATTCTGCTGAGAATATTGAATCAGAGATAAAAACTCAAATAGTAGATATACAGAATTCAAAGGAGCTACTAAGAAAATACATAAGGCTATTAATAAAACAAGTTGTACCACTCTACTCGAATCATAAATATACTGTCTTGGAGATAACAGCTATAGAATCATTAGGTTATTCCTTTGGAAATGTTCTGGATTCAGATGGAATTCCAATTCTCAAAAAGAATGAGGCTGATTTCAATTCATTTTTAATTATAGACAAAAGAGATAATCATAGAATCAAATTAAGGTTGGTTGACAATCCTAATGCAAAATTTGAAAATGATAGTTTTATCTATAATTCTATTGATTACAGCCTAGATTACATTTTTAATTACCAATGTTTATCAGTTTTAGAAGAACCTTTTCTAAGTTTCAAAAGCATAAATCGAAAGGCATTGGAAGAGAATCTGCTACATTTTTCCATAAGTGAAATAGAGTATAATAGGTTAAATGTATATGATAATGATAAACCAATGGCAAGAATAAATGGCTGAACATTAGGCATTCATAGACTAACTAGTACTAGATAGTAAATGGCCCACTCTGATCAAGTGGGCCATCGTATTTGTTTTATATTCAAAATGGATTTCCAACATTATTTAAAATCTGCATATATGTCAAACTCTACCTTGGCTGTTCCTGTAGGAGTATAACCAATATATGTCCCTTTTATGCGGCCAGGATTCTTGAAACTTGTAAAAATTAATGTCTGTTTCGTAATGTTATAGGTCAGCAAATGGGTTCCATTAACTTTATCATAGAATGTATAGCCAAATTCACCATTATAATCGGTTTCAGAATATAATTTGCCTTCTTGTATGTTTACAATATCTACTACTATTTTACAGCAAGCTTCACCAGATGTAGGAGCTCCCCTAATAATTAAATAGCCATCATTATTCTTATATATTTCTGCATAACCATGTATATCAACCGAGCCATCTGGTTTAGTAACAATAAAAGTGTTTTTGATTTCAGGCTCATTATTTTTACTGCATGATATTAATAACATGCTAAAACACAAAAGGAATAATAGATTTTTTTTCATTTTTTAAAATTTTGATTAGTTATTTATTATACAACCCGACTTTCACCAGATTTCATTATTACAATTACATAATACAATTGGAGAATCTCCAACCCGTTTTAAATAAAAAATTAAATGGACATCATCATGTTATCATATATGATAACCACGACACGAAGATAATACTTTTTCTTTGTTGTCATATATGATAATTTACTTAATTTAATGGATGACAAGCATATTCTTTTTTTAGTAGGAGGAAGAATTAGGCTATTAAGAGGTAAAAAAGGTCTATCACAACAGGATCTAGCTGATTTATGTGGCTTCGAAAAATCTAACATGTCTCGAATCGAAGCAGGGAAGAGTAACCTTACAATCAAAACACTTAATATTATTGCGGTAGCATTATCTGTTAAGATTTCTGAACTTTTAGATATTGATTAATTGTGTTTTCGATACGCGTTGACTCGTTGCATATAATCAGATAAATCCTACCTTATTTCCTTTATTACTTGAGATAAGCTTCTCACACTGGCAAAATTGGAGTATTTCTGATGAATCAGGACGTACCCCTAAAAGAACCTCTTTCATCGCTATCTTACGAACTATATTGTCTATTTCACCCCCACTAAATGAAAATTCTTTTGCTAGCTGAATGGCAAATTCTTGTTCGAGCCAATTCAATTTATTAAGCCAAATTTTGGACTTGACATCATTAGACGGCTGATCAAACTTCACTTTAAAAAGGAACCTACGTTCGAAAGCCTTGTCAAAATTCCCCACTACTAGATTTGTAGTCGCAATCATTATGCCTTCAAATTTTTCAATCTCCTCCAGAAGTATATTTTGAATTGCATTCTCCGTTTGAGATACGTTCGAATGACTGATTTCTTGCCTCTTTCCCAGTATTGCATCCGCTTCATTGAACAGCAAAAGGGGCTTTTGAGAGCAGTTCTTACATGCTCTTTCATAATCTAAAAACACTTTTTTTATAAGTTTCTCGCTCTCTCCGAACCACATGCTTTTGGTCTGACTGATATCAACCTTGAAAATATCCCGACCAGTCTGTTTAGCTATTTGAAAGACACTTTCGGTTTTTCCTGTTCCAGGAGAGCCATAAAAGATTGCGGCAATTCCCTTGGATAAACCCATATCGGTCATTCTCTTCTGGAGTATAGTGAAATTGTCATTCATTAAGCTCTGGGTCAAGAATTCGATTTCTTGATTTAACGTAGGATCAAAGAAGAGCTCCTTCAAAGTAATAATGTCATTTACTATAATACTTTTTAGCTTTTGTGTATAAACGAATAGTTCTGCATCCTCTTTCAGAAAATACTCAAGAGCCGTATTGGTGAGCATTAAATTAGAATCGTTAGCCATATTTCCCGAAGTCAGCTCAATGAGTTCAAGCGCAAACATTGGGTTAGTCTTCTCAACAAGTTGACGGACTTTTAATCGTCTTTCCCTGACATTTTCATAGATATCAGTTATGGTAAGTTCCAAGGCAGTTGTTGGTGCGCAATAAGTTATACGATCATTTAACATTTCATACAGAAGGGTTCTGTCTTCTGTTGCTAATTTTGATTTGATCTTTGATATTTGGGATAGGTGTTTGTTCTTTTCTTCGAGTTCGTCAACCAAGAAGAATAGTTCCATGGTATTAATGTTTTCAAACTTTCTTTTTTGGACTAGATCTGAAACGGTTTTGGCGAATTCATAGATATCTAAAGGCTTTTGTTCCTTTACTTGGATAGGCTGATTAGCATAAATCTGGTCCGATATTTCGCCAGAGATTGAGAAGCTACTTTTCCCGTATTTCGTTTTTCTGCTCTTCCGTCCATTTTCCTCTTCCATCTCAATTAAGCTCTTTTCAATTAGCTTGTCGATATCAGATTTCAGTTTTAATGAGTCGATATAACTGATATTCAGGAAATTTATAATGTCACGTAAGTCGATAATATTAATCCGTGCTTGCAGAGCAAAAGTAACAGCAAATAGTTGGGTCTCCTCTTTAGTTGTATTTAGATAAGATGACAACAGATCAAGTGGCTCTTTTATATCCTCAATAGCATCAGCTATTAATTTAGAGCCTTCTAATCGCTTTGCAATTTGCACGATTGTCTGTATAACATTAAAATTTACATCTTTTGATCGTTTCATAGTAAAAATATTCAACAGAATGTTACTTTAAGTCAGTGTCGATTTTGTCTTTCGTAGGAGGAAGTCCATACATTTTCTCTATCACCTCCCGATAATTTGGGACCCTTTCAATATGAAGGTCCAGAACCTTGACTAATTGGTCCAAACTGACTTCCTCGATTGTGTATTTAACAATATTATTCTTTCCAATAATCTGTATTTCGAATAGTACATAGTCTTTATTGCAAATGACTTTTACTCTTCCTTTATGTTTAAGGCCATGGACCCTAAAAAGTAGGCCATTTTCTACGACCCTATCCACTGAGAACCCCCAGCTAAACATTTTAACAGGATTATCTTCAATTGTACTCAGGATTAGATATGCAACAGCTTTATCATTATCATTATCATTTATCATTATGTTGTGTGTTTATTATAAATTCAACGAAACAGAAATTTTGTCAGATCAGATCGAACTAATTAACCTGCGGCATGCAAATCGAGCTGACCTTTCTTAATGTGTTCACCGATTTGCCTGTTATTTTGCTTACATTTCTTAGACTGATACCTTTTTTCAAAAGCTTCATTTCTTCAACATATTCCTGTTTCAACTTTTCATCTGTCTTCCTGTACCCTTCCTTTCTTCCGACTTTTCCTCCCTTATTTCGGAAATTCTGATAGCCAGACTCCATCCGCTGTTTGATTGTGGTCCGTTCCATCCGAGCAACTTCTAAAAGTATCGTGCATAAGAATTGGGCCATTGGATTGATGTTCCCTTTTTCATCAAGTGTTTCAATACCATAATTCTTGACATATAGGCAAATTTTATTCTCATTTAGAAGCTCAATAACTTTAAGTGCTTCTAATGTATTACGACCTAAACGGGATATTTCAAGGACTAATACTTTATCGATGTGATTCTCCTTGATATATTGAATCATCTCAATAATCTCAGGACGATCTTCATTCTTTTTTGCGCCACTAATTTTATTGGCAAAAATTTTTACGATTTCAATTTTTTGAATAGCTGCGTATGCCGAAAGTTCGGTTATCTGTCTTTCGTAATCTTGTGACACCGTTGATACTCTACAAAGAAGTACTCCTTTCATGATTGATGTATATGCTAATTTTATATATGTAAAGCTACGCTAAAAATCAATAAAAAGCAAATTAAATTGATTATAAAGTCAATATTTCATTAAGATATTTGATATGAAGTACATTTTCCTTATATTTAGCATGAAAATCGAATCGAATAAGACAATATTATGGAAAATCCTAAGCTACGAGTAAAGGAAATATGCAAAGAGAGAGGTTGGACATTAAAACAACTTGCAGAGAAAATGGAAATTGTCCCAGAGACATTGACAAGAGCAATCTCCGACAATGCTAATCCTACTCTTACCACACTGCAAAAGATTGCTATAGCATTAGATATGGAAATTGGAGAGCTATTTGTTAGTTCAAAATCGTTAAATAATATATGCGGTTACATTGAAGTAGATGGCGAAGTCTTTTCTATAAAAAGCGTTAACGACTTAGAGATAATCAATAAAAAATTGAACATTAGAAATCACTAAATTATACATCAAATACACAATAATCATTTCCTATACAATTTGCTATATACTTAATATCAAGATATATATGAATATAAAAAAGACAAAATATTGCAATGATATTGCTGAAAGAGTAATAAAAAAATTGACCGACTATCATGTTTCAGATTTGATTGATAATTTGTAGTGTCTTATTTAATGTATATATAACATTTAATTATTAGTAGGTTTCGTGTAATATTCCGAAATTGAGTTATTTTAGTAACTATCATACAATCAACACAAACGATTAAATAGTACAAATTTTAAAAATGTATAATTTTCCTGCTAAAAAATCAATTACAGATAATGACACTTTTGAAGATGGGTCCAAATTGTGTATTGAGCTCATTCTATATAATCAGAAAGTCAGAATTGATTTATACAAAAACGACAAAACACCAAATATTGACGGTTATATAGACTTGCTTGATTCAAAAAATACAATTTCAGGAAAAGTAACCGTACAATTAAAAACATATCCTAAATTAAATATTGGGAAAGATAAATATGATATCCCTTCATATTTATTAGAATATGCCCAAAAAATTAAGACTGAAGTAGTTCTGATATTAGTGGCAGATTTTGATAATTGTAAAGTGTATTGGAAGTATATAAATGATGATTATATAAACTATTGTGGTAAGAAAGGAATTCAAGGGCAATACTCCTATCATTTTAAAAAAAATGAAATCCTAACCATAAATAATGTTAAAGAAACAATAAATCGATGGCAATCTCTTTACAATGAAAAAATTGCGACGATTAAGGACAAACGAACAATTGCCTTTGAGGAAATTAAAAAAGCAGGCTTTGCTTTTGAGCAAATCAATGCTCAATTTTATAATTTAACAAATTCTTATATTGAAAGGAAGGAGGTTCTTGAATTGTTTAATTGGATTAATTCCGAGATTAAGGAAGATAATTCAAATATCTCATTATTAGTTGGAGATGCTGGTGTTGGGAAATCCGTGGTGATTAAACAATTATTAAAGATGCTTAATGACAATCAAGTTCAAACTTATGCGATAAAAGCGGATATAAAAGAATTGTCAAATAACATAGTGCCAAATGAAGACAACTCATTAGACGCTCTATACCAAACCTTTAGTTATTTAATTTCTAATGATGGCATATCGGTTCTGCTTATTGATCAAATTGATGCATTATCACAGAATTTATCAAACGATCGTAATAAACTAAAATGTTACCTGTCTTTTATAAATGGCTTTTCAAAAACATTTAGCAAAAATGTTCGAATCGTAATTTCATGCAGAATCTTTGATTTAGAATACGATCCCATATTAAATACCCTAAAAGACAAAAATGTTATAAAGCTTGATAAGTTAACAGAAAAAGAAGTCATTCAGACACTTAAACTTTTACCCAATCTAGATAATACTTTGATTGTATCTCCCAAAACCATTGAAATACTAAGAACGCCACAATACTTGGACACTTTCTGTCGCATTTATGTAAGGAATAGGAATAGAGTAAATTATCTTACACCTCAAGCATTATATGATGAATTGTGGCAACAAACAATACTTTTTATCGATGCCGATTATAAAATTTCTCAGTCTGATATTGAGAATACACTTTATAGTATCGCAAAAAAAATTCAAAAAGAAGAAACATTGACTCCAAATTGGATAGCAACGTCCAAAGATTTCAATATCATTTCATATTTAGGAACTAATGGAATCGTTTTTTATAACGGGAAAACTATTCGCTTCTTTCATCAGAGTTTTTATGATTATTCTTTGGCGCGATATTATACAACAAATGGTTCATCAATAGCTAAAGAAATTGAAGATAAGCATCAGGGCTTATTCCTACGTTCAACTATAAAGCTTATTATGTCCTATCAAAGAGAACATGATGAATCGCTATATAAGGACGAATTAGAAACATTACTGTTTTCGCCAAAAATTAGATTTCATTTAAAGTTACTTACACTCCAAATGCTTGGCTCATTACAGGATATTAAGACATTTGAGAAAAAGTTAATATTTAAACTTCAAATTTGTAATAGTGAATTATTTGGGATATTTTTAAATCAAGTCATAACAACCGAATGGTTTGATGTTTTATATCATCCAATTGCAAATCAAATTGAGGGAATTAAAGACATTCAGAATAAAAATGATTTTGCAATAGCTTCATTTGTTTTCAGATTTTCTTCTCAAAGAACAACTCAAGTATTTGAATTAATTTCAAGAATTAAAGATCCTTCAGTACAGATCTTTGTTGCCGAAAGAGCTTTGTGGGATACGAAGGATTACACTTCTGAACCTGTAATTTATTGGTTTAAGCAATTAAAACAAAAAGAAAGTAGATCAATCGATTATTTTTTAGAACAAGCAATTGATAGTAATCCAGAGTTTGTGTGCAAAGAGGTAAAAGAAAGAATGCTAAAATCATTGCCTTGTAAGAAAAACTCTGATTATGGACAGAATTACAATGAAGATAGATTCTTTGAAAATATATGCTCACCTATAAAAAACAAATATCCATTACTGTTTTATCCAGTACTTAAAGAGGGAATATTCAATGCAATAAAGTCGTCTAGGTATAATTATTTTAATCAATATTTAGATGATGATTCAATTTTTAATCATTTTAATCCCGATACTCATAAACATCATATAATTGTTGAATGGATAGTATCGTTGTTGACAGATAGAATTAATACCGATCATGATTTTGTAATCAAGGAGATCGAAGACTACTGCAATGCTAAAGAAACGACCTTGTTCATCATAGCTATTCAAGTAATGAATTCAGCACCTAATTTATTCACAAAAAAGGTTTTTGAAATATTATTACATGCCGATTTGCTTGAGCAACTTCTTGGACATGGGGATGAGGAATATTATTTTAGAGAGTTTCTTAAAAATTGTTTCAATTGTTTTTCAAAGGAGCAAAAAGAATGGTATTACTCATTTGTTATTAATTATTCATCTAAATCCGATTCATTAATTAATAATAGTAGGAGTCAATATCATCAACTAGTATATCCATATATTGGTGTAAAAAAAAGAAAACTTATTTATACTATACCAAATGAAGAGCTTACTTGTGAATTAAGAAAAATAAAAGGAGAGCTTGACAGAAGATATAAATATTCTTGCGAAAACAAACAACCAGACCACGGTGTGCATGTAGCAACAATATGTGGAGGACTTACATCAATGGAAAATTATGTGAAGTTTTCAAAAGTGGTTTGGTTGAATTCATTTCTTAAACTCAAAAATGATAGTTTTCGTAGAGGAAAATTTTTTCCAATTGACCCTAATAAACATGCTGAAGCCTTTAAAAACTGTGTTTCTAGGAGCCCAGATGATTTCATTTCTTTTATTAATTTAATATTTGAAAATGTTGATATTCCAATCATTTACAAAACGGCTGGTTTATCTGGGTTAATTGAAGGTGATTTTCCCAAGAATAAAACAATTAACTTATGTTCTAAGTTGTTGGACATGCCCTTTAATGAGCGTGATACATATAGTATAATTGAGGTAATTATATATTATTGTAAAGACGAATCAGAAGTACTTGATAGTATCATTGATTATCTGTTTAAGATAATACTGGAGCCATTTGAAACAAAATATGATTCAAACATTGAGTCCATAATCCCAAGCACGAGTGAAAATGTTAGGTTGCTAAGTATAGGAATAAATTCTGTTCAGGGAAATGCAATTCAAGCATTAATTGAGGTCTGTTCGATCGAGTCAAGAAGAAAGCAAATTTATGAAATACTAGTAAGGTTATATCCAAGACTTCAAGTTGAGCATCATTTGTCAGTACTGTACTACTTATATCACGAAGAATACTATGACGAGGTTTTATTTACAAAGCTTATTCAAGTTTATTTGTCAAGACCTGTTTCTGAAATGCTCTTGATACGTCCAGATACAATTAATCGCTTCTGGTTTAAAAATCCAACCATAGTTTTGCCATATATTAAATCAATCATTCATTACAAAAGAGCCCAAGCTGTTTTATCTCAGATTTTATTCTTTGGTACAGAATATGAAGCCACTAAAACTATATCAAATGAATTATTGTCAATAATTTTGAATGATTGTTCGGAAGAAGTTATTAATGAGCTAATAGTGCTGTCGTTCAAGAACATCTCAGACACAAGTTATAAAAAATTATGTACAGAAATTCTGATTAAGTATTCCAAAGACACACAAAAAAGTATTCTGTCAACATACGCTATTCATTGTGATGATTTACCAGTTGAAGAATTCACCCTTTTTAATATTCTGCTTAATAATTGGTTACCAGTGTTAGATAGAGAGAATTTACACAGTATTATTAGATATATTAAAAAATCTAGTATTAATTATCCAGTTGAATCATATGTTTGCTTAAATAAAATATCACAAATAAGTCTAGGTGAATATAGAGGTGAAGAAGAGGAAATAATTGAACTCTTATTGGCTATTTATAAAAATTTAAAAGAAGATGACGAGTCAGAAGGTACTCTTGAATCCATTTTAGACACATTTGACAAAATGTTGTATAGTAGTACTTTCCACCTGAATAAAGTGATGGCAAAAATTGATCGTTTATAGTATGGTTTTTTGTCATTAATGTAAGCCACTTAAATTTACCAAATTTCCTACTTTATTTATAGGCGAAATTTTATAAACCTTCTATTTTTTTCTTATTATATCTTAGTTAGTATGCAATAGAGAAATGTCCTTAGCCCGAGCTTATTGTAAAAAAATGGTCTATATTGTAGATAATAAGGGCCTTACATTAGGTTTTTATTCAATCAAAAATCGCATCATGGCTCTGCCTTTCATCTGATAAAAATAGTTTGAAGATGTATGATGTTTAATATGTAGTAAGAAACTTAGTAAAGGATGACTTATTTGATATCATATAACATGTGCTCTTTTTTGCTCCTTTCCTTGTACTATCAATCTTCATTTCTACCATCTAGTTCCCGATTGATTTTGAATTTATAATTTAAAGAGAATAATCAATTATAAATGCCCTTATACAAGAGCTAGCTCCAACAATGCTTAATACATAATTATGTTATTCCCTTAAAAACAATTGGTTATCAAGTGATAATTACTTAGCTTTTATTATATTTGCAATGGTAGTAAAATTATGGTCTATTAGACATTTTTCGTTGAAAACTATCATATATGATATAAGTACTACATTAAAACTACATTTTACTCATATTAAAAATTTATAGAATATGGATTTTGAAACTTTAGCGCCAAGTGTATGTATTCCTTTAATTGTCGGAGTATTAACAATAGCATTTCCATTACTATTACAATCTGTAGCGAGAATAGATGATAAATACTCATCAACAAAAATTGTTTCACTGTTTTATTCAGAAAAAATAAGCATTATAAGCTTACTTATATTAATAATTACTTTAGTATTTCTTGGAATTTGGATTCTTGGATTTAAAAACACCAATGATTATGGGCAATTAAATTTCATTATAAATAATTCAGCAATCATTATACTTAGTTTTTTTACTTTTTTACTTATTGTATTTACATTTCTATTCCTTTTTTTAACTATAAAATACTATAAACCAATTAATCTATTAAATCACCTCATACTTAAACATAATAAAATTAAATTCAAAACGGAGAAAAAAAATAGATTACTTAATTATTTCATTTTAAAGACTAATACCAATAAAAAGAACCATTTTGAAGCTATTTCGGACTTATTATATTTTTCAATACAACAACAGAACGAGGATATAGCAAAAGAATTATTTAGTTTTTTTACAACTGCTTTTAGCGAATTTCGCAAAGGCAAAGAAGGAAAAGAAGTAGTATTCCCTGATGAATATTATGTTATGATGATTGAAACAAATGAAAGAATTTGTTTGAGAAAGAAAAAAACGACCTCCTACTTTAATAATACTACATTACTTGACTTATTTCTTGATAGTTATCAAGGGACTATTCAATCAGAAAAAAATTATTCTGTTATTTGGAAGTGTTTAGTTCAGGCAGTTGAATATGAAAGAGATGATATTGTGTTTTCTTACTGGAAAAATGCCCATCAACATTTTAATTTTTTTATGAATAGAATTCCTGAAGAATATGAAGGTGCTATAATTACCAACAAATTGGCAATAAAAGATAGAGATATCCAAATACAAAGATTCTTGGAATTTCATTATGTTCTCGGAGGCCTATTGATATATAGAAAACGATATAATCTGTTAGGGCGAATTGTTTACCATACAAATCAAAAACCGCCTAAATACGTTCTTTTCCCAGATACTATTAGTAACGTAATAACGGCATTTATGAGCTTCCCTTCATCTTTCCTTAGTCCATTTTATTTTGAAAGTCGTTACTATTTTCCTGATATATCGGGAATTGATACTGATGATATTATTCGAATATGGGTAAAGAAATATATTGCATTTTTACTTTTAAGGCAGTATAACATGCACGATTATTATCTCAACAAAAACACAATGGATTTGCCAAACACCCCAAATACCATAAAAGAATTAAACGTTTGGAATCAAGAAATTAAGCAAATGAGATATTTAATTAATGAGCTTATAGAGAATAGTGAACTACTTTCAGAAACAAAAATTCCAGAATTCTCCAAAGAATGGCTTGAAAAGAATAATAAATTGGATCCAATTCAATTAATCGATGCCTTAGCAAAAAAAGTCCAAGAAGATTATGACAGAATTGAAAAAGAGCAATCTATATCTAATAATAAGCGAGAAGAGTTTGATCTATCAACTAAAAAAATTATTACAAAAGCCATTTCTAATTATCAGTTAATCAACAACACTAGTGATATCACTGAAGATAGTATTTCTTATTGGTCACGAGGGCGTAATCAAATTTTAGATAAAAAAGCTTTCGCAGATGACCAAGATATTTCAAATGTTAATTTTGATTCTATTATTGCATCAGCGGTGGCAACAGAATATGCAATTAGAATTTCAGAAAGTTTCTACTTTGCCTTAAATAAAAAACGTTATATATTAAAGTCTGAAGATGTATTTATTGCAATTGACAGATTGAATTTAGATTCCCATAAATTTGTAATTATATCTTTTGGTATATATTTCGATTTCTATATTCATTCTTTGAAAATTAAAAACTTGACTAAATCTGACGATAATATATTTTTATATAATGGACTAAAGATTTTAAATTACAATACTTGCAATTGGCAAGCAGTTGGTAGAACGTTCTTTGTACTAAATATTGATGATTTGCCAAGAATTGAGAGTAAAAGTGTTAGTCCTGATGTTGAAACCAAATTCCAATTGACTGCTTTTGAGGATTTAAAGGAACAAGGAATATTCTTATATACTGGGGTAGTTGATTTAAACGAAGATGAAACACTTCGAGATGAAGTTGCTCTTTCGGTTACAGACAGTGATTTAACTAAATGTGTTATTGCAAGCGTTGTGTTAAATACTGAGATTAAGTGGAAGAAGGATGTTAAATGTATTGGTGTAAAAATTTATGATCAGTTTGATGATAGAGGTACTCCAAATAGCTTAGATGACATTGATACTTTTATTGAAATGACAAAGATTAAGTAAGTACCGACAGTGAACAAAACCTAAGAAAAATAGAATATTAAGAACGATGGCATAACAAATTTTTACTTCCTGTTGGGTTGAACTGGAAATTAGAAAGATAAACAAGTTAGTAAATGGTAACAATATGCAAAAAGGAAAGAGGAAAGAGGACTTAAATCCCGCCGATAATAGAACCTCTGGCATCAACATTTATACTGATATACTGACAAACTTTTTGCATTTTCGAAAGATGATGGACTTTAATGAATTATATAAACATATCTACTCTGAATACATAATTTATCATATAGTCAAATCTAGAAAATCAACTCTAAAAGAACTATTATTAAAAGCAATCAGTTATAATGAGAAAAGACGAACAAGTAATAATCTATTAAGATTTTGTTTGCTGACACCCAAATTATTTCTTGCTTTAATTTTGAATGGAATTTGGTTATCGTTCCACAATTCTGTTATTGTATATATACCGCAAAATGATCCTGAAATTGAATTACTACGAAATCTTTTTTGTTGTCATGATTGGGTTTCTTAGCAGATCATAAATCGCGTTAAAAATATTATAACAAATTGATGATCAGGTAAAATATATTGTATATCTTTAATTTATCAAATAAATTGGGTTCTTGAAAATTATATAATATTTACAAAACCATGTATAAATTATCCAGATATAATTTTATTAAAGAAACAGAAAGGTACGGTATTGTTGTATACAATACTTTCACTGGAGCATTCATTACATTGAGCTCTGAAGAATACAAAAAATTAAAAAACTTTAATAACTACGATGCTTCAGATAAGGACATAAAGGATTGGATAAATTTAGGTCTTATATTAAAAATTGAAATCGATGAAAAACAGATAGTTGAATCTGCCAGATTTAAAAATACATTCTCAAAAAATGGCGCTATATACAGAATATTTACTACTACATCCTGCAATGCGAAATGTTTCTATTGTTATGAAGAAGGTTTGGAATTAACAACAATGGAAAAAGAAGACTCTGATATAATATCAACTTTTATTATTAAAAATTCAAAAGATAAAAAATATATTGTACTAAACTGGTTTGGAGGAGAACCCTTATTGAATCCAGATTCGATTACCCGAATTACTCAAAAAGTGACAGAGGGATTAAGAGACTCAAATGTGAAAATTATTTCTTCAATTATTACAAATGGCTCTTTGTTTACTGATGAATTGATTGATTTAGCAAAGAATTCATGGAAAATAAATCAAATCCAAATTAGTTTAGATGGGATTGGTGAAATTCATAATAAAAGAAAAAAATATAATAATATTGAAGATCCTTTTAACAAGACAATCTCAATTATAGAAAAATTATTAGCAAATAATTTATATGTTACCCTTCGACTAAATTATGATAAGGAGAATTTTAATAATATTGAAAAACTGATTTACTATATCAAAAAAACGTTTGGAGTAAATAAATTTTTGTCTTGTTATGCCTACCCATTGTTTAATAATGATAATTGCAGTAATGAGAATTTTGTTAATAAAGATCAAACAGAACGATATGTTAATATTCTTGAAAATTTGTTAAAAGATTGTGGATATTTAGATTATAACTATTTACCGAAAAGAAAAAAAAATAGCTGCTTCGCAACAGATCCCAATAGTTTTGTGATTGATCCCAAAGGTAATCTATATAAATGCTCAATGGTTATGCGAGATAAATCTAATTGCTTAGGGAATGTTAATCAAGACATTGAACTATCCGATAAAATAGTTAAGTGGTGTAATCCGTCCCTCCCTTTAGAATGTAATGAATGTGTCATATTACCTCTATGCCAAGGTGGGTGCAGAGCAAGCAGGATTCTTAATAATGAGCAGAATTATTGCATTGTAAAAAAGACCAAACTAGATTTTGCAATGGAAAATTTCTCTGATATTTTATCCGTAAAAAAATAGAAACGAATCAAATAAAATCTAAATTTACAGAAAGAAAAAAAGATGTCATAGCACCTAATTAGTAACAATAATTAATAATTAAAAGGAGAAGAACTAATGCAAATTATTCTTGATGCTAATGTAGATTATTGGAGTTTAGAGAAAGCTACCAGTGATTCAGATGATTGTAAGAACCGTGAAGAATCCGATCTCAATAGTTGTGGGTGGGATGGCGGATGTGTAGAAGATACTCCTTGTGGCAGCATTGTTTCTCACTAATTTTATACAATTTTTCTCATAATTGTTAAGAAATAATGCGGAGTTATTCACTTCGTATGGTATTTTTATTAAAAGTTCCTTGAATAAAATGTACAATTTTATTCAATTTGTTTATTGTTTCCTACTTTAAGATGAATGGGAATTGGTGATTGAGACACAACTATAAATACGATATCTCAAGATTAGGTTCCAGCAAGTTCTAAAAAAAGAAAAGGAATTGAAAATTCGTATATTTGAATATTATTATAATGATATGTTTGAGTCTATTATAATTTGAAATAAATAATCATGTTTACAATTATTGCAAAGGTAACTCACGATTGTAATCTTCAATGCAAATATTGTTACATTGGGGATGATGCAGAAAAGGGAGGGATGGACTCCTTGACCCTTAGCAATATTATCTCAAAGATACCTATTCTTAATACAGGGGGCGTAACGAATATATTATGGCATGGCGGAGAACCATTATTGATGGGGATTGACTTTTATAAAACCGCCGTAAAACTCCAGAATGAAATTCCTAACCACAAATTCAATAATAGTGTTCAGTCCAACGGAACGCTTCTCAATAATGAACTAGTCGATTTTTTTGAGAAGCATAATTTTCAAATTGGATTAAGCCTTGATGGGTATAAAGCGACTCATAATATCAACAGGCCTCAAAAAAATGGAAAATCTTCTTTTGAAGAAACAGCTTATTGGATAAAAGAATTGAAAAGAAAAAAAATTGGAGGGAGCTCAATTTGCGTACTAAATAAAAATACTGCACCCCACATTATAGATATATATAATTTTGCAAAAAATAATGCAATCAATTTTAAATTTAATCCTCAATTGCCCGCAGGGAGAGCTAAAGTAAATTTTGACTTAGCTTTAACTCCTGATGAATTAGCAGATACATATATTAAATTATTTGATATGTGGTTCTATGATGAATCCGACTTTATTCCAAGAATTGAGCCATTTGAGGATATTATTGAGAATATTGGTTATAACAAGAACTCTAAGTCTAATATCCCTTCTGAATGTGTTTTTAACAATAATTGTGCTAACTCTTTTATGGCTATAGAACCAAACGGTAATGTTTACCCATGTGGTAGGTTTACTGGCAACCATGATTTCTTATATGGTAATATAAATGAGAGAGAATTTGCTGATATATTGGATAATCCTGTTAGGGACAAATTTATGGAAAGACATCAAGGTTTGACAGAATGTGATAGCTGTGAATATAAAATGATCTGTAATTCAGGATGCCCCAACCATTCTTTCTTATTTTACGGAAGTATCCAACACAAAGACCCTCTATGTATTACATATAAAAAATTGTTCAAACATATCGAAATAGCTTTAATAGATGAACTAAAAAATTGTGATGAAGCATGATGGATATTACAAATATTAGTAATTCCTTTACTCAGAAGCATATCGATAGGCGCTTAATCCTGTATTTATTTCGAAACGATATTAATAATTTGTAAAAAATGGAAAACCAAGAAAAATCTAACATAATAACCTTTTTAGATAAAAAAGTAGACATAGATAAATTATCTAATCGAACTTTAAAAATGATAATGAAACATCACTGTTACAAACTAAGCGCACCTGGATTTAGTTTTTACGATGATGACTCCCACCACTATGATTATAGCGACCATAGTTGGTAATTGGGTGCTAGTAAGCCGTATCAAATGAATAAGAGGATAAAACATACAACAACTATAGTTGAAAAATGTATTCATTTTTCTCTTGGTTTAATATTACTTTTTTTTGGGGTATATTCGGTGAAATTTTTTACTGGCTTTTGGCCTCAGGACTATGCGAAGCATGATCTACATGAGACTGACATTGCTACCATAATTAGCGGTTTGACAGCGCCTTTTTTCGGACTATTCGGTTCGTTAATTCTTTTTGTGACATTTAGGAGGCAAACAGATGCTAATATAACGTTAAAAGAAGAAATTAATAAAGAAAATTACTTTAAATCATATGACGAAATACTCAGGTCTATAGATTGTACTAAAAAATATTTTAATGACTGCGATATTAAATCTTTTAATTTTGATGGGATTTTTAGATTTATAAATTTCGAAAATCAAAATACTTTTGATAAAGTAATCGATTTTGATTTAAAAAGTAATAAATCATACAGCACCCTATTTGATGAACTTTATACTTTTATAAGATTATTCGAAGAGACGACACAAAGTATTGAAGTGTTCCATGATCCTATAGACGATTTTAACTTTTGCAAATCAGAATCAGAATTTAACTTTAAACGGATATTGAGATTAAACGCAAGTACATTATTCCACTCAGAAGTCAAGCCTATTATAACTCGAATATTAGAAGTTAAGCATAGAAATAAACAATTTAATAATCTTTATAAATCAGCCGATACTTTATACAAGAGGTTTAGTTTGAACAATTCAAAATTTTTAGGATGTCAGACTCAGGTATTATCCTTGAATATTCCGATGTTTAAAAATAAAAAAATATTCATTGATTTCAGTATTAATGAGCCACCGAATGAATTAAGGGAAACAGAAAACAAAATTTCTATAACAATTAATGGTTCAAAACATTGCTGGTTTAAAAAAATATATTACAAGTTAAATCCCAGACGAATATACTATAAAACACATGTTGGTATCTATGTTTCCCATTTAGAACTTGCTGTTGCTTCTATTCATTTGCAAATCAAGAAAAAAACGACAAAACAACTATCATCCACCAATCCTACATTTGATTTAAAGCCTGGCAACAATTATCTCAACGCGAAGATAGTATATCCAAGAAACAAGATAACTTATTGTTTGATAAATATTAAAAAGACTAAAAAGCAGACAACATTAGTGCAAGAAATTGCATTAATTTTACAAAAGGTTATTTAGAGTTATAGTCAAAACCCCCAACCCCCAAAAAAGAATCATATCAATCTTTTAGACTAGATGGATACACAGAAAACTGAATTTAAGATTTGTATCAAAGATTAATTTGATACATTTTTATTTTGATTAATTAATTTCCTCAGATGCATCATCCATCTCTCTAAAAGTGATAGACCAGGATATTCAGTTCAAGGTAACCTACAAAGACAGGTTTGCAAATATGCGAGATAAAACTGACAGGCCATATGCGGTAAAAGGGAATACGATTATTAAAGAGATTATTTCTTAATGATGCTGGTAACTACTTGGGGCATTTTGTATTTTTTGAATATATATCATTCTGTCTATTATTTTAAAGATTAAGGAAATTGCATAATCGAAAATATTTGTAAAAAGAAATTAAATATTATAACTTTAGCCTATGTAACTTAGAATCTGTCATTTGAAAAAAAGGTTGAAATACTTGACAGGGCTTTGTGTATATGATTTTTTGCATAAAATAATATATTTGAACCAAAAATACTATTCAATGAACATGCACATATCTTCCAGTTTTAGGATGCTATGAGCAATAATGTTGATTATATAAAAAAGTTAGCTAGCTTATAAATTCAGCATCGCGTAGCAGTATTTTTTAGGTGCTCTTATTTTACAGATAAAAAAACAGAAAGAATCAAGAATGAAACAATATATTTACTCAAATAAAATTAAGCTAATAATTTTAGATCTTGACGGAACTCTTTATCCTAGAGACTTATATTTTAATAAGTACTATGATTTCACCGTAAAGTCACTGAATCGGCTATTTAATTTTAGCTCAGATGATGCGATAAGAATTCTAAATAATTTTGGGATTTCAGCAGATCATAGTAAAGACCAAGAATCTATTAGTGCTTTGATAATTTCACTAGGGATGTCAATTAAGGATTGGAATGATTATCGTGATAAAAATTTTAATATTGAGAGTTTAGTAAATCCAAATAAAGAACTGGTTTCTTATCTTAAATACCTCAAGCGATTTTATAAAATCGTCATTTTTACAAACAATACTAAGATTACTTCCGAAAAAATCCTTAATAGAATAGGAATATTCAATGAATCTATTATTGATTTCCTTCTAACCAGTGATTATGGACTCGAGTTAAAACCGCATAAAGAAGGTTTTGAGTTTATCAAAGTAAAGTTTGGCCTCTTATTTTCCGAAATAGTTTCTATTGGAGATAGAGAAAGTATAGATATTAAACCCTTGCTAGACTTGGGTGGGAATGGAATTTTAATTTCTAATCCAAGTGAATTATTAGAAATTGAATTCAATTCAAAAGATTAGTCAAATAAACATACCTTAATAATAATAATAATGTAATAACAATAGACATGAGTTTAGTTCAAAAATATTTAAGAAGTCTATCTGGCATTTTATTACTTCTTGGCATTATGCTCTTAATTATCTCATCAATATGGGATTGGCACAGTTTTATTGAAAACATTGGTTTAACATTGTCGGTGTCTGGAGTTACCATGTTTCTGTATAAAACAGAGATTTTAGACATAGTTAAAGAAAATAAAATTAATAAACTAAGCATTTCAGGAATAGACTACGGCCGAGATTTTTTTCTAAAGACTCAATCTGATATTGACAATTTCTTTACAAACAACAAAACAAAGATTATTAACATTTGCGGTATATCAATGTATAGTTTTTTTAATCCAAATAATTTGTATGTTAAACTAATTGAATATGCTTCACTTGATTATAAAATAAAAATAATCTTTGCTAACCCAGAGAGTCAAGAGCTTTCTTATCAAGAAGAGGTCGAGGAAAAACCAGGCTTCTTAAAAGAGCATATTAAATTATCTGTGCAACAGTTTAGAAAGGAAATTATAAAAAGGGGTAAAGAAGAGAAAGTATTTGACAATATTGAAATATATTTTTCCAAAACAGTCCCAAGAGTTTTCATATTTGGAAATAGCAATAAGATGGTTGTAACTCAATACGGATTAAGAGGACCTTTCAATTCACCTACAATGCTTTTAACTAAAGCAGGTGAAAACAGCTTGTATTATGCATATGCTGATTATTTTAATGATCTTATTGAAAACGCGATAAGGAAAGTTGAATTAAAAGAATACGTCAGCTAACAGCAAAATATATTCAATTGCCGTTTCTGTGCTGATTGCGGAGTTCACACCCCGCAAAAACGGTACTGCGGCTCGACAGGAAAACAATCCGCAATCGGCAACTTTTCATACCGCCAAACCGTTAGCTGCTAATACAAAAGAAAGCACCATGGAAGAACGATTGAATGGTTTAGAAAGTATTATTCATTCTCTTGACTGCAATATCAAATTGCTAGAATGTATTTCTTATGACTTACATAATGAACGATTTAGTTTAAATAATAATATAGGATTATATTGGGTCTGGAAATCTATTCTTGAATCCCAAATTATTGATTTCTATAAGTTAAATGTTGCGACCGAAAAATTTTCATTTCAAAAAACTTTAAATCTAGTAAAAGACTCCAAAGCCAAAATTGACTATGAAAAACTTGACAAAATGATTAAGACATTGAAGGCTGATTTCGATAAGAATCAATTTGATATTATCAGAAGCAAATATCTGGCGCATCAAGATATTGGTGCTCCTGAAGTTAAGACGGATTTAATTATTGTCAGAAAATTTACAGATCAAACGATTAGCCTATTTCAGTTCTTGTTTTCAGAAATCAAAAGAGAATACCAAAAATTCTCTGATGACATTTTAAATTCCTTCAAGGTAATCTTTGAGAGAATTGACGAATATGAAAAAGTCTCAGCATTTATAATGGAGGCAGATATTAAAGGAGAAAAAACAATTAATATTTCAAAACTGGAAGAAGCAATCAAAAAGTAACAGCAGCTAACACGGGTTTTGCGTTATTGGGCGGACAGTGCGAATAGAAACATTTGAGAAATAAATAAACGTTGGTGTTGGTAGTCAGTTTTCGGTTTCAAAAGCCCACCAACGCAAAGCCCGAAACCGTTAACGGCAATCCGTCTAAAAACCTCCGTTTAATATCAATTTATTGCAGTAATGCTCAACTAAATTAGCATATATCTTTGATATATAGAACGATATTTTTTGGAGAGAATATTCTTGCTTTAATCCTTAATATTTTCAACAGCTATTACTACCTCATCTTTCTGGTGTTCTATCCTTTTCAGGATACGATCAAGATAATCTGCTCCCAAATAGTTCCTTATCCAAAGCACTTCATCTGTAAATGTTTTTATAGTTGCCTCGCTTGATTTTGTCGTAATGGAAATATTTGCAAGTCTCCTCATTGTCCTTTCCGACAATGTTTTATATTTACTAATATCTATAATTAGAGTTTTGATAAAATCTATCAAATCATCGTTATTGTGCTTTAGGAGCTTTAATGAGAATTTTAAATTTTCATAAGCCCTTGCTTCTAATGATTTTGGCCTGAGTCCCTTTTCGTTTGAAGGCTTATAGTTCTTTATTTCGTTATATGCAGGCCAGAAATCTACTGAAAGTGCTTTATATGGTGTCTCATAATCGCATGATACATAATTAAGGAACTCTTCAAATGTAAGTTCATTAACTTCTATGGGTTTGCCCTTGGTGTCGGTCACAAAATGTGTGAACAGGCTCAATCCTTTATGTCGAAGAACACATACTTGGTTATCGGTAAAACCTTTGCCAGATTTTACACGAGTTGGTAACCCTGAGATTTTTTTAATAACCTCTGGGTGCTTATTACATATATCATTGTATTTATTTCTTATTTGTGTTGTGATGCTTACTTCTCCCTCTTCGTCTGGACTCTCATTGATTTTGTTAAACAATCCAGATGGTGTTGGTTCTTCATCAGCATCAAATATTTTTGAATCTTCCCCTAAAGCATTATGTATAAGAAACATCTTTTGTGTGGCAATTTCTCGAACTTGTACATAGTCCGACCCAGCTTCAGAAGGGAAGAAATTGTAGATATCTAATTCATCAAAAACTTTTGCACCAATACGATTAATACGCCCGACCCTCTGTATAACACGAGTAGGGTTCCATGGTATATCATAATTTATTATGACTCCAGCACGGTTAAGATTAAACCCTTCAGATAGTTTATCACTAGTAACAAGAATATCATACTTGTTTTCTTTTTCTCCTTTATACTGCGCATTAAAGTTGGTATTAATAGTCTTATGGAGTGTTGGAGTAATATTACCGTCACAAACAAGAACTTTGCCATCAAACATTTTTTTCAAAAATGGTTCTATGTGCATCACGGTATCAACATACTCGGAAAAGACGATGACTTTTTTGTTTTTGTTTATCTTCAGCAGGTTTTTAATTTCAACGCAAATAGTATCCCGTTTAGGGTCATGCTCAACAATATCTAATTCTGTAAGCTTCCTCTTTATCTTTTTAAACAAGGAAATATCACTATCAATATTCTTGAAAAATTCATCCTTCCTTTCAAATGAGGCTGTATCATAAACTGTTGTATTTTTGGGTAATTTTTTATTAAGCAGCTTATTTTCGTAATCATCAAGAACTTGATATATTTTGTCAAAATTTTCTTCCTCTAACAAAATATCCATCAGCTTTCTATCTAAGATGTACTTACCATTAGTTTTCTTAATGAAGTCTAACACCCTTTCATGGACACTCAAGAACCGATTGATTGATTCACTAAAAGCACCAAATGAACTTTCAAAGCGTTTTACAAGCAATCGCCTCATAAAGTCGAATAAGTTCTTTTGTATTACAAAAGCTCTGTTACCCGATTCATCTAATTCGTCTTCATTAATCGCTTTCTCATACCAGAATGGCTGATATATCGCTCCAGAGAACTGTCCGTCCTCTCCAAAATACTCAGTAAGCACTTTGTTGTAGAACTTACTTTGGTCAGATGATAGAGAATAAAATAACTCTTTAGGATCATTTACCTTAGAAAGTTCCTTCACTTCTTTAGAGTATGAATAGTCATTCTTTAAATCCAAACGGTTTCTGCGAATTATTACTGGTGAAATGACTTGCTTGATTTGGCCTGCTAATCGTCTAGTCTCTTGGCGCACTTTAGATAGCTCGACTTCACCATCACCGAACTCTTCTTTGTACTTCTTTCTTGCTTTTGCTCTTTTGTCTCCATGCTTAGAGTTAATATACTTCATTATGTATGAGAGCTTCTTGAATCGGTTCCCATATCCAGTAAATATCGATTCTAAATCTTGATCAATTGTAATACCCGATTTCCCAGGTACAATAAACAACTTGAGTAACGCAAAAATATCCGCAGGAGAATTGTTGAAAGGAGTTGCTGTAAGGAGAATGACTATTCTATCTCGGCAAATTTTCATCAATGCCTCATAATCTTCAGTATCTTGATTGCGGAAATAGTGGGCTTCATCGACAATTATAACTTCGATGTTTTTATTATCAATTGAGTTGGCAATATCTGAAAGTATCCCACGACTTCTCACTTCACAATTAAGTTCAAAATCGTATACATACTCATACCAACCAGTCGGATTTTTATCATTTGAATCGCCAATTAGTCCTGGAGGGCATATAACCATTGTTCGTTTGTCAAGATTTTTAGCAATAAGGGCAGCAATAACTGATTTCCCTAATCCTACAACATCAGCAATAACAACTCCATTGTATTCATTAATAATACTTAATCCTTGGTTGACAGCATCAACTTGATATGCGAACTCTTTATATAATTTATTTTTAAGTAACTCCAACACAGAGGACCTTATTTGTTTTTGTTGTTGGAGATCAATATATGTTTTCAAAATAAGAGTATATGCCTCGAAAGGTGTTACCTTGGCAGCTAATGTCCTTCCTCCTATATAGTCTATAAGTATTTTCCTTTTTTGGTCATCCTCGGTAATAGGTGCTGCATCTTTCCAAAGTTCTTCAAAATAGTTATCTGCATCGATGTATCCATAGTCTTTTATCTCAACATTAAACTCTTCCTGCCCAGATAATCCAGCGGAAGTTAAATTGCTACTTCCTGTAATAAACTGCCCTTGCATCCCTTGTAGAGCAGCTTGAACTTCGTTAAGTTTAAATATGTAAAGCTTAGCATGATTTGGATTTTTGGTCTTTTTAATAATCAAGCGCCCTTTTTCAATCATCTCCAAAAAGAAAAACACTTGATTGTAGAAATTTTCATTATCAGTGTCGTCAGTATTAAGAGCTTTACTAAGTGATGCCATAAAGCCATTAAATTTGTCATCATCTGAGGAATAATTTTCTTGATTTCCATGCTCTACTAAACAATCATTAAGGATCTTATCTACCTGCAAACCTACCAAAAGTCTAAGTTTTATGTTTACATCGGTTTTTAGAGATTCATATACTTCCTTCCATCCTGAAAAATAGAAAAACCCTACTAAGAATTTTAATTCCTCGCTAATTGAAATAAGAGTGTTTAGCCTGTCTTTTAGTGCTTTTTGACTTTTATTATTGGTAATAAAATTTTGTGACATATTGTATTAATCTAAGGTTATAGCATCATAATCTACTTTGTTTATAGAAGGATAATTATCGATTGTTAACACTTCATCATATGTAAGAGAATAAAGCTTATAAATTATTATATCAATTTTATCTTCTAATTCAAATGCGTCATTCCCGTTCATTTTCATTTCTCCAATTGAATCTACTAACTTATTAATCCTTTTTTGGATTTTGTCTGATACATGGGTTATCGGGAATAATTCTACAGTTTCAATATCTACTTGAGCCATCGCTCTATTTTCTTCTAAAGAAATTTTTTTATAAAACCAATTTAATAGTTTTGAATTTAGAAACGCACAAATAAACTCTATTGAATAAATTGAGTTTAATGGTGCCAATGAATGTACATTGTTTAAATGATAATATCCTTTTTTATCAATAGCCGCAGTAATTTTATCACCTGTTTGGGGTATAAAAATTTTAGGATTATGAATAACTTCATATTCAAATCCGCCAGAATTCAAAATATTTGCATCAATATTAATCCAATCATTATCGTAAATAATTTCATAATTTTTTACTTGAGAACTTGAAATAATTCCTTGTTGATATGTCTTTACTTTCCTTTCTTTAGAAACAATGTTTTTTTGACCAATTTTTGAACGAATTCCCGTTCTTCCTTTATAAAAACTTCCAAGCTTTGATGCATTAGATTCTATTTTTTGGACCAAATCAAATGAGTTTTTATCAAAAAAGAGCCTAAAGCGGTTATAATTAACACTCTCATAATACGATTGGGGAATAGTAAAAGAATTATATTTATTGCTTATAAATTTTTCACGACTTTCAATAAAGTTACAAATCAAATTATTCTTAACATTATTGTTACTTTTTTGGTAGTTGTATATAACAGAAAATCCAACGGTTGCATTACCAAATACTTTGTAAACTAATAGATTATTGAAATTGATCTTGCAAGATTTTAAAATAAGCCCTCTGATTTTAGAAAAATATCTACCAAGCAGGAAACTATCAGGCACGATATAAGAAAGCACTCCACTACTATTAGTTATTTTAATTGACAATTCCATAAATAAAGCATAATAACTAATTTTATATTCAGCGGAATTTGGGTATTTGGCTTTAAGATACTCCTTCTGGATATTGTCTAAGGTACCGACATCTCTTAGTCCAAAACTGACATAAGGAGGATTACCAATTACTATGTCAAAGCCATTAAAATTACCTTCATCATCCAAAAGTGAAGGGAATTCAAATCGCCATTCAAAACTATTAGAATATAGCTTATTCCCAATAGTTTCCGTCTCTTTTTTCTTTATAACTTCAAGTTCAAGTTTAGCCTTTTTATAACCTACAACATCATGATCGGCTTTGCGAACGCCGAATATATCAATATTTTCAAATGCTAATACTTCAGACTCCTTTTTCTGTCTTTTGATAATCTCCCCATTTTGCAAAACGCTTTTAAACGCACTCTTTATTTCTTCAATTATTGCTCTAAACTGTTCTTTCCCTTCATGGACATTAGTGTAATCATTTACCAGATTTTTGTAGTCTTGTAATGTAAATTTTTCTCTTTTACCCTTATTGTACTCTGCAAATACATCTTTTAATGGCATGTCTAATGGAAATCTACTAATTAAAGAATCTCCACACATAATCTTGTAATCGAAATTTGGTAATGCTTCTGGTTGTTCCTTATCTACAACCAAACTTAACCAAAAACGCAAGCGGGCAATATCTACTGCTCCCTTTTCAATATCTACTCCATAAATACTATTTTGGATGATTTTGAGTTTGACTTCGCTTGCAGGGAATTCATCAATATTACCATGTTCGTATAACCAGAGTGTTTGTTTAACAGAAAACACTTCCTTTAATAAGCCCATAGGAAAAGCACCTGAACCAATTGCAGGATCGCATATTTTTACATCATCTATCGCACTATTTATTTCTTTCAGCCTTGGTCTAAGTTCGTGGGTAATATCGTGATATTTAAGTAATTTTGTAATACAATCATGTTCTATGGCTGTTTTTAATAATAAGGAATTGCAAAGGTATTCTTTAAGGCTTTCCTGACACATATAGTGAACAATTTCTTTGGGGGTATAGAATGCACCTTTGTCTTTGTTATCTTCGAGTAAATTTTCGAAAATACGCCCTAACATTTCTGGGTCAACACCAACTTCTGCGTCGTTTGGATCATTTTCATCAATTGTAAAGTTGTATTGATTAAAGAAATCAAATAGCTCTTTAAAATAAGGTGCAGGAAACTTAGAGTCTGGTTCATCTAATTTGTCTTTATCAAAAAGGCCTCCATTTAAATATGGAATTTTAACAGTACCTAATGACGTTTTTGTATCATACAAATCATTTTTTCTTGGTTTATTAAGCGAATTAAAGAACATTGGTTCAAGAATTTCATCAAGAAAATTGTCTTTTTGTTCTTTGCTACTATTTTTAAATAGGTTTTCTAGAAAATTTCGATCTCCACCAATCCATTCTTCAGATTCTTTTGAAACACCCATCCAACCCTTCTTTTGAAGAAAATGCAAAAAAACTATTCGGCCTAGCATCTTCTTAATGTAATCTCGCACTGCTTTATTTGTCCCATCTGCCAAGAATTGTGCAAAGTTTTCTTGCATTTGCTTATCTTTCTGCATGTAATTACAGAATTTCTCATACTGTTCTTTATATCCATTAAAAAACTCCTTTGATAGAGGTTCAATACTAAATGCCTCCTGAATATTTTCTAACGAATCAAATCTGCAATCTCCGATTCTTTCCTTAAATGTGCGATTAGTTTGTGATAGTGGGTCAACAAAATAAGTGTATCTTTTCCAATTAGAATACTTATGTTCTTTATCGCCATAATTTCTACGGATAAAACTAAATCGGAACTTCCCAACCTTATCATAAAAGACAAAAACAGCACCATCTTTAAAATCTTCTTTTAAAACTTTCTTAGCAATTTCGAATTGTATTTTCTTGGAGCTGCGTGAGCTTAACTCACCATCGAATTCGCATGAAAATACCAATAATGTATCCAGATTATCATATCCAATTTCTCCAAGCATATATAGGTGGAAGAATTTTGAGCCCTCTGGAGTAAACTCTGATAAGTCTTCCTTCATTTCACGGAAAGAACTGTTCTTACTACGAACAAAATCTTGAATTGATTTCGTTGAGATGCGAGAAATTAGTGCATTAATCATCGTAAGTATAGTATTAATTCGATATAAATTAACCTCTTATGCAGGGTTAAATACATGCTAAAGTTAGGAAATATAATCAATATGGTTGCTATAAGAACATATGAAAATTTTGAAATAGAGAGGGTTATGCTAAAATTACTTAGGATTTAATCAATAAAATTCGAATTAATTCTAAGAATAGAAAAATAAAACATAAAAATCGATATCTCTCTTAAAGCACTTATATTAAATTGATTATTCTTCTTACCATTGTCCGAATTTTTAAAAACAAAAGATATGGAAGATAGAATCACAATTACAGTTAAGGGTTTTGGTATAACTCACACTTCAGAACTTTGCGAAGATGTTTCCGCAGTTGAATTTATTGAGGTTTGTGCTAAAATGGCCGAGTCAGTTGGATACTCCCCTGAGTTAGTTCGGAAAGGACTTCTGGCAGCAAAAGAATATAGGGAATAATTAGGGTGTCTCTATTTATAAAGAGGGATAAAAATGATTTAAGCGAGACGGATCAAATACTTAACTGTGTCGATCTTTAAGTGTTCTATTTATGTTCGTTTTCTAAATTTTCAATTTTCCATAAATGCTTTCGTACTTCGTTAGCGACTTCTTTTAATTCATTATCATTGTCAAATGCCATTAATAGCTCATCGCTAATTTTGTAAAGAGTTCTATATGTTGAAACTAATCTTTTTCTTAATTCTTCAAACCTTTCTTTATTAATTTGAGAATTAATTTCTGCTAAATTCTCAAGATCCCATTTAAAGTCTTCTCTATTTAATTCAAATTCGGTTTCGATATCGTTGATTGGTTTAAATCCAAGATTGATAGCAACGTTTTTAGAATTAAAATAATTTTTCTCTCCAATAGCTCCGTAATTAATTGTTATCCGAAGGCTATCTCTTTCTTCGTAAAAAAGATATGGAAGAATTGACTCTTTAAGTGCAGTAGTTAAATATCCCCTTTTTCTACTTTTAGGAATAATATACCAATGCAAATCGTTATGCATATCTAGTACTGCACCAATATATTCGTTTAATTCATTTTTAATGAAAAAAAACCTATATGAAACACAGTCTTCAACAATATCATCTCTCATTATAGACTGTTCTGGCCATACTTTTGCTACTTCAACATTTTTATTAATCTGTCGTGAAAAAATAGACTCATTTGCTATTCCCTTATTGAGTCGATCAATGTATTTTCTTATCTCTCTTTCTGTCATTTTAATATGAAAGCTGATATTGATTGTAAGGTTAATTTTCGGTTCTTGGGTGAGGCGAAACTATATGCAGTTGCCGACTGTGGGTTGCTTCATTGTCGAGTAGCACAGAAGTTGTTGCGGGTTGAAAACTTCCAATTCAGTACACAAACGGCAATCGACAAATAGTTATTGTTGTGCACAGTAGCTTTATTCATTTATATATTTTAAAAATTTTATTCCAAATGGTGTAGAACGATTAACCATTAAACCTGAACCTGAAATCGTTCCTCCCAGTGAGCTTGTGTTTACAAGCCCTGCTTTGTGTAAATCTGTCCATATTAGATTATAAAAATCTATTCGTTCTTCCAATTCTGGAAATGCTCCAACTAAAACAGCTGTTAAACTTCCCATCATCAAGTTTGGTGAATCTTTACTTCTTTCTTTATACCAATTTGTCGGATTGTCAAACAAGACGAAAATTTTGATATGCCAATCAGTGAACGAGTCAATTAGATTAATATAGATTTGAATTTCAGCTTCGTCAATACTTTTTTCTGATGCACTGTTAATTAGAATATTCTTATAGCATCGTCTTTTAAGTTCGTTACTTGTTTTTAAGGCATTTTGAGTCGTTTGAATTACAATATCAATAAAAATCTCATTTTGTGATAGTTCACTTATCTGAAGATCGTTATTTTCTTCGAGCTCTTTAAGTTTTTCGCCTATCTCAAGAAACCATTTTTCTCTCCTTTTCTCTAATGGACTTGCCACAATTAAAGATAAAATTTCTGAGGCAGCAGTTCCAATAACTGGTATAGATCCAACTCCTGCTTTAGTTAATGTGTAAGCAATGTCCTTAATTCTCTCTTTGTCCATAGTAGGTAGTGTTTGTTACTATTGTGCACAACGGTCGGAAGTATATGCAGGTGGGAACTGCGGGCTTCTTCTCTGGTGAGCCTCACTGCCGTTGTTGCGTGTTGCGAACTTTTTTGTCCGCACGGAAACCCCAATTTACATATAGTCTTTGTTAGGTACAGGCATATTTATAATTTTACAATAAAAAATGGTTTGTCATATAAACTTGAACGTGTAATCTTGCCAGTAAATCCTGCATTAATCAACTCATCCTTCTTTTGCTCAAATTCATTTGGTTTTATCCACGGGTCAAGAATTAGTTCATCATAAAGGTGATTGGGATCTATGTCAATTTGAAGCAAAGAATTTACATTGTCCTTATTATAAACAATAATTCTAACCTCTTCTTCGTAAGCATATGCAAGTCTTTTAAGCATCAATGTCAAGGCAAACTCAATTCCACTTTGATAATTTCTAAAATCAAGTTTTTCTTTAAAAAAATCAGCAATTACATCATCACTAACATAATCTACTTTCCCAATGAAATATGAAATATAATGGGAAGTGTTATTTATATCGTAAATACCATCTAATAATTTACCTGTTGTTGTCTTTGCTTTAATTGCACAATTATTATCACCCTTATAATTTCTCCAAATGCCATCACAATCAGCTTTCAATGACCAGCATAAACCATAAAAAGAATCTCTTATGTTTTCTAAACCGACAAAACACCCATCCTCCAATTGTCCTTTAGAGTTTAATAAAAAGTTCTCAAAAGGATCTCTCCATGAATTTGGTCTTGTTAGAGTTAGTTTTTTGTTTTTTAAATCATCGATGAAATAATCCCAATTAAATATCCGAAATACATTTTCTGTCAAATCAAGATTAACAGCATTGATATTCAAATAATCATTTTTATAATCAAAATCGGAAAGACGATCCCTTATTTTGATAAAATCAATCTCAATAATTTTGTCATGTCTAATTTTTAAATTAAATGGGTTCATATCATTAATTGTCTAGTTTATAACTATCTCCAGGCGTTTTGTGTGTCTGTACCTAAGAGTGGCTTAGGTAGTGTTTGCGGTTGTAGTCAATTTAATCAGCAATTTCCTAGATCTCATCCCTTTTAAATCATTCTGAAGATTCTTGTCTGTTAGCACCTGAAATGTAATTAACGTTAAATCCGAAATAAAATGAATATGCAATCACTCTAGGTAGATAGAATCTTCAATCTTATCAATATCCTTATTAAAGAAATACCAAATTTCTAATATTTTGTAATTCCCAACATTATCCTTGACTCTTATTTTATATTTTGCTGCATAATACGATGGATAAATTTTGTTTTTTTCACAAATGCTATCCATATTCATTATGCCGTTTTGAAACCATTTTCTAGTATCATCACGAAATTCCTTATATGATAAACCTGACGAGGGTAAATCTGATTGTTTGGCATTTAGGCTAGGTCTAAAAAAGGAAATTGACATACCACAACCTGATATTTCACTTTTCAATTTTTCATCAATTACATCATCGCTTTTTGCTAACTTAAATAATTTGGTTTGGTCGATAATATCAATTATTTCAGGATTAACTAATGTTTTAGCAAGTTCATTCTTAACTAACAAAACAGTCTTCTTATCTTTATTTGTGCAGGATAAGAAACAATAAGAAATAATGACACAAAATATTGTTACGATAATTGCATTTTTCATTATTTATAAAATTAAGGTTAATAGCTAGTTATTTTTTGGTAATTATTCGCTTTTAATCATTTGTTCGGTAAATCTATCAAAATTGTTTTTCTGCGTGAGACTATTCCAACTTAATTATATCATTTCAAAAACTTGACATAAGCTCTCTACTATAGACATTGTTATGCGGTCGTGCTTTCATTCTATGATTTTAAAATTGTCATCTGAATACCAGTCTTGTTGAATTGTGTCACCATAAACTGTGTGGTATGCACGTTCAAATAACTCGTCAAATGTTACAATGTCAATGTTTCTGTTATTTCTTCTAAACAATTCAAACGTTTGACTTTTCATATGATTGTCGCATTCCAAATTATGTGGAAATTCCATTTTTCTGTTACCAATTATAAATACTGTCTTTGGGTCAATTGTTAAGGTTTGGTTTTTATCAAGCATTTTTCCTCCGTCATTTACGAAGTCTTTTGTTTTGTAATTTCGTTCAAGTGCGAATTTCTGTCCAAGGCACTGACTAACTCCTTCAATAAAGTCGGATGTAAAGTCCCAAGTGTTTGCTCTCCCTTTACTTTTTACTGATTTGAATATCTTAGTTTCAGAGTGTTTCAGTTCAATTAAAGTAGTAAAGTCAGAAACTCCAAGCAAATCCGCTTTTGGACTTCCAATGCTTTTAGAATTCTCTGTTCCTACTTTTTGTTCGTCATAAAATTCTCGAATAAACTTAATGTCAACATTCAGTCCTAAAATCCAATCATTATTTTTTAAAAAATGATGCCATATAGCTTCTTCACCAGGCTGAACAGAATACTTTTCCCTGTAGTAGTCTATGCTTGTTTTGCCTTGTAATTCTATATTTTTAAGTAGAAAAAGAAATGCTTTTAAATTATGCTTTCTCTTTTCAAAGAGAATTGACCTTATATCAGTTTCTTTAATTTCTGACTTATTGATAAGAGTTCTGATGTCTTCGACTTTTTGCTTCTCTGTCTGTGTCTCAAATTCAGCAATGAATTTATTCTTTGAATAAACACCAAATGAAGTATCAAATTCGCCTGTATCTACAATGTCTTTGAAACTATTTAGAAATCCAATTAATTTCCAAAACACTAATGCTTGTTCTGATTTTGAGAAAGCAATAGATATGTCCTTTTTTTGTTCAATATCCTTTTGCAACCCTTGGTTGTCAATTTTTTTGAATGTAAGTCTTGGTAAATATTTTGATGTAACGCTTGATGGATAAAAAGCTACTTCACAAACAATTTTAGTTTTTGAGTTTTCGTCAAGAATGAACGTCTTATAATAAGTGGAATGAGAAATCTTGTCTCGAATTAAGCAATTGTCGTGACTATAGTTTTCTTTAATCTCAATCTTACTTATGTCACCCGTAACCAAGTTGAATGTATTATCAAATGTAGTCTGAGGTATTAGCATTTTTCATTCATTTTAAGTTTATTGTTGATGTTTGCGTGTCGCCATAACATGCCCATAACTTGCATATAATGTGCATAAAAAGGTACTTAAATGCCACTCAGGAGGGGGATGAAATACCTTTGTGGAGAAATGTATTTCTGACAGGGCAACTCAACAAATCGGAATCATCTGAAGGTTAACTTGCCCCGCATTTTTCGCAGTTAAAAGTAATCATTGGTATCATATGTATACCATTTTTGTGGGCTTTAAATCATCATATATGTCTTGTATTACCATTTTACCACCGCATTTACTACGGGAAATTTGCCCGTATTTTTCATTTATAATACGTTTATATTTTTTAACTGTTCATTGGAATAGGCCATATTCAATTTTTTAATTTGTTATACTATAAAGTTAAGGAATAATATTTCTAATAAGCTCTATTTAAGCCAATTATTTATCAACTCCCTGTTGAGAACTTACTCAACCCTTACGGAATCTAAATATTAGATCATTCCCAATTTTAAAAAGAGTGATACTTTTTATATTTGAATTCGAGTGTTTCTTTATCAACTTCCTTTAATAAATCATCCTCTTGATTAAGGGTTGGATTATACCAGTCCAGTTTCTTTATTGCCCAAGCAAGCCATTCCTTGTTAGATTCATCGTTTTCCCCCTTGGAAGTGGATTCAATCATATCATAGTACCTTTTAAGAATCATGTAATGGTCCCAACGATGTGCTGATTTGTAGAAATCCAGAAACTTTTTGAGCTCATCTTCCTTTGCTTTTTGAATTGCTCTGGCTATCTCTTCCAACCGTTCACGTTCCTTTCTATCGATTTCATTTTTTTTCCTCATTTCCCTTTCTCTTTGGAAAAGCTCCTCGATTTTTGCAAGTATGTTTGGAATTTTATCTTCCAACTTGACTAATTCTGTATCTGTGAACTCTTTCATGTGCCAACCCCGATCAAGTTTCAGGCAGAACAAACCATTGTTAGTCAATTTTCTGGTTTTCCAACTAAAGCCACTATCAATATAAGTTGCGTTGCTCTTTTCTCGAAGGCTAATTTTAATTTTTATGTTATCAAAGGACATTATTTGTGTTTCCGAGTAATTAAATACGAATTGGTAGTTTAATATTCGTAGATTTTTAATCAGATTGTCGAAGATCCTGAGGGCTCTTGGGAGTTCTTCTTTAGATACGGAAATGTTAAGGCAGTCCTTGTCTTTTCTATTCCTTCTTGAAGGGTGATCCCATGGTTTTTGTCGTATTTCCAATTCCTCTTTAGTATCAATAACTAGTTGATCTGGTTTAGTAAGGTTATGTTGAACCTGAAGTATGAGTTTATTGTTACTTTTTATTTGTGATAGAAAATCAGCTCCACTCTCAGGATTTGCATTGATTTTCTCGAATACATTGATATCTATGTTTTTGTTATCATTATCGCTTTGCTTAGATAATTTCGGTATTACTGTTTTGTACCCATATTTAACTTTTTCCCAATGGCCTACCTTTGGCATCGGGATATCATTTCTTTTGCAAATCTTTCTTAGTCCATTATCAGAAAGGTTGAATTCTTTTGCTAATTTGATCATTGGTTTAGACCAAACCATGTCATAAAGCTCCTGACGTGAAAGTTTTTTTATCATAGGATTATATTTTAAAGACTAAATTTAATTTAAATCTCATAACTTTGACTTTCAGAGCATTCAAAATTATTGCATAATTCACACACACCACGGTTCACATAGGCTATTTTGGAATATAGACTATCAATGACAAAATTCTGAAACGCATTTGTAATAGCACTTTCAAGAGATTTTATTGAAATAAAAGGTATATCCGCTGTTCCATATACTGAACGTGTTAATCTAATTCACTGTTACACCATGATACCCACGAAAAGAGCATCATTTTGACAATTGAAATAACAGTTTAATTCTATAAGGCTTTCAGATCCCGTAAGGAGTCAAAAATAAGTCCCAGGTTGAGATTAATTCATAACATGGGACAACTCTTTCCCTCAATATAGACTACCCCTCAAATCGCCTTATTTGAGATATTCTTAGCTTCATGCCTTGCTGAAGAAATGAACTAATAAATAGCCCTTGAAACCATATTAATTTTTGTTGTTGATAAGACTAAAGCTTTTTCCCGTCATTCAGTCAGATACTTCATTATGTTTTTAACGTTATTAAAGTGCTTAAATTCCCTCCTTTGAACTATTCTTTCAATATCTAGGTATTCATTAGGACTAAAGTGCTGCTTGATTTCCATGACTCTGTTAGATAAACTTATGTTCCCTGAACAATCATCAAGGTAGTTGGTAAGCCTCTCCTCTAACTCCTCAAACCATTTACCTGAGCATCCGCCTGAGGTGTGGATGCGTCAATAATATATTGATTGGTATCAACTGTTCCTTTACTTTTATCCTCAATCTAATTATTTAAAAAATGGAACGATTCTTTCTCAAAATTCTCATTATTAATAATATAATTATCAATATTATTATTTTTTATTTAAATAGTCTGATTCATTTAACAAGTTTAATTTATATAAACAATCTTAGTTATTTAACAAGTTTAATTTATTATAAACAATCTTAGTTATTTAACAAATCTGATTTATTTAAAGAATATTAGTTATCTAACTTAGGGGTACAATCTGGGGTACAATTAGTATTTCATTACGTATCAACTTTAGCATCCTATTTAGTGGTACTTTCTTTGGGTTTCATATAGGAACAAAAGGAATTCCTTTTCAACTTACATATCCTTGGACAGAACTTCTTGACATCAGTAATAGTCTTTGAGTTGTATTCCATCACCTTCTCCATGCTTATCTTAAACTGACTAGCCTTGTGCAGCTTTCCTTGGTTAATGACATCAATAAGGCCACTAACATATAAAGCTTCAATAGTCAATCTTACATCCTGGTCATTAGTCATGAACATATCTTCCTTCAGATCATTAATAGATTTGTAGAAATAGCCATCAACTAATTGCCCTTGAGAACGCCAGTAACTATCTTCTTGTATTAACAGGTTGAGCATTTTAAGACAGTCACTGTCCAGGATGTACATTAGGTTCAACGGATTTGCCGTAAACTGATACGGGATCTTTTTTTCATCATTTAATTCTTCATTTTTCATATATTTATTTTTAGTTAATAATCACATAATAATATCAATACGCCTTATCTGGGCATAAAGCAAGGCTGTCCTAGGTGATCTTACGACCACATAGCATTTCTTGCCTGTTAATTTTTATTGCTGTGTAAGACCCTATGGAAAAATTATAACGGGTCTCAGTGAGAATTTGTCACTCATCGCAAATGTACCAATCTGGTTTTAGAAAACCAACTTTTGGATTGAGTTTATTCTATTGAATTTTAACAAATTAAAAACAAATTCGTTTATAAATGTAACCAGTTGAATATTTGAAATATAATATAGGAGTGGTCTTCTTGAGAAATATGAAAAAAATTTTTAGAAAATTTCTGTGGCAATCCGAACAGTTATATAGAGCTATAATTTCTCCAGGGGGGAGGTAGGGGACTAGGGGGAGTCCTGGTATGGGAGGGAGGGGTCTCAACAACCTGTTGAATAATTGCTAAATATACTAATTGGGGTTTAAAAAAAATACGCTATTTTTACATCAGGTTCTTTGGAGTTTTCATCTGTATGCTTCCAATATGCTACCTGTTTGACAGACGGGTTGGTAGAAACGGAATCAATTATAACTTAGGCAAAGTTGATGCAAATAAAATATGGTTAAATGTTCCATCGGTCAGTTATCAGTATTGCTGACATAACTTACAGGTACATTTACAGTATATTATCAAAAATTTTATAGGAAATATTTATATCTTTTTAATAATTAGTTCAATTTCTATGGAAGAATTAAAACATCTAATTCAAGCTATTCCTAAAATTCAATCTTTATGTGAAAAATATAGCCTTTTTGAATCATTTAATGTTTTTAAAGCGTCGGGATTTAAAGAGCAAGAATTATTTCACTCTAACTTTATTGCTTACTTGCTTAATCCGAAATCTGAACACAAAAAGAGCATGTCGTTTTTAAAATTGTTTCTTGAATGTGCAAATTGTTCTCCAATAAATACTAATTCTTCCGTTATCGTTGCTAGGGAAAAGGAAACAGGTAATGGCTATATAGATATTGTAATTGAAGCAGAAAAGTATGTTGTAGCAATTGAAAATAAGATATGGGCTGGAGACCAACCGCAACAGTTGGAAAAATACCGACAATATTACAGGAACAAGAATATAGAGCCTAAACTTATATATTTAACCCCTTATGGAACTAAACCTTCACAATTTTCTTTAGGTACATCATTATCTGAGAATGATATCTTGTGTATAAGTTATCGGAAAACTATCATTTCTTGGCTTGAAAAATGCGTCATTCTATGTCAAAATGACCAATCTTCTCGTTTAAGTGACTGTATCAAAATGTACATTGATCTTATTAGAATAATTATTAAACGGGATGCATACATGGAAGACATACTAGAATTAATCAAAGGAGAGAAAGAAATACTAAGCAGTTATCTAGACATAAAGAGTGCTTTAGATGGGGGAAGCGCAATAGAAATTTTTCCAGAAATCGGAAGTCAATTTTTTGTTTTACTTGACACTTATTTTGAGTTCAGTATGTTCGAAACAGATAATGATCGAGACGGAGGTTGGATTTCTCAATTAAATATTATCAGCAGAAATTCAGGAAAAATTGTAACTATTGTATTGGACACAAATTATGACATTTATATTGATGAAATAGGATCTGTTCCACTGCTTACGTTAACCAACTTCAACAACACTAAAGTACAAGACTTAATTCTCAACAGAACAGGAAGCATAGAGGAATGGATGAGTAAATTTGCTGATGAAATCAAGAGCAGACTAGAAGTTATTTAAAAGCCAAAAATTGAAATCATATGTCTGTTTCTTTGTACATAATTCCCATCGCCGCATAATGTCATACATATAGAAGCAACCTCCCTGATCGCTAGTAATTGACAAGATGCTTAATATTAGCGCGTTAAAACTTGTATTTAGTGGGTATATATTAGCACATAACTTAATGAGATTGTGCCCCCCGGCAGCAGCTATCTCAAGCCCTCTCTTTGCACTTTCCTGCCCCCTGATATCCTTAAAGTCCGGGATATTAAATAACGACCTTGGTTCCGGATTCTCCTGCCGGAACTC
>Ga0316605_10000308_pt1 | contig 38825 bp, 33 predicted proteins | sample OWC_soil_day20_n_FD_207666 | JGI IMG/M metagenome (GOLD analysis project Ga0316605, IMG submission 207666) | Wetland soil microbial communities from Old Woman Creek delta, Ohio, United States - OWC_soil_day20_noCT | ecosystem: Environmental > Terrestrial > Soil > Wetlands | place: USA: Ohio...
TCCCGTTTTCTTTTTGTTGGATGCGACGATGACGGCACAAATTATCGACGGCAAGGCCCTGGCGGAAGAACTGCGCCAGAGCTTCAAGGCCCGCGTGGAAACCCTCACCGCCCAAGGGCACAAGCCCGGCCTGGTGGTCATTCTGGTCGGCGAAGACCCGGCTTCCCAGGTCTATGTGAAGAACAAGGTCAATGGCTGCCTGGCCATCGGCATGCATTCCGAGAAGATCGTCTACGACGCTGCGGTCGACCAGGAAACGGTGCTCAAAAAGATCGCCGAGCTGAATGCCGACCCGGCCATCCACGGCATCCTGGTGCAACTGCCGTTGCCCAAGCATTTCGACGAAGAGAAGGTGCTCGAAGCGATCGCCGCCGACAAGGATGTCGACGGCTTCCACGCCGAGAACGTCGGCGCGCTGGCCCAGGGCAATCCACGTTTCATTCCGTGCACCCCGTACGGCGTCATGAAGATGTTCGACAAGGGCGGCGTCGACCTGAACGGCAAGGAAGCCGTGGTCATCGGGCGCTCGAACATCGTCGGCAAGCCGATGGCGCTGCTCTTGATCAACGCCGGCGCCACCGTCACCGTTTGCAACTCCCGCACCCGCGACCTCAAATTTCACACCAGCCGCGCCGACATCGTCGTCGCCGCGGTCGGCAAGCCGAAGTTCGTCACCGGCGACATGATCAAGCCGGGCGCCGTGGTCATCGACGTTGGCATCAACCGCCTGCCGGATGGCAAGCTGTGCGGCGACGTCGATTACGCCGACTGCCTGGAGGTAGCCGGCCAGATCACCCCGGTGCCGGGCGGCGTCGGGCCGATGACCATCACCATGCTGCTGGCCAATACCATCGAGGCCGCCGAACGAAAGGCCGGACTATGAGCGCCCATCAACCCGTCGTCGGCGTCGTCATGGGCTCCGATTCCGACTGGCCGACCATGCAGGCCGCCGCCGTCATCCTCAAGGAGTTCGGTGTCGCCTTCGAGGCCCGCGTCGTCTCTGCCCACCGCACCCCGGACCTGCTGTTCGACTATGCCGCGATGGCCGGCGAGCGCGGCTTGAAGGCGATCATCGCCGGGGCCGGCGGCGCCGCCCACCTGCCGGGCATGCTGGCCGCCAAGACCACGGTGCCGGTGCTCGGCGTGCCGGTTCAGTCGCGCGCGCTGTCCGGCGTCGATTCGTTGCATTCCATCGTCCAGATGCCGAAGGGCATCCCGGTCGCCACCTTCGCCATCGGCGAGGCCGGCGCTGCCAATGCTGCGCTGTTCGCCGTCGCCATGCTGGCTAATGAGGACCCGGCGCTGAACGCCAAGTTGCAGGCCTTCCGCCAGTCCCAGACCGACAAGGTGCTGGGCATGAAGCTGCCGGAAGTATGAGCGCCATGATCCTGCCGCCCGCCACGCTGGGCATGCTCGGCGGCGGCCAGTTGGGCCGCTTCTTCGTCACTGCCGCCCACGAGATGGGTTATCAGGTGTGGGTGCTCGATCCGGACAAGAACAGTCCGGCCGGGCAGATCGCCGAGCGCCATTTCTGCGTCGCCTACGACGACTACGTCGCGCTCGACGAATTTGCCGCCGGTTGCGCGGCGATCACCACCGAGTTCGAGAACGTGCCGGCCGGCACCCTCGACTACCTGGCCAAGTTCGTGCCGGTGCGTCCGTCGGCCGCTGCCGTCGCCGTCTGCCAGAACCGCATCGCCGAGAAATCCTTCCTGCGCGACAACGGTTTTCCGCACGGCCCTTTTCTTGCGGTCAACCACGAAAACGACCTGAAAAACGCGCCGAACGAATTGTTTCCGGCCATCCTCAAGGTCGCCCGCTTCGGCTACGACGGCAAGGGCCAGGCCACCGTCAACAATCGCGACGAGGCGCTGCTCGCCTTCGGCCACTTCAAGGGCGAGCATTGCGTGCTCGAACAGCGCCTGACGCTCGACTACGAAGTCTCGGTGGTGCTGGCCCGCGATGCGCAAGGTAATGTCCGCTGCTTCCCGACCGGCGAGAACCAGCACACGCGCGGCATTCTCGATGTCTCCATCGTGCCGGCCCGCGCCTCGAGTTGCCTGAAGAGCGATGCCGAGGAAGTCGCCGCCCGCATCGCCGAAAAGCTCGGCTACGTCGGCACCATGGGCGTCGAATTTTTCGTCAGCCGCGGCCGCCTGATCGTCAACGAAATGGCGCCGCGCCCGCACAACAGTGGTCACTACACTATCGACGCCTGCGTCACCAACCAGTTCGAACAACAGGTCCGCGCCCTGTGCGGCTTGCCGCTCGGCGAAGCACGCGCGCATTCGGCGGCGGTCATGGTCAACCTGCTCGGCGACCTGTGGTACGACGGCGAACACTATCGCGAGCCGGACTGGACAAAGCTGTATGGCTTCCACAGCCTGAAGCTGCATCTCTACGGCAAGCACCACGCCCGCCCGGGCCGCAAGATGGGTCATTTCACGGTGATCGGCGAAGACCCGGCCAACGTTCAGGAAGCCGCACTCGCTGCCCGTGCCGCCATCGGCATCAAGGACTGATGACGCCGTCGGATGCCGATTACGTCCGCGCCGTCGACCTGCTGCGTGCCGGCGAACTGGTCGCCCTGCCGACCGAGACCGTCTACGGTCTCGGGGCGGACGCCGCCAATCCGGCGGCCGTCGCCAAGATCTTCGCCGCCAAGGGCCGCCCGGCCGATCATCCGCTGATCGTCCATCTGGCCGGCCACGATGCCGTCGACCACTGGGCCGAGCAGGTGCCGGATGTCGCCTGGGAACTGATGGAAACCTTCTGGCCCGGCCCGCTGACGCTGATCCTGAAAAAGCAGGCCTGGGTGCCGGACGCCGTGACCGGCGGCCAGGACACCGTCGGCTTGCGCGTCCCCGGACACCCGGTGGCGCTCGAGCTGCTACGCCGCTTTGCTGCGGTCGTCGGCGAGCATGCCGGCATCGCCGCGCCGTCGGCCAACCGTTTCGGGCGGATCAGCCCGACCACCGCCGCCCATGTGCATGAGGAACTGGGTGACCGTGTGCCGCTGATCCTCGATGGCGGGGCCTGCGCGGTCGGCATCGAATCGACCATCGTTGATTGTTCGCGCGGCGAACCGGTGGTGTTGCGTCCCGGCCATATCGCGCCGGCCCATCTCGAGGCCGTGCTCGGCCGGCTGCCGCGGATCGAAACGGCGAGCGGCGCCCCGCGCGTCTCCGGCTCGCTGGCCGCCCACTATGCGCCGCAGACGCCGATGCGACTGATCGCCGGCGAGCGGCTGCTCGATTTTCTCAATGCCCATCGCCATCGCGGCGGACGCTGCGGCGTACTCAGTCGCAACCAGCCGCCGCAGGCCGGCATGCCGCACGACTGGCGCCTGCTGCCGGCCGACCCAATCGGCTATGCCCATGACCTCTATGGCGCACTGCGCGCCCTGGATCATGCCGGCGTCGACCTGATCGTCGTCGAGGCCCTGCCCGACGAAGCTGGCTGGGCGGCGGTCGCCGATCGCCTGCGGCGGGCGGTGGCCGGCGCCGGGCAATCCTGATCGCTGCGGTCGACGCTATAAAACGAGCAGTTTTTCCAGCTTGGCGGCGCAGATGAAATCGTTGTCCGACAGACCGCCGATGGCGTGCGTCCAGTACTCGACGCCGACCTCCTTGTAGCCGACCGTCAGCTGCGGATGATGGTCTTCGCGGTGCGACACCCAGGCGATGGCATTGACGAAGGCCATCGCCTCGTAGTGGTTGCGAAAGACAAAGCCCTTGTGCAGCCGACCCTCGCTGACCACCCAACCGGGCAGCGCCGCCAGCCGGTCGCTGATCGCTTCGCCGTCCAGCGCCGGTACGCCGCCTTCGCACGACTGGCAGCGCTTGCTGCCCAGTTCGCAATGATCCATGGTCAATCTCCCGTCGTGTCGTCGTTGCGAAGTTGAGAACGCAGTGGCGGGCGGAGGTTCCGCGGCGAAAACGAGTCTTTGAGAAGGCCATGGGATTGCGCTAGAATGCGCCTGCTTGGGGGCATAGCTCAGTTGGGAGAGCGTCTGGTTCGCAATCAGAAGGTCGGCGGTTCGATCCCGCCTGTCTCCACCACCATTCCAAAGCCCGGACATGTGCCGGGCTTTTTCACGCCTTGACGAACAGGGTGACCAAGGGCTGGTCGCCGACCTGGCAGCTCCAGTGGCCGTGGATTTTCGGGTCGAAGGTGGCGCCGGCCGGCAGCAGGTCGGCCGAATAGAAGTGTTCGCCGGCCTTGAAGTGCCGGCAGCTGCCGTCCTGAAGGCCGATTTTCATTTCGCCGCCGAGTACGAACAGCCACTGCGTTTCGGTGGTGCAGTGGAACTGGCTGCGGAAGCCGACCGGGCTTTGGCGAAACTGGCAGGCGCTGGCCGGGAATAGCCGGGAGAGCATGGCCTGGGGCGAGCCTTCGCTCAACGGGATCGTTTCCTCGCGAAACCTGGCAAACCCGTCGCGATCGGTATATAGGATAACTTTGGTAAAGGTGCTCACAGGCAGACTCCGGTCGACTGCGATGCGACCGTTTATCGTGACGGTTCGTCGTCCTTGTCGCGCTTGTTGATCAAGGCCTCCCACTCGTCGAAGTCCACCTCGGTGACTTGCGGGTGACGGCGTTCGATCTGCTGGCGCCGCTCTTCGCAACCCGCAGGCGGCCCGAGGTCGACCTGGCGGCGGTCCTTGTTCTTGCGGCGTTCGGGAATGTGACTCATCGGGCGGGGCGCGGGGTGATTTCGAATTGCCGCGTAATGTAACAATTTGTCTACGTCAGGTGTGTGAAAAAAGTCACGGCACCGGGCTTATCGCAGGCCCTCGGGAACGGACGGTCGAGGGCGGCGGACGAACGGCGCCGTCCGGGCGTGCGCCGGAAACCTGATGTCGTTCTGGCCGCCCGGAAAAGTCGTCGAGCCGGTTCGAGGAACGCCTCGTCCTGGCGGTTGTCTTCCCTGTGGCCGCAGCTGCTTTGCCGGCCCGCCAACCAACGAGGAGACCATCATGACGATTGCAGCCAAAGTACGTCCCCACAAACTGTCGCCGAATGCGCAGCTTTGCGTGTCCGGCAGCTTCAATCTGGTCGGCCCCGAGTCGCCTGCCATCGAGGCGATGACCGATTTCGGCCGGGTCAGCGCGGTGACCATCGAACCCGGGGCGGCCCTGGCCGAAGCCGGCGCCACGATGATCGCCCGCGGTGTGCGCCTTTTGCTGGTGACCGACGATGGCGGACGCTTGCACGGCCTGATCACTGCCCGCGACATCCTCGGCGAAAGGCCGATGCAGATCGTCCAGGCCCGGGGCGGCCACTATGGCGACCTGATGGTCAAGGACCTGATGTGCCCGGTGGCCAATATCGACATGCTGAGCCTGCACGAGGTGTTGCATGTGCGCGTCGTCGATATTCTCGATGCCCTGAAAGGCCTCGGCCGTCAGCACATCCTGGTCGAGGACGTCGACCCGGCGACCGGCGAGCCGCGGGTACGTGGCATTTTTTCGGCGACCCAGATCGGCCGCCAGCTCGGCGTGCCGGTGCTTGGCTTCGAACTGGCCCGGACCTTCGCCGAAATCGAGACGGCGTTGGCCCATTAGACGCTGCGGGTAAACGAGGCTGGCTTTTTGCCGGAAGTTGTCTGACCATTGCGGCTGCATAACGAGATGTTCCGCAGAGGAGACCACCGATGGCCGTATCCCCCGCCGCCCGCACCGGGCAAGGCAAGATCGTTTCCGCCCGCGAGGCGGTCAGCTGTATTCGCGATGGCGCTACGGTAGCGACCGGCGGTTTCGTCGGCATCGGCTTCGCCGAGAATATCGCCGTGGCGCTCGAAGCCCTGTTCGTCGAACAGCGCGAGAACGATCCGCACGGTGTCGGTCATCCGCGTGACCTGACTCTGGTCTACGCCGCCGGCCAGGGCGACGGCAAGGAGCGCGGCCTCAACCACTTCGGCCACGACGGCCTGGTCCGCCGGGTGGTCGGTGGTCATTGGGGCTTGGTGCCGCGCCTGCAGGAACTTGCCGTAGCCAACCGAATCGAGGCCTACAACCTGCCGCAGGGGGTCATCGCCCACCTGTTCCGCGACATTGCCGCCGGCAAGCCGGGTACGCTGACCCGGGTCGGGCTGGATACTTTCGTCGATCCGCTGTTCGGCGGCGGCAAACTCAATGAGAAGACCACGGTCGACCTCGTCCGGCGCATGGAAATCGACGGCGAGGACTACCTGTTCTACAAGGCCTTCCCGATCGACGTCGGCATCATCCGCGGTACCACGGCCGACGCCGACGGCAACATCACCATGGAGAAGGAAGCGCTCACTCTCGAGGCGCAGGCCATCGCCATGGCCGCCCGCAACTCGGGCGGCATCGTCATCGCCCAGGTCGAACGGATCGCCGAGCGCGGTTCGCTGAACGCCCGGCAGGTGAAGATTCCCGGCGTGCTGGTCGATTACGTGGTGGTCGCCGAAAAGCCGGAATACCACATGCAGACCTTCATCGAGCAGTACAGCCCGGCCTTTTCCGGCGAGCTGCGGGTGCCGATGTCGTCGATTGCCGCGATGCCGATGAGTGAAAGGAAGATCATCGCCCGCCGCGCCGCCATGGAGCTGACGCCGGGGGCGGTGGTCAATCTCGGTATCGGCATGCCGGAAGGGGTGGCGGCGGTGGCGGCGGAAGAGGGGGTCATCGGCCAGCTGACGATGACCGCCGAACCCGGCGTGATCGGCGGCATTCCGGCCGGCGGCCTCAACTTTGGCGCGGCGGTCAATACCCAGGCGATCATCGACCAGCCCAGCCAGTTCGACTTCTACGACGGCGGCGGTCTCGACATTGCCTTCCTCGGCCTGGCACAGGCCGACCGCCAGGGCAATCTGAACGTCTCCAAATTCGGCCCGCGCCTGGCTGGCGCCGGCGGCTTCATCAACATCAGCCAGAATGCCAAGAAGGTGGTGTTTGTCGGCACCTTTACCGCCGGCCGGCTGAAGCTTGCGGTCGACGCCGGAAAACTGCGGATTATCGAAGACGGCGACGCCTGGAAATTCGTCGACGAAGTCGAGCACCGCACCTTCAGCGGCCGCGAGGCGGTACGCCGCGGTAAGGAAGTGCTCTACATCACCGAGCGTTGCGTCTTCAAGCTGGTGGCCGATGGCCTGGAGCTGATCGAAATCGCGCCCGGCGTCGATCTGCAAGGCGACATTCTCGACAAGATGGATTTCCTGCCGCTGATGCCCAGGCCGCCCCGCCTGATGGACGCCCGCCTCTTCGCCGAGGCGCCGATGGGGCTAAGCCTGGCCTGACGGCGCGCGCGGCGGCAGCAGGAAGCTGCCCGGCTGCTGGCGGAAACGGCGGGCGATGGCGGCGAGCAGCCTGCCCCAGTGGCCGAACTGGATACGCCGGGCGCCCAGTGCGGTGCGCAGGGCCAGCGCGAAACTGGCCGTCAGGTTGGTCAGGCCGATCAGCGCGATACCGAGCGCTCCCCAGAGCAGCGCCGGCCAGGCCAGCGCGAACTGGAAGCCGGTCAGTGCATAGCCGAGGTTGGCCGAGGCAAAGGCGATGTGCCGGATATCCAGCGGCAGGCCGAGCAGGGTGCCGAGCACGCCGGTCGAGCCGAGCATGCAGCCGAACAGGAAATTGCCCATGATGCCGCCCAGGTGCTCCTGGATATATTGGCCGAAGCGGGCCGCCCGCTCGCTGCCGAGCAGCTTGCGCAGCCAACGCAGGCGGGCGAGGCGAGCGCCCACTTCGATGTAGGCCGCCTTGTTGTCGAAGTAGCCGCTGAGCAGGCCGGACAGGAACAGGTAGAAACCGGCAATCGCCGCATGCGGCAGCGCCCAGCTCAATGGGTCGAGATCGGCCAGCAGGTGGGCGGCCTTTTCCATGGTGATCGGCGGCTCGCCGTTCAGCGCACCGAGGCCGACGCCGAGGGCAATGGCGACCGGCAGCGCAACCAGCACGTTGCCGCCGATCGCCGCCAGTTGCGAGCGGCTGACGGCCGCCACCACATCGACCAGCCGCTCGACGTCGGCTGCCCGGTTCGGTTTGAGGTCGCCGAGCAGGCCGGCCAGGGTCTGTGCCGTCATTGCCGGTTGCTTGGTGGCGATGGTCAGGCCGAGCAGGTAGATCAGCACGAAGCCGCCGCCGTAGATCAGGCTGAACAGGAAAGCCTCGACCAGCAGCGGCGCGTGCAGGCCGGCGGCGAATACCTTGAGCAGTGCCATGGTCCCGATCAGCACGCCGGCACCGGCCGCCGAACGCCACATCCAGCGATAGGCGGCGGCGTCCTCGCAGATATAGTGCTCACCGGCCCGCGCCGCATTCTCGGTGACCCGCACGGCGAGCAGGCGGGAGAGTTGGCCGACGTAATGGCGCAGGCTGTTGCGCCGGTTTTCGGCCAGAAAGGCGTCGCGCGAGAAGGCGGCCCAGGCCTCGATGGCTTCGGCACGACTGGTTGCGGCCTGGCTGGCGGTCAGCATGGTGGCCAGCTCGTCCAGGCGGTCGAGGCTCTGTTCGCCGCGGGTCAGCAGGTAAGACAGGTGCAGGCTGGTGCCGATGGTCTGGGCCCGTTTGCGGATTTGCGCCAGCGCGGCACGGCATTGCCCGGCGATGACGCGCAGGTGGCTGCCATCGTCCTCCGGCTGTTCGCCGGCCACCATCGCGCCGCGAAATCCGGTGACGAAATCGAGGGCCTCGGCCGACAGCGCGACGAAGCTCGGCGTGTTGTCGTCGAAATTGGGGGCGGCGCGCATCAGTTCGTTGTCCACACCCAGGCCGCTGATCCGGTGGGCGAGCAACAGCACGGCGTCGAGCATTTGCTCCTGGATGGCCCGCCAGTCCTCGTTGCGTAGTTCCTCGGCTGGCGCCAGCAGGGCCCAGAAACGTTGCGACTGTTCGGCCGGGATCTGCTCCAGCCAGCGCCAGTCGTCGTTGCGCTCGTAGATGACCGGCAGGCAGTCCTTCAGGCGTCGCTCGTCGGGCACCTCTGGCAGCAGGCGGTTCCACAGGATGCGCCACCACTCGGAGAAGAAGCCGGTACCGGGCAGGACGCCGCTATCGGTAAAGAAGGTGACCAGCCGGCGGGTGGCGATGAAGTGGACGAGATGACTGCGGAAGGCGACGCGCAAGGTCGCATCGTCTTCCAGGCGTTGCAGCATCAGCGCGTGGCGGCTGACGAAGGAGGCATCATGGCGTCCTTTAGGTCTTAAGCTGCCGACCAGGCGACGGGTGAGTTCCAGGGTGTCGGCGGCCGGATCGAGAAAGGCATCAAGCGCCCGGAGAACGCCCTCTTCAGCCGACGGATGTGCTCCCCGCAGGCTGCGCAATAACGAGCTTACTTTCAGCATGGCTCGATAGTAGCACCGAAGCGCCGCAGGCCCGACATGGGCCAATCGGCCTTGCCCGATCTGCGCTTGATGTCACAAAAGTTCGGGAAACTGACGTTTCGACCCCCATGTGCCGGCCAATTTTTCGACAGGAATCCCCATGATCAAGAACATCGCCAAAAAGTCCCTGGCTCTGGCCCTGCTGACCTGCATCGGTTGCGCCGCCTCTGCCCAGGAGCGCGTTTATGTCATCGACAGCCGCGACGTCGTCGCCAGAAGCGGCACCGGTCTGTGCTGGCGCACCGGCTACTGGACACCGGCCGCTGCCGCCGCCGATCCGGCCGGTTGCCAGTGCGACAAGGACCTGCTGCCGAAAAGCACTTGCGAGCCCGTTGCCAAGGGCGCTGCCGTCACACCGGCCAGCCCGAAGCCGGCCAGCGAAAAAATCACCATCGCCGCCGACGCCCTGTTCGATTTCAACAAGGCCGTCTTGCGTCCGGAAGGCCAGGCCAAACTCGACGAGCTGGTTGTCAAGGCCCGGGCCATCAAGCTGGAAGCGATCCTGGCCGTTGGTCATAGCGACCGCATCGGGGCCGATGCCTACAATCAGAATCTCTCCGAAAAGCGTGCAGCTGCCGTCAAGGAGTACCTGGTTGCCAAGGGCATAGAGGCCAACCTCATCTATACCGAAGGCAAGGGCGAAAAGCAGCCGATGACCGGCGATCAGTGCAAGGGCGACAAGAAGACCAAGGCCCTGATCGACTGCCTGCAAGCGGATCGGCGGGTGGACATCGAAGTTATCGGCACCAGGTAACCCGCCCAGGCCGCGACAAAAAGCCCCGCCCGGCACCCCGCCCGGCGGGGTTTTTTTGTTACTGTTGCAAATGCTGATCGGCCATTGTTGCGCTGGTAAGCATCAGAAAATACCCCGCCATGAATCTCCTCTCGCTTCTCAGATCTTGCAGCCTCGCACTGGTCGCCGGCTTGTTGCCCCTCCTTGCCCTGGCTCAGGCCAATTCCTCGGTGCCTGCCCCGGCGCGGCCCGCCGGGCTTGCCAAACCAGCCGTTCGTCCTGCTGAGTCACCGGCGCTGCCCGAACCATCCATCCGGCCCGCACCGCTCAGGCCGGCTGCTCAGGCCCGGCCGGCCATGCCGGCGCCGAGCAAGCCGGCCGCTATCTCGTCTGCTGCCAAACCGGCTGCCCCGGCCAAACCAGCAGCGCCCGCCAGACCGGCCCGGCCGGCCGGACAATGAGCCTGACGCTATGCGCCACCACTCGCCTCGCGCAAACCCTGCGCGGCGAGGTGAGCGCCGGTCAGGTCGTTTGGCGCACCCGCCAGGCGTTGACTGTCGGGCAGTGGCTGGCCGGCCTGGCCGACGAGGCGCTATTGAGCGGCATCGCCGACCTGCCGCAGGCGCTCGATCCCTTCGCCGAAAAGCTGTTGTGGGAGAAGGTGATTGCCGCCTCGCTGACCGAAGCGGCGCCGCTGTTCGACATTCAGGGCATGGCCGCCTCGGCCGCCGAAGCCTTGGCCCTGACTCGCGTCTGGCAACTGGCGCCGGGCGATAGTCAGCTGCCCGATGAAGCTCGGCTGTTCGTCGGCTGGCGACAGGCCTTCGAGCAGGCTTGCCGCGAGCACGGCTGGATCGACCTGGCCGGGCTGCACCGGCAACTAATCGAGCTGATCGCAGCCGGTCATTTCGCCCTGCCGGTGGCTGTAGAGTTCGCCGGGTTCGACCGCTATACGCCGCTCGAACTGGACCTGATGGCGGCACTCCGGGGGCGTGGCGTGGCCGTTGAAAATCAGCCCAAATTCGCCGTCGACCGCAGCCATTGCCAGGTGCTGGCCTGCCCGGAAAGTGCCGACGAATGCGCCGCCGTCGCCGCATGGGCGAAAGCGCGCTTGGCTGCCGACCCGGCGGCCCGGCTTGGCATCGTCGCCCCCGATCTGGCCGGCGTGCGCGACCGGCTGGAATTCCTGTTGGACGATGCCCTGCACCCGGCACTGCTGCGTCCCGACGCCGCCGAATTGCCGCGCTGCTTCAACTTCTCGCTTGGTCGGGCGCTGGCCGACCTGCCGCTGATCCGCGTCGCCCTCGACCTGCTGGCGCTGGGCTGCGGCCGCGCCAAGGTCGAGCAGAGCCGGCTGTCGGCACTGCTGCTGGCTGGCGGCTGGTCGGCCAGTGACAGCGAAGCCGACGGCCGTGCCCGGTTGGACGCCGCGCTGCGCCGCGATCTGCCTTACTTCACCACCATTCCGGCGCTGTTGCGCCTGGCCGAGCGGCTGGCCGAAAAGGAAGCGCCGCTCTGTCCGAACAGCATGGCGGCACTCGCCGCGCTGCTCGACACGGCGAGCGCCGCCAGTCGCAAGCTGCTACCCGGCCAGTGGTCCGGCGTGTTTCGTCGTTGCCTGCAAGCCGCCGGCTGGCCCGGCGAGCGCGAACTATCCAGCCATGAGTTCCAGGCCCGCCGCGCCTTCGGCGAAGTGCTCGACGGCTTCGGCCGGCTAGACGGACTGCTTGGCCCGCTGACGGTGAACGAAGCGGTGCGCCGCCTGATGCAACTGTGCAGGCAACGCATCTTCCAGCCGGAGACGCGCGGCCGTCCGGCCATCCAGGTGCTCGGCGTGCTGGAAAGCGCCGGCCTGGGGTTCGACGCACTGTGGGTGATGGGCATGAACGACGACCTGTGGCCGCCCCCGCCGCGCCCCAATCCGCTGCTGCCGGCCGAAGTGCTGCGTGCGGCCGGCGCCGCGCACGCCAGTGCCGAGGTCGAGCTCGATTTCGCCCAGCGGGTGCATGCCCGTCTGGCGCAGGCCGCGCCGGAAGTCGTCTTTTCCTACGCGCAGGCCGACGGCAACCGCGTCCTGCGGCCCAGCCCGCTGGTCGCCGGCATCACGCCCGCCGACACCGCGCCGGGCGCCGTCGTCTCGCTGGCCCAGGTCGAGGCGCAGCACGCCGGCACCGCCTGCGAACAGATTCAGGATGCCCTGGCGCCGCCGGTCGGCGCCGGCGAAAAGGTTCCCGGCGGCAGCTGGCTGCTGCGCGCCCAGGCCATCTGCCCGGCCTGGGCCTACTACCAGTATCGCTTGGGTGGCGAGGCGATGGACGAGCCGGTCGAAGGCCTCGACCCGGCGGCGCGCGGCACGCTGGTGCACGAGGCGCTGGAAGCCTTCTGGACGGCGGTGGTCGGCTCCGAAGCGCTGGCCGCCTTGGTCGAACATGCCCGCCGGCAAGTCATCGCCGAAGCCGTCGGCAAGGCACTCGACAACTTCGAACTTGACCGCCGCATCACCCTGCCGGCCCGCTTCCGCCAGCTCGAAGCGGCCCGCCTGGAAAAACTGCTGGCCGTCTGGCTGGCCGTCGAGGACAAGCGCGGCGAAGCCTTCGAAGTCATCGCCTGCGAAGCGCCGGCCGAAGTCGACATCGAGGAAATCAAGGTCAAAATGATCGTCGACCGTATCGATCAACTGGCCGACGGTCGCCAGGTCATCATCGACTACAAGACTGGTGCCGCCATCGACATCAAGAACTGGGCGGCCCAGCGCATCACCGAACCGCAATTGCCGATCTACGCCGCGCTGGTCAACGATGAAGTCGCCGCCGTCGTCTTCGCCAAGGTGCAGCTCGACAAACCGGGCTTCGCCGGCGTCGCCGACCAGAAGGACATCCTGCCCGGCGTGCAGGGCGTCGGCGACGACAAGCAGAAAATCTTCGATCCCACCGAATTCCCCGACTGGATCGCCGTCGTCACCCACTGGCGCGAACGCCTGCACGCGGTGGCCAAGGAGGTGAAACAGGGGCAGTCCGGGGTGGTGTTCGCCGATGAAAAGGCGTTGCAATATTGCGAGGTGCTGCCCTTGCTTCGGCTGGCGGAGAGACGGCGGTTGTTGGCGGAGGCGGGGGAGTGAAGCCGACGGGCCGCAGAAAATTTCCACCGCCCGACTGCGGCAGTAGCAAAATGCCTGTTTTGCAAGTGACCTGATTAGCCCAAGGAGAACATCATGCGCGAACTGAAATTGCTGGGTATCTGCGGCAGCCTGCGCCGCCAGTCGACCAACGCCGGCTTGTTGCGCGCCGCGCTGGCCGAGTTGCCGGCCGGTGTCGCGATGGAGATCGCCGATCTCTCCACCGTGCCCTTCTACAACGCCGATCTCACCGAAAAGCCGGCCGCCGTGCAGCGCCTGCTCGACCAGATGGGGGCAGCCGATGCGCTGGTGCTGGCCTGCCCGGAGTACAACTATTCGCTGGCTCCGGCCCTGAAGAATGCCCTCGACTGGGCCTCGCGCGAGCCCAACAATGCGCTGCTGGCCGGCAAGGCGGCGGCCATTCTCGGTGCCGGCGGCGGCATGGGCACCTCGCGGGCGCAATACCATCTGCGTCAGGTCTGCGTCTTCCTCGACCTGCACCCGCTGAACAAACCGGAGGTCTTCGCCAACGCCTTCGCCGGTGCCTTCGATGCCGACGGCAACCTAACCGACGCCAAGCTGATCCAGCAGGTGGCGGCCCAGATGCAGGCGCTGGCCACCTGGACCCGGAAGCTGCGAGGCTGATGTTGTCGGCTGCGCTCGACCGCCTGCAAGAGGACGAAATCGCCCGCCGCCGGGCGCTGGAAGTCGCTTCCTTCATCGTCGAGGCGCCGGCCGGCGCGGGCAAGACGGAATTGTTGACCCAGCGCTACCTGCGTCTGCTGGCCGTGGTCGACCATCCGGAAGAAGTCTTGGCGCTGACCTTCACCAACAAGGCGGCGACCGAGATGCGCGACCGAATTTTGGGCAGCCTGGAGCGGGCAGCCAGCGGCGAGATGCCGGCGCAGGCGCACAAGCAGCTGACTTTCGAACTGGCGCAACAGGTGCTGGCCCACGATGCGGCGCGCGGCTGGCGCTTGCTCGGCCACCCCGGGCGCTTGCGCATCACCACGCTCGACGCCCTATGCGCCAGTCTGGCGCGGCAGATGCCTTACCTTAGCCGCTTCGGCGCCCAGCCCGGCGTCGCCGAGGATGCCGAGGCGCATTACGCCACTGCCGCCCGGCGCACGCTGGAGATGGTCGAGGGCGACGGCGCCGATGCCGAGGTGGTGGCGGCGGCGCTGGCTTTCATGGACAACAATGCCGGCCGGCTGGAAAAATTGCTGATCAGCATGCTCGGCCGGCGCGACCAGTGGTTGCATCACGCCTCCCGCATCGAGAGCGGCGAGATGCAGGTCGAGGTCGAGGCCGGTTTCGCGGCGCTGATCGAGCGCGATCTGGCGCAGATGGCGGCGCTGCTCGATACCGGCTGGCAAGCCCGGCTGATGCCGCTGGCCCGTTTCGCGGCGGCCAATGTGCCGGGCGTGCTCGATCCGATTTTGGACTGGAATGCGCCGTTGACCGCAGACATTGCCGATCTGCCGGCCTGGCAGGCGCTCGCCACGCTGTTGCTGACCGGCACCGGTACGCTGCGCAAGGCGCTGAACAAGAACATCGGTTTCCCGGCCGACAAGGAGGCGAAGCCGCACAAGGAGGCGATGGGCGAACTGCTGGCCGAGTTGGCCGGCCTGCCCGGCATCGAGGAAAAACTGGGCGTGCTCGGCCAGTTGCCCCGGCCGGAACTGAGTGCTGCCGAATGGGCCACCGTCGAAGGCTTCTCGCGCCTGCTGCGGTTGGCTGCCGGCCAGTTGTGGCTGGCCTTCCAGGAAGCCGGCGAGGTCGATTTCATCGAAATCGCTGCCCGCGCCGGGCTGGCGCTGGGCGATGACGAGGCGCCGACCGATCTGGCGCAGGCGCTCGATTACCGCATCCGCCATCTGCTGGTCGATGAATTCCAGGACACCAGCCCGAGCCAGGTCGGCCTGATCGAAAAGCTGACGCGGGGCTGGACGGCCGACGACGGCCGCACGCTGTTCGTCGTCGGCGATCCGATGCAGTCCATCTATCGCTTCCGCAAGGCCGATGTCGGGCTGTTCCTGCGCGTGCGCGAGCGCGGCATCGGCGACATCCGCCTCGGCCATCTGCGCCTGTTCCGCAACAACCGCTCCTTTCCCGGCATCGTCGATTGGGTCAATACGGCCTTCCCGGGCATTTTTCCGGTCGCCGACAGCCCGGAAGCCGGCGCCGTGCGCTATGCCGAATCGGCGGCCACCCGGTCGGCCCGCGCCGACAGCGGGGTGACGGTGCACGCCATCATCGAGCGCGACGACTGCGATGGTGCCGAGGACGAAGCGCGTTGCGTGCTGGAAATCATCCTGAATGCCCGTCGGGAAGCGCCGGACGAGCGCATCGCCGTGCTGGTCAGGGCGCGCAGCCATCTCGATGCGCTCGTCGCCGAAATCCGCCGCAGCGCACCGGACTTGCGTTTCCAGGCGGTCGATATCGAAGGCCTGGACGGCCGCCAGCATGTGCAGGATTTGCTCATTTTGTTCCGCGCCCTGCATCATCGCGCCGATCGCGTGCATTGGCTGGCCCTGCTGCGGAGTCCATGCTGCGGCCTGAAACTGGCCGACCTGCACGCACTGGCCGCCGATAGCAAGAAGGCAACGATCTGGCAGTTGATGCAGGACGAAGCGCGCCTCGCCCGCCTGTCCGACGATGGCCGGCAACGCTTGTTGCATCTGCGCGAAGTGCTGGCCCTCGCCTTTGCCGGCCGCGATCGGCAGCATCCGCGCCGCTGGCTGGAAAGCGTCTGGCTGCTGCTCGGCGGGCCGCGCACGCTGGCCGCGCCGGAGGCGCTGAAGGATGTCGAAGCCTTCTTTTCGCTGGTCGACCGGCTGGTCGCCGCTGGCAATTTGACTGCCGAAACCCTGGCCGCCCACGCCGCCGAATTGTTCGCGCCGTCCGACCCGTTGGGCGACGCGGTGCAGATGATGACGGTGCACAAATCGAAGGGGCTGGAATTCGACACCGTGATCCTGCCCGGCCTGCACCGGGGCATCGGCGGCAACGAGGCGAGCCTGCTGCTGTGGGACGAAGTGGCTGGTGCCGATGGCCGCGAGCATCTGCTGGTCGCCCCGCTGAAACCGAAGGGGGCCGGCAACGCTGAACCAAGTGCCTACGATTACCTGCGGAAACTGGAAGCCGAGCGCGCCGCCCACGAAGACGAACGCCTGCTCTATGTCGCCGCCACCCGCGCCATCCGCCGCCTGCATCTGGTCGGCGTTGCCGTGGCCGATGCCGGCAAGGACGACGGCCTGCAGCCGCCGGCCAACGGCACGCTGTTGAAACTGCTGTGGCCGGGTGTCGCCCAGCCGGTGTTCGCCGTCGCGCTGGCCGCTGCGGTGCCGGCCAGCGGTGGTGTCAGCGGTATCGATCCGGCGACCTTTGTCGCGCCGCTGGTTCGCCTGCGTCAGGTCGGGGCGCCCGAAGCCTTGCGCCAGGCTCCGTCACGGGCCGGGGCGGACAATCCGCCGCAGTTCCTCGACGCGCACACCGATGGACTGACCCTGGAGGCCTCGGTCGGCACGCTGGTGCACCGCTGTCTGCAATTGATTGCCGAACAGGGGCTGGCCACTTGGTCGGCGGCGCGGGTGGGCGGGCTGGAAGCGAGCTACCGTCGCTGGTTGCTGGCTCAGGGCCACGATGCGGAAGAGGCGGCGGCTGGTGCCGCTGAAGCGGTGGCGGCCCTGTGCACCACCCTGGCCAGCGATGAAGGCCGCTGGTTGCTTGACGATCATGTGCAATCAGCGGCCGAACAGGCCTGGAGCAGCCTGGTCGACAATGCTGCGGTCAACCATGTCATCGACCGTATTTTTGTCGCCGACGGCTGCCGCTGGATCATCGACTACAAGACGGTACGGCTGGCCGCCGGCGAAGGGCTGGGAGCCCTGCCGGGGCGGGCCGAACAGTACCGGGCGCAGCTGGAACGTTACGCGGCGCTGTTTGCCGGCAACGCCACACCGACCCGTCTGGCCGTTTTCTTCCCTTTGCAGGGGGCGCTGGTCGAACTGGCCTGATGTCCGGACGACTGGCGCAGCGCCGCCTCGGCAGCCTTTAGGGCCTGGGTTTCGCGTCGCACGAACTGCTCGAACTCGGCGGCCGGCAGCGGGCGGCTGAAGAAATAGCCCTGGTAGGCATGGCAGCCGGAACTGGCTAGGAAGTCGCGCTGCGGCGCCGTTTCCACGCCTTCGGCGATGACGCCGAGGCCGAGGCTGCGGGCCAGGGCGACGATGGTGGCGGCAATGGCGGCATTGTTGGCATCGTCCAGCACGTCGCGCACGAAGGACCGGTCGATTTTCAGCTGGTCGAGCGGCAGGCGCTTCAGGTACGACAGCGACGAATAGCCGGTGCCGAAATCGTCGAGCGAGAAGCCGACACCGCGCCCTTTCAGCGCCACCATCTTGTCGACGATGTCCTGGATGTTGTCGATCAGCAGGCTCTCGGTCAGTTCCAGTTTCAGCCGCTGCGGGTTGGCGCCGCTCTGCTCGAGGATGTTCAGCACCTGATCGACGAAATCGGCCTGACGGAACTGCTCGGCACTGACATTGACGGCGACCGTCAGTTTGGCCGTTTGCGGTCGGCCGGCCCAGGCGGCCAACTGGGCGCAGGCAGTTTGCAGCACCCAGCGGCCGAGTGGCAGGATCAAGCCGCTTTCCTCGGCCAGCGGAATGAAATCTACCGGCGAAATCGTGCCCCGCTGTGGATGTTGCCAGCGGACCAGGGCTTCGGCGCCGGTAATGTGGCCGGCACCGACCACTTGCGGCTGGTAATGCAGCGTGAACTGGCCCTCCTGGATCGCCCGGCGCAGATCGGCCTCCAGTGCGGCCCGTTCGACGACTACCGTCTGCATCGCCAAGTCGAAGAAATGAATGGCGTTGCGCCCGGTTTCCTTCGATTTGTACATGGCCAGGTCGGCCTGTTTGAGCAGGTCGTCGATCGAGGTCGAATTGCCGTGGAACAGCGTGGCGCCGATGCTGGCCGTGCACTGGTGGTCGACGTTGCCGAGCGGGTAGGTCTGATTGACCGCGGCCAGTATTTTCTTGCCGATGCTCTCGGTCTGCCTGACCGCTTCGGCAATGTTTTCGTCCAGATTGCCGAGAACCACGACGAACTCGTCGCCGCCCAGGCGGGCGACCGTGTCGTCCTCACGCACGCTGGCGGTCAGGCGCCGGGCAACCAGCTGGAGCAGCAGGTCGCCCTGGTCGTGGCCAAGGGTGTCGTTCAGGGTCTTGAAATGATCGAGGTCGATGAACAGCAGTGCGCCGTAGGTACCGTTACGGTTGCCGGCGATCATGCTCTGCTTGAGTCGGTCAAGCAGCAGCGTGCGGTTCGGCAGGTCGGTCAGCTGGTCGAAGAAGGCCAGGTGCTTGATCTTGTCCTCGGCGACCTTGCGTTCGGTGATGTCGGTCTGGGTGCCGACGTAATGGGTGACCACGTTGTCCGGTCCCCTGACTGCCGAGATGGTCAGCAGCTTGGGATAGACTTCGCCGTTCTTGCGCCGGTCCCAGATTTCGCCCTGCCAGAAGCCGGTGCGTTCGATGCTTTCCCACATGGCCGCGTAGAAAGCCGGATCGTGCCGGTCGGAGCGCAGCATGCTCGGGGTGCGGCCGATGACTTCCTCGGCCGAATAGCCGGTAATGTCGGTAAAGGCCTTGTTGACCCGCAGGATGACCGTGTTGGCGTCGGTGACCAGCATGCCTTCCTGCGACTCGAAGGCGGTGGCGGCGATGCCCAGTTCGACCTCGGTCTGCTTGCGTTCGGTGATGTCGGTAAACACCCAGATCGAGGCTTCTTCCAGGGCTGCCGTCGGATCCAGCGGTCGACCGGTCAAATGAACCCAAATATCGCGCCCATCCTGGCGGCGCATCCTGGTTTCGAAACTCGCCAGGCCTTGCTCGGCCAGTTGGCCGTGGCCCAGTCGGCCGGCCGCTTCGTCGTCGGCGCTTGAGCCATAAAAAATGCCGACGGACTGGCCTTCATACTCGGCCGGGCTGGCAAAGCCGAACATGTCGGCGATGCGCTGGTTGCTCTTGATGATCTGGCGGTTCCTGACCAGCAGGATGCCGACGTGGGCGTTGTTGAAAATCAGTTGCTGTTCATCGAGCAGTTCGCGTACCCGCTGTTCGCTCAACTGCAATTCCTGCGTGCGTTCGGTAATCCGCTGGTCGAGTTCTCGATTGGCCGCTTCCAGCATGGCCTCCTGGGCGGCAATGACCTGGTGGGCGTGGCGCACGACCAGCAACTGGGTCACGTACAGCGCTCCGAGAATGAACAGCACGATGGCCCCGATCTGCCACAGGGCCGCACCGAGCAGGCCGACCAGAAAGGTGACGTCCTGATACAGCTCGAATACTGCGATGACCTGTCCGTCGTGCTGCATCGGGACATAGCTGGAGAGCAGGTCTACATTGGTTTTTTCCTGGTCGTGGGTGCTGAAGCGCGTGCGGTGAGTCAATTCGCTGGCGACTTTTCCGGTCCGGGCCGCGAGGAATCCTGGATTGGCGCTTTGCTGGGTGCCGATCTGCGCGGAATCGGTCGAGAAAACGACGGTGCCCTGGGGGTTGTAGAGCTTGACCTTGGCGATGTCGGAATTTCGCATCAAGCCGACGATTTTCCGGTTCAGGCGGTCGATCTCGGCCTTGTCCGGCAGGGCGGGAGCTTGCTGCAGCAGGAAGCGGATGTCGTCGGACAACAGGTTGAGAAAAACCTGGGTCATCACCACGTTGCGTTGTTCAGCCACCTGTTCAAGCTGGCCGATTTCATGCTGACGGACCAGCAGACCGAGTGCCGTACCGGCGAACAGGATGAAGAGTAAGGACAGCAGGGAGAAATAGCGGGTGAGGGTAAAGGCGTGGGGACTCACCGTTCCACCCCGCTAGCGCAATGTCGCTTCGTCTGCCCGACGATGGCTGCCGGTATCCCGCCGCGCCTGGTGGCCGAGCGCGGCACTGTTGTGGGAAACCAGCAGGCGGCGTGCCGCCTGTTCGATGACCGGGGAGGAGGCCACGATGACGCCGACGCGGTGCAGCAAGCCGACCAGATGCAGCCCGCACAGGTCGATTTCGCTGACTTCGCCAAGGTCTATTTCCAGGGACTTGTGGCGCCGCATGGTATCGATGACCCGGTCTTCCTGTTCCCAGTAGGACTCGTAGGTCATCTTGCCGACGAATTTCAGCCGAAAGCCCGCCTCACAGGCTTGCCCGTTGTTTTCCATGACGTCCTCCCGTCCTCGCTTATTGACCCGGGAGTCGTGCCGACAGGCAGCAACTCCGGCGGGGTGGCAAATTGAAAAATTAGTGGTGCCCGAAGTTCTGTCGGCAGTACTCCGATTGCATCATGGGAGGGATTTTTCCCGTTTGCGCCAAGGCGGTCTGTCGGATGCTGGCGTGACTTGTGTAGGAATTCAGGAGGTGGCAATTTTTGTTGTCCATGCGGGTCTTTGCCCGCGCGCATACGCCGTTGTAGTATGCCGTGCACCGCCTGCTTGCCTTGTTCAATAAACCGTTGTTCGCCAAAGGCCGCTCAGAATGACAGCTGATCCCCTGCCTGGCTGGAACGCGCTCCCCACCCTGCTGGGGCGACGTTCGCTCAAGTTCAGGCTGCTGATACTGACCGTCGGTCTTTTCGTGCTGGTCATCTGGGGTTTGGCGTTTTCGGCAGCGAGGGTGATGGAGAGCCATCTGCAGCAATTGCTGACTCGCCAGCAGTTCGCCGCGACAGTCCAAATGGCGCGCGAGCTGGAATACAAGCTCAGGGACAATCTCGATGGACTGCAGCGGGCCGCCGCCGGGTTGCCGACGGAACTCGATCCGAAAATTCTGACGTCGTTACTCGCCCAGCGACCGCTGATGCATGTGGCCTTCTCCGGTGGGCTGATGGTGGTCGGCCTGGATGGCAAGGCGATCGCCCGCTATCCGGCAGCCGATACTTCCGGTATCAATTACGCCGATCGTGACTGGTTCAAGCAGGTTGTGGCCAGTGGCCAGCCTTATGTCGACAAGCCCATTATTGGCCGGGTTTTGTTGCGCCCGGTCCTGACCTTGGCTGCCCCGGTTTTTGATGCGGCGGGCCGGGTGCATGCCGTGCTGATTGGCGGTGTCGATCTCAGCGCCCCCAACTTTCTTGGTTTTGTAAACGACCCGGAACAGGTGGGCGACGGCGAAGTGTTCGTCTTTTCCTTGCGTGACCAACTGATTATCGCTGCCACCGACCGTCAGCGGGTGATGACCGCTTCGCCGAAACGGGGGAGCAATCTCCTCTTCGATCGCATGGTGGATGGCTTTGACGGTTCGGGCGTAGCCATCAGTTCCCAGGGGATTCCCAAGCTGTATTCCGGCAAGCGTGTGCCGGTGGCGGATTGGCTGGTCCTGTCGGCCATGCCGACCGAGATTGCCTTTCGGCCACTATGGACCATGCAGAACTATCTCTACGCCTTTGCCGCCTTGCTTACGCTGGTTGCGGCTATGGTCAGCCGGCTCATTGTGCGCCGCTTGTTCAAGCCGCTGGATGAAGCGGCTCAGGCCATCGGCCAGATGACCGCTCATCAACGCGAACTGGCCCCCTTGCCGGTGCCGGGCAATGACGAAATCGGCGGCCTGGTCCGCAACTTCAACCAACTCCTGGCCGATCGCCTGAGTTATGAAGAAGCCATGGTCCACAGCGAGCGGCGCTTCCGCCTGCTGGTCGAAGGGGCGCCCGATGCGATTTTCATCCAGACCGGCGGACGCTTCGCCTACGTCAATAGCGCTGCGCTGAGCCTGTTCGGTGCCGGCAGCGAACAGGAGTTGCTCGGTCAGCCGATCCTCGATCGCATTCACCCCGACTACCGGCCGATGATCAGCGAGCGGATCAGGCGGATCAACAACGTCAGACTATCGAATCCGGCCCTGGAGCAGATTTACCTGCGTCTCGACGGCAGCTCCGTACCGGTGGAGGCCTCGGCGGTGCCTTTCCGTTTTGGCGGAGAGGATGGCGCGCTTGTTTTTGCACGCGACATTACCGACAAGAAGAATGTCATTCTGGAACTCAATTTGTATCGGGGCCATCTGGAAGAGTTGGTGGCTGAACGGACGACACAGCTGGCGGCCGCCAAGCAGGCGGCCGAAGTGGCGACAAGGGCAAAGAGCGACTTTCTGGCAACGATGAGTCACGAGATTCGTAACCCGCTCAGTGCAGTGGTCGGGCTGGCCGAATTGTTGGTTACTTCTCCGCTCGACCGCCAGCAGCGTGATTGCGCGGAGCAGATCAGGTATTCGGCGCAGAGCCTGCGCAAGCTGATCGACGATATCCTCGATTTTTCCAAGATCGAGGCCGAGGCCTTGCATTTGGAACAGGCGCCATTTTCCCTGAACACCCTGCTGCGGACGACGGCAACCGTGCTCTCGGTGGGCGCGCGTGGCAAGCCGGTCGAGGTGTTGTTCGACGTGGCGTCGGAGGTGCCCGATGCCCTGCTTGGCGATGCCTTGCGTCTACAGCAAATTCTTCTCAATCTGGGCGGCAACGCGGTGAAATTCACCGAAGCCGGCAGTGTGGTGGTGGTCGTGCGTTGTCTACAGCAAGAGTCCGGCCGGGCGACCCTGCGCTTTGCGGTGCGCGATACCGGCATCGGCATTCCGGTCGACCAGCAGGAACGCATTTTCGACCTGTTTACCCAGGCGGATTCGTCGACCAGCCGGCGGTACGGCGGCACTGGTCTGGGGCTGACGATCAGCAACCGTCTGGCCGCCCTGATGGGTAGCCAGATTGCTCTGGAGAGCCAGGTCGGGCAGGGCAGCGAATTCCATTTCAGCATCACCCTGCCGCTCTCCAATGCCGGGCCGGTGCGCCGCGCGCGTGAGCAACTGGCCGGGCTGAATCTGCTGATCATCGACGACCATCCTCTGTCCCGCGAAATTCTTGCCCGGACCTGTGCCGGCTTTGGCTGGCGGGCCACCACCCTGGCCAGCGCCGCCGCCGGCCTTGACGAACTGCGGCGCAGCTGCGCCGACGGGTGCGATTACGATCTTTTGTTGCTCGACTGGCACATGCCCGACATGGATGGCTTTGAGCTGCTCAGGCAGGCTCGTGCGACACCGGGCATCGGCTTGCCGCTGGTGATCCTGATGGCCAATTCCTTCGAGCTTGAGCAACTGGCGGCGGCCGGTGAGGAACATTTCCTCGACGGAGTCGCCACCAAGCCCCTGATCCCGGAGAGCCTGTTCGAGGCGGTGTGCCAGGCCTATCACGGCGAGGGCGCGGTGCTTGAGGCTGCCGAGCCGCCGGACCGGCTGTTGCAGGGGTGGCGTTTGCTGGTGGCCGAGGATAACGAAATCAACCGTGGCCTGATCGAGAAGATTCTCCAACGCCTCGGGGCCGAGGTTGTCCTTGCGGTCAACGGCCTGGCTGCGGTCGAAATGCTGAAACAGCCCGGGCCTGGCTTCGATGCGGTGCTGATGGATCTCCAGATGCCGGTGATGGATGGCTATATGGCCAGCCGGGCCATTCGCGACGAACTGGGTTTGCACGACCTGCCGATTATTGCGGTGACCGCGCATGCCATGCCCGAGGAGCGGGAAAAGACAGCGGCGGCGGGGATCAACGATCTGGTTGTCAAACCGATCGATGTCGAGGCATTGCTCAACATCCTGCTCAAGAAGGGGCCGGGCCAGGGAGAGGGGGCGGCGCCGGCCGCGTATGCCTCGGCCGAACTGGCGGCCTGGGGCTGGGACGAGGAAAGTTATGGCAAGCTGTTGCGCCAGTTGCTGGATGCCCATGGTGGCGATGTCGATGAGGCATGCCGCCTGTTTGCGGAGGGCGACCGTCAGGGCGCAGCGCGCCTGGTGCACCAGCTGGCCGGGGTGAGCAGTTTCTTGCGGCAGACCGAACTGGCCGGCGCTGCGCTTGCGGTCGAGAAGGCGCTGGCTGGCGATGCCGCAGCCGATTTCCCCGGCTTGTTCGAGGCATTGCGGCAGGCCATACAGCGCCTGGCCGACTCGATGCGCTGATACGGCGACCGGTTGTCCCGGGCGGAACGAGGCCAGGCCTTACTCGTCGGGCGTCGGTTCGGGTGGGGCGAGCAGCGACAGCAGCACCTTGTCCACCCGGTTGCGATCCATGTCCATGACCTCGAAGCGCCAGCCGTTGGCGACGAAGTGGTCGGTTGGGGCCGGGATACGGCCCAGCTGGTGCATGATGAAGCCGCCCAGCGTGTGGAAACTGTGCTCTTCCTCGCCGGGCAGGTCGTCGTTAATGTGGAGTACCGATTTGAGGCGTTCGATGCCGACATCGCCATCGACAAGCCAGGAGTCGTCCTCGCGTTGCAGCATGTCGCGGTCCTCGGGGGCTTCCGGGACCGACAGTTCGCCGACGATGGCGGCCAGCACGTCGGTCAGCGTGACCAGGCCTTGCACGTCGCCGTATTCGTCGACGATCAGTGCGAACTGGAGGCGGGCATTGCGGAAGCTTTCCAGCAACTGGGTGGTACTGACCGATTCCGGTACGTAGAGTGGCGGGTGCAGCACCGCCTCGATGTCGGAGGCATCGATGACATGGCCGGGCAGGGCCTTTTTCAGCAGGTCGCCGGTCTGCAGGATGCCGAGGATGTGGTCGAGGCCGTCGCGGCAGACGACCAGGCGCGAATATTCGGTGTCGACGATGCGCTGGCGCAGGCATTCTTCGTTCTCGTCGAGGTCGATGACGAACATGTCGCGGCGCGGCGTCATGATGGCGGCGATGCGCTGTTCGTCAAGGCGCAGCACGTTGGAAACGATCTTCTGTTCGCTCTCGTGAAAGACGCCGGCCTCGGCGCCCTGTTCCATCAACACCTTGATTTCATCGTCGGTGACCGGCGCCTCTTCGCGGCGGCGGGCACCGAACAGGCGCAGGATGGCCGAGCAGGAGGCGGAGAGGATAACGACCAGCGGATGGGTAAGGCGGGCCAGCACGATCATCGGCCGGGCAACCAATGCAGCAATGCCTTCCGGGGCGAGCAGGGCCAGCTGCTTGGGCACCAGTTCGCCGACTACCACCGAGAAATAGGTCAGGCAAATGACGGTGAGGGTCAAGGCCGCACCCTTGGCATAGGGGGCGAGCAGCGGTATGGCGCCGAGCCAGGCGGCGAGTGGGTCGGCCAGCGCGGCTTCCCCGATGGCACCGCTGAGGATGCCGACCGAGGTGATGCCGACCTGGATGGTGGACAGGAAACTTGTGGGTTCCTGGTGCAGGGAGAGCGCAGCATTGGCCCCCAGGCTGCCGTCGTCGGACAGGTTTTGCAAACGGGATTTGCGCGAGGAAACGACGGCCATCTCTGACATGGCAAAGACGCCATTGATCAGGATGAGCAGGACTAACAGCACTATATCCATACGTGAAGCTGCCCGTCGCCAGGTGGCGTGCAGCCTCGGTGTTAAGGTCGGGCTATTGTAGCAGCAGGGGGGAAGCGTCCGCCGCTGCCCCGGCCGGAGTTATTCGGCCAGTAGGTGGCTGAGTTCGCGTTCGAGCAGCGAGGCGTCGCCGAGGTTGAGTTCGACCAGGCGGCGCAGGTGGGTGATGCTGTCGAGGTCGATTTCGCGACAGGTGAAGCCGTAATGGCTGGCTTCATGGTGGGAAATGTGGCCTTCCATGCGGATGCTGGTGCCCTGGTGGTCGAGCCTGATCTGTAGCACCGCATGGGCGCCATCGCTTGGCGGCAAGGCTTCAACGGGGCGGATCAGGGCGCCTTTCAGGGAAAGGTCGAGTATCTCGGCGGGGTATTGGGTGCCTTGCAGGAAAAGGCGGGCATCGGTGGCGAAGTGAATGCGGGAAAACTGGCGGCGATTCTCGGTCATGGCGTTTCCTCCCTTACTTGCCCCGCATGTTACCCCAAAGCAGTTTGTGCAGTTGCAACTGGAAACGTACCGGCAGGCCGTCGGCCAGGATCCAGTCGGCCAAGTCGCCGGCCTCGATGCGGCCCTGGGCCGGCGACAGCAGCACCGGACAGCGCCGGTCGAGCTGCTGCTCGCGCAGCACGTCACGCGCCCACTCGTAGTCGGCACGCGAGGCGATGACGATCTTGATTTCGTCGCGCGATGTCAGGTAATCGAGGTTGGTCCACAGGTTCTTGGCCGACTCGCCGGAATCCGGCGCCTTCAAATCCATTATCCGGGCCACGCGCGGGTCGACCGCAGCGATGTCCAGGGCGCCCGAGGTTTCCAGCGAAACTTCGTAGCCGGCATCGCACAGCGCGGCGAGCAGGGCTGGACAGTCCTTCTGGGCGAGCGGCTCGCCGCCGGTGACGCAGACCTGCCGGGTCGGGTATTTGCCGATCTCGGCCAGCACCGAGGAAATGCTGGCCGCCTCGCCGCCGGTGAAGCTGTACTCGGTGTCGCACCAGACGCAGCGCAGCGGGCAGCCGGTAAGGCGGACGAACACGGTCGGCAGGCCGACGCGCGAGGCCTCCCCTTGCAGGGAATAGAAAATTTCGGAGATGCGCAGGGACAATTATTTCTTCTTCAGTCGCTCTTTGGCGGTGGCGCTGGCCGGGACATCCGGATACCTGGCGATCAGCGTGTCGAGGGTGCGCTTGGCCGCGTTCGGATTGCCCATTTCTTGCTGGCAGGTGGCGATGGCGAGCAGCGAATCCGGCACTTTCGGGCTGTTCGGCCACTTGCTGGCGATCTGGCTTTGCGCCTCGATCGATTTGGCGCAGTTGCGCTGCGCATACCAGGCGTTACCCAGCCAGTATTGGGCGTTGGCGGCCAGCGCGCTGTCCGGGTACTTCTGGACGAAGGCGGCGAAGGCGACGGCCGCTTCCTTGTATTTGCCGGCCTTGAACTGGTTCAGTGCCGCTTCGTAATCCTGGCTTTCGCGGGCCGGGTCAGCGGTCACCGTGCGCGGCGCTTCGCCGGTGGGCGGGTCGCCGGCGGCGGCTGCTTGCGGTTCAAGCTTGCGCAAGCGGCTGTCGAGGTCGAGGTAGAAATCCTGCTGACGCTTCTTGGTGGTTTCCAGTTCGTAGCTCAGTGTTTCGATCTGGCCTTGCAGGCGGGCAATTTCCTCGGCCTGGCGCTGGATCTGGCTGGCCAGATCCAGCTGGGCCTTGGCCTGCTGGTCGAAGCGCGCCTCCGTCTTGATTTTCAGGTCGGCAATCTGGCGACGCGCTTCGTCGTCGTCGAACAACGCAGCCTGGGCCTGAGTCGTGCCCAGGGTGGCAATCAGGAGGGCGATTCGCAGCGGGCGCATGATTTAGAACTCGCCGCGGCCGTCGGCAGCACGATAGAGGATGTCAGCGCGACGGTTTTCAGCCCAGGCCGCTTCGTCATGCCCTTCGTTCTTCGGCTTTTCCTCGCCGAGGCTGACCGATTCGACCTGCGCTTCCTCGACGCCGAGCAGGGTCAGCGAACGCTTGACCGCATCGGCGCGCTTCTGGCCGAGCGACAGGTTGTATTCGCGGCTGCCGCGCTCGTCGGTGTTGCCCTGGAGCAGCACTTTGAAGCCGCGGTTGGCGGTCAGGTACTTGGCGTGGGCGGCGACCAGATCCTTGTATTCGCCCTTGACTTCGTAGCTGTCGAGGTCGAAGTAGATGCTGCGCTTGGACAGCTTGCTCTTCGGGTCGGTCAGTTCGCGCGGCAGGCCGTTGGCGTCCATGCCGCCGGCGGTGACCGGGGTGACGCCGGTGCCGCTGCGCGATTCGACCGGGGCGCCGTTGTCTTCGGGGACCGGGGTGGTGCTGCAACCGATCAGCAGGGCAGACAGCAGGGCGGGAATAAGCAGTTTTTTCATGGTGTGGTTTCTCCGGAACGGATTATTGGAAGAATGGGCCCCAGGCCGGTTCGCGCACATCACCTGCGGCGACCGAGAGGCGTTGTTTGATCCGGCCGTCGCTGGAAACAGCAGACAACACGCCGCGGCCGCCGATTTCGGTGGCGATCAGGATCATGCGGCTATTGGGAGCAAAGCTCGGTGATTCATCCTTGTGGGAATCGGTCAGCACCTGCACCTGGCGGCTGGCCAGGTCCATGATCGCCAGCTGGAAGCGGCCTTCGCGCCGGCTGATGAAGGCCAGGCTCTTGCCATCCGGCGACGGGCGCGGCGACACGTTGTAGCTGCCTTCGAAGGTGACGCGGCGAGCCTCGCCGCCATTGGCGCCGATCTGGTAGACCTGCGGGCTGCCGCCGCGGTCCGAGGTGAAATAGATGGTGCCGCCGTCGGCCGAGTAGCGCGGCTCGGTATCGATGCCGCTGGACTGGCTCAAGCGCTGCACGCCGCTGCCGTCGGCGTTGACCGAATAGATCTGCGAGTTGCCATCCTTGGAGAGGACGACGGCCAGCTTGCGGCCGTCCGGCGACCAGGCCGGGGCCGAGTTGGAGCCCTTGAAGTTGGCGACAATGTGCCGCTTGCCGGAGGCCAGCGAATGGACGTAGATGACCGGCTTCTTCTTTTCGAAGGAGACGTAGGCCAGGCGGCTGCCGTCCGGCGACCAGGCCGGCGAGATGATCGGTTCGGTCGAGCTGAGCGCGGTGGCGGCGCCCTGGCCGTCGGCGTCGGCGATTTGCAGCAGGAACTGGCCACGGGCCTTGACCACGTAGGCGATGCGGGTCGAGAAAATGCCCTTTTCGCCGGTCAGCTTTTCGTAGATGTAATCGGCGATGCGATGGCCGGCGGCGCGCAACTGGTCGTGTCCGGTGACGTAGGCGGCACCGCCCAGCGAGACGCCCTTTTGCGTGTCGTATACGCGAAAGCGGGCCTCCAGCCGGCCATCCGGGCTGCGCCCGAGGCTGCCGGCGGCCAGTGCGTCGGCGCCCTTGCCCTTCCATTCGGGATGATTGACCGGGGTGTTTTCGTCGAGCACGGCGCCAGTCGTGTCGACCAGCTTGAACAGGCCGCTGCGTTCCAGGTCGGAGCGCACGGTGGCGGTGACGATGCGCGAGGCGGTCGGCTCACCGGTGAAGTCGGCGATGGCCACCGGGATGCGGTTGGCACCGGCGCCGGTGATCTCGATGGAGAGCTGGGCCTGGGCAATGCCTGCGGTCAACAGGCAAAAAGCCACAAAAATACGACGGGAAATACGGTGCATGGCGTTCATTCTCGAAAAGTTCGCGCGATTTTACTCTTCAAACGGCTTGTATTTGATTTCCAGCGTGCGCTGGAACAGCGAGGGGTCGTCCGGCTTGGGCAGCGGCGAGGATTTGAGGATGGCGCGCTCGATGGCGGTATCCAGCCCGGGGTTGCCGCTGGAACGTTTGAGCTTGACGGCCAGGACTTCGCCGGACGGCAACTGATTGACCTCGAAAATGGCTTCCGGGTTGCCCTGGATGCTTGGGGGCAGCACGATGTTGCCGCGCACCTTGCCGCGAATCTTGCTGGCGTAGTCGGCCAGGCCGCGCTTGTTGGACGAGGCGCGCTGTTCGGCTTCGGCCGCCGCCGCGTTGGCCATCTGCTGCTGCGTGGGTCGTGCTTTCAGGTTGTTCGTTTCGCGCGCCAGTTCCTTGTCGAAATCGAACTTCGGCGGTTCCGGTTTCTTGGGCTCCGGCTTGGGCTCGGGCTTCTTCGGTTCCGGCTTCGGAGGCTCAGGTTTCGGAGGCTCAGGTTTCGGAGGTTCGGGCTTTTTCTCGGGTTTTTTTTCCAGCTTGGTAACTATTTCCGGCGTCTTGGGCGGCGGCGGTGCCGGCTTCGGCTCGACCTTGGGCAGCGGTTCCGGTTTTACTTCCGGCGGGGGCGGCGGCGGGACATAGGTTGCCTGCTGCGGCGTCGGCGACCACAGTTCGACCTCCATGACCTCGGGCAGGCTGCGCTTCCATTGCACGCCGAAAAAGAGAAAAGCCAGCAGGCCGACGTGCACCAGGACGGTGAAAGTCAGCGCGTATTTCTTGCCGGGTTCTTCGGGGCGGTCGAGAATCATCGAGCTTATTTGACGGCCGTTTCCAGCGCGACCTTCTGGAAGCCGGCGCGTTTGACTTCATCGAGCGCCTCGATGACGTTCTTGTACTGGGTTTCCTTGTCGCCGGCGATCAGCACGGCCATCTTGTCGTCGGCTGCTTTCAGCGTGGCCAGTTCGCCCTTCAGCGCTTTCAGGCCGGCGATCTTCTTTTCCTTGCCGCCGGCGTCGAAGACGCTCAGGGCGCCGTCGCTGCCGACCTGGACACGGATGAACTTGTCCGGTTTCTGCGGCGCGGTACCGGAGCTCGGCAGGTCGACCGAACCGGTTGTCATCATCGGCGTCGCCACCATGAAGATGACGAGCAGCACCAGCATGACGTCGATGTAAGGTACGACGTTGATTTCGTTTTTCAGTTTGCGCTGGCGCATGGCTTAACGCATCTGGCGCTGAAGAATATTGGAGAACTCTTCCATGAACGACTCGTAGCGCACGGCCAGGCGGTCGATGTCGTGCGAGAAGCGGTTGTAGGCGAGCACGGCGGGAATGGCTGCGAACAGGCCGATGGCGGTGGCGACCAGGGCTTCGGCGATGCCGGGGGCGACCGAGGCGAGCGTCGCCGAGCCGACGTTGGACAGCGCCCGGAAGGCGTGCATGATGCCCCAGACGGTGCCGAACAGGCCGATGTACGGGCTGACCGAGCCGACCGAGGCGAGGAAGGCCAGGTGCGATTCAAGCGCATCCATCTCACGCTGGTAGGTGGCACGCATGGCGCGGCGCGAACCGTCGACAATGTCCTTCGAATCGAGGTTCTTCTGGCCTTTGAGCTTGGTGAATTCGCGGAAGCCCGCTTCGAAGATGCGTTCCATCGAGCCGGCGTGGTGGCGGTCGTTGACCGCGCTGTTGTACAGGTTGTTCAGGTCGCCGCCCGACCAGAAGTCGCGTTCGAAAATCTCGGTTTTCTCGCGCGATTGGCGGACGGTGAACCACTTCATGAAAATGTAGTACCAGGACATGAACGAGACGCCGGCCAGCAGGGCCATGACGGCCTGCACGACGGCGCTGGCCTGGAGGATGAGGTGGAGGATCGAGAGGTCCTGGGTGACGTTCATTTAAGGGCTTCCAGTTGGCGGTACAGGAATTCGGGAATCGGGGTGGGTTTCATCGTGGCCAGGTCGACGCAGGCGATTTCGACGGTGCCGGTGACCAGTTCTTCGTCGCCGCGCCGGGCATGCTGGCGGAAAACGACGCGGACACGGGTCAGCTTTTCGACTTCGAGGCCGATGGTCAATTCGTCATCGAGGCGGGCCGGTTTCAGGTATTCGCAACTGGCCTTGCGGGCGACGAAACCGAAGCCGCCGTCGGCCGCCAATCGAGACTGGTCATGGCCGGCCAGGCGCACCCATTCGGTACGGCAACGTTCGAAGAATTTCAGGTAATTGGCGTAGTAAACCACGCCGCCGGCATCGGTATCCTCGTAATAGACACGGACGGGGATAGTGAAGGCGTTGGCTTTGGGCGCGAATTTCATCCCGCGATTTTACCTTGCATCGCAGCATTCATTTGTAACGATCTGTTTCCATGCCGGTTATGGCCTTTTTCGTGGCAGATGTGGCGCCCAGGCCAGCGTTTTTGCGATTGACGGGCAATAGCCGGTTTGCTTGAATGACCGACGCATCGAGTGTGCGCATTGTTCTCAACCAGGAGCAAGAAAAATGACTATTCGGCAAAAACTGATATTGCTGCTCGGGGTGGCGCTGCTGACCTTGCTGTTGGTCAGCGGGTTTTCCATCTATAAATTGCGCACCCTGTCGGCCTCTCTCGATGAGGCGCTCGGCCGTCATGCCGAGGCTCTGGTGGCGGTTGACCGGGCGCGCGGGGCGCAGGTTCATTTCAAAACTCAGGTGCAGGAATGGAAAAACATTTTGTTGCGCGGGAAGGATGGCGAGGCCTACGAAAAATATCTGAAGGGCTTTGCAGAGGAGGGGCGCAAGGTCAGGGAGCGCCTGAACGAAACGCAGAATACTGCGCTCAAGCTCGGGATTGCGGAGCGTCTGAACGTTGGCGAGGTGCAGGCCGCTCTGGACAAGTTGGAGCCGGCCTATCGCGAGGCTTTGACCAAATACGACCGCAGTCTGGCCGATCCGGCGGCGCTGGTGGACAAGGCCGTTAAAGGATTGGACCGGGCGCCGACCCAGGCCATCGACAAGCTGGTGGCCGATATTCAGGCCTTTGCCGCTGAAATGGCGGCCGGCGAGAAAGCACAAACGAGCGAGTTGAATACCTCGATCATGCTCTGGATGGCGGTCTTTGTCGGTGGCGCCATCCTCGCGCTGATCGTCCTGTCCTTGACGATCATTCGCTCCATTGCCGGGCCGATCGCTGGACTGGAAAGCACGATGCAGGCGATTGAAGCTTCCGGCGATTTGACGCGACGCGCAACGGCGCAGGGCAATGACGAAATCGCGGCGATGGGCAAGTCATTTAACAGCATGCTGAGCCATTTTCAGAAGGTAATCGGCGAGGTGCATGCGTCAACCGGGCGGGTTTCCGGCTCGTCCGACGAACTGGCACGTTCGGCAGCCTCCTTGTCAGAGGTGTCGGAGCAACAGTCGAATGCGGTGGCGAGCAGTGCGGCGGCGGTCGAGGAGCTGACCGTGGCCATCAGTTCGGTGGCCGATACGGCGGCCGAGGTCTATGGCATGGCCAATACAAGCGTTCGCCGGACGGTTGAAGGCAACCGTCAGGTCAGCGCTCTGGTCGGTGAAATTCGCCAGATTCAGGTCAGTGTGGCCGAAATCGAAAGCAAGGTTGGCGAGTTCGTCAAAAGTACGTGCAGTATTACTGCCATGACCCGCGAAGTGCGCGATATAGCCGATCAGACCAACCTGCTGGCGCTCAATGCGGCCATCGAAGCAGCGCGCGCCGGCGAGGCCGGGCGCGGTTTCGCCGTGGTTGCTGATGAGGTGCGCAAGCTGGCGGAGAAGTCGGGCAAGTCGGCCAGCGAAATCGATGCGGTGACCGGGGCCATTACCTCGCAGTCGGATGCGGTACAGGCGGCCATCGAGGCAGGTCTGCGGGCGATCGAGTCCAGTGCGGCGATGGCCGGCGAGGTTGAGAGCGTGCTCAACGAGGCACGCGGTTCGGTCGAAAGTTCCAGCCAGGGAGTGGATGAAATTCGTTCATCGGTCGCCGAGCAGCGCCTGGCATCCACTGAGATTGCCCAGAATATGGAGAGGATTGCCAATATGGCCGAGGAAACCAATGTGTCGGCCGAAAGCATCAGCCAGGCTAGTGCAGCGCTGCGTGCCCTGGCGGCTGGTCTGCAGCAGTCGGTGGCCGGTTTCCGGGTCTGACTGCTCGGGTAACATCCGGCAATCCTTCGGTTACACGGCGATACATCGTCTTACACTGGTGCTGACATCCGATATGTGGGGGCTCGCGTTATTCGGCACAAGGCGCTGCAATTGTGCGGTGCCGGATGACACAACTACCTACGCTCAAGGAGATTCAAAATGATCAAGACCGTTATCGCTCTCGCCATTGCCGCTGGTTTCGCTTCCGCTTCCTTTGCCCAACCGGCCGCTGCGCCGGCTGCGGCCCCGGCGGCCAAGGTCGTTGCTCCGGCTGCCGCCGCCGTTGAAAAGAAGGTCGAGGCTCCGAAGGCCGCCGAGCCGATGAAAGCTGAAACTGCCAAGGTTGCTCCGGAAGCCGCCAAGGACGAGGCCAAGCCGGTCAAGAAGGTCCACAAGGCCAAGAAGCATGTCAAGACGGAAGGCGCTGCGCCGGCGGCGACCCCGGCGACTCCGGCAACCCCGGCCGTTCCTGCCGCCAAATAATCTCACCAACGTGAGGAAGCCCCGGGTTTTCGCCCGGGGCTTTTTGCGTTTACGGCTTTGGCCTATTCGTCGGCCAGCAGGTCGCGCACGACCGCGCTGTTCGGCTCGGCCAGGCCGAGGTGTCGGTAAATGGCCGGGGTGGCGATGCGCCCGCGCAGGGTGCGTTGCAGGTAGCCCTGCTGGATCAGGTAAGGTTCGAGCACGTCTTCAATGGTGTCGCGCGCTTCGCCGATGGCCGCCGCCAGATTGTCGACGCCGACCGGACCGCCGCCGAACTTGTCGATGACCGCCGACAGCAGTTTGCGGTCCATGATGTCCAGGCCGGCCGGATCGACGTCAAGCATCGACAGCGCGGCGTCGGCGACCGGGCGGGTGATGTTGCCGTCGGCCTTGACCTCGGCATAGTCGCGCACCCGGCGCAACAGGCGGTTGGCGATGCGCGGCGTGCCGCGTGAACGTTTGGCGATTTCCAGCGCGCCGGCCGGGTCGATCGGGGCGCCGAGCAGGGTCGCCGAGCGCAGCACGATGCTTTGCAGTTCCTCGGCGTTGTAGAACTCCAGGCGGGCGACGATGCCGAAGCGGTCGCGCAGCGGGTTGGTCAGCATGCCGGCCCGGGTGGTGGCGCCGACCAGCGTGAATGGCGGCAAATCGAGTTTCACCGAACGGGCAGCCGGGCCTTCGCCGATCATGATGTCGATCTGGAAGTCTTCCAGCGCCGGGTAGAGGATTTCCTCGACCACCGGGCTCAGGCGGTGAATTTCGTCGATGAACAGCACGTCGTGCGGTTCGAGATTGGTCAGCATGGCGGCCAGGTCGCCGGCCCGTTCGAGTACCGGGCCGGAAGTCTGCCGCATATTGACCCCCATTTCGTGGGCGACGATATGGGCCAGCGTGGTCTTGCCGAGGCCAGGCGGGCCGAACAGCAGCACGTGGTCGAGCGAATCGCCTCGGTTCTTGGCAGCCTGGATGAAGATTTCCAGCTGTTCGCGGATCTTGACCTGGCCCGTGTAATCGGCCAGCCGTTTCGGCCGTAGCGCCCGTTCGAGGGCTTCTTCCTGCGCCGATTTGGAATTGGGGGCAATTATCCGGTCGACCGCAGGATTCAGTTTGTCGGTTTCGATCATGGGCTACCTTCTTCGCGGATCCAGCGGGCGAACAGCATCTGGCCAAGCGCCAGCAGCACCGGCCCGAGGAAGATGCCGATGAAGCCGAAGACCAGCACGCCGCCCAGCACGCCGAGCGCGATGAGCAGGATGGACAGGCCGGCGCCGCGCGCCATCAGGACCGGTTTGACGAAATTGTCGATGCTGCTGATGACGAAGAGACCGTACAGCGTCATGAAAATGGCCCAGCCGGTCTGCCCTTCGCCGTACAGCCAGGCGGCGGCACCGCCCCAGATCAACGGTGGGCCGACCGGGATCATCGACAGGAAGAAGGTGGCGAAGCCGAGCAGCACGGCGGCCGGCACGCCGGCGATCAGGAAGCCGAGCATGGCCACCGTGCCCTGCGCGGCGGCGGTGCCGACAATGCCGAGCATGACGCCGAAGACGGTGCCGCGCGCCTTGTCGAGCATGCCCTCGCCCAATTCGCCGCCGAGTTTGCGGGCAGCGACGTAGAGCGCGTTGCTCAGCGCCACGCCGTCGCGATAGAGAAAGAAGGTGACGAAGAGGACCAGCGCCAGTTGCAGCAGGCCGTTGGCGGCAATGCCGCCGACTGCCAGCAGGAACTGGCGGGCCGGCGCGATCAGTTGCTTGAGCAGGGCATTCAGTTCCTCGCGGTTGCCAGCCAGGCGATGCCAGAAGTCGGCGATCTCGCCGCCGACGAAGGGCAGGCCGCTCAGCCAGGGGGGCGGCTCGGCCGGCAGGCCCTGGTCGACGTAGGGTTTGACGAAATCGACCAGCTTGTCGGCGCCGTTGGCCAGCGAGCCGGCCAGGAAAACGGTCGGCAACAGCAGGATGAGGACCAGCAATAGCACCATCAGCGAGGCGCCGAGATTATCGCGCTCGCCTAGGCGGGGCAGCAGCTTTTCCGCATACAGCTTCCAGGTGCAGATCCAGATGACGAAGGCGAACAAGACGGCACCGATGAACGGGGTCAGCACGGCGATGCAGCCGACGATGAGCAGTACGACCAGCGCGACCTGGGCCAGGCGTTTGGGGTTCTCTTCGCTGAACATCAGACCTTGGACAGCAGCTTGAGGGCGGCGCGGATGCCGTCGGAAGTGCCGATGTCGGCCGGCAGCTGCTTCATCGCGGCAGCTGCTTCCTTCTCGTTGTAACCGAGCGCCAGCAAGGCATTGGAAATATCCTGTTTGGCGTCGTCGACCGCAGCGGTCAGCGAGATGCCGGTGGCGTCGGCCAGCTTGCCCTTGAGTTCGAGCAGCAGGCGTTCGGCGGTCTTCTTGCCGATGCCGGGAATCTTGATCAGCCGGCCAAGTTCCTGCTGCGCCACAGCGGCGGCCAGGTCGCCGACCGACAGGCCGGACAGCACCGACAGTGCGGTGCGGGCGCCGATGCCGGAGACCTTCAGCAACTGGCGGAAGGCGAAGCGCTCGGCCTCGGTCAGGAAGCCGTACAGGTAATGGCCGTCCTCGCGCACGGCGAAGTGGGTGAGCAGCATCGCCCGCTCGCCGCCGGCCGGCAGGTTGTAGAAGGTGCTCATCGGCACGTCCAGTTCGTAGCCAACGCCGTTTACGTCGAGCACGATCTGCGGCGGGTTTTTTTCGGCGATGACGCCGGTCAGTCGTCCAATCATGGCGGCTCGGTTCTGGTTAGGTACTGTAATTTAACACAGGTGATCATCCGATCAAGCGGCCGCCGCGCACGCGATAGCCGGTTGTGGCCAGCGCCCCCAATCCTTGCCCGCCGTGCGCATGGCAGATGGCGCAGGCCAGCGCGTCGGCGGCGTCGGCACTCGGCGAGCCGGCCAGGCCGAGCAGTCTGACTACCATGTCCTGTACTTGTTCCTTGGCCGCCTTGCCGTGGCCAACCACCGCCTGCTTGACTTGCAGGGCGGTGTATTCGGCCACCGTCAGGTCGGCATGGACAAGCGCGCTCAAGGCCGCGCCGCGCGCCTGGCCGAGCAGCAGCGTCGATTGCGGATTGACGTTGACGAACACTTTCTCGACCGCCGCCTGGTTCGGCGCGTAGGTGGCGATCACCTCGCTGATGCCGGCGAACAGGGTTTTGATCCGCTCCGGCAGCGATTCCTTGTCGTTCGACTTGATGCAGCCGCTGGCAACGTAAACCAGTTGGTTGCCGTGTTTTTCAATCACTCCGAAGCCGGTGATGCGCAGGCCGGGGTCGATGCCGAGGATGCGCGGTGTCGTCATTTGCGGCTGGCCACCAGATAAACACCGCCGACCGCGACCAGCATGCCGATGCCTGCGGTCAACGTCAGTTTTTCGCCGAAAACCGCCCAGGCGATCAAGGCCGTGGTCGGTGGCGTCAGGTAAAACAGGCTAGCCACATTGACCGCGCTGCCGCCGCGAATGAGCAGGTTCAACAGGCTGATCGCGCCAATCGACAGGACCAGCACCAGCCAGCCGAGCGCGAAGACGAAATCGCCGGTCCATTCGATGCGGTAATCCTCGAACAGCGCGACGGCGATGGCGGTTGCAATGGCGGTCGGCACGAACTGAATGACCGAGCCGCTGCGCAGGTCGAAACTGCCGCAAAAGCGTTTCTGGTAGAGGGTGCCGGCGGTGATACCGAGCAGGGCGACCAGTGCCGGGGTCAGCATCGGCCCCGGGGCGGCCTCACCGAATTTGCCGGAGACGACCAGGGCGACACCGACCAAGCCCTGGCCCAGCCCGGCCCACTGCCGACCGCTGACTTTTTCGCCGAGCAGCCAGCCGGCGCTGAGCGCCGTCAGCAGGGGCTGCATGCCGACGAGCAGCGCGGTGATCCCGGCCGGCAGGCCGTGCTTGATGGCGACGAAAACGCCGCCGAGATAGACGGCATGGACCAGCAGGCCGGAAACGCCGATGTGCAGCCACTGCGCCGGCGCCTTCGGCCAGGGCGCCCGGGTGGCCAGTGCAATGATGGTCATCAGCGCGATGACCAGGCCGTAGCGGGTGAGCAGGAAGGACAGCGGCTCGGCGTAGGGCAGGCCGTACTTGGCGCCGATGAAGCCGGTGCTCCACAGGAAGACGAAGAGGAAGGGGTAGAAACGCTGCATCAAATAAAAAGGCGGCCTTCAACGCCGCCTTGTCTTTTCCCGTGGCCGGTGATCATTCGTCCATCACGGCGGTGGTGTAGATTTCCTGCACGTCGTCGAGGCCTTCCAGGGCGTCGAGCAGCTTCTGCATCTTGACCGCGTCCTCGCCGGAGAACACGTTCTCGCCTTCCGGCTTCATCGTGACTTCGCCGAATTCCGGCTTGAAACCGGCTGCTTCCAGCGCATCCTTGACCGCCATGAAATCGTTGGGCGGGGTCAGCACTTCGATCGAGCCGTCGTCGTTGGTCGCCACGTCGTCGGCGCCGGCCTCGATGGCCGCATCCATCAGCGCGGCTTCGTCGGTGCCGGGGGCGAAGATCAGCTGGCCGCAGTGCTTGAACTGGAAAGCCACGCAGCCGTCGGAGCCCATGTTGCCGCCGAACTTGGCGAAGGCATGGCGGACTTCGGCGACGGTGCGCACCTTGTTGTCGGTCAGACAGTCGACCATGATCGCCGCGCCACCCAGGCCGTAGCCTTCATAACGGACCTCGACGTAATCGACGCCTTCCAGCTCGCCGGTGCCCTTCTTGATGGCGGTGTCGATCTTGTCCTTGGGCATGTTGACGCCCTTGGCCTTTTCCACGGCCACGCGCAGACGCGGATTGAAGTTGATGTCGCCGCCGCCTAGCTTGGCGGCAACGGTGATTTCCTTGGCAATCTTGGAGAAGGCGGCGCCGCGCTTCTCATCCTGGCGACCCTTGCGGTGCTGGATATTGGCCCATTTACTATGACCTGCCATGTTT
>Ga0316605_10000309_pt1 | contig 38775 bp, 28 predicted proteins | sample OWC_soil_day20_n_FD_207666 | JGI IMG/M metagenome (GOLD analysis project Ga0316605, IMG submission 207666) | Wetland soil microbial communities from Old Woman Creek delta, Ohio, United States - OWC_soil_day20_noCT | ecosystem: Environmental > Terrestrial > Soil > Wetlands | place: USA: Ohio...
AAAACAACAGGTTAAATACACTGATGAACATTAACGGAAACTGGGTTGACCAACGTAATTCTTCGTGGAACACCCCTTACACATTCTCCGGCAAAGAGAAAGATGCTGAAACCGGGTATAGCTACTTCGGGGCTCGCTACTACGACAGCGGCCTCAGCATTTGGCTCTCTGTTGACCCGATGAGTGATAAGTATCCCAGTATGTCGCCATATAACTACTGTATGAATAATCCGGTGATATTTGTTGATCCGGATGGAAGAGAGTTAATATTAGATGGAGATCTTGTTCAAGCAGAAAAAGATATAAAATCTATAGTTGGGCCATTATATGAAGATAGAATTACAGTGAACAATGAAACTGGAATGGTTAGTGTTAATACAGATGGGTTAAGTGACATTGAAATAAAAAGTAATCCAGGATTCTATTTAATTTATTTATTGGTAAAATCCCCAAAAAAAAGTTTATTTGAAGTATCTGATAATCCTACTGTAGGTATTTCTGCATATCGTATGATTGATGGTATAATTTCAGAATACAAAATTAATGCACCGAAAGCTATTGAACAATTATCAGAACATGGAATAGCGAATCTTTCAAAATATGGAAAAGATTCTCGTGATACTTATACATATTTACCTCGTGGAGAATATGATGGTCAAGTGGTTATCTCTAAAAATTATAAATATATAGTTAAGTATTTTGGTTCTGATTTTGAAAATCGGACGTCGATAATTTTTCATGAGTTAAAAGAAAACTTTTATAGGACAGAATTTGGAATAGATTATAATGATAAAGAAGTAAATCGTGTTGTTATCTCATTAGGTGCTCATAATTTATCAGCTAGAGATGAAGGTTCTATTTTTTTTAATGATAACCCTGGAGTAGCTGAATGTGAAAAAAAAGCTACTAACTAAATAAATTTTATATGAAAAAGTTCATTTTAATAATAGTCTATCTCTCGATATTTATTAGTGTTTTTTCTCAAATAAGAACTAAACAATATAAATACTATTTAAGAATTTATGAACCTCTATGTTCAACTTATTATACAGTAAAAGATGATAGTAATAAAGGTGACACAACTTTTATATATCTATCTGATTGTGATGGATCAATTCAAGAATATGGAGTGATTACATATATTTCAGGAAATAGAAAAGATACAATTGGTGTCGAAAACAATGTAATTGCCTTAGATAAAGAGCATTATAATTTATGTAATTTTTCAATTTATGCTGATCGTCTTTATAATTTTAATAACTATTTCAATAGAATAGTTATTGTTTACGGTAGAGAATTACTCCCAACAATCTGTCACATCTATAGTGAAAAGGAATTAAGTATTTATGAATTAATTGAAATTAGAAACGATATAATAAATGGTAAAAAGCCAGATTTATTAAAACAGGGTATTATTGAAATCTTATACGAAATATGATTTATAATTATTGTCTTTTTAGAACAACTAATATTTACAAATAAGAATTCCGAAATGCTCTCATTTTACTATCTTTGTTCCATTAGTCTTCGAAACAATAAGGATTAATAATTGTAAATTATATAAATAAGTTAATTTTATAAACTACAAAAGCATCCCAATTAAGGATGCTTTTTTGATATATATCAAACTTCAAAACTAACACTTTCACCTTAGAATCCAAATTATTTTTGTAAATAAAAACAAAAGTTCGGAATGCTCGATTGCTCAGAATGCTCGAATGCTCAATTATTCTTTATTCATTATCATTCGGCGCAAGTGCGGAGGCAAGGCCACAAACGAGGCGGAATAGGGTGAAAGTCTGGAGCGGTTTACGAACGCGTGAGGGTAGAAGGATCTAAAAACCGCAACCTCTTCAAGGATATTTTAACAAATATAACGCTCCTCTGTAGCGGACATCGGACAACAGACCACGGACCACAGATTTTTCAGAATGCTCGTGTGCTCAATGTGCTCGAATGCTCATGTGCTCAATAATCATGGACTGGTGACGGGGGACAGGAGACGTGAGAAGTTCGACGTTCGAAGTTAAACGTTCGATGTTCGACGTTAAACGTTCGACGAAAATCGGTATACTCAATTTAAAATTATTCATTTTTCATTTTTCATTTTTCATTATTCATTATTCATTCTTTTTCACGCAGAGATCACAAAGTGATTTCCCACGGAGTCCTCTGAGATAAATATCATTGTGTCCTCGGTGGTAAAAAAAATAAAAAAAAGTGAAGTTATTAAAAAAGTTGTATATTTGTCAACTCAAAAACAACAGGTTAAATACACTGATGAACATTAACGGAAACTGGGTTGACCAACGTAATTCTTCGTGGAACACCCCTTACACATTCTCCGGCAAAGAGAAAGATGCTGAAACCGGGTATAGCTACTTTGGGGCTCGCTACTACGACAGCGGCCTCAGCATTTGGCTCTCTGTTGACCCGATGAGTGATAAACATCACAATTATACACCATATGCTTATGTTTATAATTCACCCATTATGTTAAAAGATCCTTACGGATTAGATTCAATTTTTTTTAACTCTAAAGGTTCTGAAATAAATAGAATTACTTGCAAAAATAATTATTTTTTTCTAAAACATTCAAATGGCAATATAACATATAAAGGAGAAAGATATTATCAAGGGTTATCTAAAGAATCATTCTTTGGTGATAGAGGAGATAAACAACAATTATTTACAAAAATTGACGAAAGGTTTAATCAAAATCATGAATGGAAGTTTTATGCTTTAGCAAGAGACCATAAAAACAACACGCATACAGTCAAAGATTTTATAAAAGAATCCCCTGAACATCATTATTATGATTTTAAGAATGAAGTACTTTTTAAAGAAGAAAATCCTACAACTGTTTTCATGGTTGATGGAGTTCTTCTAAATGTAAATGAAGTAGGTAATATTTTATGGGGTGCTACAGCAGCTTCATTTGGATTTAATTCATTTTATGCGCAAAGTGGAGCTTATTTATTTACTTTAATTGACGAATATCAAGCAGATGAAGAAGGTGAACAACAAGCTATAGCAATAGGGGTTACTATTTGGAGAAAATTTAATAAAAAATAAGTATGAAAAGAATATCATTTATCATTACAATAATATTTCTTCAAATAATATTATTTCAATCATGTAGTATTTTTAATTCTAAATTAAAAACATCAAAAAAGTTTCAGATTGAATTTAATATAAACAAATCAGAATATATTAAGATTAAAGATTTTTTTGTAAATAATTCTGATTCTATTTTTAGTATAATCTCCAAGTCAGACACTTCTTGTTTTATATCCAAAAAAAAATCAATAAATGATTTAGGCATTTTCAATAAGTTTAATATTCAAGATAGTGTAAGCATAAAAAATATTTCCGATCGTGAACTGCTTAAATCTATTCATCGATTTATGATAGAACAAAATATTAGTCAAATCGTATTTATTGATAATAGTTTAAGTTTTTGCTATTTTTATTCAAAAATACCATGTTTTAAATTAATATGGAATAAAAATGAAAGTACAGAAAAAATTAATGAAATTATTAAAGTAAAAGGAGATGATTTTTTTTATTGGAAGTATAATATTGACAAAAATTGGTGCATTAAAGGAATACCGTGCTTTAATTAGTATTTGAAAAAGTTTTTTTTTAATGAACCCTGTTTAATTACAATAAAAATTATCTTGAACGGAAATTGCAAATAAACAAACTTTAACTATTCTCTTTAAAATTAATTTGTTAGCAAAATTATATTATTGAACTGACATAAAAAGCATCCCAAAAAAGGATGCTTTTTTGATATATATCAAATTTAAAATTTTTCCTTTTCAATCCTGATTCCAAATTATTTTTGTAAATAAAAACAAAAGTTTGGAATGCTCGAATGCTCATGTGCTCAATAATCATGGACTGGTGACGGGGGACAGGAGACGGGAGAAGTTCGACGTTCGAAGTTAAACGTTCGAAGTTAAACGTTCGATGTTCGACGAAAATCGGTATACTCAATTTAAAATTATTCATTTTTCATTTTTCATTTTTCATTTTTCATTATTCATTTTTCATTTGATTGCATTAGGGCGGAGGCCAAATACCCCGCAAGTTGAGTTGCTTAGGGGATGACGGATCGGGCAGAGCGAGCCTGTGAGCTACTGCCCGGCCGATCAGACCCTTGCAACGAAACGAGGAGTATGGGCCGGAGACCGACGGCAGCAGGGTGGGACGGTGCGGTGGTGGCTGCCGGAATGCCCAAATAATTCAAATCTTTCTCGTCGATTTTTTTTTGTACATTTGTAAGTTAAACTTTATGATTGTTATAATGAATAAAATATTTTCTTATGTATTGATATTCAGCTTTTTATTGTTTTCAATATCACTGAATGCGCAAACTAAAAAGTCAGTTTTAACCCTGTGCGAAAAAGCTGTTAAGGAGATAGAAGCACAAAATTATCCAAAAGCACTTACGTACCTGAATAAAGCATTATCTAAAGATTCTTCCTACCCTGAAATCTATATCAGAATGGGCGATATTTATAATTTTACCCTAAAATCTTGTGATGCTGCGTTTTGTTACAATAAAGCAATCAGTTTGATGAAAAATCCTGATCCAATCCTCTATTTGTATGCTGCGGATGAGGAGTTGAAGTGTGGCTCCTATCAGGGCGCTTATAATAATTATCAATCTTTTATTTCTAAATCTCTGAACGAAGAATTATTAAAACATGCCCGGGAAAACTTGTTGAAGTGTTCTTTTGCGATTCAGGCGATCCAAAATCCGGTGAATCTTGTTCCTATCAATATGGGGGATCAAATAAATTCTCTCTATGATGAATATCTGGCAACCCTTACTGCTGATGAAGAGGAGATCATTTTTACCGTTAAAAGACCCCGCGATAAAAACACGATATGTACTTTTTGTGCGACGGAAGAGGATTTCTTTTATTCTAAAAAAGATTCTTCAGGAAACTGGAATAACCGGGTTTCAATGGGTGCTCCCATCAATTCATCCTATAACGAAGGAGCTCAAACCATTTCACCGGATGGAAAGTATCTGTTTTTTACAATCTGTAACGCAGAAAGCGGCTACGGAAGTTGCGATTTGTATTGGTCTAAAAGAATAGGTGGCAGATGGTCCCGTCCGAGAAATTTCGGAGCTCCTGTGAATACTGTTTATTGGGAGTCTCAACCTTCTATCGCCCCGGATGGTAAAACGATCTATTTTACATCCAACAGACCGGGAGGTTTTGGTGAAACAGATATCTGGAAAACCGAAATGATTGAAGAGGGCGTTTTTACCGTTCCTGAAAACTTAGGTTCCATCATCAATACTCCAAAAGCAGATGATGCTCCATTTATCCATCCTGATGGTTCTACCCTTTATTTTGTATCTGAAGGGCACCCCGGAATGGGCGGAAGAGATATTTTTTATGCAGTTCAACTGGCCGATCAAAGTTGGGGAACTCCGAAAAATATGGGTTATCCGATCAACACATCAGCTGATGAACTCAATATTTTCATCAATGCAAAAGGCACCATTGCCTACATTTGTTCTGACAAAGAGGGAGGTATCGGAGGTTTGGATATTTACTATTTTGCTTTAGATGAACATCTTAGACCTACTCCTGTTACTTTTATGAAAGGACAAATACGAGATAGTGAAACGGGATCTCCTCTTGAAGCTGAAATTGAAATGGTAGATTTAAAGGATAATAAAGTGATCACTTCTACCAAATCAGACCCGATTACCGGTGAGTTTCTGGCTTGTATTAAAACCGGTACTAATGTTTTGCTTAATGTATCTCATCCTTTCTATCTGTTTTATTCAGAGAACTTTAATATTAAAAAAGAGGCTACTGAACTGGAACCGATTTTGAAAAATATTTTATTACAAAAACCTACAGCAGGTTCCACAATTCAAATGAAAAATGTTTTCTTTGAAACCAATGAAAGTACGCTCAAAAAAGAATCTTTTGTGGAATTGGATATTTTAGCTGACTTTCTTACTAAAAATAAGAATTTAAAAGTGGAAATCGGAGGTCATACCGATAATGTAGGAACAGAAGAGTTTAATCTGAATCTATCTTTGGAAAGAGCGAAATCTATTTCAAATTATCTAATTTCTAAAGGAATAGATCCTTCCCGCATGATCTCTAAAGGGTATGGTGAATCCAAACCGGTTGCTACCAACGACACGGAAGAGGGTAGGGCAGCGAATAGAAGATCCGAAATCAAAATTATTGAAAATTAAAACTATGGAACTCATCAATACTCCCATTCAGGGTGTTTTTGTACTAAAACCCAATCTATTTAAAGATGATAGGGGCTATTTCTATGAAAGTTATAATCAAAAAACTTTTGAAAAATTAGGCATTTCTGATCATTTTGTTCAGGATAATCAATCTTGTTCTCAAAAAAATGTGATCAGAGGACTCCATTTTCAAAAACCCCCTTTTGCACAGGCCAAGTTAGTGAGAGTGGTTCAGGGAGCGATTTTAGATATAGCTGTTGATATTCGGAAAGATAGTCCTACCTTCGGTAAATATTATGCGGTTGAACTTACATCTGAAAACCATTTACAATTGTACATTCCTATCGGTTTTGCCCATGGATTTGCTGTATTGGAAGATCATACCATTGTACAGTATAAATGTTCAGAATTTTATAACAAAGAGTATGAAGGAACCATTTTATACAATGATCCAATAATAAATATTGATTGGCATATTGAGAATCCGATTTTAGCTGCAAAAGATATGCAGGGATTAGATTTTAATACTTTTATTTCTCCTTTTTAATATGACAAAACTAATTATCTTTGATTTAGACGGAACATTACTCGATACCCTTCAGGATTTAGCAGATTGCACCAATTTTATTTTAAGGAAATACGGATTTCCGGAACATCCACTAGATAGTTACAAGTATTTTGTAGGGAATGGGATTCCTGTTTTAATTCATAAAGCAGTTCCTGAAGGCACATCAAAAGAGGTAGAAGAAAGTGTGTTAGCTGATTTTTTACCTTACTATGATCTTCATAAAGCTGATCTGACAGCACCTTATCAAGGGATTGTAGATCTTTTGGAACAACTACACCAACAACAGATATTGATAGCTGTTGCATCCAATAAAATTCATGATGCGATGGCTCCTTTGATGAAATACTATTTTCCTTCCATTCCATTTTTAGCCACATTGGGAAACAGGGTAGGAGTTCCTCCCAAACCGAATCCTGCCATTGTAGAAGAAATCATTGGTTTATCGGGATTTAATAAAGATGAAATTTTATATGTAGGTGATACCAAAGTGGATATGGATACTGCGCAAAATGCAGGACTTCGTGCGGTGGGTGTTTTATGGGGATTCAGAGATCGGGAGGAACTGGAAGGTGCCAGTGCGGAATATATCATTCAAAACCCGGGGGAATTACTGGATTTGCTGACACGAAATAGCTATTAGTTATAAGGTTTAGGGTTTTAGTTTTTATTTACAAATTAAAACTGTGGAACTCATTCTAACATTGAGGAACTCTGTGTTAGAAAAAAAAAATCCAAATAAAAATGCCACGAAATAATAATGGAAAATATTCAAGAGAAAAACTAAAACTGATACCCAAAACCTAAAACCTTTAAACCCCAAATTTAGATCCTCACAACAGCCTGTAAGGTGGTCCTGTTCTTTTGTTCTACAAAAATCTTTTTATTTCCGATCACTTTTTCAATTGCTTCATCGGTGTAATGGCGAATGGTGATTAGCTCAACTTGTTCGTTGTATTTTATTTTATATTTGGTAGTTAACGCCTGAATCAAAATATCCAATTTTTTAGAATCATGATCAAAACAGATGGAAAAGCTCAATGCTGAGTTTTGCATCAAATTGATTTTAATATGATTTTCAGAAAGTAAAAGGAAAATTTCAGATAAACTATTAACATCAATAAAAGAAAAATCTTTAGGGTATACTGAAAATAGTATTTGATCCCTTTTAAAAATGTAGGAAGGGATGTAGGAACTTGGATTCACATTTGCAATTACAGAGCCCTCATCTAATGGGTTTTCAAAAGACTTTACATACAATGGGATCTGTTTGTTTTGAAGAGGTTTTAAAGTTTTTGGGTGAATGATAGTGGCTCCGTAGTAAGACAATTCAATTGCTTCTTCGTAAGGAATTTCATCCAGTTTCACGGCATCCGGAAACAGTTTGGGATCGGCATTCAGGAGTCCAGCCACATCTTTCCAAATAGTCACATCAGTTGCATCAATAGAATAGGCAATGATTGCGGCAGTGTAATCGGATCCTTCTCTACCTAAGGTTACAGTTTCTTTTTCAATGGTTCCTCCAATAAATCCCTGCGTGATTTTCAGCTTATCGGGATATTTGGCAAAAGTTTCTTGAATCAATTGAGATGAGGTGATCCAATCCACCTGACCTTCTCTGAAACAGTTGTCGGTTCTGATCATTTTAGAAGCATCTAGCAATTGATTAGGAAAATGGTTAAGATTTAGATAAGCAGAAACGATGGTTGTTGAGAGGTATTCCCCAATAGGAACGATTCTATCGTATTCATAATCATAAGATTCTGAAGGGGTATCTGCCACAATGGTTCTCAATTGATGAAACAGAGGTTGTACCTTTTTATAAATGACTTGTTCGTGATTGTCAAGTTCTTGAATAATAGCAAGATGATACTCTTCTAATTGGGTGAGTTTTGATTCCAGCTCTGTTCGATTGTGGTACCAACAGTTCAAAACCGACTCCATTAGATTGGTTGTTTTCCCCATAGCAGAAATAACAACAACCAGATTTTCATTTTTAAATAATGAAATAATCTTTTTTACATTAAGCACTCCCTGAGCATTTTTTACAGATGCTCCTCCAAATTTAAAAACTTTCATTATTTTTCAGCGTAAATAACGGCTAATACAGTTTTTCCTACCACATCCAATGTTTTAGCATCAATATTGGACATATTATCTGCGGAAGTGTGCCAGGTATAAGTAAATCCGGTCCCGGTAGAGTTATCCTGATGGATGATATCAACCATAGGAATTCCGGTTAATTTGTTAACATAAAGGTGGTCGTCAATCAACGGGTTGGAAGGTTCATTGATAAAAAAGTCATGAAAACCTAAACGGTGAGCTTTTCCCCAAATTTTTTGAACAATAGGCTGCGCATATTGAATAGAAACACCCTCCTGATAAAATTTAGCACCTGTGCCACCTACCATATCGAGTAAAATGCCATAATCTGCCTTATAGTTAAGTACATGAGGGTTTTTAGCCCAATATTGAGATCCGAGGCACCACCAATCACCTTCCACTTGAGTTCCGGATGGGGTTCCCCAGTCTTCGGAATCAAAGAAAATGATATCAATACCAATTTCCGGATTTTTGACAGCTAATTGTCTGGCAATCTCTAATAAAATGCCCACACCACTAGCTCCATCATTCGCCCCATCAATCGGTTTTGTTCTGTTTAAAGGGTTAGCATCATGATCAGCAACGGGTCTTGAATCCCAGTGTGCTGCTAATAATACTCTTTTGGTTTTGTTCATACCAAAAGATCCAATAATATTTCTCGATTTCAATTTTTTCCCATCATACGTGATTGCAGTGAATGGTTGAATATAAACCGTATCGCAATAAGATTTCAATGTTGAGATTAGATAGTCGCCACATTGAATATGAGCGTCTGTATTAGGCACACGTGGTCCGAATTTAACCTGATTACTGACAAAAGAAAATGCCGAATCGGCACTGAAAACAGGTGCCGATTCGTATTGTTGTTCTGAAGTAGTATTGTTTGATGTTTTGTCTTTGCAACTGACTACTAATAGGGCTATTATTAGTAAAGCCAATAGGTCTCTTTTCATGAAGTTGTTTTAGTTTATAGTACCGTTATTGTTCCTCTCTTCATGGTTTCAATACCACGATTATCTACAATAATGAGAATATATTGATATACGACATTAAGAGGGAGTTGTCCATACACATCACCACACCATTTAAAATTCTTATTGTATGTTTTATAAACAACCTGACCAAATCTGTCAAAAATAGTTAACTCAATATGATCAATAAGATTAGCAGCATACAATTCTACACAATCGTTTAATCCATTTTTATCAGAAGGAGTAATAGCTGTAGGAATATAAATGGGGGGTTCACAAGCAAGGATTTTTTTAAAAGAGCTGGCATTACAACCGTTTTCATCTGTAACAGTTACACTATAAGTACCATGTTCTGTAATGATAATAGATTGGTTTGTTTCATCATTACTCCATAAATAGGTAACGTTTTCCGGGTCTGCCAGAGCTTGAAGTTCAGCAGAAAAAGTTTCACAATAATCCTGATATTGCTCAATTCGTACTGAAGGTTTGTCAATTTCTAAAGTAACAGTAACAATACTATCACAACCATTCCAGGCAGCATTTGGATATGTTACTTCATAATTTCCGGGAACTGTCCACGAATAAACATCATTAGGCCCCATTAATGGGTCAGTGTAAACATAAGGTAATTTTTCTTCACAAGTAGATACAGTATCGGTTGTTATCATAGGAATACTAGGTGTTAATTCAATGGTAATTGGTTGACTGTCATTTGAACCCGCATTGCAAACACTATCAGCATCCCAAATAGTTAAAGATACATTATAGGGACCCGTACCATCATAATAATGGATAGGACTAATTTCGGTGGAAGTTTGACCATCTCCAAAATCCCATAAAACATACTGAATAGGTTGATAGACATTTCCTCCATTATTAATCTTATAAATTTCACTTGTGTTTGTAAATTGAACTTTATTTGTACACTCATCAAATTGTTGTTCCCATGTAAAATTAGGGAAAAGATCATAATAGTTTACTGAAGCATTAAATTCAAATGGAGCATTCGTTTCCGAAGTCATCGTACATTTAAAAGAGGTTTCACTGGTGTTTCTAACTCTGTTTAAATAATATTGGCCAGCAGCTTCAGCAACTTCAACATTATTGATATACCATCTATAATTTTGGAACCCTTTTGGGGCTTTTAAATACACATTGTCATCTCCACAAGCTTGAACATCAATAGTTCCTTTTAGTCCATATCCTGTGAAATAACAATACGTGTAATGGGCTTGATATATACATTCAGAAACGATAACTCTTAATCTAACTGTTTGACCAATATAGGGTCTTAAGTCAAAAGCCATACGTACCCAACTTGCCCAAAAAACAGGAGTTGACCCGGGGCATAAGAAACGATAACCTGGCAATAAAGGCTGACAACAAGGGTGTATAACCGGGTCTGTAGTTGTTTCGGGAATAATATAGTAGGTACTATTCAAGTAGGAACCGGTAATAAAATTTCCATTTAAATCGGTTACTTCAACTCTATATAATGCATTTTCAGTTTTATTATGATGTTGCGGTCCTTCGGTTACAAAAGAAAACCAATAAATTAAAACGTTTTGATCTTCGGTGGGGTTAAAATAATAAGTGGTTGCTGAACTTGCAGATGGATAGGAACCTGCATTTTCATCACCCATTCTCATCACTCTTGGTATTCCGTAATTCACAGTATCCCAGTCTGATATACTTGGAAATGTGTATAAATAAACTCCCGGAACATCTTGAATACAGGCTCTGGTATCATAAGTGCCAGAGGTCATAATGTTATGGGAACTTGGACTTTGAAATCCGTTAACATGTCCTGCTAAAGTGAGAGGAACACAACTTGTTGCTGAACGTGCTAATCCGGATGTTCCATAAGTTAGCTGGCAATATCCGTTGGTAACATTCAATTCATTCAAAGTTGCAGGTACCAAAACAGGAATCCCTTCATAAGGAACAATATTCGGAGGTAATTGTGCTTTAGCAGTTGAAAATGAAGCTAATAAAACTCCAAAAATGCATAATGTTTTTAATAATTTAATCATAATTCACATTTTTCTTTATTAAAGAATCAATTTACAAAAATAATCTTTTTTTTAATACACAAAGTTTTCAATTATTTTTTATTCTAAAGAAGCATTTTTTTCTAAAATGTTGCTTTTTTATCAAAAAAAAATTAGCACATTGCACATTAGCACATTAGCACATTAGCACATTAGCACATTAGCTCATTATCTCATTATCACTATCCTCCATAACTATATAATGAGGTCTTCCTTTGGCTTCATCAAAAAGGTGCCCAATATATTCTCCAATAATACCAATCACTAAAAAATTGATGCAAAACAAGCCGCTAATCAATATAACAAGAGTAGTATAACCACCTACAGGTTTATCTACAAACCACATAATTAATGAGTAAATAGCTACAACAACACTTAAAAGTCCGGAAATCAATCCACTCCATAATCCTAATTTTAAGGGGACTTTTGAAAGTGTAGATATGGCTGAAAAAGAAAGGGTTAACAATTTAAAAAAGGAATATTTGCTGGATCCCGCAACTCTCTTAGGTGCACTAAATGGTAATGTGATTTTTTTAAATCCGATCATTTGAATAAATCCTCTTATAAATCGGGTTCTTTCCCGGTATTCATTTCGTAAAAGGTGGATAATTCTTTCAGATATCATGAAAAAATCGGAAGCATTCGGTTCTAGCTTGCTATTTAACATTTTATTAGTAACCGAATAGAATAATTGGGAAGTGCTTCTTCTGAAAAACCCACCATCATCACGATCTTCTCTTACCATATTAATAATGTCGTAACCTTCATTCATCAATGCAACCATCTTTGGAATCATAGAAGGTGGATGTTGTAAATCAGCATCCATGCAAATAACGGCATCTCCTTTACATAAGTCAATTCCTGCCAACATAGCTGATTCGTGCCCATAATTTCTGCTGAAATGGATTGCTCTGACATGAGAATTTTCCCGAACTAATTGATTGAGGATCTCGTAACTTGAATCTGAACTGCCATCATTTATAAATAAAATTTCGTATTCATAATCAACAATTTCCAATTCAGACATGAGTGTCTTGTAAAAATGGGGTAATGATTCTTCTTCATTAAATAAGGAGACTACAATGGAAAGTTTTTTCATTTTTATATTATTGGTATTCATTATATAAGATCCATTTGGCATCATTTTCTAAAGCTTTTTCATAACTGATTCCCGATTCTAATGCCTTTAATTGAATCGATTTTTTACTATCTATACTATTTTCTAACTTATTGCTAATCTGTTTAATCCATGCTTTTTCATACAAAACAGGATACCAACCTATCCGTTGTAACGGTATTTGGGGAAATAAATTGTTACTTATGGTGAGCGTTCCCGGAATGATCCCATTACCTTTGATCCAAAAACTACAAATTTCAGGTTTTTTGAGAAAGTGAATATTGTTATAATGGAAATTACCGGTTTGAACCATCTTTTCCTCTTGAATGGTTAATCCAGAAATGGAATCTGTGGCAATCGCAATTCCTATTTTTTTATAGGGAGACAAATATCCTACTAAAAGAGAATCACCCCTGTTTCCCTCTATTTGTTGTTTAAGTTGATCTCCTCTTATGCACAACAGGCTAAAAGCAGCATCGCCGGTTTTAAATGCCTGAGAAAAAGATATCAGATACACTTTGCTTGTACTGTCTCTAAAATGATTGTAAAATTCAGAATAATCAAGGTAGGAATCAATTTTAAGTCCATAATGATCTGCAAATCCGGAAAATGGATTTCCTTGTCTTGTAATAGGCTTAGAAAAATAAGCTTTTGATTCATGCAGAGGCGCCACATAAACAGCGGAATTTTGTCCGATCTGATGCTCCTGAAACAGATACTTCATTACTGTTATCCTTTTTTCAGCTACTTTCAAATCCTCGCAAACTTTTTCATTGATGTTTTGTGTAATTACGGTTGCAATAAAAAGAACCAAACTGATGATTCCTATGATTGAATATTGGATCCATTTATTCGTTTTACAAAACTTAACTAATAGCAGGATAATCACCATGCACAGCACAAAAACACTAAAGTTTGAAAAGTAGGTTGTGACGTAAATGTTGGGAATTGTAGAAGTGTATTTTTCAGATAATGCTAAGGGAAGATGAGGTAAAATTGAAAATAGAAATGCAATAAATCCAATCCCTATTAACTTTATATTCTTTATCTTATTATCAGTTTTTAGGCTTAAAACAATAAAAATTACCAACACAAAGATTCCCTTCATAAAAGCGGTTACAGATGCCTGTTTGAATGCTAATGTGAAAATATTAATGGTTTGCAAATCCTGAAGAGAATATTCCAGAAGAAAAAACTTATAATTGACCAATGAACTTAATGGATATGAGTAAATCGTTAAATTATATAAAGTTTTATAGAAAATTTCCGGAGTTAATTCAGCGGAAAAACTATTCCCCTGATATCCGCCTGAATGAATTTTTGAATAAATAAAGTAGGTGATAATGTAAAGAAGTCCGAAAATGAAAAATGGTAAGATCTCTTTGATAAAAGTGAATCCCTTTCGCGAAGAAAAGAGCTCCTTAATTTTGTATTTGTTTAATAATAAGATACCTATGAGTAAATAAAACACCAGATAACTTTCGTAAAAAAGGGTAGCAATACCCATGAGCAAAGAACTAAATAGGATATAGATGTATTTTTTTGATTTCCAATAAGAAAGTAGTAAATGGAGAGATCCTAACAGAATGGAAAATGAAAATGAAAAATAGAACGGATATGCAGCTGTTGCACTATGATCTCCCGTAATTTGAAATAATGCACAAAAAAGAACGCCACTTAGTAGTCCGATATAAAGATTGTTAAATCCTCTTTTGATCAGTAAAACAAACAATAAAAATGCTAAACAATGGGGAAAAATAAGCATGAAGTGGAAGTAAAAAGTGGAGTCGATGAGGTATGGAATTTTATAGATCCATAATGTGAATAAGAAATAAAATCTCCCTGTCCCCTGAGCAAATTGAATGGAATTTTTTAAAATGTTTTGTTTGGGCCATAACATATAACCCAAATCATCTCCGGTAACAATACCAATAGAGTTTAATGGGAAAAAAGTGATGAAAAGAAGCAGTGTCAAAACTCCCCACAACCAAATATTTTTGTTATCCTTCATTCAAATACATTTTTTGCAAAAATACACCATTTTATAAAATAATATTTACTTTTGCAAGTTATTGCTTCAAAAAGATCATGAAATTGATATTTAAACATTTGATTTTGCTTGTTTTGCTCATTTTGAGTATGACATGGTCAAATGCTCAAACATCAATCCAAAAAAAAACCAGAATCATCCTTATAGATTCATCTTGTGTAAAATTAGATACTCTTTCGATTCTACCCGGAAGCTTTATGATCAACAATCTAAATCCGGAATTGTATGAAGTTGACTATATTCAAGCCACCATTTTTTTTAAAGATTCTTCCGCTTTTGGAAAAGATATACAAATCAGTTATAGTACTTTAGATTATGATTTTTCTAAGCCTTTATACCATAAAAAGTTGGATTTGATCTCACCAAAAGGGAACACCTACCAACCGGATATTATTACTTTTCCGCTTGGGAACTTTCAGCCTTTTAGTGATAACAATACCTTAGAATCAAATGGTTCCATCGCAAGAAGTTTTTCTGTGGGGAATAATCAGGATTTTGTTCTGAACTCAGCTATGAATATTCAACTGTCCGGGTTTTTAGCACCGGATTTGGAAATAAAAGCGAATATTACCGATAAAAATGTTCCGGTTCAACCGGAAGGGAATACTCGCATTATTCAGGATTTTGATAAAATATTTATTGAACTGAATTACAAAAACCGTTGGATTTTAACAGCAGGTGATATCGAAATTCAGAAACCATATAGTCACTTTTTGAATTTGAACAAAAAAATAATGGGGGTTACTTTTTTTACAGATCAAAAATGGGACAAAGGAAACTCTTTCCAATCTAAAACCGGAGGTGGAATATCAAAAGGGAAATATGCAAGACAAAAATTAAATCTTCAAAATGGAAAACAAGGGCCCTATAAGCTAACCGGAAATGAATTAAATACTGTGGTGATCATTTTATCCGGATCTGAAAGGGTTTATATGGATAATAAATTGTTAACAAGAGGTTTAGATCAGGATTATACGATCGATTATAATACCGGTGAGCTCACATTTTCAGCCAAAAATCTGATCACCACTGAAAAGGAGATCAATGTGGAATATGAATATTCTGAACTTTCTTACAGCCGATATTCTTTATACTCTTTCAACCAATTCAAAAGTGAAAAAAATTCCCGGTTACTAATTACTGTTAATTTTTTTAATGAACAGGATCTTAAAAACAATTCGATTCAGCCCACTTTAACCGATAGTATGAAATCGTTTTTAAGTACCCTGAATGATGCAGAATTGCCTCTATATCCCGGAATTGATACCTCTTCGTTTTATCCCGGTGAGATTCTATATGTTCATAAAGACACTACCATTAACGATTTAGTATATCAATTTTATCAATATTCAACAGATCAATCTCTAACATTGTATAGGTTAAATTTTACTTATTTAGGTGAAAACCAGGGTGATTATATTTTAATCTCTTCCGGTGCCAATGGAAGGGTTTTTCAATGGGTTGCCCCCATTCATAATGTAAAACAAGGCAATTATGAGCCTGTTATTAAATTGGTTATGCCAAAACTAACCCAAATGGGAACCATTGGATTACAATATGATTTATCAAAATCATTTGCCATTCAATCAGAATTTGCTTTCTCCAATTATGATCAAAATTTGTTCTCAAAACAGGATGATCAGGATAATGTAGGATATTCCTACTTGTTAAATGCTACCTATTCTAAAAAATGGAATGAAAATGATTCTATATTGAAAGCATGGAATTGGAATAGTTCTGTAGGATACGAATTTGTAAATAAAAATTTTTATACTCCGGAACGCTACAGATCGATTGAATTTTATAAAGATTATAATTTGGATGATCAATATTTAGCTTCTCACAATCAACATAATTTGATGTTTAATTCATCCATTTCAAATGAAAAAAGGGGAGAAACCAAATATCTTTTTAATTATTATACTATTGAACAAGAGTTTACATCTTTTAAAAACCAGATTATTTCCAATCACAATTTTAAAAATTATTTTTTTCAAACCAATACCTCTTTCTTATTGAAAAATGATTCCTTACACTCAAGTATTTTTTGGAGAACTTTAAGTAGCTTTTCTAAAAAATTCAGATCATTTGAGACCGGATTTATAGAACGATTTGATCGAAATATATTTAAAAATCTTTTATCTGATTCATTAGAAAGAAATAGTTTTCAAATCAATGAACTATCCTGGTATATTCAGAATACTGATTCAGTAAAACATAGTTATAGGTTACAGATTAAAAATTTTCTAGAAGATAAAGTTCAAAACAACCAACTCAACAGAAATCAAATCGCGTATGAAGTGCAAACTAGCTATGAATTTCTCATTCAGCAAAATCAATCGATTAATGGAGTAGGAACTTACAGAAAAAGTTATTTAAAAGATTCCATGAATCTATTCAATCAGGAAGATTTTTTTGTTGGAAGTCTTGAATATAAAGCACGGTTTTTTAAAAATGCGTTAGTTTTGAATACATACTATGAAGCAGGCAGTGGGGTAGAACAAAAGAAAATTTTTTCGTTTATCAAAGTTGCGGTAGGGCAGGGAACCCATATTTGGAACGATTATAATCAAAATGGTATTGAAGAATTAAATGAATTTGAAATTGCTGTTTTTCAAAATGAAGCCAATTATATTAAAATCTGGATCACATCTAATGAATATATCAATAGCTATTCCAATAGTTTTGTTCAAACCATTCAATTGAAACCGGCCCTTTTATGGGGTAACAAAAAAGGGTTTTTAAAAGTTATTTCTGGTTTTAATAATAATACGCTTGTAAGATTTTATCAGAAAAATACGCGAACCCATCTTTTAGAGGCTGTGAATCCTTTTAAAATCGATTCGCAAGATAGTTCCCTGATAACATCCAATGTTGTTGTAAATAATAATTTGACATTTAACTATTTCTCATTTTGTAGCTTTGATTATTATTACAAATATACCAATAATAAACTTTTTCTATATTACGGACCGGAATGGAATTCAAATCAATCAAATGAAATAGTAGCAAGATTCAGAATTGGGAAAAAAGTGATTTTTAAAACAGCACTATTAGGAAGTCAGAAAACAAATAACTCCACTTTTTTTGAATCGAATAATTACAAAATTGATTTGAGACAATCTAAATCGGATATTCAGATAACGCTTCCGTTCCATTTGTTACTTAATCTCAATTATACCTATAAACAGAAAAAAAATCTTTTGGGTACTCAAAAAATGTTGGATCATGAGATGGAAATGGAGTTACAATACCGCTCTCCCCAAAAAAGCACCTGGATGGCAAAATTTAAGTATTTGTATTTAAAATCCGATCAGAATCTATCCGGAAATATAGGTTATGATATGCTAGAAGGAATGGCATTAGGGAAGAATGCAGTCTGGAGTTTGGTTTATCAGTTTCAATTTTCCGACTATTTGTTACTTGATTTTCAGTATTATGGAAGAGCATCACAGTTCAACAAAACTATACATACCGGAAATATGCAAATTAAAGTGATTTTTTAAAGGCTATATTTATACAATGTCTAAATAAGGTATTTAAAATACATTATAACAGATAATTAACATTGTTAACAATCGAGTGTTGAAATTAATGAAAAAAAAAAGATACAAGCTATAAATAAAAGGTGTGTTTTTTAAGTAAAAATTATTGTATTTTTGAGGGTTAAATTTTTTACTAAAAAAACCGAAAAGATTGTAACATTTTTTTAAAAAGTAAGTAACAGTTAAAGATAGGAAAATTAAGAATTGGCTAGGGAACTCAACATGTTGACAGTAAGGATTTTAACAAACTAAAAAAGCAAAAACAAAAGTAAACGACTATGAGACGAAGCGTTACTATTTTATTTTTTTTGTTAATTAGCGGTTTTTGCGCTAATGCGCAACAAGATGCTCAATTTACATTATTCCCATGGGCTAATTATTATTTTAATCCGGGATCAGCAGGTGAGCAACACAATACGCTTTGCTTTACCGGTTTGTTTCGTCAACAATACGCCGGTTACCGTGATGTGATCCCCAATACTGATTCTTCATATAGTACAGGTGGTCAACAGATTCTGTTTAATATGGAATCTTATTTAAGAAAATTAAGAGGTGGATTAGGATTATCCATTATCAAAGATAAAAACGGTTGGTTTGAAAATGTTGGATTACGTTTAGGATATGCATACAAATTGAATTTACCTTCCGGTAGATTAGGTATCGGATTTCAGGTTGGCTTTTTACAACAATCTTTAACCGATGCAGAATTAAGACCAATTCAAATAGGTGACCCTGTTATTGAGGCTTTAGTAAAAGAACCTTTTATGAATTTTGATGTGAACTTCGGATTGTTCTATAAAGCATCTAATTGGTATGCAGGTGCTTCTGCAACTCAGATTTTATCCAATGTCAGAATTTCAGGAGAAAATCAATTTTTGAAATTAGCCAGACAAATATATATTCATGGTGGTTATGTATATGCGGTTCCATTTGATCCTGCATGGACTATTGAACCTAACGCTATGATAAAAACAGATTTAAGTATTATTCAATTTGATTTATTAGTATTGGCAAGATACAATAATATATTATGGGGTGGTTTACATTATCGTATTCAAGATGCTGTATCCATAGTTTTTGGAGCAAGACCATTCTATAGTGATCCTAATCCTTATCTAAAAGGTTTAGATATGGGATTATCATACAGTTTTACAACCAGTGAATTGGGTGGATTTCAGGTAAATCGAAGTATGGGGGATATTGAATTTGTGGTTAGATATTGTTTCGATATTTTTAGACCGGTTTATAACGTAGGTTATGGACAATCAAGGAATATATACAAAAATCAGTATTAACAATAATTTATGACAATTAAACGTTTTCTACATTATAAAGTGAACAACATGAAAAGATTAGCATTTGTATTTTTAGTTGCTGTTTTATTTTCAGCATGTCAAAATTCTGGAGACGGACAGTTAGTCGGTGTTCAAGATCGACCTGAGTATCTCGATTTATCACCATTTGGAATGGTTTATGTCCCAGCCGGTCACTATACCATGGGTACAGGAGATCAAGATGTTCCCTACGCAACTACAAACCAATCAAAAAGTGTTACAGTCGTAGCATTTTGGATGGATGAAACCGAAATTACCAACAATGAGTATCGCCAATTTGTAGAATGGGTGAAAGACTCAGTAGCACATTGCCTTCTTGGAGAATTAGAAGGGGATGAAATTAGAGGTAAATATGGTCATTATCTCAGATATGACAAAAATACCGCTTTTGGTGATAATGAAGAGGGTTCCATTATTGAACCAAAATTAATCAATTGGAGAGAAGAGATTCCTTGGGATTCTAAAGATGTTGAAGAGATCGAAGCTCTTAGTCCATTGTTTAATAAAATTAATTCAAGATATTACCATTATCGTCCCAATACACTTAATATTTCCATGTTGAATTTTGAATATTGGACTATGGATTTAAGTGCTTACAGAGATCGTGAAGATCCAACCATTCGCGGTGCTGCCGTTAAAGAATTGGAAGGTAGTGATTTAGGAGGTATCTATGCTAATCGCCCCAGTCACTTGAATAATGGTTTTGAGAAATTTATTCGTAGAGATGTTGTCAATATTTATCCTGATACCCTTTGCTGGAATCACGATTATACTTACTCATACAATGAACCAATGGCTTTGAACTATTTCTCTAATCCACAGTTTGACAATTATCCTGTTGTTGGTGTAAGCTGGAGACAAGCTAAAGCATTTGTTTACTGGAGAACTCATATTCGTCATGCATTCTTAAATTCAATTGCTGCTGCAAATGAACAAGAATTCAGATTACCAACTGAAGCTGAATGGGAATGGGCTGCCAGAGGAGATCTCGACAATAACCCTTATCCATGGGGAGGTCCTTATACTCAAAATGCTAACGGATGTTTCTTAAGCAACTTCAAACCACAACGTGGTAACTATGCAGCTGATGATAATATTTATCCAGGTATTGTAGCACATTATCATCCAAACGATTTCGGCTTGTTCGATATGTCAGGTAACGTAGCTGAATGGTGTAACGATGCATTTGATAAATCATCTGTTAACTTTACACACGATTTGAACCCAAGTTATGTATATTATGCTAAAAAAGGGGATTCTCCTGAAAAGAAAAGAAAAGTGATTCGTGGTGGATCCTGGAAAGATATCAGCTATTTCACAACTGTTTATGCTAAAACATTTGAATATCAAGATACTTGTAAAGCTTACGTAGGATTCCGTTGTGTTCAATCTTACATGGGTCGCCAAAGAGGGGATAATTATTCATCTGCATCTCATATTTACTAGAAAATTACAAACAAATCATTAATAAATCATTAAATCATTAACTAATTAAAAATTTTATTATGGGACTTTATCAACTTGTAAGAAGCAAAAATTACAAAAATTTTATGGCGAAATTGTACGGTTTGGGTGCAGCAGTAGTAATCTTAGGAGCGTTGTTCAAAATTCTTCACTGGCCTGGAGCTGACATTATGCTTATGGTAGGTATGAGTACTGAAGCAATCATTTTTTCTTTCTCTGCTTTTGAACCTCTTCACGTAGAATATAACTGGGCTTTGGTTTATCCTGAATTAGCCGTTGGTCACGAAGATGAAGGTGCACCAAAATCTAAAAAGAAAGAATTACCAAAAGGTAATATCACTCAACAATTAGATAATATGTTGGAACAAGCTAAGGTGGGACCTGAATTGATTGAAAGTTTAGCTGCCGGAATGAGAAACTTAGCTGATAATGCTAAAAAATTAACCGGTACTGCTGATGCAACTTCAGCAACTGACAATTATGTAAATAGCTTAATCAAAGCTGGTGAATCTGCAAGAAACTTAACTCTTCAATATGATAAAACAGCTTCTGCTATGTCTTCATCTTATGATGTTCAGGCTCAAAGCTCTCAAGTGATTATTGATAGTTACAAAAAAATGGAACAAAGTGTTAAAGCTTATGCTGATACCTTAAATTCATCATTAGAACAAACAATCAAATATAAAGAAGAAGTGGACAAACTTACTAAAAATGTTGCTCAAATCAGCAATATCTATGGTAATATGTTAGCTGCAATGGGTGGTAAATAATCATGCAATGCCAATATCAATCTAAATTATTAACAATTTAAAAAGAAAAGATTATGGGTGCAACAAATTGTCCGGAAACCCCCCGGCAGCGTATGATTGGGATGATGTATTTGGTGTTAACAGCAATGCTTGCGCTAAATGTATCTAAAGATATCCTGAATGCATTTTCAACCGTTGATGAGGCATTGACAATGTCAACTCAAATCACTAATAAGGGAATCTCAGGTTTCCAAAGAAAATTAGCATTGGAGAAAGCATCTCAAGGTGAAGCCAAAGTAAAAAATGCGGAAATTATGGTTAACGAAATCGTTAGAGAATCTGACCAATTGGTTGACTATATTGAAAAAATGAAAGTGGAACTTTTAATTGCAGTTGATGGAACTGAAAAAACAGAAGACGGAAAAATCAAAACTGCTAATGATATTAAAAGTAAAGATAATATCAGTAAAGCTCACCGCTTTATGTTTGGAGAAGATAAAGCTTTAAATTCCGGTAAAGCAGTTGATCTTAGAAAAAAGATTGAAGCTTACAGAAATAAAATCTTATCTTTTGTGAAACCTGAAGGAAGACAAATTATAGGTGATCAAATTGGATTAAAAGTAAACGAAAATTATAAGAATAAAGATGGTGCTCCAGAAAATTGGGAAGTTCACTATTTCGGCCATCAAATTATGATTGCTACTTACACTTTACTTAACAAAACTATTGGTGAAATCAGAAATGCTCAATCTATTATGTTGAATTATGCCATTGGATCTACAACAGCTGATGACTTCAAATTCAACCAAATTCAAGCCAGAGCTATTCCTGTTTCTCAAATGGTATTTCAAGGTGATAAATATTCTGCTGACGTAATTGTAGCTGCATTTGATGACAGACAAAGTCCGGAAGTTTATTACAGAATGGGTGCTGATACTTTAATTTCTACTGAAGGCGCAACTCGTTTGGATGGTCAAAACGGTATTGTTAAGTTGGAAATTCCAGCAGGATCTCCAGGTGAACAAAAATTCGCCGGTTTTATCAGAGTTACCAAACCTGATGGAACACAAACTAACTACGCATTTAAAGATAAATACACCGTTTTAAAACCATCTGCTACTGTAGCAGCTGAAAAAATGAATGTATTTTATGCTAATATTGATAATCCGGTTTCCGTTAATGCTCCTGTAGCACCAGATAAAATCTCTATCAATTTAACTGGTGGCGGTACTGCAACTAAAACTGCACCGGGTAACTTTAATGTTAGAGTTACTGATGCAATGGTTGGTAGAACTGTAACGGTTAATGTAAGTGCTGAAAGTGGTGGTAGAACCGCTCAAATGGGTGGTACTGTATTCCGTGTAAAACGGGTACCTGATCCACAAGCCAGAATTGGTGGTAACTATACCGGTGGTAGAGTTTCTAAAAACGATCTTTTGGCTAATCCATTTATTAATGCTCAAATGCCTCAGGATTTTGCATATCAATTACAGTGGAAAATTACTGCTTATCAAGTAATTTTTAATGTAAAAGGGATGGAAGATACACCAATTACAGTTCAAGGAGGCGCATTTACCGAGACTTTGAAAACTAAAATCAAAAATGCTATTCCCGGGACAGTTATTATTTTCCAAGGAATTAAAACGTCTTCTGAAGCAGGACCAAGATCTTTAAATGAGATCACAGTTCGTATTAAATAGTAAAAAAATAATAAACATGAAAAAATTAACCTTAATTTCGATTGCGCTTTTCTTCGTGGGTTTCATTTTTGCTCAGGAAGAGGGTGGTGGTAGCACCTTGCAACAACCAACACGTCCTGTAGAGTTTCCTTGGCAACAAATGGATGTCGATACATTTTCTGTACCGGTTTCTCCCGTTTTTATCCGCCAAAGTGATGTTTTCTACTATCATACCGTTTGGAGAATCATTGACTTAAGAGAAAAAAGGAATCATCCTTACTATTTTCCAACTACCAGAAGAGGTACCTGGAGAAGCTTAGCTCAAACCATTTTTGATGCCATCGATTTTAACCATCCTGAAAATCTTAACTCACTTCCTGTTTATAGTGATGAATTTTGTGAGTTGAAATTAACTCCTGAAGAAAAGAGAAATATCCTTTCCAATCCAAAAACAAGGGATATTATCGATCCTGAAACTGGTCAAAAAATTAATACTGAGGATTATCTTGAAGAGTTTCAGCCTTATGAAATTTTATCTTATAGGATTAAAGAGATTTGGTTTTTTGATAAACAACGGTCTGTTTTAGAAGTAAGAATACTTACTATCACTCCGGTTGTTGAATATGAAAGGCCTTCTGCTGCTCCGGATCCAAATGCAACACCTTCTGCTGATGAAGAGGAAAATTATGTAGAGGTTCCAAAAGCTCAAAGATCTGCAGGTGTTATTAAATGGGATGATTTAAGACCTTACCTCGTTAAACAAGAGATGTTTAATGTAAAAAACAATGCCGCTCGTTTGTCTTATGATGATGCAATCACCTGGAAAAGACAATTTGCAAGCTTTGTTTTTCAAGAACAAAATACTTATAGCGATCGTATGATTCAAGATTATATTAAAAATCCAAGAGATCAAAGAATTGAATCTGATATCATTATTGATAAAATCAGATCCTTTGAACATGAACTTTGGGAATTCTAAAATTTTTCATGTTAATTTGAAAAAGGCTATCCAACAGGATAGCCTTTTTTTTCGTACTTTTGCACCCTATATTAAAATATGTATCACAATGGACTATAATTTTAGAGAGATCGAGAAAAAATGGCAGGAAAACTGGCAAAAAAATAAAGTTTTTAAGGCTGAAATCGATAATTCCAAACCAAAATTCTATGTATTGGATATGTTTCCTTATCCATCTGGTGCCGGTTTGCATGTAGGACATCCATTGGGATATATTGCTTCTGATATCTATTCTCGTTATAAAAGACAAAAAGGTTTTAATGTTTTGCATCCTATGGGTTACGATGCTTTTGGATTACCTGCAGAACAATATGCTATCCAAACAGGTCAACATCCTGCAACCACTACTGCAATCAATACTGCACGTTATAGAGAACAATTGGATAAAATAGGGTTCTCTTACGATTGGGATAGATCCTTTAAAACCTGTGATCCGGATTATTATAAATGGACCCAATGGACTTTCATCCAACTCTTTAATCACTACTATTGCACTGATGCTCAACAAGCAAGACCTATTTCTGAATTAGAGGATGTATTCTCTATGGAAGGAACGAAAAATATTAAACCGGCTCAAACAGAAAAATTATCATTTACTGCAGAAGAATGGAACCATTGGTCTCATGAAGAACAACAACAGATCCTATTGAATTATCGTTTAGCTTATTTGGCGGATACCTGGGTAAATTGGTGCCCCAAATTGGGAACCGTGTTAGCAAACGATGAGGTTGTAAGTGGATTGTCAGTTCGAGGAGGTTATCCTGTAGAACGTAAATTGATGAAACAGTGGATTTTACGTGTTTCTGCTTATGCTGAAAGATTGCTACAAGGGTTAGAAAGTGTGGACTGGTCAGATTCTATTAAAGAGATTCAAAAAAACTGGATCGGAAAAAGTGAAGGTGCATTTATTCAATTCTCATTAGATCAACATCCGGGGACTTTGGATATTTTTACCACAAGACCCGATACCATCTACGGGGTTACTTTTATGGTGCTTTGTCCGGAACACCCTTTGATTGAACAACTTACGACTCAAGAACAAAAAGAGGAAGTAACTTCCTATATTTTTAAGGCCAAAAACAGAACTGAAACAGAACGACAAACTGATGTCAAAAAAGTTTCAGGTGTTTTCACCGGTTCTTATGCAATCAATCCTTTTACTTTGGAGAAAATACCGGTTTACATTGCAGAATATGTTTTAGCCGGATATGGCACCGGAGCGATTATGGCTGTTCCTGCTCATGATAGTCGTGATTATGCTTTTGCCAAATTTTTCCAATTGCCTATTAAAGAAGTGATTAGTGGAGGTGATATCACCAATGAAGCGTTTGAAGCCAAAGATGGGATTTGTGTTAATTCTGAGTTAATCAATGGATTAAATGCCAAAGAGGGAGCGAAAGTGATCATCGAAAACGTAAAGTCATCAGGAATTGGCTACGGAACCATCAATTATAGATTAAGAGATGCCATTTTTAGCAGACAACGCTACTGGGGAGAACCATTTCCGGTTTACTATAAAAACGGATTACCTTATATGTTGTCTGAGGATCAACTTCCATTGTTACTACCGGATATTGATAAATATTTACCTACGGAAACGGGAGAACCACCTCTTGCAAGAGCGCAAAACTGGACAACAAAAGAGGGTTATCCTTTGGAAACAAGTACTATGCCCGGATTTGCCGGTTCCAGTGCTTACTACTTAAGATATATGGATCCCCATAATCAGGAACAGTTTTTTACTAAAGAAGCCAATCAGTACTGGGAAAACGTGGATCTATATGTAGGTGGGTCAGAACATGCTACAGGACACCTTATTTATTCAAGATTTTGGAATAAATTCCTCTTTGATATCGGATTAACGGTTAAAGATGAACCATTTCAAAAAATGATTAATCAGGGGATGATTCAGGGGAGATCTAATTTTGTATATAGAATTAATGGAACCAATACTTTTGTATCATTAGGTTTAAAAAATCAATATGAAGTTACCCCAATTCATGTGGATGTAAATATTGTAATCAATGATCACCTTCAAATTGAGGCATTTAAAAAATGGTTACCTGAATTTGAAAATGCAGAGTTTATCCTTGAAGATGGAAAATATATTTGCGGCTGGGAAGTGGAAAAAATGTCCAAAACCAAATATAATGTTCAGAACCCTGACGATTTAGTGGATAAATATGGAGCAGATACACTGAGAATGTATGAAATGTTCTTAGGACCAGTGGAATTGGCTAAACCTTGGGATACTAATGGAATTGAAGGTGTTTTCAGATTTATCAGGAAATTCTGGAGATTATATCACAATCATGAAAATATTTTTACTGTTACTGATGAGGCCCCAACACGTGAGGAGCTTAAAATCTTACATAAAACGATACAGAAAATTGAGAGTGACAATGAAAGATTCTCATTCAACACTGCTGTAAGTGCTTTTATGATCTGTACCAATGAATTAGCAGAAAAAAAATGCAATAAAAGAGCTATCTTAGAACCATTGCTTATTCTTCTTTCCGCTTATGCACCTCATATTGCTGAAGAATTATGGTCACTTTTAGGCCATGTCGATACTATCACTTATGCAAAATATCCGGAGTTGGATCCCTCCATTTTAGTTGATAATAGTTTTAATTACCCTGTTTCATTTAACGGAAAAACAAGATTTTTCAAAGAGTATTCTGTGGATATGAAACCTTCCGAAATTGAACAGGATATTCTCCATTCACCTGAAGCGGCCAAATGGATTGAAAACATTACTATTAAAAAAGTGATCATTGTCCCTAAGAAAATCATCAATATTGTTATTTAGTTTTTAAATATCCATTGTGAAACAAAGAGACTTTATTTTTAACATCAGCATACTTCTGTTTTTGAATTTACTCATCAAACCTTTTTGGGTATTGGGGATAGATGTTGGTGTTCAAAATAGCGTAGGAGCGGAACAGTACGGGTTCTATTTTGCAGTGTTTAATTTTACTTTCCTGTTCAATATGATATTGGATATGGGAGTAACGAATTTTAATAACAGAAATATTGCCAGACACAATCAGTTGCTAACCAAGCACATATCTGGTATATTATCATTAAAAATGGCTTTAGCAGTCTTTTATATCCTTTTTTCTTTTGTTGCTGCTTTTTTAATTGGGTATAAAGATTTACAATTGAAGATTTTATTCTGGGCAGCTATCAATCAGATTCTGAACTCATTTATACTTTATTTGAGATCTAATATTTCAGCATTATTGTTTTTTAAAACAGATAGTATTCTGTCGGTATTAGATCGGCTGCTGATGATCATTTTTTGTGGAATTTTACTATGGGGTGGTGTCACAACAGGCCCATTTCAGATAGAATGGTTTTTGTATGCGCAAACTGCTGCTTATGTTATTTCTGTGATTATAGCCTTTTTAATAGTTTATAAAAAAGCAAAACCAATTAAATTACATTGGAATTACAAGTTTTTCAGAGTGATATTGAAAAAAAGTTTTCCTTTTGCTATTTTATACCTATTGATGTCTTGTTATAACAGAATTGACTCAGTCATGATAGAGCGATTATTACCTGATTCAGTATCATCCTATCAAACAGGAGTTTATGCATCAGTTTTCAGGTTATTGGATGCCTTGATCATGGTTTCCTATCTGTTTTCTGTTATATTATTACCGCTGTTTTCCAAGATGTTAAAAAATAAAGAGAACTTATTGCCTATCATTAAAAGTTCATTCTCTTTACTTTTTTTCTTTGCCATTTCTGCAGTTGTGATATTGGTTACTTATCGAACCGATGTTTTAAATGGCTTGTATCATGAACATATTCAGGAGAGTTCAGAGGTTTTTAAAATCTTGATACCTTGTTTAATTCCGGTATCATTTACATACATTTTTGGTACGCTGTTAACAGCTAACGGAAGTATGAAATTATTAAACATTACCGCTTTAGCAGGGATTGCAGTGAATATTATTATCAACATTATTTTAATTCCTCAACTACAAGCCAAAGGAGCAGCTTTTGCAAGTTTATCTACTCAAACCCTCGTTTCCATTTTACAAATTATCATTGCATTTAGAATCTTGAAAATATCCTGGAAAATCATACCGCTTTTAAATTGTTTATTTTACTTGATTCTATTGATATGCGGAGTTTATATAATCCATGAGTATATACCTTTCCAATGGACTTATTTGATCCTTTTAAGTACTTTATATGCTTTTTTGACTGCATTTGTAACCAAACTGATCCCGATTTCATTTATTAAAAAAATTATTTTTTCTAAAACACAAATATAACCGTTTCAACCTTAATTAAGGTTAATAAATTAAAACAATATGAAAGAAGACTTAAAATTTGAATCCATTTTAGTTCATGGATGTTCAGATCATGATGAGTTTGGTGCAGCAGTGTTGCCCATTTATCAGACATCAACCTTTAGATTTAAAAATGCTGACCATGGGGCTGCATGTTTTGCCGGTGAAGATCCAGGGTATATCTATACCAGAATTGGAAATCCTACCATTAATGCACTTGAAATGACATTGGCAAAATTGGAAAATGCTGCTAAATGTGTGGTAGTATCCAGTGGAATGGCTGCTGTAAATACTGTTTATATGGCATTTTTAAAAGCAGGAGACCATATTGTATCAACAGATGCAGTTTATGGTCCTTCCAGAGTGGTAATGGAAAAATGGTGGTCACGCTTTGGTGTTGAATCCACTTATGTTGATACTACCAATTTAGACAATATCTCAAAAGCGATTCGCCCTAATACCAAAATGTTGTATCTGGAAACTCCAACCAATCCTACAATTGCGATTACAGACCTTAAAAAAGCATCAGAAATAGCACATCAGCATAATCTAATTGTTGTTGTTGATAATACATTCTGCAGTCCGGTTCTTCAAAGACCATTGGATTTAGGTGCAGATGTTGTTTTACATTCAATGACTAAATTTTTAAATGGACATGCTGATATCGTTGCCGGTGCTGTTATGGTAAAAACCGATGAGTTAGACAAAATTGTTCGTCCAACTATGATCAATTTAGGTTGCAACATGGATCCAACACAAGCATTTATGGTTACAAGAGGGTTAAAAACCCTATCAATCAGAGTGAAAAAACAACAGGAGAGCGCACAACTGATTGCAGAATGGTTAGAAAAACATCCAAAAATTGCATCAGTAAGCTATCCCGGATTACCATCACATCCTCAATATGAATTAGGGAAACAACAAATGGATGGACCTGGTTCTTTGATTAGTTTTGAATTAAAAGGGGGAATTACAGCAGGTAAAAAATTAATGGAAAACACCAAATTAATACTTCTTGCCGTTTCTTTAGGAGGTGTAGAAAGTTTAATTTCACATCCTGCATCTATGACACACTCCAAAATGAGTAAAGAAGCTCGTTTGAGTAGCGGAATTACCGATGGATTGGTTCGTTTTGCAGTAGGTATTGAAGATTTTGAAGATATCAAAGCTGACTTAGAAACAGCATTATCCTTTTGTTAAAAATTATTAATTTCATATGAAAAATAGAATTGGCTTGATGATTTTGCTATTTTCTATTCTTCTTATAATAAGTGGGATAGCGGCAGCTTCTTTAGGAGTTGTCTCTATCCCTTTTTCACAAGTAACCAGAATTGTTTTATCCCAATTTGGAATTACAGACACTAACGGCATTCCGGATCATTACATTTTGACAGTCTTACAACTAAGATTACCCCGAATCATCATGAGTCTGATGGCCGGAGCAGCTTTAGCGATTTGTGGTGCAGTCTTTCAATCTGTGTTTAGAAATCCGATTTGTGATCCCTATATCCTTGGAATCTCTTCAGGAGCCTCGTTAGGAGCTGCTATATCCTTTATTATTGGGTTGGATGTGATTATGTTCGGAATTACAATACCGGCTCTTATTACGGCTTTAATTACGTTATTTGTTATTTTAGGAATTGCAGGAATGGCTCACAAAAATTCGGTACAAACCTTATTGCTAACCGGAATTGCAGTCAATTTTCTGATTTCTGCTGTGATCACTTTATTGATAGTATTAAACAAACAGGAGATGCAGAAAATCATTTTTTGGACTATGGGTAGTTTTGCATCTGTATCTTATAAAGAGATCCTCTTTTTTATACCCTTATTTTTGAGTTCCCTATTTGTCTTGTTTTTTTACTCCAAAGATCTGAACATCATGCAACTGGGTAGTGATTCTGCCAAAAATCTGGGAGTCAACTCAGGTAGAGTTACAATAATTACGCTTTTTGCCTCCTCGTTATTGATTGCAGGTGTAGTATCTATATGCGGAGTGATTGGCTTTATTGGACTCATTGTGCCACATATTGTTCGCCTAATTTGGGGAAATAACAACAGAACCCTATTTATTTTTTCCATTTTTATTGGAGCCCTATTTTTGTTAATTGCAGACACACTCTCCCGAACGATTGCATTTAACTCGGAACTTCCGGTCGGAAGCATCACCGCCATCGCCGGAGCACCCTATTTCATTTACCTTTTGTTGAGACAAAAGAATGAAAAATGAAAAATGAAAAATGAAAAATGAATCTAAATATAATATATTCAATACTATAGGCTATTGACTATCGACTATTGACTATCGACTATCGACTACATTTTCATCGCCTTTTGAATAATTGCATCCTCTTTATTCAAAACAGGATAGAAAGCTTCATCCCGATAGATATTTCGTCCAATTAAGGCTTTTAACCAGATTTTAATTTTACCTTTTTCAAAACTATTTAAAGTTCCAAGTTTTACATTCCCTTTTTTGGAATAAAACTGAATGTATTGATTTAATATATCGTCTGTAATAACGAATTGGTCAACATATTGACCAGCAGATTTATATGATTTTGTGATTTGGTTTTTTTGTTGGGTAGAATAGTTGAAACAAAATTCAATGAGTAACCCGGAATTGATCAGCTGTAAATAAGCATCTGAATATTTGGAATGATCAAGAGGAACAAAAACATCAGGCATAATGCCACCTCCACCATAAACAATTCTTCCATTTTTAGTTTTATATTTTAATTTGGGATTAAATTTTGTACTGTCTGCACTCATTAACTCTCCATCATTAAACCGTTTTGCAAAATCCTGATAATAGGCATCAACACCCTCTTTGTAATCTCTTTGAATACATCTTCCACTTGGAGTGTGGTAGCGGGCAATGGTCAATCTCAAAGATGAACCGTCATTTAATGGAATCATTTGTTGTACTAATCCTTTTCCAAAAGATCTTCTTCCAACAATGGTACCCCGATCATTATCCTGAATCGCTCCGGCAACAATTTCACTAGCAGAAGCACTAAATTCATCAATAAGGATCACCACTTCACCATTTTCGAAATCACCTTCAGATGTGGCGTAAATTTTTTCAGATTTGGTATGTTCTCCTTCAGTATAGAGAATCATTTCCCCTTTTTTCAAAAAATGGTCACAGATACGAATAGCAGCATCGAGATAACCACCTGCATTCCCTTGTAAATCAACAATCAACTTTTTCATTCCCTGATTTTTAAGTTGATTCAGCGCTTTGGTAAATTCATCATAAGTGGTTTCCCCAAATTGATTGATTTTGATGTAACCTGTTCCTTTACTGATCATATAAGAAATATCCACTGAGAAAGTTTCAATCACATCTCTTGTGATTTTGAAATTTATCTGATTTGGGACTCCCGGTCTAATGATGCCGATATCCACTTTCGTGCCCTTTTTCCCTCGTAGCAATTTGAACACTTTTTCATTGTTAATTCCCTGTCCCACCATTTTATTCTGATCCACTTTTATGATCCGATCACCCGCTTTTATTCCTGCTTTTTCAGATGGTCCTCCGGCTATTACATTGATAACCATAACAGTATCATTCATAATATTAAATTGAATTCCCACTCCTTCAAATGAACCTTGTAAACTTTCCTGTTGGATTTTATTCTGTTCAGCACTAAAATAGCTCGAATGAGGATCTAATCCTTCTAACATCGTTGATATCGCTTTTTCCAGTAACTGATTGTAATTCACGGTATCAACGTAATTCCTGTTGATGTAATATAACACCTCTTCCAGTTTGCTGGATTGCTTGAGGGCAATCTTTTCCATTTTCCGGTCAATGATGTAAGAAACAAAAAACAGAATAAGTGATACTGAAAAGAGGAAAATTAAAATATAAAAAAGAATTTTGTTAAGAGTCTTGTTCATGTTAATTCGAATTAATAGGTATACTGGTTAGTAAATTAAAAAACGAGGTGTTACTTTTTTAGTGCTTATTTTTTTGTCTGTTTAAAGAAGCCTGATGCAGGAGATCTAAAAAATCTGCAAGGAATTTTTGATAATCAGCATCAGAAAGAGCAGATTGCTGATATTTTTGAACCACTTTTTTCCACTGATCAGGTTGCAATAATGCCAGGTTGTGACTATTTTTAATTTTAGCAATCTCATCCACAATCTCCATCCTTTTCTTGAGAAGTTCACTAATTTGGGTATCAATATGACCAATGAGATTTCTTTCTTTAACCAACTGATGCTCTGTTGTTAAGTTTACAGATGATTTAAAATTCAGTGATTCAATTAAGTCAAAAAACTGAGTAGGGGTAATCTGTTGATCGGCATCACTTAATGCAAGTTGAGGATTATGATGAACTTCCACCATCAAACCGTCAAATCCATAATCTAAGGCAATCTGAGAGATCTCTTTCAGGTAGTTGACATTTCCGGCAATATGGGATGGATCGCAAATGATTTGGAGATCAGGAAAATGTGTTTTTAAAGCAATAGGGATCTCCCAAATCGGACTATAACGTAATACATGTTCACTTTCTACAGAAAAACCTCTGTGGATGCTCATAATTTTGGGGGCATTTGCTTCCTGAAGTCGCTCAATAGCCCCAATCCATGTTTTTAATTCGGGTGTGATGGGGTTTTTGATCATCACTTCTATTGGAAACTGTTTGACAGCATCCGCAATCTCCTGCACTAAAAAGGGATTGACGGTAGTTCTGGCTCCAATCCAAATAGCATCGATTCCGTTTTCATAGCACCATTTTACATGTTCTCCCCTGGCAACTTCAACACAAATCGGAAAATGAAATTGTTTTTTAATTTGAGCAAGCCATTCCAAAGCAATCTCACCGACGCCACAAAAATCTTTTGGACTTGATCTGGGTTTCCAAACGCCGGTTCGAAAGTAAGAGATGGGTAATCCGGTCTGAAATAGTTGTTCTGCAGTGAGAAATAATTGTTCTTCACTCTCAGCAGCACAAGGACCGGCAATGATGGTGCTGTTTCTTAGTTCCATAATTCGGATAGAATGTTTATTTCTGCAGGGATGCAAGAAATTTTATATTCTCCTGAAGGAACTAATTCACCTTCCACTTCCCCTAATAAATCAGCATCAGATTTTAAATATAATTGTTCTGTTCGGAACAAACTGATCTCAGATAGCTTTTGGATATGAGATCCATCAAACAGATATTTTACGTTTTTAATCACTTTCATTTTTGAGATTTGTTCAATTTGAATCACATCAAAAAGATGATCGTTGGGTATTGCATCCGGGCATTGCATCATACCATTTCCGTTAAATTGCCCAATTCCAATAGCCATTGAAAAAATCATTTTTTCAGTTGTTCTCTCTTTTGATTCAATAGAAACGGGAACAGCTTTATGTTTCAGGAGTGTTTTTAACAAGCCAAAAATATAAACGGCAGCAGGGAATAAAATGGGTTTATGTTCATTGGCATTTTTAATAATGGCAGCATCAAAACCAAATCCTGCAATATTAATAAAGTATCTTCGAGCAATAACCTCATTATTTTTAATCACTTCCACTAATCCAACATCATGGGTTGTAAAGTTTCCTCCGGAAATGGATCCCATGGTATATTTAAAATTATTTTTTTTGAAATGTGTTCTAAGCCAATCGTTTCCAGTTCCTAGTGCGATCGGAATCATATAAACCTCTTTTGGATCAATTTCACTGTCCATAATGCTGTTAATGAAATTGTTAAAGGTGCCATCTCCACCAATTACAATGAAATGACGAAATCCATCTTTACACAGTTGTTTGATGAGCATTTTTGCATCTTCCACTAATTCCGGAACATGGTATTCGTATTGAATAGGTATCGATTGCAATTTTTTTTCAATTTGTGCCCAGAATCTTCCACTTCTGTGAGACATAGCACAGGGATTAAGAATGATTTGCCAACTATATTCTTGAACGTTGATTTGCATTTGTGAATTTTTAAACCTGCAAAATTAACATTTTTTTAGTTATGATCTTAATTATAAAAAAATTAATTACCAGAGGATCTGTTATGGACTTTTCTCCATTTCTAAATATTTTGTATCTTTGTAACCCAAAAAAATGATTAAAAAATACTAAATAATATTAATAAATAAAAACAAATATATCATGTCAAAACTATTATTATTAGGAGATGAAGCGATAGGGCAAGCGGCTTTAGATGCCGGAATATCAGGTGTTTATGCTTATCCCGGAACCCCATCTACTGAGATCATGGAGTATGTGCAACACTCTAAACAAGCAGCGGAAGGTCAAGTTCACAGATCATGGTCTGCTAACGAAAAAACAGCCATGGAGTCTGCAATCGGAATGTCGTATGCAGGGAAACGTGCTTTGGTATGTATGAAACATGTCGGATTAAATGTGGCAGCCGATCCATTTATGAATTCTGCCATTACCGGTGCAAATGGTGGTTTGGTTTATTTAATCGCAGATGACCCTTCCATGCACTCTTCTCAAGATGAACAGGATTCCAGATTTTTTGCAAAATTTGCCTATATTCCTGTATTTGAACCTTCTAATCAACAAGAAGCTTACGATATGACTTATGATGCGTTTGCTTTTTCTGAAAAATATCGCATACCGGTCATGTTAAGAGTAACAACGCGTTTAGCACACTCACGTGCAGGTGTTGCCAAAAAAGAATCACTTCCTCAAAATGAAGTAAAATTATGTGATAATAAAAAACAATTTATTTTATTACCAGCACATGCCAGAGTTTTTTATAGAGAATTATTAGCGAAACAACCATTACTTGAAAAAGAATCGGTTGAATCAAAATACAATCAATATATTGATGGATCCGATAAATCTATGGGAGTAATTGTTTCAGGTATTGCTTATAATTACTTGATGGAGAATTATGTAGGAACAAAATGTCCATATCCTGTATTAAAAATTACACAATATCCAATTCCAACACAATTAGTTGCCAGAATGGTAAATGAATGTGAAACGGTTTTAGTGGCAGAAGAAGGATACCCATTAATTGAAGAACAATTAAAAGGATTATTAAACGCAGGAAAACCTGTTAAAGGTCGTTTAGATGGTACTTTACCAAGAGATGGTGAATTAAACCCAAATTTATTGGCTGTAGCGTTGGGATTAACGGATACTTACGGAGCAGATGTTCCTGAAATCGTAGCCCCTCGTCCACCAGCACTTTGCTTAGGTTGTCCTCATATTGATTCCTATACTGCTTTAAATCAGGCGATGGAACAATATGGTCCCGGTAGAGTATTTTCAGATATAGGATGTTATACTTTAGGTGCACTTCCACCCTATAATGCTATCTATTCCACAGTTGATATGGGAGCATCTATAACCATGGCCAAAGGTGCTTCAGATGCTGGCTTACGTCCTGCTGTAGCTGTTATCGGTGACTCTACATTTACCCATAGTGGAATCACTTCACTATTGGATTGTGTTGTTGAAAATACTCCTGTAACCGTTTTTATTTTAGATAATTTTACTACCGGTATGACAGGTGGACAAGATTCACATGCATTAGGCAGAATTGGAAATATTTGCAAAGGTTTAGGTGTTGCAGAAGAACATATTCGTGTTATTACTCCATTGAAAAAAAATCACGAAACCAATCTCCAAATTGTAAAAGAGGAGTTAGAATATCAAGGAGTTTCAGTCATTATTCCAACCAGAGAGTGTGTGCAAACCCTAAAAAAGAAACTCACCAAAAAATAATCATTGAACTTGAATTGTAAATTGAAAAAAAGAATAACAATATGAAAATAGACATCATTTTAGCGGGAGTTGGCGGACAAGGGATTTTATCCATTGCATCTATTATTGGATATGCGGCTCTAAAAAAAGGATTACATCTTAAACAAGCTGAAGTTCATGGAATGAGCCAAAGAGGGGGTGATGTACAATCCCATTTCCGTTTAGCAGATCATGAAATAGCCTCAGATTTGATTCCTCAGGGACAAGCAGATCTTATCATTTCTGTAGAACCAATGGAGTCATTAAGATATCTTCCATGGCTTTCATCAAAAGGATGGTTAATTACCAATGATCAACCGTTCATTAACATTCCTAATTATCCTGCACCTGAAGTATTAAGTGCTGAATTGAATAAACTTCCCAACAAAGTGGTTATTAATGCAGATAAAATTGCTAAGGAATTGGGCTCAGCCCGTTCTGCAAACATGGTGATTTTAGGAGCAGCTTCACCATTTATTGAAATCGATTTCAAAGATATTGAAAATGCTGTAAGTGAGGTTTTTGCCAGAAAAGGGGAAGAGATCGTAAATACCAATTTAGCTTGCCTTCGCGCAGGGAGAGAATTTGCACAACAAAACAAATAAATATGAAAAGGAAAAATATTCTTAGATCATTATTGTATGCTTTAATAGCAATCTCATTGCTCTTTTCTATAGATAGTTGCTCCTCAAGTAGTAATTATCTCGACAAAGGAAGACCTTCCAAATATTCAAAAGTAAGAACCAGACAACCGAATTGGAGCTCAACGACATCTTTAAATACCCGTTATAAAAAGAAAAAGAATAGAGGAAAACACACTGCTAAGAAGAAAGCAAAATATAATGCCACTACAAAATCTCAAGAATATAATACCAAAGATTAATTTCCGAAAATTATTAAAATCTAAACCGGAATACATGCAATATTCCGGTTTTTTTATCGTTGAAAGTAGGTGTTAATAATTAAAACAAACTGAAATCAGAAAATCTAAAAAACAAATGGAAATTCATAAGTATTGTTTTGTAGTTGTTGACGATGATCCTAATAATGTAATCGTCCTGAACTATATCTTACAGGGGTGTGGTTTGCAAGGGGAGATTATTTACATTGATAATCCAAAAAACGCACTCGATTTTTTTGAAACCCATGATTGTGATTTATTGTTTTTAGATGTTGAAATGCCCGAAATGACAGGGTTCGATTTTTTAGAAAAACTTAAAAAACCTCCTTACACTATTGTTCTTACTTCCTATCCTCAAAAATATGCTGAAAATGCTTTTAAATTTTTGGATCGTAACTTAATAGACTTTATTGCCAAGGAAAATTTATTGCAATCATTACCTCGAATTAAAGAAAGATTTTTAGAAAAATTCAAAGATTACTATATTTATGCCAAATGCAAAAGTGGGATTGATGATATTGCAAGAATTCCATTTTCAAAAATCAAATATTTTAATAAAGTAAGAAATTTAGTATATCTGGTTTGTGGAGATGCTCCTGAGGATTCCTACTATATTGAATCAGACCTGGAAGAGATTGAAAAACTATTGCCAAAAGGGAGTTATTACAGGGTTAGAAAAGGGAAAACCATTGTAATTGCTCACATGAAACACTACATTTCAGGAACTCTTAATTTAGGTGCCGATCACGAAGGAAACGAGATTACCCTTGACGTTCCGTTTAGGGAAAGAACTACATTTTCTGAATTTTTTGAAGAGCGACACTCCATGACACTGTTTAAAGAATAGCGACAGGGGACAAGAGGACTGGATGTAAAAACCATTCAAAACATTATTTGATTATTATTATTACTGTTTCTCCATCTTTATTTTCTTTAATTTCAATAGTT
>Ga0316605_10000310_pt1 | contig 38760 bp, 43 predicted proteins | sample OWC_soil_day20_n_FD_207666 | JGI IMG/M metagenome (GOLD analysis project Ga0316605, IMG submission 207666) | Wetland soil microbial communities from Old Woman Creek delta, Ohio, United States - OWC_soil_day20_noCT | ecosystem: Environmental > Terrestrial > Soil > Wetlands | place: USA: Ohio...
GGGGTTCGAGTCCCTTCCTGGGCACCAGCGATTTTGATAGAAGGCCTTGTTAAAACAAGGCCTTTTTTCATTTCTGCGGCCGGGCTACAACGGCCGGCCAATGCCCGGCTTCGTTGCTACCGGGCCACATTGTCTCACAGCCATCCCCAAGCCAGGCATCGTGAGAGAGAACGAGATATAGAAACCGGATGTGCGAGATAAATCCGGGATGGGGCGGGATGGAGCGCGATGGAGTGGGACGGGGAGTGAAAAGGCGTTGCGTGTCACGAAAAAAGCGGCCCCACAAAAAACAGCCCGGTTCGGGCTATTTTTTTTCGAAGAACTCGATGCCGGAGATTTCCAGATCGTGTCTCTTCAAGAGGAACGATATCCCGTTGTCGCCGGGGTATGGATCGCGGTGTAGGACCGCGCCGGTGAGCAGTGGCTCGGGGATTCCCTTGGGGAAAGCCGCGCAGACGCCGTCGCCCTTGAAATGCACGCAGTGGGCGCATTGGTGTTGGCGTTGAAAGATCACGGCTTCACTCCTCCGAAATGGCTATACCAGGAAATCACGGATGCCGGATAAACGCGGCCAGTGATCAGCCCGGCGAATACCTCGGCCACGAATTCTACCGGCGTCGTCATGGCATAGTCACTGACCAGCCCGGAAATATCGGCGATCGCGCCATCCGGGAAAGTCGCATCCCGATGCAAGCTGAGGTAGTTTTTCGGGCCGGCTTGGTAATGTGCAAGGTGGCCGGCTTCGTGGAAGATGGGATGGAGACGGCTATCGGTCGACCACCACCCATCGGCGAATTCAGCACCTGCTACTTTTTTCGGATTGGCCCAATGCGCCGAAGCTGGGTCCAGGAAGATCATGGTCTGGCCCTGTTTCGTCGGAACGAACATTGCGTCGGCCTCGCCCGGCAGGTAGCCAAAGTGCTTGAACACGCCGCCATCGACCAGGACGGCATCGGGCAATTTGAGACCGCGCCCTTTCAGTAAGTCGAGCGCCTCGTTGGCCAGGTTGGCGGCGGCCAGCGAGCCTTCATACCGGGTTTGAGCGATGCCCAGCGACCGGGCAAATTCTTCTGCCTCTGGCACCGAACGGGAAATGGGTGCCGAGCCGATCGCGGCCTTGTAGTCGGCCATGCCCTTGCCGGTTGCCAGTTCGGCTTTGTTCGGATTGAGGGCGATTTCCTGTTCAGTGAACGGGCGCTTGTCAGGTATCGCGCTGACCGTACCGCGGGGTCGATAGAGGCAGATGCAGCCGCAGTTGATGACCTCCGAGGCCGGCGCTTTCGGGTCATGCGGGTGCTGCAAGGCGTGGCCGTTGATGAGGAACGGCTCCTTAAGGGGAACGCGGCGGCCGTCGGCCAGATCGTGCGCCAGGCGCGAATGAACCTTGCCGCTGCGCCGCCAGATCTTGTCCATGTCGACGCCGGCCGCTTCGGACTGGGCGGCGCGTTCCCGGCTGGCCACCGCCCAGGCGCGGGAAAGTTCGGTGCGCACGATGGTGGTGGCGCGTTGCCGGCTGCCGTCGCCGAGCAGCTCGCCAACCCGGGTAATCGTGTCATGTACGCTCTGGCTGCCGATCATCGCCAACCCGAGTTCTGCCTTGATTTTTGAAGCCGCGGCGACGCCGACGTCGGAAATGCGATCGACCATGAAGGAGCGCATGCCCATCAACTGGCCGGCGTCCAGGTGCGGCATGATGATCTGAATTTGTGCGGCGGCCATCGGCCCGTCGATCGCCGCAATGCCGCCCTCCCAAGCCTTACCGGCGGCGCTGGACAGCGTCTGCCCAGCCGAGCGACCAAAGTCGCCCAGCACCCGGTCTATTTCCCTGTTGAGTTCGGTCAGGCGCCACTGTTGATAATCAGTGGGCTGGCCGGCCAGGGTCAGGGCGATATCGTCACGCGCCTTGTTGAGCAAGGCGATGACATCAGCCCGGGTGTCCTCGAGGAGCCTGGTGCGCTCACGCGACGATTCGCGTTCGCCCTTCTTCCACGCCCGCTCCTGCTCCTTGTTCATTGTTCGGCGCTGGCCTTGTCGTTGGCAATCGGGTCGGTAAACACATCATCTTCAGCCTTCTTACCAGCAGCTTCGACGGCGTCTTTCAGCGCCTCGTCGGCATCGATATCGACGCCGAGCTGGCCGGCGACGGCGGCGATCAGGCGCACGGCCACCTTGGCCGGGATGAAGTTGCGATCGACGGCCATCGCCGCCGCCTGCACGACCTGCTGCAGCGCCGCGGCGTAGCGCGTGGTGTCGCGGGCGATCATTTCCGGGAACTCGGCATTGACCTGGTATTCGGTCAGGCCGAAATCGACCTCCTGATCGCGGGCCTTGGCTTGCTGGCGCAGCACGTAGCGGCCGATTTCCTCCAGGATGTGCTTGATCACCCGCTGGCGCATGCTCATGATCTTGAAGGCCGGGTCGCCCATGCTCTCGCCGGTCGAGCGATTGACATCGCCACCGCCACCGAACCAGTGCTCAGGCACTGTGTTGCCGCCCAGCACATGATTGCGCAGCAGGCGGGCCGATTCGCTGGTGTCCCCTGAATTCAGGCTGGGTGTTACCGCCTTCCATTCCTCGCTATCGTTGTGCACGCGCACGCTGTTCGGGCCCGGCGGCGTGATTTCCTTGGCGCGGTCCTTGACGGTTTCGGCGTTGGCGCCCTTCAAGGTCACATCCCAGACGAAAGCGCGCAGGTATTTGGCGCGGTCCAGTTCGCCGAACAGGAAATCGTCGTAGGCATCCAGCCAGTCGGCGCTGGCCGTCAAGTCCGGCCGGCCGCGCACGCCCGATGACAGGCTGTTGACCGTGAAATAGAAACAGTCGCCGTCGGCGAAGGTCTCCCGGATAGCTTGCGTCCGCCGGGAAAACACATCCTCGTCGCCATTGACGATGACGCGAAAGCGCCGCGCCACGCCTTTCTTGTCCTTGACCGTGACGATGCCGATCGGCTGCTCGGTATTGTCCGGATCGGTGACCACCGTTTCGATCAGGGCCGGGTCAAGATAGCCGAGGCGAACGGCGCCGGACAATTCATTGACGAAGGCCGGGTAGCACTGCTCGCCGAACAGGGCTAGCTCACGCACCTTCTTTTCCAGCTTCAGGTCCATGCAGTTGATCGGGTCGTTCCAGAAACGGTTCAGTACCTTCTGGGATTCCTCGTCGGGCACCGTCAGCTTGACGCCATCGGCCAGCAGGAAGGCCAACGGAAGTTCGATGATGCGATTGGCCAGCACGTTGGCTTGCCACAGCCAGGCCGAAATCTCGCGGGAGCGGCGCTGGGTGACCGGCGCCAGATCGCGGGTGCTATCGCCGGTCAGACGGCGCCAGCCGTCCTCGTCGTCGTCGACGGTCGAACCGGCCGCCTCGCGCAGCGGCATGAAAAACGCTACAACGGAATCGATAATGCCCATGGGAATGTCTCTCAGAAGCGGCGTCGACCGAAGACGGAGCCGGCAACAGGCCGGGCCATCAACGCTTGCCGCTGTTGGTGGATACGGGATTCGGGGGTGAATTGGTCTGGCTGGGGATTGACGGTCTCACCGGCGGATGGCTTGACGTTGTCGCTTTCCAGAAAACTGATCGCACCGGAAAAGCCATCGACCTGGTCGTCGTGCTTGGCCTTTGGGAAGTTCTCCAGTTCATCCAGGAAAGCCTTGTTCCAAGCGCCTCGGACAAGCTTGACCTTGAGTGCCTCAGCCTGGGCGCTGGCTGGCCGAGCAGCGGTTTCCTTATCGGCCCGCTTCGGTACCGCACGCACGTCGAAGCCAGCCAATGCCGTGATATAAAAATCCATCTCGGTCTTTCCGGCCTGCGCGGGATCTTGCTCAAGTGCTTGGGTACATTCCACACCATCGGCCCGGGCTGTTTCCTTGATCAGCTTGAGGACGCCGGCCGGGCGCTTTCGATCGCGGGCCACGTGGGCGACGTAATACGTCCCATCCGGCGCCTTGCCGACCTTGGGGCCAGCCGTATAGTCCGGATCCGTATTCTGGCTATTCGGCTCGGTCGCCGCCCGGTCCCAGTAGCGCACCCAACGGCAGCCGGCGGGCGCCTTCTCGACGATCTCGAACCACTCCGCCCTGAAGTAGTCGCCGGCCGCCGGCCGGATCTTCCAGTTGCCATTCTTGAGTTGCTCACGCTCGACATTGGTCAGCGCATCCAGATTCGAGATGTATGTCGGGTCTTTCGCCAGCCCGATCTGATTGTCCTTATAGGACGAGGCGATAAAGGTAAGGCTCTTCGGCTGCAGGTCGGGATACTGATCTCGCAACTCCTCGGGCGAGTCCGCCCAGATCAGTTCGTTCCGGTAGCGAACGAACCAACGGATCACGCCTGAGCGTTCCGGGATGGAGTAGCCGGTCTCCGGATCAATCCACCAGGCGATCAGATCTGCGACGAAGCTGTCCGGGTCTGGGTTGGTCGTAGCCCGGATGTACGGTGCCACGCCAGAGTCGGAACGGTTGCGGGAGAGCATGTACCAGAACTGGCCGGCGGTGAAATGCGTCAGCTCGTCGAAGCCGATCATTGCCACCTGCGAACCTTGCCAATCGAGCTTGTTTTTCTCATGCTCCAAGTGGGCGAAGGTGACGCGTGCCCCACTTTGGAAGGTCCAGGATAGGCTCGACAGGTTGGGTTTTGCGGCGAGCTGGGAGTACAACTCTTCGGAGGTATCCCACAGGCCGCCTTCGGCTTTTACTTGCTTGGTCGTTCGCCGAAAGATCACCGCGCCGAACTTGGCATTCTCGCTGTGCCGGGTCGTCTCGAGCAGCAGCGCAAAGGTTTTGCCGCCGAACGCCGCCCCGCCGTAAATGACGATATCTGCGCTTGAGGCCAGGAAAGCCTCTTGCGGCCCCGGCTGCGGCCGGATGATGTTCGGCTCGGCCATGCTCAACGGCCGTTGTCTGGCAGGTAGATCTGGATCTTGCTCGCAACGCCGGCGCCGATCCGAGCCGCCTGTTCATCACTAAGCCCCTCAGCCTTTGCTGCCGAAATTGCTTCGTCAGCCAGTGTCTTGGCAATCTTCTCCAGTACGTTCGCCTTGAACTGCTTCTGCGCAATACTCGCTCGGGTCAACGTGGCGATGTTCTTGGCCGCTTTCGACATCAGGCCGATGCGGTCTTCCGACGACAACTCGTCGTTGTCGGCCTCCTGAATGGCCAGGATACTGTCGAACATCTCGGTCTGCACCAGGGCGATGACTGCCTCGGAGCGCACGTCTTGGTCGTCGGCGGCGCCTTCCGTGATCAACCGCGCCGCCTCAGTGCTGGCCTTGATCGCTGCCATGCGCCGCTCGATCTTCTGGCCGTAGCGATGGATAGCGCTCTTGGAGATTTCAAACCCCTGGCCGAGCAACCAAGCTTCGAGATCTTGATAGCCGGTGAAATTACGCGCCATCAATTCAGAGTTGAGGACGTTACGAGTTGCTTCCGGTAACGCGGTGATCGTGGATTCGCGGCCCATATGTCAGGCGCCGGCCCAGTACTTTACAGGCCGGGCAATGCCCGGCTCGCAGTCGATGGTGTACTCGGCCAGGTCGGTGCCGATCCGGGTCAGGTCGCCCCACCAGCGGCCCGACGGTTCCTTGCGCAGCTTCACCAGCTCACGGTCGGCGAGATAATCTAGCTGCTGTCGAACCTCCATCGGGCTGGCGTCTGGATAGATGCCGCGCATGGTGGTCTGGATGATCTCTTCACAAAGCTCTTCCGGCCGGGCATTGTAGAGGGCGAGGATCAGGTACCAGCGCAGGGATTCACGGCGGATTTTGGCGTGGTCGATGTTCATTTTGCGGCTCCCTTGAGCATGATGTTTTCTTGTCGAACAGCGATCGCGTCCAGCTTGGCTTCGATCACGGTCTGGTTACGGACGTAGTCGTCGCGCATGACGTAAGTCATGGGCAGGGCGGCCTTCCATTCCAGGAATTCGCGCTCGACGCGCACCCACTCTTTGGCGGCATCGTCCAGGGTCGAAAAGCGCTGGTCCCAGTGCGCCTGGGCGGAAATGCGGGCAGTCTCCTGGGCGGCAAAGCGCTCGGTCAGGCGTTTATCGAACTGCTTCAATAGCACCTGGCCAAAGGCCCCTACGCAGCTAAAAAACGCAATAAGCAGCGTGATGAGGTGCCACAACTCCATCTGAACCATCATTCCGCCATCCCCCAGTCAAACGCCGCTTGTTTTTCGATATCGCGCTGGCACTCGATACAGGTCTTCACGCCTGGGACAGCCAGGCGCCGGCCTTCGGGAATCGGCTCGTCGCACATCACGCAGGCCAGGGCGCTATCACCTGCCGCTGGCTGCGCGTTGCGAGCCCTTTCGGCCAGAGCGTCCTGGCGCATCTCTTCATCGCGCTCCTGGGCGCGATCGCATACATCGGTCACTCGGCTTTCTCCCCGGCGTAGAAATTAGCTATGGCGTCGCGGTCACTGCGGCAGGTGTCGTAGTTGAGTCGACACTGGTTCGCCCACCTGGCGACATCGCCGTCGGTGGCGAAACGCCCGTCATCGGGATCGGCGGCAGCGGTGGCAGGGGCGCGTACAGCGTGGCCGGTGGCTTCGGGTACAGACCGAGGCAACTTGATGTCTGGGGAGCGGTTGAGCACCCGCACAAGAGGGCCATCGAGGCAGCGGCGGCCAGTGGCCAAGCGGTCAATTTCACGGTTTTTCTCCTCAGCGAATTGGGTCAAAGTGTCTTTCCAGCCGTTGAGTTGCAGCAGCAGGAAATCGCCGCGCTGATTGGCGGCTGCCAGGCGGGCGGTGTTTTCCTTGGCGGCCTTGGTTTCGGCCTCGGCGTGGGCTTTCTCGACGCGGGCGAGTTTGGCCCCCATCCGCCACCCCTCGACCGCCCAGCCAGCCGCGAAAATCGCCGCGGCGATCGCTACCAGGACGATGGCCTTGGTCGTTTCCGGCTTCACGGACGCTCTCCGGTCAAGCACAGGTGCGTCATCTGTTGCCGGCGCGTCCAGACGCCACCGCAGAAGCTGCGGTTTTCCGGCAGGCTGCAATCGCGGCCCTGCACCTTCTTGAAGTCGAGAATGGTCTGGCAGGCGGCTTCGTAGGCGCCGGCCGCCAGCTTCTTCGGGATCGACGAGCGGCAAACGGCGGCCGGGCCGACGTTGTAGGCCAGATCGACCAGCGCATCGTATTCATGCTGGTGAAGGTCGGCGCTGATGCAGCCCTTCAGCACGCTTTCCTTGGCCGACACGTCGCGCACGGCGCGCTTCACGGCGCGTACCGGGTCGGTCTTTTCGCCTAGCTGCAGGGGCTGGCCGTTGTCGCCGGTCGTGCTGCCGAAGCCGTTGGTGGCCACGTCGCCCGGAACCGGGCGGATGGCGGTGTCGGTATAGCCTTCCTGGCCGACGATGCCGACGAAACCAAGGGCCGACAGCGCCAAGGTGGCGATGGCATAACGCGTTCTCATGGTTTGCGCTCCTGGTACTTTTGGGGAGAGAGCCAGCACTGGGTGGTCTCATGGAAAAACCGGGCGCGCAGCAGAACGGTAGGCGCCGCATTGCAATAGCCATAGCCGATCAAGCCGGGGCGCGGCGAGGCGGGGTTATGCGATTGGCTGAAATGTTGGCAGTCTCGGCAGGTCATGCCGGTAGGCTACGGGCTCGGTTACCGAGTTTGCAGGGGTAAGCGGTTGGGGAAGCCGCAACGAGAAAGGGGCCGCGAGGCCCCTTGGTGGAGGTGTTGAGGATCAGGCCGGGTAGTAGCGGCCGAGCAATTTCAGGTCGGCGGCGTCCTTGTCGACCGTGCTGTTGCCGCGCAGCACGATCACTTTGCCATCGTCGCGGTAGCCGGAAACCTCGCCCTTGACCGTAAAGCCGCGGCCATTGGTGAAGCTGACGATGTCTTTCCGGTGAAAACCATCCTGGTCGTCCTTGATCCGGCTGTGATCGACCATCCCGGCCAGGTAGGCAGCGTCCAGCGCCGCCTTGATTGCCTCGGGGTCGCCGACGTTGAGCATGGTGGTGATGTGGGCAATCTCGGCTTGGGCGGCCTTGGAAAGTTCAGGTTTCATGCGGTTTCTCCGGTGCGTTTTGACACCCGTAGTACCGCTCTACCGGCCGCCAGAGTCCAGTCATTCCGACCGAAAATTCCGGATGATCAGTTCGCCGGAAACTGCCTTGCTGCGCTTGGCGCCGCCGACCGTATAGCTGATCTCGACGCGCTCCATGTCCAGCCCGGCAAACGCTTCTCGCATCGCCGGAATGTCGTTGACCGAGATGATCACTTTGCCTTTGGCCGACTTGGCGATATCGGCCATCAGGGCATACTGCTCGAGCCCGAAATCGACCCCATAGCCCTCGGTGCCCCAGTACGGCGGATCAAGGTAAGCCAAGGTGTGCGGGCGGTCGTAGCGGCGCAGGCATTCATCCCAGCGCAAGTGCTCGATGTAGGTGCGTGACAGGCGAAGGTGGGCGGCCGACAGTTCTTCCTCGAGGCGCAACAGATTGAGCCGCGGCGCCGACGTGGTGGCCATGCCGAAGGTGCGATTGGCCACCTTGCCGCCGAAGCCCATCTTCTGCATATAGAAGAACCTCGCCGCCCGCTGGATGTCGGTCAGCGGCTCCGGCGGCTGGTGCTTCAGCCATTCGTAAATCTGCCGGCTGATCAGCGCCCAGCGGAACTGCTGCACGAATTCGCCCAGGTGATGCTTGATGACACGGTAGAGATTGACGAGCTCGCCATTGATGTCGTTCAACACCTCGACCTCGGACGGCTGCTTCAGGAAATACAGCGCGGCGCCACCGGCGAACGGCTCGACGTAGCAGGAATGCGCCGGGAACATCGGCAGCAGGCGTTTAGCCAGGCGGCGTTTGCCACCGATCCACGGGACGATAGGGTTTGACATGGCGAGACTCCATTGTTTGAGGCTCGCCGGCCTTCAGGTGATTGACCACCGCACAGCGGGGGCATTTGATCGACAGGCGGATGAATTCCGCATCTGCCAGTTTTTTGTTGCAGTGACCACAGCGCACCGTTTCCACGTTGAAACCCCGCGTGATAGCCTCCGGCCCGCTGTGTGCACAGCACGGTGCCTTGGCTGATCGCAGGAGGTTCTGCGGGAGGTGGCTGTCAGGCGTGTTGGCGCACGGCTGACGGTCGCACCGTCTTCTTGTCGCCAGTCTAGTGGGCGGCGAGCTGACTGGCAGGGGGATGGGGTTGGGCTGGCTAGAACAGGCAGCCCTGAATCGCCTCGGTCTTCTCGTAATTCGGCCGCTTCACCACGTTTTCCACGGTGGTGCCGGTGACGCGGTACTTGATGCCAAGTTCGAAGACGGCTTCCGGCGAGCTGTAGCCGTGGGCGATCAGCACATCGTATTCGGCGCGGATTTTGTCCTGGGCGTGGGCCCAGAGCACTTCCTTGCAGTTCGGGATGCACAGCTTGGCACCGGGGCACCAGGCGACGACCCGCTTGGCCGGCGCTTCGCCGACGATCTCTACCAACTGCTCCCAACGGCGCTGGCCGTGACGGCTGCCGCCCCCGACCCGGATCGGCACCGGGAATTCCTGACCGGGCCAAGCGGCGATCAACTGCGCCGCCGCCTCGAGGCCGGCGACCCGGATCAGGTCGGCAGCCGTGCGGGGAAACAGCGGCAGGCGCGAAAGTTCAAGGAGCAGCTCGGGGGTCATGTCAGCCGCCGTGCCTTTTCACAAAAACCTCGAGCGCTTTGACGACCTTGTGCAGCAGCTCCGGGGCGCAGAATTGCAGCACCGTATCGGTGCCGATCATCTGCTCGGCGATGCCCTCGATGTAAGCCTTGCTCATCACCGGTACCGGCGGCGTTTGCATGGCGCCAATGGTCTCGGCCAGCCGGAAAATCTTCCGGGCAAAGCGTTGGCGGTCTGGCTTCAGATCGAAGACGAAAGCCCACTCGTTGGCCGGCTTGCCGCCATTCTCGATTTTCCGCAGATGGTCGATGACCAGGTCGAGTTCCCACACCGCCATTTTCGTCAGGCTGCTTTTCCCGGTGCGGCCCACCTGGATGGCGTGGCGCTCGTCGTCGGCGATGCCGAGCTTGCCGCAAAGCGTGGTCACGACCTTGATGCGGGCGCGTTTCTGCAAGACATTCATCAGGCATCCCCCCAGGGGTCTTCGTGACAGAAGCACGCGAAAAACGCCTCGAAATAGCCGTCGACCGCAGCGGTCATGACGGTGATTGGCCACCATATAAAGGCAAAGGGGGGCTGATTATGCGTATCGTTTTGGCGGTTCATGGCATCACCCGCTTGAACTCGACGGCCCATACCCAGGGATTTGCATCCCATGCACCAGCGCCGTTGATGGAATTCCACAGGGCACGGTAAGACGCTATCGGCGAGAAGGTTCCATCGACTTCAGCCTGACCGTACAGGCACCATAATCCGGCAGCCGTTTTCTCAATGCCTTCCGCGATGGCGTCAGCTTCACTGATGTCCTGCAATCGCTCTACACGCACGCCGGCAATCTCCAGCAGGATGCGACTGGCCCATCGCGGCATGTGGATCGACACCCGAGTTTTTCCGTTGGTGTTTCCGTAAAACGCACCATGGCGCAACACTTCGCCATCTGCTTCGTAGCGAACTGGCCAGGCAGAAAACGCACTTGGCGCCTTGCCATTTAGGCTTTCGTCAGTCCGCCACGTCTCACGCACCCACAACCGGTCGCCGGCTTGGCCGAGTTTGCAGCGAAACACGGTTCCTTTCGGCCTTGGCTCCCGCTGCATCAAGCCAACCCATTCGATGCCGACCTTGTCCTCTTTCATTGGAAGAACATCGATAGGTTGAACCTTGAGCGCGCGTCGGGTCTGAGTCTTCGCCCCGTCGAGGATGGCGCGCACCATCGGCGCGGTGAAAAGTATTGGGTGTTCCTGCATGTCGATCTCCGTTAAAACCATCTCCGCAAGCCCGCCAAACGGGCTTGATGTGAGGGTTTTTGTTAGGGCAAAACCTCTCCCCCCAGTGCCGACACCAGGCACGGCAGGAAGCGGCTCAGTTCGCCGCTCATCAGCGCGAAGTCGGCATCGAACTGCTCGTCGGCGTGCTCGGCGCTTTTCTCGGCCTCTTCCTTCACCAGGTCGAGGAAGCCCAGGCGCTTGATTTCCAGCTTCTCGGTCAGCACGAAAGACAGGCGGTCGTCCCAGGTCAGCGCCAGCTTGGTCGGCAGCTTGCCGGCCGCCAGGTGGGCCTTGACCTCGCCACCGATCCCGTCGCCGTCGAGCGGGTGCCGGGTGTAAGTGACAGCGGCCTTTTCTTCTCCGGCCGCCTTGAGGCAGCAGTCGCGGTCGACCGTGAAGCTGTGCGGCGCATCGCCGCCGGCCAGCCAGTCCGCCATCGCCGCGGTGGGCGACAGTTGGGTGTGCAACGGAGTCAGCGGGAACTCGTCAAGGCAGTGGCGCAGATGCTCGATGACTTCCTCGGCCTTGGCCGGGCTCGAGGCATCGACGACAAACCAGCCGGCTTGCGGATCGATCCAGACGAAGGTGCGGCGGCGCCGAGTGAAGGCGCGGGGCATCAGTTCCTCGGTGACGCTCTCGCGCAGTTCCTTCAACTGCTTGCGGCCGGGGGCGTAGCCCTGCTGGTCTTCCATCGCCTCGGCCCGCTCCTGGACTTCTTCATTGACCACCGACGACGGCAGCAGGCGCTCGGCGACGTCGAGACGGATCAGCCACTGGCGGCTGACGGCAAAGACCAGGTCGCCATCACCCCGCGGCGACACCCAACCGCGGCTGCTCGGCTGATTGCTCGGGCACTTGACGAAGGGGCCGCGGGCGAGCTGCTCGCGCAGCGCGTCAATGGAGACGGCCCAAGGGGAAGGCAGGCGGTAGAGTTGGAGGGATCTGAACCACATCACACCACCTCCGCCGTCGCATCCTTCAACAGCGCATCGACCATCTTGTCGACCGCGCTGTCGGCGGGTTTGATGAACACGGCGTCGCCGCCGTCGGTGACGCTGATGCCCAGCTTCTTCAGCTCGGCAGCGGTCAGGCCGTTGAGGGCTTCCTTGGCCGGCTTCTCGGTGGTGGCGATCAGCACGTCGGCTTGCTCGGGGAAGTGCTTCTTGATCAGGCGGACGACCTGGTCGGGATCGTCCCATTCGATCTTGCCCTTGCCCTTGGCAAAACCCAGTTTGATGCCGTGAAACACCACGCTGCGTGGCTTGACGAAGCAACCCGGCGCGGTTTCGATCAGGGCCTTCAAGGCGTCGTGCTGCTCGGCGGCGTCGGCGACGGCCTTCTTCAAGCGTTTGATGTTGTCGCGCTTGATGGTTTCGATGCCCTGGTTCATCGTCTCGACGATGCTGGCCAGGTGGTTGCGGGCGTCGGCGTATTTCTTGGCGCCGCGCTCGATGTCTGCGAGATTTGCCATGGAGTCTCCTAGAGTTGGCAATAGGTGATGAGGGTGGATCGACGATTGAGCGGGCCGTCGGCGCTGGTCAGGTCTTTGCCTTTGTCGGTCAGGCTGATCGGCCGGCCTTTGTGGCCGATGGCTGGCATTTCGACCAGGCCAGCCACCTTGAGGCGATGCAACGGGCCGGACTGGTGGCCACCGAAGCGAGCGCAGACCTGGTCGCTGGTCATGCCACCGGCGCCGCGCAAGGCGAGCAGGATTCGGTGTTCGGTGCCGCCGGGGACGACACCGTCGACGGCATTACTGGCACGGCCAAGGGAGGCGCGGGGTCTGGCCATCTCAGCGCTCCGCTTTCATCCAGGCCAAGTGCCAGGAGTAGTTCAGCGCCATCCAGTAGCGAACGGCCAGCCAGAGCCGGCTGGCGGTGCGCAGCGGCCAGGTCAGTGCACGCATGTCACCTCCCAGGCGCACTTCACTTCGCGCCAGAAAACGCGGACGTTGTCGACGCCGCCGAGCCAGATTTCGATACGCAGGCCGGCGTCGGTTTTGTGGTCGACCAGGCAGCTTTCTTCGCCGAAAAGCGCCTGCAGCATCGGCGACTCGGCCACCACCAGATAAGCGCCGAAGCGGTCGGCATTCACCGACAGCACGGCCAGATGATTCGCCAGAGCAAACTCGAAGGCCTTGCGCATGTCGGCAAAAAGCTTGTCCATGTCGCAACGAGCATCCGGTGATTGGCCGCCGATCGGCGCACTGGGGGCCGGCAAGAAAGCCGGCGCCAGGTGTTCAGGGTAGAAATTCATCACAGCTCCTTGATCAGCTCGGCGGTCACCTGCGGCACGCCGAGTTCGGCGGCGCGGTTCATGGCGCGGGTGGCGGTGTTGTTGACGATCAGCGGGTAAAGGTTGGTTTTGACTACCCGGCTGGTCGGATCGACCTTGGTCCAGCGAGCGCGGATCGCCTCGTAGGCGTCTTCGGCGAAAACCGCGCCGATATCGAGACCGACCCGGGCGAACTTGTGCTTGAGGTAAGCGGGAAGATCCTTATGCAGCGGCTCGAGTGTCGCGATCTCGCAGCGGTTGATGAACTCGCGGGCTTCCGGGTAGCGGTTAGCGTCAAGCTTCACGCGCATTTCCGGCTGGGCGATCAGCACGATGGACAGCACCTTGCCAAAGCCATCGTCGGCCTCGATCTCGTTAAAGCGCTTCAAGTACTTCAGCGTGGAGATCGACAGGTCGTGCGCCTCTTCAATCATCAGCACATGCTTGAAGCCGGCCCGGGCAGAGCGCACCAAGGCTTCACGCACTTGGCGGGACACGGATTCGTTCTTCTGCTTCATCACGGTGTCCGGTTCGATATCGCCGACGATGGCCGTACCTATCCCCACCGTGTTCAGCTTGGACTTGTCGAAAGTCTGCGGAAAGATCAGGCGGATGTTCTGGCGGTCGCGGCTGATGCGATGCTGCAGCAGCTTTCTGAGCGTCGTCTTGCCTGAGCCAGATTCGCCGATTGCCGCCGTGATGCCGCCGACCAGCGCCGTCTGAATCATTGCCTCGACAACGTAATGCTGCGACTCGGACATATAGACGTCGTCCGGCCCGTTGATGTCGTCCAGGAACGGGTCGCGGAATAGTTTGAAATGGCGCTTGGCCAACGGTGACAGCATTTGAATCTCCAGCGGTTCGAAATCGGGTTGTTGCTCGGGTCGGTCGGATCGGTGCTTGCCAAAGCCAGGGGGTTTTGGCGAGGGCTTGCCGGCGTGAGAGCCCACCGGAAAGGCATGGCGATATGTGTCCTCCCCCTCCGGCTCCCACAGGTCGGTCAGCTCGTTGGCCGGCACGCCGCGTTCGGAAAGCCGCTCCACGATCTGATCCTTGATGAATTCCGGCGTCGTGTTGCGCGGCCAGTAGCTGTGATTGATGATCTGGCTCAACGCCGTGCTGGACAGCGGAATATCCTTCGCCTGCTTGATCTCACCGGCAAACTTGCGGATGGAAACGCCATGCCGGACAAACACTCCCTTGATCTTCAGCGGCATGTAATCGCACCCTCTATATGGTTTGGGAACGGGCCACATGGCGCGCCTCCCTGATTTGGTTGAAAGAAACTTTCATGCTTAAATCTCCCTGCTAGTGGTACTGCAAACGCCCGTTACACCGCTCCAACGGTGTGGCGGGCACCTCTTCAGGCACCGCCCACCGCCCGCAGGCGTGGGGGTTCCGTGAAACCTCTGAGGCGATCGACGATCGCTCCGACTTCCGATTCCAAAGCGCCGCCCGGATACCAGGCCACCAGTTGCTGGTAATGCCCAGGCGTCCACTCGCCGGGCATGGCGCCGGCCAGCCGGCTGGCCAGTTGCACCAGGTTGAGCGTGCGCACCTCGATGGAAAATCCACCTGGGCGGACCAGGGAGTCGCCATCGATGCCGGTGGCCACCGGCGAGGCCACTTCCAATTCCGTCCCGGGCCGGGCCATGTAGGCGGCCGGGGTCTGTCGTTCCAGGTATTCGGTGACATCCAGGCCGCCGTACGCCGGCTTTTTCTTGCGGCGGGCGGCGTCGACCGCAAGCTTCTCGTCCGTGCCGTAGGCCAGGCGGTCCATTTCCTTGCGATCGCGGGCGGCAGGGGTATCGGCTACCGACTTGTAGCCTTCGCCGAACACCGGTGAATCCATGCCAAAGCCGGCCGCATCTTTGTCCTTGGTCTCGCAAACCCAGTGCTGGTCGTTGCCGTGTTCGTCCTGGTCGATGACGATGATCGAGCCCGGGCGGTAAGGGTTGGTGGCGACCATCACCTTGCCGCCGATGTTCAGATGCGGGATGTGCTTGACGCTGTAGAACTCGCCGAACTGGACGGTCAGATCGCCGTTGACCGTGCGCTCCACCGGCTTGGTGGTCAGCAGTTCGCGGCACACATCGACCGGCGGCGCGATGCGCAGCTGCTCGCGGCGGATGGTCTGCCACAGGCCGTAGCGCGTATGCCCATGGCGGCGGTGCGGCTTGGTGCCGTTGAAATGGCGCATCCAGCGGCCACCATGCAGGTTCAGTTCGTCCAGGGTGTTGATGACCAGGGCGACCAGACGAGATTCGAAGCCGCACTCGATCAGGTTGTGGCTGTTTTCCACCTGACCTTTGGCGCGCGGGTTCTTGGCCTTGTGTATTAGCAGGCGGACTTGCAGCAGCCGGCACAGGTTCTTGAACATGTGGGCGCCATTGGCCGAGCCCGGGTCGAGCAGCAGGATCACCGGCACGCCGTGGAAAGGCTCCTGGTCGTTGCTCTTGGCCTGGATGGCGTCGATGAAAAACTCGGCGACCATCGCCGCCGACTCGGCGCCCAGGTAGTAGCGGACGAAGATCGTGCCGGTGTAGTGGTCGGTTGCGCTGTAGCGGATGACCATGGCCTTGAAGCGCTTCTGGAAGGATTCCGGCTTGTTCTTGTAGAACTCGTCGGCCTCCATGACGCCCAAGCCGCCGTTGTCCAGGTAGAACAGTACGCAGACCGAAGCGTCGATCTGCCACACGTGGTTCGGGTGCAGGGAGCGCATGCGGACGTGCGGCTTCGGCTTGTTCACCGTTTTCAGGTCCAGCCCGTATTCGCGGATGGCGCGGGCGATGGTGGTCGTGGTCACCGGCACTATTTCGCCGCTTTCCATATCCACCTTGCCCAGAGCGGCCAGGCCGTTCTCGCGGGCCAGCTCGGCGGCCGTCTCGATGCTCATGATGTCCTTGCCGTTGGCGCGCTGCGCCTGCACCTTCAGCGTCATCACCGTCATCGCCTCGGCCCGGCTGATCGCACATTGGCCGGCATCCGACCGCTGCTTGCGTTCCTTGCCGAAACCGGCTTCCTTGATCTGGCGGTACAGCGTTTTTACATCGCAGCCCAAGCGGCCGGCTTCCTGGCTGGCCACTCGCTGTTTATTGCCGTGCCCCGCCGCCTCGATGGCGTCGGACGCCGCCTTCACGGCCAGCACGCGATCCGGAGTCAGTGCCATGGCTATCTCCATCACTGCGCGGCAACCACGTCGGGGGCCGGCGTGGCGGTCAGCCAGTCGGCGCCGGTTTCTTCATCGCCCGCTTGGGCGCCGCCATCGAGCCATTCCGGTGTCAGGTTGAGCGTCACCCCATAGTCGGCGGCGATGCCATTGACCTCGGCGACGATGCGATTGAGGGCGTTTTCCAGGGCCATGGTCAGGCCCAGCGGATTGCGCTCGAGCGCCCGGATGTTATGCACGGCCTGGCGCACCGGCAGGACGAAGCCGATCGCGTCAAGGGTGGCGGTGTTGAGTCGCTGTTCCAGGTCGATGATGCGTTCTTCTTCGGTCAGGCATTCGCGCCGGTTCTTTTCTTCCACCAGGTCGGCGATGCGCTTGGAGCGGTCGGCCAGCAACTTGTCCTTGGCGGCCAACTCGCCGCTGACCCCGGCCCGCACCTTGGAAACCTCGGCTTCCTTGTCGGCCCGGGTCTGGCGCAGGGCGCGGCGTAGCTCTGAGACGGACATGCGCTCGACGTCGTCGAGCTGGATGCCGCGGACTGATTCGCCAGAGTTGAGGGATGACATCTCTGCGTCATCCAAAACCAACAACTCCATCAACTTTGTTTTTGATTTAGCCGACTCGACCAAATGTGCCGTTGACGTCACATTTGAAAACCTCACAGCGACAGCCATCAGGCGTGCCGCAACTGCGCGATCAAGGCCGATATCTTCAAGCACAGGAAGCCAGTTTCCGTGCCCTTCGCATTCCTTCATGACGACCAGGCAACGGCCGACCTCCATTGCTTCTTCTGCACTCCGCCCCATGTGGTAGCGGCATTTGTCCAGATAACGAATACGGTCGTAGGGCAGCCCATCGCCATACTGGGCAAGGATCGCGCCCTGGTTCTCTGCTGCTGCCATTTCCAGCGCCGGAAGTTGGTCGATTTTCGCCAGGTCGGCGCGAATCAGGTCTTCGTGCACTTCCGTGGTGTTGATTGCCGGTTCCATCGGCTTGCGGCCTCGTGGTGCCATGTTGTTCTCCCTTAAGGTTGCCGGGTGTAGCGTTGTTGCAGTTCGCTCATGCGCGATGTCGAGCGAGCCATGTGGTCGGAAAAAGCCAGAGCGATCTGCACCAACTTCGGCCCCAGGCGCCAGCGGGCGGTGTCGGGCAGTTGCTCTGCGAGGCCCGCCTCTTTGAGGTTGGCCAGGTCGCGGGTGATGTTGCTGGGGTTGGTGTTCAGCGCCTTGGCGAGGTCGGACGGTGCCAGGCCGTTGAACTCGTTGCCGGCCAGCAGCACCACCACTTTGAGCAGCCGCTGCTGCGCGGCGTTGATGTAGTCGACGCTCACTGTTCGCCTCCCAGGCACAGTTCCGGTTGGGCGTGATTGGCGGCATTGGCCCGGTGCCAGGCCAGTTTGGCCATGGCATCGGTTACCGTGGTGATGACCGCTTCGGCATCGGCCTTGCCGGCGTGAAAGGCGAGCAGCTTGCCGACGGCGAGGTTGAGAATTTCCTGCAGCGCCTGCATGTCGGTTGCGTCGCACTGGCGGCCGATCGGCGCCTCGATAACCAGCTTGCCGGCCGAGACTGCCAGGTGGCGCGAGATGAAGTCGGCGCCGGTGATCGCCTCGAACATCGGGATCAGGTTGGCCGGCATGCAGGCATCGGCCATGCACTTGTAAAGCCAGTCCGGCGTTTTACCCATCAGTTCGGCCAGGCGGTCGACCGACAGGCGCTTTTCCTCGATCGCGTGGTCCTTGCAAAGCCGGAACGATTCCCGGAGAGAGGCAGCCTGCAGGCGTTTCCAATTTCGTTTCATTTTTGATGATGTCCGGTTGGTGGGTGGTCCAAAAACGTTTTGGTTTTGCTACTATGCAAATGCGTTGCGCGTGGCTAAATTGCAGTCATCGCAACGAAGGGAAGCGGAAATGGGCGAAAGCGAAATCGAAGGCAGGTTCAACGCGCTTGCGATGTACGTTTTGCAGCTGACGGCTGAACTGGAAATGGCAGGTGTCATAGATGGCCCCCGTTTTTCGGCGAGGCTACGTGGACCAGACCGGATTGATGACCAGGTTGAGTCGGTGCAGATTTGTCGAGCGCGGCTCGGGGACATGCTGAACAAGCTGGATGCGGCGCGAGCGGTGCGGGATCAACGCCAATCCAGATAGGTGCGTCGTAACGAAAGCCGGCGGCGTCATGGGTTGTGGTCATGGTGGTTTTAGGCGGCGCGGCGTTCTTGGGTGGTGCGGCGATCAATACCAGCCGGTACGGCGTCGACTTTCTTGATGCCGGCTGCGACGGCGATGTCGTGGGAAACACCGAAATTGCCCTTGTAGACGCCGTTGAGGACGCGATAGACGGCACTGGGTGTGAAGTTATTTTCCTTGGCCCACTGGTCGATAGTTTTACCCTGGCTGCGTAGCTGGGCTTTGAAGGTGTCGGCGGTCATATGTGGCCTCCATAGAATTTAAGGGGCAACGGCGCGGTTACTTTGCAGGTGAATACGCCGTTGTTTGTGCGCTAATGATATGCCCCACATTTGTGGCATGTCAACTATTTGTATGGTGATTTTTTGACTATTGAACGTGGAGACATCGCTATTCGTTTGGTCGAAGAGCGGTCAAAAATCGGGTACAGCCAAGCTGACTTCGCGAGAAAGATAGGGGTAAGCCGCGAGACATTGCGCCGGTACGAGATTGGCGAAAGCGGCATGACCGTTGAGTTTCTTGCGCAAACGGCAACGCTGGGCATTGACGTCCAGTACGTTCTGTTAGGCATCCGCTCAGCCAATGCGCGCGAGGCAGAAAACGCGGTTGCGTCCCCCGGAGTGTCCGTCGGTGCTGGAAATAATGGCAACGTGATTGGCGTCATCAATGGTGGAACCATTCACCAGGTGCATACCCAGCGCCATGTCCAGAAAACCATTGCTGAGGTCAAGCCGGGCGAAGAGCACATCTCGGACGAACAGGCTGCAGCACTTCATGCGCTGGTAGATACGGTGGTTGAGACAGAGAAACGGCTAAAACAGAAGCCTCGCGGCCACCGATCTATCTGGGGGGCATTGAACGCCCATTGTGGCGTCCCGCAGTACCGTTTGATCCGCGCCGAGGATTTCAGTAAGGCTCAGAAATACCTACATCAGTGGGTGGGCAGGCTCAACTCGATGGCTAGCGCACCGGCCAAGGATGGTGACGCCTGGCGGAAACGTAAGTACGCCTACATCAAGATCAACAGCAAGGATGACCCGGCGGCAGTTGATCGCTACATCGCGAAGAACTTCAAGGTGTCCAGCCTCACCGAGCTAGACAACGATGAACTCGAAAAGGTGTATCGCTATGTGGCTAGCCGGAAAAACAAACGGTAGTAAAGATGACGCCCCGCAGGGTGTAGGGCGGCATGCGCCCTACTTCTGGGCGAAGCCTGGGCATCTTTGTTGGGCGAATGCCCTACCTGAATATAAATTCCATGAACGGATCACCAGATGAAGGAAAAGTCGATCGTGCTGCTCTTGGGGGGCATCGCCGTCGCGGCATGCGTTTCCATTCTTGGCTATTACTTCGGGTGGCCAAAATATCAGGCTTACACCGCCGAGCAGGCCAACGGGAAAATCATCGCGGTGGCACATGCTAAGGTGGCAGCCGAATTGATCGACCCGGCGAGCGCCCAGTTCAGGGAGTCCGGGGTCCGACATGGCGAAACCGTCTGTGGACAGGTCAACGGCAAAAACCGCTTCGGTGCCTATGTGGGCTTTCGCTGGTTCCAGGTGTCGTCAGCGGGCGTCGTGATCGATTCCCCGGAAACCTCCATCCGGTTCGCAGAGACGATGTGCAAGTGAGTATAGCCATCCCTACAAGAGGCGAAAACAGCACCCCGAATGTTCAATGTCGACTAGGTTGACCGCGGCGCTTTCGGGTCATCTTTTGCGGCCCGCTGTTGGTTTTGGAGGCTGTTGGTAGCGTCAGAGCCGTGGGCGTGGCTGGCTTGGGTTGTTATAACGCGTTTAATGGGCCTTTCCGGCCAAGGCAAACGACCGGGAGTCGTAGTTTTTGAATTAATTGGGAGGCAGTGATGGCTGGTTTCGAATTCAAAGGGATGATCATCAAGCGGTTGGCGGCTCATACGATCTTCCCACGGGGCAAAGACAAGGAATTGGTTCTGCCGGATTACGAGGACGAATTGTTTGTCCTTGGCCAGGAAGCACTTGATCTCATTCAGCTACGAATCACTAATGCGCTAGGTAGCACTTCACATGGTGTTGAAATGGCGATCCAGAACAGTGATCTTGGTTCATTTATGCAACGCGGGGCATCGATGATCAAGTTGAACGATGTTGATTTCGTCGCCGAGTCGAAAACACTTGCTTACAAGTTAGCCGAGGCCCAGAACAATCCACGTTGGCCGGGCGGGGTTGTGATTGTGATATCGGGTACGGTCGGACAATTGAGTAAGCCGTTTATTGCTGTGATCAAAGCCGAAACAGATAAGGGTTTCAACGTCACAAAAAGAGATGGGCATACCACCCTTGAATTAATCACCAAAATGTTGCTTTCAGAAACTCAGCGGCTTTATAAGGTTGGGATACTGATCGAGGTTAATAGCGCCTTGCCCGCTCCTGATGGGAAATATGATCCAGCAAACTATCAGGCATTCCTATTCGACCATTTGCTGACTGCAACAGAAACACGTGCAGCCGCAGCCTATTTTTATTCGACTTTTCTTGGCCTGAGTATAATTTCTTCGTCACGTAGGCAAACCCAAGTGTTTTTTGAAGAGACGCGAAACTTCATCAATTCGGCTCCAATTTCTGATGAAGATCGCTACACGCTTCGTGAAGCACTGCGGACCGAACTACGGAGTAACACGGCAACGCTAAATTCCAAAGAATTCGCGCAAAAGCATCTTCCTGAAGAACATCGCAAGAACTATGTTGAACATCTGACGGCTAAAGGCTTTCCAGCCCAAGCAGTAATCAAGGACACCGACTACATCAAGCAGAAGCTTCGCCGTCCAAGAAATGTTGTATTTTCTAGCGGGGTGTCGATCCGCGTTCCTGCTGACCAGAATTTCAAGGAGCTGGTTGAGATTAATGCGTCTGCAGATGGGTACACGGAAGTAAAAATCAAAGGCTCTGTGGCTGACCAAGACTGATGGAAGTTAACGCCCTACGAGATTACCTGGTAGAAAACCGTCCCTTGCTCGAGTGCTGGGGAAAGTACGTCAAATCCAGGATTTCTCAGCTGGTTGCCTCGACATCCGTTTCAGTACAAATGAATTCATCCCGTGCCAAGGAGATCGAGTCGGCCGTTGGGAAGGTCGCCCGCAAGGGATATCATGACCCCCTGAATCAGATGACGGATCTGGTGGGGGTACGCTTTGTTGTGCTCGTATCACCAGAGCTAAGCGTGATCGGCGAATTGATCGAAACTAATGCAGACTGGACCTACACTAAAGATAGGGACCCAGACGAAGAAGCAGAAGCCAATGCAGAGAAGTTCGGGTACCAGTCTCTTCACTACATCGTCCGAAGCAGGCAAAAGTTCGTTTTTGAAGGAACGTTGATCCCAGAGGGATTGCCATGCGAAGTGCAGATCAGGACGCTACTTCAGCATGCGTATGCAGAGGTAGTTCACGACAGCATTTATAAGGCGGTTGGGAAGGTTCCACCAAAAGCGTCCCGCTTCGTCGCCAGAAGCATGGCGCTGATTGAAACAACTGACCATTTGTTCTGCGAAACCATGTCTCTCCTGGAAGAGGAAAATAAAGTTCGGAATCAGCTCTATACAGGGTTGGCAGACCTTTATTCCTCAAAAATTGGCCAAACTGAGATCGGTCCTGATGAAAAGTTGAATCTGGCGGTGCTGGAGGCATACATGGATTCGCTTCCAGTAAATTCTGCAGGTGAAGTTTCCAGCTTTTGCGACAGCAACAGTTTTGTGATTTCGAAGATACGCTCACGGCTGAATACAGACCCATTTTGGTCCCAGCCCGTCGCGCTATTGGCTTATTGGTTGGTGAGTCAGGATCACTACCAGGTATTCGATAAATGGCCTTTCGCAAGCTCTCATGATGCGTTGCGCACGGTGTACAGCGATCTGGGTATATCGCTTCAATAACTTCTCTAAGGGGAAAGGTCACCCAACCCCTTGCCCCTGACCGATTGAGGTCTGCCCCGGCATCCTGTCAGCACCATTTGCTGACCTACAGGAGCCGACCATGGGCGATCCCGCCGACAAGAACGTACCCGCCGCCAAGGCGGTTGAACTAACTGCAGCCGAGGCCGCCAAGGCCGTCAAGCGCCAAGTGCCGGTTCTCGGCAAAGATGGCAAGCCGACCGGCGAAACCAAGAGCGAATCCGTCAAGGCCGACGACCTGTTTGCCTGGGCGCTGCGCGGCAAGGTCGTCACCGTGGTGACCAAGGACGGCCAGAAGCTGGTCGGCGAGCTGTGAAATTCCCTCGTTCCGGTTTGCGCGGCATGGCGCTGCGCGAGGCGGCTCCCGATCTGATGCGCACCATCAACCTGGTGCGTGCGGCGCTCGAGGCGCAGATCAATAAAACGGCTGGCCCCGGCGTCGACCGCAAGTGGTTCGAGCTCGATGCGGTCTATGACGACCGCGCCGTTATTTGTCTCGATGGCCGCCACTGGGCCTATCCGTACACCATGGCCGACGGCGCCGTCGCGCTCGGCGAGCCGCTGGAGGTGATTGAAGCCTTCGTCGCGCTCAAGGAAGGCGCTCCTCTTCAGGTCGACTTGCGCCTGGTCGAGGCTGAGGGCCAGCCGGCCGGCACGGTATGGGAAGCCACGCTGATCCAGGCGGGCGTATCGCTCAACAATGTCTATTACCCGGATGCCGTGCTGCGCGAGGCGGTTTCACTCTTTGAAGGCGTGCGCATCTGCATCAAGTCGGATGTCGCGCATATCAAGGGCGGCTCGCCCGATCTGCTGACCGTGGTCGGCTGGAACGAAAAGCCGCGCTTTGTCGAAGGCGCCACGCCGGATACCGGCCGCATCGTCGGCACGCTCAATCTGCCCGGCCTGCCGGAGAACACCCGCAACCTGCTGGTCGGCGCGATCGCGGCCGGGCGGCAGAACATCGCCGGCCTGTCGATTGATGCGGTTGGCCGTGGCTCGATGCGCGTAGTCGAGGGCAATCGCGTGAAGGCGGCGGCCAGTATCGACCGCGTGACTTCCGTTGATCTGATTGTCGAGCCGGGGGCTGGGGGCCGCCTGATTCGACTCGTCGAAGCTGCCCCTGACTTTTCCCCCGATGCCGTTTTACCCTCTGGAGACCCCGAAATGAAACTTCGCGAGAAGATGTTGCGCTTCATCGAAGCCAAGGCGCCGGCTGCCTATGCCGCACTGAACCCGGAAACGGTCAGCGATGACGATCTGGAAGCCGCTTACCGCGAGGCGGTCACTGCCTCCGCCGCACCGGCGCCGAATACCCTGGCCGCCGACGTGGCCGCCGCCGAGTTGCGTATCCGCATGGTCGAGGCCCGCACCAACGCTCGCGCCGCGATCGAAGCTTGCAACCTGCCGCAGCCGGCCAAGGATCGCCTGCAGCGCGACTTCGCCGCCCGCGAACGCTTCGTTGAAGCCGACGTGGCGACCGCCATCGAGGGCGAGCGCCAATACCTTGCCCGCTTCGTCGAGTCCGGCCGGGTCAATCTGGGCGGCTTCCCTGACGTCCAGGTGGAAGACCGCTCGGCACGTATCGCCGGCATGCTCGATGCCTTCTTCGATACGGCGCATGCCGATCATCGCAATGTGCAGTCGTTCAAGGAGTGCTATATCGAAATCACCGGCGACCGCCGTGTCTCTGGTCGCCTGGCCGATTGCGATCTGGTGCGCATGCGCGAAAGCCTGGGTACCAACTTCCGCGAAGCGGTGATGGATTCGACCACCTTCGCCGTCGCCCTGGGCGATTCGATTACCCGCCGCATGTTGGCCGACTACAACACGCCGGGCCAGTACGACGTCTGGCGCAATGCCGCCAACGTGGTGCCGCTGACCGACTTCCGCACGCAGCACCGCACGCGCTGGGGGGGCTTCGGCGATCTGCCGGTGGTGGCCGAAGGTGCCGATTACCTGGATGGCGTGGTGCCGGACGACGAAGAAGCGACTTACAAGGCAGCCAAGACGGGTCGCCTGTCCAAGGTCACCATGGAAATGATCCGCGGCGACGACGTCGGCCTGATCCGCCAGATCCCGACCAAACTGTCGCGGGCCGCCAAGCGCACGCTGGCCAAGTTCGTGCTGGACTTCTACCGGGCCAACGCGGCGATCTACGACACCAAGGCGCTGTTCCATGTCGACCATGGCAATCTGGGTTCGGCCGCGCTGTCAGCCGCCGCCTGGTCGGCGGCCCGGCAGGCGATCATGAAACAGGTCGAGGCCGGTTCCAATGAGCGCCTGGGCATCCCGCCGAAGTTCCTGTGGGTGCCTTCCGACCTGGAAGAAGCCGCCTTCGAATTGTTCAAGCAGCGCGGCACGAACAACGACCAGGGCTTCATCCAGACGCAGGCACCGACCATCGTGCCGGTATGGTACTGGACCGACGCCAACGACTGGGTGGCTAGCTGCGACAAGCTGGATATTCCGTCGATCGAGGTCGGCTTCCTGGACGGCCGCGAGGAACCGGAAATCTTCGTGCAGGACAACCCGACCGTCGGCAGCCTGTTCGCCAACGACTCGATCACCTACAAGATTCGCCATGTCTACGGCGGTGCGGTGACCGATTTCCGTGGCACCTACAAGGGCGTGGTGGTCTAAGCCATGTTGGCCGATATCCTCTCCCTGGTGGATGGCTTTGTCCGCGATGAGTCTTCACGGCTCACCGCGGGCGACAAGGAATCTGCCGTCACGCTGGCAGTTGCGCGTTACGGCAAGGACCGGCCACGCCACAAGGTTGAGGATGTCGCCAGCGCTGGCGGCGACACCTTGCCGCTGCCGCTTTCCTGGAACAGCGAGTCCGTGCTGACCTTTGCCGAATATCCAATCGGCGAAATGCCGCCGGTCCCGCTGTATTGCACCTTGTATTCGGCGCCGTCCGGCGATGTCTTTCGCTTGGGCGAAAGCTTGTCGATCGGCGCCGAGGTGCGTTTGACCTTTACCGTTCCGCACGTCGTCTCTGCCGTGCTGGATACCATCCCGCCCGGCCATCGCGAGGCGGTGTCTGCCTATGCGGCGGCGTTGCTGCTCGAGGCGCTGGCTGCCGCATCGATCAATGATGGTGAATCAACCATCCTGGCCGACACCACCGACCGGCGGACCAAAGCACAGGAATACGCCGCCCGGGCTCGTGCCCTGAAAAACCGCTATTCCGATGCGGTAGGTCTGGCCAATGGTGCTGTATCGCAGGCCAGCGGCACTACCGTTTCCTGGGGGAGCCGTTCTCGCCTGGTCGGTCGGCGCTTGCATCATGGCTGAGTTGATGCATTTCGAACTTCGCGGCCTCGATGTCGTCCAGCGTGCCTGGGCGCAGGCCCCCGAGGTCGTTGATGATGAAATCCGCCGCTTCTTGCTGTGGGCAACGTCGCACCTGCAGGCCGAGGTGGCCGACCGCACGCCGACCACCTTCGGCCAGCTGCGCGGCAGCATTCTCGGCACCGTCGATGCCACACCCAGCGGGCTGCTCGGTGTGGTGGGCACCTCGCTGGATTACGCGCCGGCCGTCGAGCTGGGTACGAAACCCCATTTCATGGGGCGCAAGGGGATTGATGCGCTGACCGAATGGGTCAAGCAGAAAATCCCGCTCGGCCAGGCGGTTTCCGCCAAGACTGGCCGGCCGCTGAAAACGCCGGGCATTGACCAGGCAGCCCGCGGCGTTGCTTTTGCGATCGCCCGCAAGATTGCCAAGCACGGCACCAAAGGGGCCTTCATGTTCCTCAATGCCTTCAACGCCAACAAGGCGCTGGTCGAAGACCGCTTTGACCAGACGGTGGCAACAATCGCCAGTCGGCTGCAGGGGACATCGTGACTACTGCCGAGATCCGTGCCGCCATTGTCGCCACCTTGCAGGCCATTTCAGGCATGGGGGTCGTCCATAACTATGAGCGCTACGCCAAGGACGACAAGGCATTTCGCCTGCTCTACGCCGCCGGTGACCGCGTGCAGGGATGGAATGTACGTCGGGTAGCGCGACATGAGTCCAGCCCCTGTCTTGGTCGCTGGCTGGTCACCCAGGAATGGCGAATCGCTGGCTGGCGGAGCTTGGCCGATGCCGAGGCGAGCGAGCTGGCGTTCGATGACCTGATCGATGCGGCGATGGATGCCTTCCGCAACGATTCAACCCTGGGCGGCGTGGTCGAGACCACGGTGCTAGGTGATGGTGCCGACGATCCTGCCGGTTTGCAGTTGATCGAGTCCGGCCCGGTGATGTTTTGTGGGGTGCTGTGCCACGGTGCCCGTCTTTCCCTTTTTACCCGTCACTCTCTGTAGGAGTCCGAAGTGAATACGACCAACACCCCTCGCCAGCCCGGCGAACCCTCCAACAACAAGCCGCCTGAAGAACCGGTTGCCCCTTCCCCGGCCAAAAAGCCTGCTGCCCCGGCACCCAAGGAGTAAGCCATGTCCCGTTATATGCGCAATACGGCCATTCTGGCCAAGAAGGAAGTGACCTACGGCACCGACGCCGTGCCGTCCGGCGCCGCCAACGGTATGCTGGTCGCCAACTGCACTATCAATCCGCTGGTGGCCGACAACCAGAAGCGCGATCTGGTGCGACCCTATATGGGCGGCAGTGAGGAATTGACCGGCGCCGCCTATGTCGAGCTCAGTTTCGAGGTCGAAATCGCCGGGTCCGGCGCGGCCGGAACGGCACCGCCATACGGTTCATTGCTCTGCGCTTGCGGCTTTGCCGAAACGGAGTCCGCCGGTGTTCGCACCGAATACAACCTGGTCACGCCGGTCGATGACTCAGTCACCATCTATTACTACATGGACGGTGTCCGGCATATCGCCCGGGGCTGCCGTGGCGATGTGTCGCTGAAGATGAATAGCGGCGGCAAGCCGGTGTTCGCTTTCAAGTTTCTCGGTCTGGACGGTGGAATTGCCGCTGCCGTACCGGGCGCAGTGGATTTCTCCAGCTTTGTCACGCCCCTGGTGGTGTGCGAGGCCAATACCGGCGACCTCACTTTCGGTTGCACCTACACGGCGGCCACCCCGACCTTGACCGGCGGTACCGGCTACCCGAGCAAGGGCATCGAGATCGCGCTGGGCAACAAGGTGTCGCATGTGCCGCTGCTCGGCGGCGAGAGCATCGATGTCGGCGACCGGGACGTTAGCGGCAAGATCATGCTGGAACTGACCGCCGCCCAGGAAGTGACTTTCATGGCCACGGTCAAAGCCAATTCCACGCAGTCGTTTGGTCTGATGCATGGCACCACGGCCGGTAACCGGGTGATGGTATTTGGCCCGGCCGGCCAACTGACGCAGCCGACCAAGCAGGACGTGAGCGGCAAGCTGATGATCGGTTTCGACGTGCGGATCATCCCGTCGGCCGGCAATGATGAACTCAAGATCGTGGTGTACTGACATGTTCAAACTGAATCCGCCGACTTTCAAAGCCCCCGTCAGCATTTACGTCCCCGGCGAAGGCATGGGCAAACTGACGGTCGAGTACAAGTATCTGGATGCCGCTGAACGCAAGGCCTATGGCGAGTCGCTAACCGGGAAGACCAACCTGCAAGCGCTGTCCGAGATCATTGTCGATTGGTCCGATATCGACACGCCGTTTTCGCTCGATGCGCTGACTGCGCTGCTCAACAAATACGATACCGCCGCCGAAGGTTTGTTTACGACCTTCTGGAACGAGATCACTGGCGCCGCAGCAAAAAACTAGTCGCGGCCGTCCGCCATTGGCTGGGTGGCGGACGTGCCGACCTGGATCATCTGCGGGACGCCATGCGGGCATTCGGCGCCAGCGAAGCCGACATCGCGACTGCCCTGAAAGCGCGGGAAGAAACTGATTTCGACCTCTACCCGGAGAACGAGTCGGCAATCAATGTGTTCCTCGCCATGCGTACCCAATGGCGTACCGCCGGTTTGTCCGGTAGGCCCTACGGCTTCGACTACAGTGCATTGCCTTTTGTAATGGACCTGGCCGGTATCAAGGCCGATCAGCGTCTGGAAGTATTCGGCCAAGTGCGCCTGGCCGAATCCACCGTGCTGGAATTTCTCGATCAGCAGTAGCTGATCACCCAACCCCTTACCCCTCTTTATCGACGCCCTTGCACCGGACAATCCCGGTCAAGGGCGTTTCTTATTGCGGCGGCGTTTCGATGACTGAAGTAGGCGCAAACGGCCAAGGCGGCCGCGATGACGGCGGCAGTGATCGGAAATGAAACGGCGAGCAGAAGAAGCAAAAAGGCCACGCCGAGGAAGTAGATTAGATCGAACATGACGGGAGTATAGATGATGTCGGGTCAGGCGCGTGAAATTCTGCTGCGGATTGCTACCGACACCAAGCGGGCAATCGATGAGCTTGATAATGTCGGGGACGGCATTAAACGGGTTGGCAAGAGTGCCGATTCCGTCAAGGACAGTCTGGCTCGCATGGGCCATGCCGCGGCTGCCGCCTGGTCGGCCGGCAGTCTGGCGCGCGCTTCGGATACCTGGACCGGCTTTGCCAGCAAGATGGCGCTGGTTTCCCCGTCAGCCGAGTCGGCCGCCACATCGATGGCACAGGTATTCGATGTGGCACAGAAAACCGGCCAGTCTCTTGATTCTGTCAGCACGGTGTTTCAGCGGATTTCACAGAACGCCCTGCAATACAACCTTTCGCAGCAGAAAACCGTCCAGATCACGCAAGCGGTCGCCAATGCGGTAACCCTGTCCGGTGCATCGGCCGAAGGCGCCCAGGCAGCTTTGATGCAATTCGGCCAGGCGCTCGCTTCGGGCCAATTGCGGGGCGAAGAGTTGAATAGCGTCATGGAGCAAACGCCGGCCCTGGCCGAGGCGATTGCCCGGGGTATGGGCAAGAGTGTCGGCGACCTTAAGAAGCTCGGAGAGGAAGGCGCTCTGGCTGCCAAGGACGTGCTGGCGGCCATCGCTAGCGAGTCGGCCCGCCTCGAGGAAGAGGCCGGCAAGATGGGCATGACGTTCGCCCGAGCAGGCCAGCAAATGAGCAATGCCTTTGCTCAATTCGTGGGTGGGCAGCATGGTGGGGCGATGGGGTCCGCTGCTGAAGGTTTGTCGACCATTGCTAAGAACATGGATGCGGTCGGTAGTGCGGCCATTGTTGCTGCCGGCACTTTTGCCGCTTTCAAGCTGGCCAGTTGGGCGTCGACAGCGGCTCTGGCAGTGGCTGAGCTGCACCCGGTGGTGCGGGCGGTAACGATTGCGGCCGGTGCGGCACTGGCTGTCTTTGAGGGCTGGGGGAAGCTGAAGGAATTGCTGCCGAAATCGGCTCTGGATAATTCACTGGCGGGCGTGAAAGCAATTTCTGACGAGTTGGCGAAGGCCAATGTACAGATAGCTGCCTTGAGCAAGGAACAGGTTCGAGTTCTGAAGGTGCGGGCGCAGGCCGAACTCGGTGTTCTTGAAGGCCAGATCAAAACCGGTCAGGGTGAGCTGCTAGGCATGACCCCTGGCAGCGCCGCCTATCGCGAAAAGGAAAAGGCGCTCAATGCGCTGGATGCTCAGTTTCTGAAGACCAGTGCCGACCTGAAGGAATTGATCAAGAACGAGGATGAGGCAGGTACCAAGGCTTTTAAGGCGGCCATGGCCAGTGCCGACCTGCAAACCAAGGCAGGTAAGCGAAACGAGGCGATCGAGAAGGCTCGTCAGGCGATGGTGACCGGCTTGATGGGGACCGATGATCCGAGACTACAGCAACAGTTGGCTGAGCAATTCTTCGCCAAGGAACGGGAAATCCGGGCCGGTGACAAGCATAAGGCGACGAAGGAAGAAACGGCCCTTGATCGTCTGAAGCTCGAGGGACGTGCGGCGGATGCCGGCATTGCTCCGCAGACCCTGAAGGAAATCGATGCACTGAATGTCGGGCTGGATAAGCGCAACATTTCCTATGAGGAGTATCTGAGGTTGGCGGGGATCGCCATGGCCAACGATCCAGTCATCGCCAAGAACGCTAAGGTGATCACCGACCAGACCAAGGAACAGGCGCAGGCCACGGCCCTGGTCAATGACTACCGCGCCAACAACGAGGCTACCGTCAAACGCATCGCCGCCGAGGCTGAGCTGGCCCAGATGAGCGAGCGCCAGCGCCTGGTGGTCGAGGCGCAGTACAAGGCTGAGGAGGATTTTCGGCGCATCAAGGAAAGGATCATCGAGCAGGTCAAGGATGAAACCGCCAAGACTGAAGCGCTGGCGGCGGCTGAGGCCGAACTAGCGATCCAGAAAGCCAAGGTCTCCAGTGCCACGGCCAATGCCTACGACGCCCAGCGCACTTTCGACGCCGGCTGGAACCAGGCATTCCAGCGTTACCAGGACGAGGCTACTAACGCCGCGAAAACCGCCGAAACGGTTTTTACCTCGGCGACCGATGCCATGGTCGATGCCGGGACACGGTGGGCAACGGGGCAGAAGGTCAATTTCGAGAACGTGCTGAGCTCGTTCGCCCAGATGATCATCCAGATGCAGATGAAGCAGGCCGCGGCGAGCATCGTCGGTTCATTTAATGGCGCCGGTGGCGTCGGTGGGTTTCTCGGCAGTCTCTTTAACGGCGGCAACGCCGGGGCAGGCAGCATGGTGGCCAATACGGCCAGTACGTTTTCCACGCCGGTCGCCGCACCGGCCGCGGTTAGCTTCATGCCGCTCAACCACGGTGGCGGTATCGCCGGCTTCGAGTCGTCGTCGATGCGGCTGGTGCCCCATAGCCTTTTCGCTGGCGCAACGCGTTATCACACCGGCGCCATTGCCGGTGACGAGGTGCCGACCATCCTGCGCCGTGGCGAGGGGGTGTTCACCGAGGGGCAGATGAAGGCGCTGTCACCGGCCGGCGGCGGGTTGTCGGTCACCATCAACAATAACGGCACGCCGCAGCGGGTCACCGGCCAGCGGGAGTCGGTGGATAGCCGGGGCCGGCGCAGCCTCGCTCTGGATGTCGAGGACATGGTGGCTGCGGGCGCACGGCGGCCCGGGTCGGCGGTGCATAACGCGATGCGCGGCACGTTCGCGGCCGAGCCCGCACTGGTGGGGCGCTAGCCATGGCGGTGAGTTTCGTCTGGCCCGGTTCGCTGCCGCAGCAGGTGACGGTCGATTATGAGGAGGACGGCGGGGCGCGTCTGTTGCGTACCCCGGTGGATGCCGGGGTGGCGAAGCTGCGCCGGCGCGGGCGGCGTCCAAGCGCGATGGTGGTTTCGATGTTCATGTCGGCGGCGCAGATTGTCACCTTTGAAACCTTCGTGCTTTCGACGATTCGAGGGACGACGCGGTTCGGTTTCCCGCACCCGCGACTGCAAATCCAGGCCGAGGTTCGGCTGGTACCCGAAGAGGGCGGGAAGCTGTACCGGATTGCTTATGTGACGCCGGTGGAGTGGCGCGTGTCGTTTGCCCTGGAGGTGCTGCCGTGAGCCGTCTTGGCACCCTGTCGCCGGCCGCCCGCCGGGCGATGTTCTCGCCGGATGCCGATGACGACCTGATCACGCTGCTGACCATCGACGGGGTGGGCATCGCGCAGCCGGTGCGCCTGGCAGACAACTACCTGCTGAAGTTCGAATACCTGACTGCCGCCTCGATGACGGTGACGGATATCGAAACCAACGCCGACTGGGCCTACACCTACGCGCCGGATGATGCCGTGCTGAAGGAAGCGGTCAACACTGATCGCCACAACGCCCTGTACGGCGTCAGGTCGTCCGGGATCTATTACCTGTTCATCCCGTTCAACCCGACCTTGCCAAGCGAAGAGAACGGCCAGGCCCCCCGCGCCAGCCTGACGGTGCACGACGTCACCCGCCAGGTGCTGCCGATCATCCGCAGCATCAACAGCGCGCCGACCGTCGATATGGAGCTGGTGCTGACGTCCTCGCCGGACGTCCTCGAAATGTCGTTTCCCGGGTTCCTTCTGGGCGGCATCACCTACACCGCCGATTCAGTCACCGGCGAGTTGACCGTGGAATCGGACGCCGTCGAGCCGTTCCCGGCCTACCTATTCACACCCAACTATTTTCCGGGGCTGTTCTGATGCGTCGCGAAGATTGGTGGAACACCTACGTCGGCCTTCCCTACCAGGAAAAAGGTCGGGGCCGTTCCGGCTGCGATTGCTGGGGCCTGTACCGGATGGCCGCTGCCGAGCAGTTCGGCATCGACTTGCCCAGCCTGGCCGACCAGTACGATCTCAGCGAGCGCGACAAGATCGCCGAGTTGATCGCCACCCGCCGCGAAGGCTGGCAGCCGTCGCCGTTGCCGAAGGCTGGCGATCTCGCCTTGTTCCGCATTGGCGGCAGTGAATCCCATCTCGGCATGATCACCCGGCCCGGCTACTTCCTGCACGCCCGGGAGGGCCAGGATTCGGTCATCGAACGCCTGGACTCGCCCGCCTGGAAGCATCGCCTGGTCGGCATCTATCGCTATGTGCCGAATTCGGCCGCGCTCGATGTCGTCGCCTGCCCGCACCCGCTGAAGACCCTGCGCCTCGACGCCCAGATGCCGACTGGCATGACGCTGGCCGCCATGGCCGAGGAAATCCGCCGTCAATCCGGGATCTCGCGCAAGCTGCCGAAGGATGCCGTCATCGCCATCGATGGCGAGTACATCCCGCGTGAGCGGTGGGCCGTGACGGTGCCGCCGCCCGGGGCGCGTGTCGAATACCGGGCGGTGATGCGGGGCAGCGGTGCCGGCCGCATGCTGGCCATGATCGCCATCATGGTGGTGGCCTGGTATGCGGCGCCGCTGATTGTCGGGACGGCTGCCACATCTACGGCCGCCGCTACTGGGCTGGGCGGGTCCATCTTTGGGCTGTCGTCGGCGGCCAGCATCGGGCTGGTATCGGCCGGCATCAATATGGTCGGCGGTTTGCTGCTCAATGCCATTTTCCCCGTTCGACCGCCGTCCCTGGGCGGCACTGGTGCCGGCCCGCGGCCGATGTCAATGTTGCAGGGCGGCAGCAACCAGCCGAACAAGTACGGCGCCGTGCCCGTTGTGCTCGGCCGCTACCGCTTCACGCCGCCGCTCGGCGCCGAGACCTACGTCGAAAGTAACGGCAGCAAGAGCTACCTGCGGATGATGCTGGTCTGGGGCTTTGGCCCCTTGCAGATTTCCGATCTGCGAGTTGGCAACACGCCGCTGACCGACTATGAAGAAGTCGAAATCGAAACGCTGACTGGCTGGGACGACACCCCGGAAGACCTGGCGCACTTCAACAGCCTGTACGGCGCTGACGTCGAGCAGCAGGCGCCGGGCGTGAAGCTGGAAGCCGTCCTTAAGGATGTCGACAGTGCCTCGCGCTCGAGCAATGTCATCACCGTCAGCACCGATGGTCCTCACGGCCAGTCGATCGGCAACTACGTCACGATGGTCAAGGATGCGTCGGTCGCCAATGTATTCAGCGGCGTCGTTGCCACTAACCCGACGACGACCTCGTTTACGGCGGCGGCCGGTGCGCTGCCGTACGGCGCGGTCGACGCCGATCTGGTGCAGCCGACCATTGGGCAGGAAATCGCCGTGGTCTCCGCCGTCGTCGCCGATATCGATTTCGTCAAAACGCTGACCGTTACGACGGCGACGAATTTTTCAGCATACGGTCCAGGAACCGACTTCGTCCTGAAAAAGTCATCTCCGGCGGCCATCTATTCCGGGGAGGTCAGCGCAGTTCCCAGCGACTACCAATTGCAGTTTCCGCACGCTGGGGCCAACGGTGCCATCGTAGCCAACCGGATCACCGGCAGCGGCTATACCGAGCGCACGCTGGTCGGCGAAGTCGACAAGATCACCGTCACGCTGCATTACCCGCAGGGGTTGTTCGGCATGTCGGCCACGTCGAGCAAGACGCTGGCGCGGACATGTAACGTCAGCCTGCAGGTCCGCCAGGTCGGGGAAACCTCGTGGGCCGAAGTCGCCGAGAAAATCCCGGGCCGAACGCTGTCCATCCCGCCGGCCTGGTACAACACCGACTCGGATGCGGCGCTGGAATCGGTCTATCGCTGGACCCGGATCAGCCTGTCGAAAACCAACCAGATCATCGTCCGCCACGGCGCGGTGACCACCGATCCGGATGCCGATCCATCGGGTGCCCTGCTTGCCCGCCTGCAAGCGGAAAACTTCGGCTTCGAAAGCAATTTCTTGCGGCTGCCTGTGCTTGCCGCCTCCGAAGAGGGGCTGTGGGATATCTGTGTGCACGGCAATACCGTGCATGCGACAGTCGACCGGCGCGGATCGGCCGGGCTGGGGAGCGTGACCGGCTGTGCGCTGGTCATGTCCGGGCTGGCGGCAAATATCGACGCCGGCTCGATCACCCGCTCGCAGACCGAAACGGTGTCGCTGACCAAGAAGACGAAAAAGGGATTTTCCGTTTCCACGTCGTTCTATGTGCCGCACGGGTTGTACGCGGTTCGCGCCCGCCGGACCAACAGCAACGCCGGCATGTCGAACCCGAGCTACGACGAATGCTACTTGCAGACAATCACCGGCTACACCAACGGCCGGCCGGTCAATTTCCCGAAGCCGCTGGCCAGGTCGGCCCTGCTGATCCTGGCGACCAATCAACTGAACGGCACGGTCGACGGCATTACCGGCACGGTGCAGAGCATCTGCAAGGACTATGACTACACGACGGGCACCTGGGTAACCCGGGCTACCCGAAACCCGGCCAGCCTGCTGCGTTACTTGTGGCAGCACCCGGCCAATGCCCGCCGCCGGCCGGATAGCAAAATCAATCTAGTCGCCCTGGCCGATTTTCACGACTGGTGCAGGACCAAAGGTTTTACTTACGACGGCGTGCTGACCGGCCAGCGCTCGCTGGATGACGTTGCCCGCGACATCGCCGCCGCCGGCCGGGCCAGCACGACCACGGTCGACGGCAAGAAAACGGTGATTATCGACCGCCCGCGCAGCGAGTATGCCCAGGCCTTCACCCCGCACAATTCGTGGGGATTCGAGGGCACTAAGGCGCTGCCGGTGATTCCGGATGCTTTCCGTGTCACCTTCGCGAATGCGGCCGCGGGCGACCAACCGGATGAACGGATCGTCTACAACGATGGATTCTCCGCAGCCAACGCAAACCTTTACGAAGCGCTCCACCTGCCCGGGGTGACCTCGGCCAGCGCGGTCTATCAGCACGCCCGGTTCCACTTCGCGCAACTGAAGCTGCGGCCGGAAACCTACACGCTGTACGCGGACTGGGAGCACCTGGTGTGCACCCGCGGCGACCTCGTTGCGGTAGCGCACGACGTGCCGATGTGGGGCGGCGGAGACGGTCGAATCAAGAACCGGATCACCAGCACAATCCTCGAAATCGATGAGGACTTCGCGATGGATGCCGGGGTGCAATACACCCTGCGTATCCGGCTGGCCGATGGCACTTTCATCACGCGAACGGTGGCTGCCGTCAGCGTCGACGGCTATTACTCACAACTGACCCTTACGGCCGGCGTCGATGTCAACCAGGGGGAGCCTGGCAACATGGTGATGTTCGGCAGCCTCAATGCCGAATCTGTCGATTGCATCGTGCTGGGCATCGAGCCGGCCGAGCATCAGTCGGCACGCCTTACGCTGGTCGACTATTCGCCGGCAGTGTATGACTCGGACACCGAGGTAATCCCGGCGCACGCCAGCCAGATCACCAAGCCGCCCAACTTGCTGCTGCCGACGATCACCGCCCGGCCGACGATCACCCGAGTGGCTTCCGATGAGACGGTGATGGTGCGCGTGTCGCCCGGCAAGTACGTCTACAACATCCGGGTCAGCTTTCATAATCCGGAAACCCTTGGCCTGCGCGTCTCTCACATCGAAGGCCAGATCGATTTCGACGAGGACAAAACCGACGACTGGCAGGCGACGGCACTGGTGCCGGTGTCGGCCGGCGCGATCACCTTCGGCGATGTCGAGGAGGGGGATGTCTACCGCTTCCGCCTGCGCTATGTCGATAGCCGGGGCCGAGCCGGGCCGTGGACCGCGGTGCAGACGCATACGGTGGTCGGTCGGGTAAATCCCCCGTCGGCCATCACCGAGATTTCGGTCAGAGTGTCTGGCGACCGCCTGATTTATGACTGGCCGGATGCCGATGAGGTCGATGTAACGCGCTATGAAGCACGGGTCGTCGATACCGCCTGGGGCGTCGCCGACTCCAATCGGGTTTATTTCGGGGGTAGCTCGTCGATGTATTACGTGCCGACGGCACCGGGCACGGTCACCCTCTATTTCCGCAGCCGTGACGACGCCGGCAACTGGTCGCCGACGACGTCGAAATCGTACACGTATGCTTTTCCGGCAGCCCCGGCGTCGATCACCGAGTCGTGGCACGACACCAGCACGACCACGGCCACGATCACGCTCGATTGGCCGGATGTTTCGCCGCCATTCGGGTTGTCGCATTACCTGTTCGACGGCGCCGGTGCAACAAAGACAGTGAAGTCCAGCACGATCACGCTGCCGGCGAACTGGCTGGGCGACCGGACATTCACCGTGCGTACCGTGAATATGCTGGGCGCGGTATCCGATCCGGTCTCGAAGACCGTCACTAAGTTGCGGCCGAACGCGCCGACCGGCGTGCGCGCCCAGGTCATCGATAACACGGTGATGTTGTACTGGACGGTCCCGGCCAAGACAACTTTGCCGATCAGCCACATCCGCATCAAGAAGGGCGCGACATGGGCCACGGCCGCCGACGTCGGTACCAAGTCTGGCGCCTTCACGACAATCAACGAACTGGTGGGCGGCAGTTACACCTACTGGCTGGCGGCGGTGGATACCGATGGCTATGAATCGACGCCAGTGAGCATCTCGGCGAAGGTGTCGGCGCCACCGGATTTCATCTTCCATGGCTCGTTCGATTCGGCTTTTGCCGGGACGTTGTCCAGTTCAGTCAAAGACTCCGGGGGGGTCGTCTTGCCGGTCAATACCACGGAAACGTGGGCGCAGCACTTCTCGACCCGGGGCTGGGCATCGCCGGCCGCGCAGGTTGCGGCCGGCTATCCGGTATTCATCCAGCCAGGGGCTGCATCCGGCTATTACCGGGAAACCTTCGATTTCGGTACCGTGCTGGCCAGCAGCCAAGTTTCCGTTTCATGGACTGGCGTTACGAAGGGCGGTACGCCGGTCGTTACGCCGAAGATCGAGCTGTCCGACGATAACGCAACCTGGACCGCTCATGACGGCGTGGCGCTGGTCTTCGGTACCAACTTCCGTTATGTCCGGGTAACGATCACCGTTACCGGAGACGGCGACGATATCTACCGCCTGACCGAACTTAGCTGTCGATGTGACGCGAAACAGAAGACAGACAGTGCGCGGATGTCGTGCGTTTCGACCGATGCCAGCGGCACGGTGGTCAATTTCAACAAGGAATTCATCGACGTCGAGGCAATCACCGTGACGGCTGAGGGAACGACGCCGATTACCCCGGTTTATGCCTTCACCGATGCAGTGTTGTCTGGCACCTACAGCATCACGAGTGGCGTGGCCACGGTCAATGTCGCCGCGCACGGCCTGGTTGTCGGGCAGCAGGTAAAGCTGAATTTCGTCACCGGCACCGCCGAACCGGTGGTCGCCACCGTGGCGACTGTGCCGACCACCGGGCAATTCACGGCGGCGGTGAGTAGCGCAAATACAAGCGGGAACCTCAGCATTTACTGGCAGAGCGCCCGCATTTATCTGTTCAACAACGCCGGCGGCCGAGTCTCTGCCGTCGCTTCCGTGAATATTCGAGGATACTGAGATGGCCGATCACGCCAAACCTACTGTCGATAGCGCTTACGCCAATTTCGTTGTCGAACTCGATGCCCGGTTAGACGACCTGGCCGTCGGTATGGACCCGGCGGTTGTTACCGTCACCAACCCACCGATCAATGCCGTTCGCTGGACAAGCGCCGGGGCCAAATGGGAGAAGTGGAACGGCTCGTCCTGGGGCAATCTATCAAATCTTTACGCCATCAATATCAGCGGGACAGCCTCGAACGTTACTGGCACGGTCGCCATCGCCAACGGCGGTACGGGTTCGACGACGGCGGCGGCAGCGCGGACGGCCCTCGGCCTGGGCGCCTTGGCTACGCAGAGCGCGGTCGACAATGCCGACTGGTCTGGTGCGGCGCTGGCTATCGCCAACGGCGGTACCGGCGCGACGACGGCAGCGGCAGCCCGGACGGCTCTCGGCCTGGGCGCCTTGGCTACGCAGAGCGCGGTCGACAATGCCGACTGGTCTGGTACGGCGCGGGATATCGCCAACGGCGGTACCGGCGCGACGACGGCGGCGGCTGCCCGGACGGCCCTCGGCCTGGGCGCCTGGCCACCCAGGGTGCGGTCGACAATGCCGACTGGTCTGGTGCGGCGCTGGCCGTCGCCAACG
>Ga0316605_10000311_pt1 | contig 38648 bp, 33 predicted proteins | sample OWC_soil_day20_n_FD_207666 | JGI IMG/M metagenome (GOLD analysis project Ga0316605, IMG submission 207666) | Wetland soil microbial communities from Old Woman Creek delta, Ohio, United States - OWC_soil_day20_noCT | ecosystem: Environmental > Terrestrial > Soil > Wetlands | place: USA: Ohio...
CGCGTGCTGAGCCCCTCGTGGTTCGTGCCTGCTGGTGTCGTGTGTGCCAGTACATTGCGGCAGGCAATGCAAGCGTCAACCTGGCCTTCGCGAGCGACGCGGTGACCATTACCGGCCAGTTGCGCGACTATCCGAGTACCGCCGACAGCGAGCGTCGCATGCACAGACGCTTCTGCCCCGCCTGTGGCGTTCATGTGTTCAGCCAAGCCGAGGAACGTCCGCACCTTGTCGTTGTGCGTGCGGGTACGCTCGATGATCCGGAGATTGCAATCGCCCAGGCCTTGATCTGGACCGCTTCAGCACCGAGTTGGGCGCACATCGATCCAGACTTGCCGCATTTTGAGGGGCAGCCGCCAGCGCCTGTCGTGACGAGATCCTAGAGTTGCGGCATGTCCTTGGTGCAAGCGCCAACGAACTTCGAGTTCATTGCGATCTGCATTTGAACTTTCTTGCCGCCCTTGTCGACAACCTGCCTTATGTCGGACTGCAATGTCTCCTTCGACACGAAGTTGTTGATCGTCATGTCGATCAGCGTCCCATCGGCGAGCTTGCACGCCATCCTCCACGAGGCGGTACTTGCATCTCTCTTCTCGTCAGCGAGCGAGCAGGTCGCACCTCGCTGGACCATTTTGTCCTTGTCGATTCCAGGCGTCAGATAGGGGTCCTTGTCCAAGAACGCTGCGGACAGGCATTGCTTCATCGTCGACTCAGAGAGTGTCTTCGTCTCGCCCGTCGTGGGGTCCTGCGCTGAGATCTTGGCATGCATCTCCCAACCACCCGGCTGCATCACAGACTGCGCCTCTACTCCGAGGGCAGCAGTGACGAATACAGCCGCAACGGCGAGCCTCAACGGAAAGCTGATTTGTTGCATGTGGACACTTTGCGAAAGTGATGATCGAGGATCCGGATCGAAATGATGCAGTCGAAGCCGCTGACAGGCCAGTGACAAATGCGCACCCCCATTCACGGTGTTCACGCCCCCACCCACGGGCCATTGGCTGGAATACGTCGATTGGGCGGACCCCGTGCTTCAGGAGCCCCTGTGTATCGAGAAAGGCCTCGCCATGCCCTCGTTGCGGCCTGGTCTGGGCATGGCCTGGGACGTGAAGGCGGTAGAAAAGTACCTGGTCTGAAAGCGGCTCGAATGGAACCTCATGGCCCCACCGAACGGCCCTTGCCTTCTTGAACCAGGGCCAAGGAAGGGTCAGAGTCCGGCTACATCTCCGCGTGGATTGGAGTCGTCGTCGACGGACCCGCAAGCACGGTGAAACGGTGCAGCCGGTCCCTCAGGTCCTCGAGCTCGTCGACAGGCACGCTGAGGTAGCAATAGAACTCGCCGAGCATCTGCTTCGTTCGCGCGCGCAGCGCGTGGCCTTTTGCAGACAGCGAGACGACGACACGACGCTCGTCGTTGGGATCGCGCCCGCGCACGACCAACCCCTTCTTCTCCATGCGCTTGAGCATCGGCGAAATCGATCCGAGGTCCATGACCAAGGCCGCGGCAAGCTCACCCACGCTCATCGCGTCGCACTCCCAGAGCACGACAAGAACCAGGTACTGCGGATAGGTCACATCCAACTTCTTCAAGAACGGCACGAAAAGGCGCGTCATGTGGTTGCCAGCGGCATACAGCGCGAAGCACAGATGCTCGTCCAGCTTCGGTAACTCTTTCAGCGGTGCGGGCGCGGCGGACTTGGGTTTGTTTCTCATCGTTTTGTGCGCAAAGGATCGCCCGCAACCTACAAGAGCCCGCGCCGTCTGTCAACGCGAGCCTCTGCCGCACAAGACGCATGCGGCTATGCCGCGAGCCTTTGCTCCGCCGCCGCGACGTCGAACCCGACCCGCGGGAAGTGCAGGTTGACAGCGCCGACCGATGGGTCTTCGTGGCGAAGGACCACTTCCTCGGCGCTCCAGGCGAGCAGGCGGCCCACCACTGGATTGCCATAGTCGTCGGGCGTCACGCTGACCCAGTCACCGCGGCTCAGCCCAACGTTTTGCGCTTCGGCCGACCAGTCGTCCAGATCGCTGGGCGTTGCCGAATGAGCCGCCGCGATCGCCTGCTCTGGCGTCATCTCGGTGGGCTTGCCGTGGCCGATTGCCGCGACGCGGTCGTACCAAGGGCCGACGACGTTCGAGAACGACAGCAGCTCGGCGATCTCCGGGCCACCGTTCTGACGCGCGAACCAGATCGGGTGGTAGGCCGACAAGTCGGCCGCCGAGGGGTTTGAGCCGAGGATGAAGCGGCGACCGTCGCTCAGGAGATCCGCCAGCCATGCGATGTGCGCATTGAATCGTTGCAGATACATGCCGCGCTTGGGTAGCAGATCGACCGGGTCGATGCTCACGCCGAAGAAGGGGCGCCGCTCGTCGATCAGTTCCTGGGGCAGCTTGCCTTCGAGATTGCCCAGCGTCAGGGATACGGCATTCATGAACGAGCCCTTCTCGATCCACCAGCCGAATGCTCTGGCCAGGCCCGCCTGGCCGCTCGGATACAGGGTGCCGGCGTTCCCCTGCTTGTCCAGCACCGCGAGGATCAGCAACGTGTCGCAGTAGAAGTCCGCTCCGATCTGAAGGATCGGCGTACGTCGATAGCCGCCGGTCATGGGTGTGAGCTTCGGCCTCGGGGTCCAAACCGGGATCTCGACCGAGTTCCAGCTCAGCCCCTTGAGGCCCATGGCCAGGCGTGCCTTCTCGGAGTACGGCGACAGTGGGTAGTGGTGCAGGATGATCGCTGACATGTCTTCTCCTTGGGAGGCGTTGATGCGATAGAACGCGCCGAGTTGTGCCTCGCAACTCAGCACGCCGTCACTCAGAGGCAATGACGCCGGTGTGCGAATCGATGGAACGGGTTGTCGACTCCTTTTACTTATTGTACAAACCCTTTGTGCACAAAGTAAGGCCAGCTGATCCCCATGTCAATCTAGGGTTCGTACCGATCCCGCGGACGCCTATGGCCTCTGTGTCAACATGAACTACTCGGGCGCCAATGTCGGCTTCGCGGCTGGCGTTTCATTGAGACGACCGACCGGTGTGGGTCGGCAACTGCCGACCGTGGACGTCGGCTATCCGGACGCTCAACTTGGGCGTCAGCTTTCCGGCGGTGAGATCGCTCACCCTGCTGTCGCTGGCTGACCCTCTGCTGTCGGTCGCGTCGACGTCTTGGATGTCGGCAGTGCAGCGGAAGCAGCCGTTCGGCATTGCGGCCGAACTCAAGCGCGGCGTAAGCACAGGGCCGATCGACGGCAAGCCTGTGCAGCGATTGCTGCTGACGTTCTGAAGGAGTAGGCTTTGGATCCGCTCCCGGACGGCGGCGGCCGGGGGCATGCAGAGGGGGCGCGATGTTCGGCGAATCTGGGCAACTGCACCGGAGGTCGGTCGAGAGTTTGGCGTGTGATGCGTTGGGCCGACGCAGCCCTCTGTCCGCTGCTCCCGTGTCACCCTGGTAGTCGAATGAAGCGCCGCCACATTGCCGTGCTTGCTGGTGTCGCGGCATTGGCCGTACCCCTCCGGCTGTTGGCGCAGGGCAGTCGAATGGCCCGGGTCGGCGTTCTTAGTGACGGTGGTCGGGACGCCACTTTCAACGACATGTTCAAGCGACTGGGCGACCTCGGCTGGGTCGAGGGTCGCAACCTGAAGGTCGAGTTCTTCACCTTGACCCTGGACTCGGAACTGAAGCAGTCCGCGGCGATGGTCAAGGAGTTGGTGCGCCTGAAGTGCGATGTCATTCTGGCCAATGGAACTCCCGCGGCAATCGCCGTCAAGGCCAATGCACCTGCGACGATGCCGATTGTCTTCATCATCGGCGGCGATCCTGTGGCCCTGGGCCTCGTCGCATCGCTGTCCAAGCCGGGCGGGAATGCAACCGGCTACATCCAACGCTCCCAGGAAATCATCCTGAAGCAGCTTTCGCTGTTGCGCGAACTGGTCCCGACAGCCAAGCGCATCGCGGTCATGTTCGAGGCTGACAACCTCAGCATGATGCAGGGCGTCCAGGCCCTGCAGACTGCCGGTGGCGGAGTGGGCATTGCGATAGAGCGATTGCGTCTGCGCGACTGGAAGGACGTCGACGCGGCATACCTGAAACTGAAGGGCGAGCCGGTGGACGGGATGATCGTGATGTCGGACCGCATCACATCCAGCAATGTTGCAAATATCACCAACCTTGCCAGTCGCCTTCGTCTGCCCGCCATCTACGGGTCACGCTACTTCAGCGACTTCGGCGCCGTTGTGTCCTACGGCATCGACAGGACCGCGCTGATCGTCAGCAGCGCCGACTACGTGGCTCGCATCCTGCGCGGCGCGAAACCCGCAGACCTGCCGGTGCAGCAAGTGGCGCAGTTCGAGCTGATCGTCAATCTGGCAGCGGCCCGATCCCAAGGTCTCAGCATTCCCCAATCGGTGCTGCTCCAGGCTACAGAGGTGATTAGGTGAAGCCTCCTCAGGGAGGGGTGGACGACCGCTGCCAGTCTGAAGCGGCAGGTCAAATTGGCCGGACGGCGGGCGGGAATGCAGCGAAAGGAGCCGGTGGCGAGTGCCCGGTTTCTGGCGGTCCAGTTTCATGAATCGTGGAGCCGGTCAGCCGCTGTTCGCGCGGGCCGACGATCGACCCTATTTGGACATCGCGATCGATAGAAGGCGGACTTCGGTCGAATCGGGAAATACGAAGGGTTCGGTTTCACTCGTTCGGACAGCGTGCATCAACAATGCTTTCCGCCTCCTGCGGTCTTCCACCCGGGCCGGAAAGCTTGAACAGTTCATCTGTTATCGCGTAGCCGCAATCGAGCGCGCGTTGGATTAACTCCCGAGCACGGCACTCCTGCAGCGTAGAACGAGGATCCTTCGCACGAATGGCAAGATCGTATCCTTTCGTGAGGCAGCTATCGATTGGCGCAAATGTTCTCGCGACGAGTCTGAACTCAACCATGTTCTCAAAGTTAGAGTAGCTCGTCGCACCAAGGACTTGCCGGACCAGCAGCAAATTCGACTGGTGGTTGGCGTTCCAGCTGACGTACGCTTCATCGTAAAGACGCTTGCGTTCAATGACTTCCTTTTTCGAATCCTCTGTTGGGAAGTCTCCATGTCGCCGCAGCGCGGAGTGAAGAAGCTCTGAGCGAACCCTCCGTTCATAGATGAAGCGGGAGAAGTTGCCGACTGCGGCTTGGCGCGTTTGCGCTAGTTGCCGCGCGTCTTCCAGCTCCTTTTGTGATTTCTCGGCCTGACGACTAGCTTCAGCGCGAGCTTCATCGGCCGAGCGAAACCCGCTGTTGATAACGTAGCCAATGGCCACCAATGCCAATGGCATCAAAAGGCCTACGGCAAGCTTGGCAACTTCAAGTGAGTTCCATGGCGATTTCGGCTTGTCCACGATCGGGTCGACCACGAGAGCTCCATATGTAGCAAGCTTCACATCAGCAACGCCTGCGTCGTTCTTCGTCTCACGCATGGCTTCCCCTCAGATACCGCAGGCTGGACATCGATCGCAACGCCAATCATCGCGCCCGCCTTGGCAAGCGTGCCTCCGCGAATGCAATCGCCAAGGTCGCTTCGGCGGAGCTCAGCAGAATGAAGAATTGACCCGCAACCATCCAAGTAGAGCGCGCTGGTGCACTTCAACCCATCGCGCATAAAGACGCCGAACTCAGCGAGCGTGACCACATCCTGCGTGATGGCGAACCTGGTTTGGTTTTCGGAGCCGATGCAAACACCATTGCGTGTGTACCGCGACGCACGCATTTGATCGATTCCGTCACGCAGCTTGCGATTCACGACCAATAGCGGTCCTGACTGGGTGGCCAAATCCGGTGCTTGTTGTAGCTTGTTGTACGCACCGGATTCGTCGATGTGGGCAATGCCGGACTGGACCCAAAAGATCCCGTTAGGCTTGTCGTAGAAGTTGCCCTTCTTGCCTCTCTCGTCCTTGTCACCAAGGTCGATCTTGCTCAAGACTTTCCCTTCTGACACAAGCAAGCCCCTGGGCTTGAAGGGCGATCCGCCTTGAAAGATGCCGGCGTTCATCGCAAACACCAATTGCTTCCCCCTTGCGGCAAGCCACGCACTCAGCGTTGGCATGTCCCCGAACGGAGTTCCTGAGTCGTCGAACCAGAACACCTCCAACTTCTCCACGCGCGTGTCGACGACGCATACTGCATAACGATGCCCGCCGAACTTCATGTACTCGCAGGTTGTCGCGGCTGAACTCCCGACCCAAGCGACGCTCACTGCCAGCGCAATCAATGACTTTCGCATGTCAATTCCCCGACAGACATCAATGCTATGGCATTGCGGTCAATGCCCGGAAGGTCAGAACGAGCCGTGAATGGGCCAGCGTTCGTCGGAACGTCCGTTGGCGGGATGCCGGTGTCCATCCCGTTGATCTCATCGCCACCTTTCTGACTGCCAGAAGGCGCCCTCAACGACTGGTATCGGGCAGGCAGATCGAAAAGTCGGATGACAAGGTTCAGTCTGAAGCAGCACTTCACTCAGTCCAACTACGCCGATGCGATCGAGTCCCAGGCCGCCTTGCTTGGCGACCGATGCGGCGCCACCAATGGCGAGCAGCGCAATACCGCTGCCACCGGTAACGCGCTGGCTTCGAGTGGCGCGATGGTCCGGCCGGCTGCGTCGGCCCTCAGCCATCGCGGACAATTCCCCGCATGACTGACACCTCCCCAACCCACCCGGTCCTCATCGCCGGCGGTGGCATCGGCGGCATGGCGCTGGCGCTCACGCTGCACCAGATCGGCGTGCCCTGCATCGTGTTCGAGTCGGTGGCCGAATTGCAACCGCTGGGCGTGGGCATCAACCTGCAGCCCAATGCCGTGCGCGAGCTCTATGACCTGGGCCTGGGGGCTGAAGCGCTCGACACCATCGGCATCCAGGCGCGCGAGTGGGCGCTGGTGGGCCGCAACGGCAACGATGTCTACGCCGAGCCGCGCGGCCTGCTCGCCGGCTACCGCTGGCCACAGTACTCGGTGCACCGCGGGCAACTGCAGATGCTGCTGTACCGCACGGTGCTCGAACGCCTGGGCCCCAGCGCGGTGCGGTTGGGCCACCGCGTCAGCGGCTACCGCCAGCACGATCGCGGCGTCACGGCCCAGGTGCAGACGCGCGAGGGCCAGACGCTGGACGTGTCCGGCCGGCTGCTGGTGGCTGCCGACGGCCTGCACTCCGCCGTGCGCGCGCAGATGCACCCGCAGCAGCCGCCCATCCAGTGGGGCGGCGCGATCATGTGGCGCGGCACCGCGCCGGGCGTGCCCATCCGCAGTGGCGCGTCCTTCGTCGGCCTGGGCTCGGCGCGGCACCGCGTGGTGCTGTATCCGATCTCGCGGCCCGACCCGGCCAGCGGGCTGGCCACCATCAACTGGATCGCCGAGATCACGGTGGACAACCGCGGTGGCTGGACACAGGGCGACTGGAACCGCCGCGTGGCGCTGGAGGAGTTTGCCCACCACTTCGACGGCTGGAACTATGGCTGGCTCGACGTGCCGGCCCTGCTGCGCGGCGCGAAGGAGATCTTCGAGTACCCGATGATCGACCGCGACCCGGTGTCCACCTGGGTGGACGCCCGCGTGGCACTGCTCGGCGACGCCGCGCACGTGATGTACCCCACCGGCTCCAACGGCGCCAGCCAGGCCATCGTCGACGCACGCGTGCTAGGTGCGGCGCTGCTGGCCCACGGCGTGGGCCCGGCCGCGCTGAGGGCCTATGACGACAAGTTGTGTGACGCCATTTCGGCGCTGGTGCTGCGCAACCGCGGCGCCGGCCCCTTCGGCCTGCTGGGCCTGGTGGACGAGCGCTGCGGCGGCGTGTTCGACGACATCGAGCAGGTGATCCCCGCAGCCGAGCGCGAGGCCTTCATGGCGCGTTACAAGGCCGCCGCGGGCCTGGCCATCGAGACGCTGAACGCCGCGCCGCCGACCATCGCCCCGGGCGCGCGCATGCCCGGCTGAGTCCGCCGCGCCGTCAGCCCGCAGCGTCCTGCTCCTGCAACAGCCGCCACATCACCTTGCCGGAGCCCGACTTGGGCAGGTGGTCGACGAACTCGACGATCTTCGGCACCTTGTAGGCCGCCATGTGCTCGCGCGCCCAGTCGATGATGTCCTGCGGCTGGGCCTTGCCCACGACCTCGCTGCGCAGCACGACCACGGCCTTGACCGTCTCGCCGCGGTAGGCGTCCTTGGCGGCGATGATGCAGGCCTCCTGCACCAGCGGGCACTTGAAGAGCAGCAGTTCCACCTCGCTGGGCCAGACCTTGTAGCCGCTGGCGTTGATCATGCGCTTGAGCCGGTCGGTGATGAAGAAGTAGCCCTCCTCGTCCATGCGGCCCAGGTCGCCGGTGCGGAAGAAGCGCTTGCCCTCGAAGGAGATGAACGCCGCCTCGGTGGCCTCGGGGTGGCGCCAGTAGCCCTTGAAGACCTGCGGCCCGTGCACGATGATCTCGCCGGCCTCGCCCACCGGCAGCTCCTCGAAAGTGATCGGGTCCACCACGCGCGCATCGGTGCTGAAGAAGGGGATGCCCAGGCATTGCAGCTTGGCGCGCTCGGGCGGGTTGCTGTGCGTGGGCGCGGCGGTCTCGGTGAGGCCGTAGCCTTCGGCGAAGGTCAGGCCGAACTCGTCGATCAGCCGCTGCGCCACGGCCTGCGGCATGGCCGCGCCGCCGCCGCCGATGTTGCGCAGGCTGCTCAGGTCGAAGCTCTTGTAGTTGGGGCTGGCAAACAGGTCGATCACCATGGTCGGGATCGCCGTCCAGTGGCTGATGCGGTGGCGCGAGATCAGGCGCCCGGCCAGCTCGCGGTCCCAGCGCGGCATCAGCACCGTGGTGGCGCCGGCATGCACCGCGCCCAACACGCACAGCATCATGCCGGTGATGTGGAACATCGGCACCACGCCCAGGCTCACCGCCTCGGGGCCGCTGTGGCTCCACTGTCCGGACACCGCGTTGTGCATCAGCGTGCCGTGGGTGTGCATGCAGCCCTTGGGCAACCCTGTCGTGCCCGAGGTGTAGGGCAGCAGCGCCAGGTCGTCCGGCGTGGCGGTGTGCGGTTGCGGCGGCAGCGCGGCGGCCAGCGCGTCGACCCAGCGGATGTGGCCCTCGGGCAGCGGGTGCTCGGCGCGCAGCCAGGTCTCGATCAGCGCGCTCGGCGATTCGGTCGGGTCCAACGGCCCTTTGGGCATGGTGTCGGTGTAGTGCGTCACCAGCACCTGCGGCACGCGCTGGTCGGCAGGTAGCGCCTGGTTGGCCGCGGCCACGAAGCCGGCCAGGTCGGCGCTGCAGACCACGGCCTTGGATTGCGGGTCGGTGATGTAGTGGCTGAACTCGTCGGCGCGGTTCATCGGGTTCACCGGCACCACCACCGCGTCGGCGCGCAGGATGCCGTACACCGCGACGATGAACTGCGGACAGTTCTGCATGTACAGCGCGACGCGGTCGCCCTTGCGCACGCCCACGACGTGCAGCCAGCCGGCCAACGCCTCGGCCTGCGCCTTGAGCTGCGCATAGCTCAGCGCGCGACCGAAGAACACATAGGCCGGCTTGTCGGGGAAGCGCGCGGCCGATACCTCCAGGTTGAACCACAACGAGGTCTGCGGCACCACCAGATCGCGCGGCAGGCGCTTGGGCCAGATCTTGTGGTGCGGACGGGTCGCGTCGGACATGGACAAAGGCTCCTGCGGAAGTAGGCAGGGGCCGGTATACCCGAAAGCAGCCTGCACCCGCAGCGACGGCGGGCTCGGGACAAACCCGCGTGAGCAGGGATCAGCCCGGTCGCTTGTTCAGTCGGGTGGCCGGTACATGCTGCATTCGGGCAGCCGTCGGTTCTCGGGCTTGGCGCATTCGCGGTTCATGCAATTGACCAGCGCGACGAAGACGCGCCGGCCGCAGGTTTCGCGCGGGCCCTTCACCACCGCGGCGGCAGACGCCGGGGCGGGCGCGGGCGCACGAGCGGCCGGCTTGGCGGCCGGCGGCTCGGCGGGTCGACTCGGAGCCGCCGGCGCAGCTTCCGTCACAGGCCGCGAGGTCTCGGTGTCGAGTGCCGGGCCCGACGGCTTCGTACGGCGCGCGCTGGCCGCCGGCGCAGGCGCGCGCGGCGCTTCGGCCAGCTTCGGCTTGGCGGCCGGGGCCGGCGCGCTGCCCGCCTCGGCCACAACGGGCGGCGGCACGATGACCACCGGGACCCTGGGCTCCGGCGTCGGCTCGGCGCGCGGTGCGGCAACGGGCGCGGGCGCGGGCGTCTGCGCCACAGGCAGTGCGGGCGGTGGCAGCAGCGGCTGGCGAGGCCAGAACCACCAGGCCGTGGCCACCAGCAGCAGCGCGGCGGCAACGGGCAGCAGCCATTTGCCGCCCGAGCCGGCGTCATCGACAGCTGCAGGTGCCGCGTCCGGCGTCCGTGGTGGTGGTGGTGGTGGTGGCGGAATGTCGATGGGGATGTCGACGCCAGCCAGTGCGGCTGGATCGGTCCGCGGTGGCAGCACCTGCGTGCGCTGCGCCTCGTGGGTCGGCGGCGGCTCCTTGCGCGACGGCGCGGGTGGCTCGGCTCGGCCCTCCAACACCTCGACCAGCGCCGCCACGCTCTGCGGCCGGTCGGCGGGCCGTGGCGCGAGCATCCAGTCGACGATCTGCAGGAAGCGCTTCGAGCAGCCGGGCAGCTCGCGTTCGGCCAGCGGCTGCATGTCGTCCTGCACGGCGCGGGCGGTCGATGCCGGCGGCGCCTGGCCGAGCAGGTAGAAGTGCATCGTCGCGCCCAGTGCGTACAGGTCGGTCCAGGCGCCCTGCTTCACCGACCCGGCCTCGCCGTACTGCTCGATCGGCGCATAGGCCGGCTTGAGGATCGCCGTCAGCGCCTGGCTCTTCTCGCCGATGACGCGCCGCGCGGCGCCGAAATCCAGCAGCACCGGCAGGTTGCCCGCTTCGATCAGGATGTTGTCGGGCGCGATGTCGCGGTGGTATATCGATTCGCGGTGCAGCAGGTCCACGGCCTGCAGCAAGGGCATCAACAGCGCACGGGCGGCAGCCTCGTCGGGCGGCGCGGCCAGCGCGGCGCGCACTGCCCTGAGCGTGCGGCCGCGGTACAGCGGCATGGTGATGTAGGCGGTGCCATTGGCTTCCCAGTAGCGATACACCTTCAGCAGCGACGGCGAATCGAAGTGCGCCAGCATGCGCCCTTCGTTGACGAAGGAGCGCAGCCCGGTCTCGAAGTTCTCGGTCACCGACTGCGACAGCGGCGCGACCTTGACGCTCTGGCTGCGCGTGGCCAGTGTGGCCGGCATGTATTCCTTGATGGCCACCTCGCGCTCGAGCGCATGGTCGAAGGCCAGGTAGACGATGCCGAAGCCGCCGACACCGATGACGCTGCGCAATTCGTACTCGCCGAGCCGGGTGCCCACCGGCAGGGCACCGGCGTTGGCGTTGTCAGCGCTGGGCGGCTCGGGTGGGGTCATCGCGGCAAGCTTAACAGCGCCTTCACGGCGGCCGCGGCCTGCTGCCGGCTACATCACTGCGCCCAGCTGCCAGGGCACGAACTCGCTCTGGCCGTAGCCGTGGCGCTCGCTCTTCGTCGTCTGGCCCGAGGCGGTGGCCAGCATCAGCTGGAAGATGCGCTCGCCCATCTGGTCGATGCTGGCGCTGCCGTCGATGACCTCGCCGCAGTTGATGTCGATGTCGTCTTCCTGCTTCAACCACAGCGCGCTGTTGGTGCTGAGCTTCAGCGACGGCGACGGTGCGCAGCCATAGGCCGAGCCGCGGCCGGTGGTGAAGCAGATCAGGTTGGCGCCGCCGGCCACCTGGCCGGTGGCCGACACCGGGTCGTAGCCCGGCGTGTCCATGAACACCAGGCCCTTGGCGGTGACGGGCTGCGCGTATTCGTAGACATCCACCAGGTTGGTGGTGCCGCTCTTGGCCACCGCACCCAGGCTCTTCTCCAGGATCGTCGTCAGCCCGCCGGCCTTGTTGCCGGCCGAAGGGTTGTTGTCCATCTGACCGCCATTGCGCGCGCAGTAGTCCTCCCACCAGCGCAGGCGGGCGAGCAGCTTGTCGGCCACTTGGGCAGACACCGCGCGGCGCGTCAGCAGGTGTTCGCCGCCGTAGACCTCGGGTGATTCGGACAGGATGGCCGTGCCGCCATGGCGCACCAGCCGGTCCACCGCCGCGCCCAGCGCCGGGTTGGCGCTGATGCCACTGTAGCCGTCGGAGCCGCCGCACTGCAGGCCCACGGTGATGTGGCTGGCCGGCACCGGCTGGCGCTGCACGCGGTTGGCTTCTTCGAGCATCCACTCCACCAGCTCGATGCCGCGTGCCACCGTCTTGGCGGTACCGCCGGTGTCCTGGATGCTGAAGCTGTGCAACCGGCTGCTTTCCTGCAGGCCTTCCTGCTGCATCAGCCCGCTGATCTGGTTGGTCTCGCAGCCCAGCCCCACCAGCAGCAATGCACCGAAGTTGGCATGCCGTGCGTAACCGCCGAGCGTGCGGCGCAGGATCTGCAGCGGCTCGCCTTCGCTGTCGGTGGCGCAGCCGGCGCCGTGCGTCAGCGCCACCACGCCGTCGACGTTGGGGTAGCGTTCCAGCGCCCGCGGGTGGATGTCGCGACGGAAGTGGTCGGCAATGGCCCGCGCCACCGTGGCCGAGCAGTTGACGCTGGTCAGCACGCCGATGTAGTTGCGCGTGGCCACGCGCCCGTCGGGCCGCACGATGCCCTGGAAGGTGGCAGGCTCGGCGACGTACTGCGTGGGCGTGACGCCTAAGCCCACCGCGTAATCGCGCGCGAAGTTGCCGAACTCCAGGTTGTGGCTGTGCACATGCTGGCCGGGCGCGATGTCCACCCGTGCCATGCCGATCACCTGGTTGTAGCGGCGTACCGGCTGCCCGGCAGCGATGGCGCGCACCGCCAGCTTGTGGCCCGGTGGCACCAGGCCGGCGACGGTGATGCCTTCGCTGTCGATGCGCGTGCCACCGAGCAGCTGCACGCGCGCGATGACCACATCGTCCGCAGGATGGATGCGGATCACCGGCGGTGCCACGCTGGCCATGGCCGCGCTCAGTTGTCGATCAAGGCCGGGTCCCAGGCGTGCACCGTCTGCTGCTGCTCGCCCAAACCCTCGATGCCAAGGCGCATCACGTCGCCCGGCTTCAGGTACACCGGGGTCGGCTTCGCGCCCATGCCCACACCCGGCGGCGTGCCGGTGGTGATGCAGTCGCCCGGCTCCAGCGTCATGAAACGGCTCAGGTAGGACACCAGCGTGGCCACGCCGAAGATCATGGTCTTGGTGCTGCCGTTCTGCCAGCGGTGGCCGTTGACCTCGAGCCACATGGACAGGTTCTGCGGGTCGGGGATCTCGTCGGCCGTCACCAGCCACGGGCCGATGGGGCCGAAGGTGTCGCAGCCCTTGCCCTTGTCCCAGGTGCCGCCGCGCTCGATCTGGTATTCACGCTCGGACACGTCGTTGACCACGCAGTAGCCGGCCACGTGCTTCAGCGCATCGGCTTCGGACACGTAGCGCGCGCGGCTGCCGATGACGATGCCAAGCTCGACCTCCCAGTCGCTCTTGACGCTGCCCTGCGGCAGCACCACCGGGTGGTTGGGGCCGACGGCGCAGCTGGTGGCCTTCATGAAGACGATCGGCTCCTTCGGCACCGGCAGGTTCGATTCGGCCGCATGGTCGGCGTAGTTCAGGCCGATGGCGATGAACTTGCCCATGCCGGACCACGGCACCGCCAGGCGCCCCGGCTGGCTGACCAGCGGCAGCGTGTGCGGCTCCAGGTCGCGCAGGCGTTGCAGGCCTTTGGGCGTGAGCGTGGCGGCGCTGATGTCGGGCAGCACCTTCGACAGGTCACGCACCTGCCCCTGTGCGTCCAGCAATCCGGGCTTCTCGGCGCCCTTGGCGCCGTGGCGTAGCAGTTTCATGTTCTTCCTTGTGAAGGCGGGACCTGCAGGTCCCGGGGTTCAGAGTGACCAGCCGCCATCGACCATGCTGGTCGTGCCGGTGGTGAAGCGTGATTCGTCCGAGGCCAGGTACACGGCCAGCGCGGCGACCTCGTCGGTGGTGCCCAGGCGGCCCATTGGCTGGCGGGCGACGAACATCGCCTCCACCTGCTGCAAGGTCTGGCCGGTGCTGGCCGACAAGGCCTGCATGCGCTCGCGCAGCGATGGCGATTCGATCGTGCCGGGGCAGATGGCGTTGCAGCGCACGCCCTGGGTGATGAAGTCCAGCGCCACCGATTTGGTCAGGCCGATGACCGCCGCCTTGGTGGCCGCATAGACGAAGCGGTTGGCCGCCGCCTTGACGCTGCTGGCGCCCGAGGCGACGTTGACGATCGAGCCGTTGCCGCGCGCCAGCATGCCGGGCAGGAAGGCCTTGGTGGTTCGGTACATCGAGCGCACGTTCAGGTCGAAGGCGAAGTCCCACTGCTCCTCGGTGCAGTCGAGCACGCTGCCGTGGTGCACATAGCCGGCGCCGTTGAACAGGATGTCCACGTCGCCGTGGCGCCGGCCGGCTTCGGCAATGGCCGTGGCGTCCAGCGCGTCGAGCCGCTCGACGATGAAACCCGGGCCGGCCAGTACGGCGAGCAGTTCGATCTTCAGGTCGGTGGCCACCACCGTCGCGCCTTCGCGCGCAAAGGCCTCGGCCACGGCACGGCCGATGCCCTGGCCGGCTGCGGTGACAAAGGCCTTCTTGCCTGCCAGTCTTGCGCTCATTGATGTTTCTCCTCGGTTGCGGTGCCGCGCTCGGCAGCGCGGTCTGTGGGCACACTGTATGCGACGAGGCGGGAATAGACACCTCGGACTTCACCCCACCCGCCGGGCCCGTAGAATCGCGCCCTTTTGAAATCCAGGCCGGCAGGCCTTCCTTCCCATGGCTGCAATCACCCGCTGGGTCCGCTTCGAACATCAGGGCCAGGCCGCTTTCGGCACGCTGGACGGCACCACCGTGGCGGCGCATGAAGGCGACATGTTCGGCACCGCTCGGCCCACCGGGCAGACGCTGGCGCTGAGCGGCCTGAAGTTGCTGGCGCCGGTGCGCCCGGGCAAGGTGCTGGCGCTGTGGAACAACTACATGGCGCTGGCTTCCAAGCTGGGCCTGGCCGATCCGGCCGAACCGCTGTACTTCATGAAGGCGCCGAGCAGCCTGCTCGGTCCGGGCGACGCCATCGTCGCACCCAAGGGCAAGGGCAAGATCGTCTTCGAGGGCGAACTGGCCGTCGTCATCGGCCGGCGCGCCAAGGCGGTGAGCGAGGCCGATGCGCTGGAGCATGTGTTCGGCTACACCTGCTGCAACGACGTCACCGCCGCCGAGGTGCTGAACCGCGACGCCAGCTTCGCGCAATGGGTGCGTGCCAAGAGCTACGACACCTTCTGCCCGCTGGGGCCCTGCATCGCCACCGGGCTGGATCCGGCCACGCTGTCGGTGAAGACCTGGCTGGATGGCCAGCTGCGCCAGGACTATCCGCTGGCCGACATCCGCTTTTCCGTGCCGCGGCTGGTGAGCCTGATCTCGCACGACATGACGCTGGAGCCCGGCGACCTGATCCTGTGCGGCACCTCGGTCGGCGTCGGCTCGTTGAAGCCGGGCCAGGCGGTGGAGGTGGAGATCGAAGGCATCGGCAAGCTGACGAACCGATTCGAAACTGCAGACTGAAGGACCCTCCCATGAAGATCGCGATCATCGGCGCCGGCGCCATCGGTGGCTACGTCGGCGTGAAGCTGGCGCTGGCCGGCGAAGACCTGACATTCATCGTCCGAGGCGCCAACCTCGAGGCCATCCGCAAGAACGGCATGAAGCTGGTCATGCACGACGGCAGCGAGCACGTGGCGCGCAACGTCAAGGCCACCAACGACTACACAGAAGCCGGCGTGCAGGACATGGTGATCCTGGCGATGAAGGCCCACCAGCTGGAAGCAGTGGTCGACGAACTGCCCAAGCTGATCGGTCCGCAGACGCTGATCGTCACCATGCAGAACGGCATTCCCTTCTGGTACTTCCACCAGCATGGCGGCGCACTGGCCGGCAGCGTGGTCAAGAGCGTGGACCCGAGCGGCCGCATTGCCGCGGCGATCCCGGCCGCGCAGGTGATCGGCTGCGTGGTCTACCCGGCCTCGGAGCTGATCGCGCCGGGCGTGGTCAAGCATATCGAGGGCGACCGCTTCCCGGTGGGCGAGCTCGACGGCAGCACGAGCGAGCGCGTGCAGCGCGTGGCCGACTGCTTCGTCAAGGCGGGCTTCAAGGCACCGGTGCTGGACAACATCCGCTCGGAGATGTGGCTCAAGCTGTGGGGCAACCTGACCTTCAACCCGATCAGCAGCTTGGCGCACGCCACACTGGTGGACATCTGCCAGTATCCGCTGTCGCGCGAGCTGGCCGCGGCGATGATGACCGAGGCGCAGGACGTCGCCAACAAGCTGGGCATCAGCTTCCGCGTCAGCATCGACAAGCGCATCGCCGGCGCCGAGAAGGTGGGCAAGCACAAGACCAGCATGCTGCAGGACATCGAAGCCGGCCGCGCGCCGGAGATCGACGCACTGGTCGGCTCGGTGGTCGAGCTGGGCCGGCTGACGAACACACCGACGCCCCACATCGACACCGTCTATGCGCTGGTCAAGCTGCTGGCCAAGACCATGGACGAGGAAAAGGGCCTGGTGCGCATGAGCGCGGCGGCCTGATCGGCCCTGGCGCGCCCTCCATGGATGCGCTGATCTCGACGCAGGCCCTGGCCGATCGGCTGCAGCGCGGCGACGACCCGCGCCCGCTGCGAATCTTCGACGCCACGGTGCACCTGCGTCCGGCGCAGCCTGGGCCGTATGTGGTGGAAAGCGGCCGTGCCGACTACGAGGCCTCACACATCCCGTCCGCGGCCTTCGTCGACCTGGGGCAGGACCTGTCCGATACCCGATCGGCGCTGCGCTTCACCCTGCCACCGCCTGCACAGCTGGAGGCGGCGCTGTCGGCGGCGGGCCTGTCCAACGGCGACGACTGCGTGGTCTACAGCAGCAGTTCGCCAATGTGGGCCACGCGGCTGTGGTGGATGCTGCGCTCGATGGGTTTCGGCGCCGCCGTGCTCGACGGTGGGCTGCCCAAGTGGCGTGCGGAGGGCCGCGCGCTGGCCAGCGGCAGCGAGCGCTATCCGCCAGGCCGGTTCGTCGCCCAGCCCGACGCCGCGCGCCGGGCCGACAAGGACAAGGTGCTGCGCGCCATCGGAAGCGATGCGGTCTGCACGATCAACGCGCTCACCGCCGCGGTACATGCCGGCACCTCCGACATCCACTACGGCCGCAAGGGGCACATCAAGGGCAGCGTCAACGTGCCCTATCCGTCGCTGCTCGATGCCGACGGCTGCTTCAAGCCGGCGCAGGCGCTGCGCCCGGTGTTCGAGCCGTGGGTGCACTGCGCAAGCCACGCGTCATCTGCTACTGCGGCGGAGGCATCTCGGCGACGATGGATGCCATGGCGCTGCTCCTGATCGGCCACCCGGACGTCGCGGTCTACGACGGCTCGATGTCGGAATGGGTGCGCGACCCCCAGCTGCCGATGGAAACCGGCGGCTGAGGTCCGGGCCGGCCTACTGCTTGGTGCCGGCCATTACTGCTTCCATCACCCGGTCGAGGTTGAAGCTGCCTGGCTTTTGCCGCGGCGGAAACTCCTTGAAGCTCTGCAGCCACTGGCCGACGTAGGCGCCGGCCGGGGCGATGGCGAACATGCGCTCCAGGTACCAGCGCTGGTAGCCCATGGCGTTTTCGTGCTCGGCGCGTTCGAAGGGGTCCATGCGCAGGTTGCTCAGGCTGGGCGCGCGCAGTGGCGTGAAGGGCATCTGCCAAACCTTCAGGCCTTCGGCCTCCTGCTTGAGGAAGGTGATCTTCCAGTTGTCGTAGCGCAGCGCGGCCACGCTGCCGTCGTCTGTCCAGTAGATGAAGTCGTGGCGCGGCCAGGCCGCCTGGCCGCGCAGTGCCGGGCCGAGGTCGTAGCCATCGATGTATACCCTATAGCTGCGCGCGCCGATCGTGCGCCCCTGCTTCAGGTCTTCCTTGGCGGTGGCATCGCCGGCCGCGGCCACCAGCGTGGGCAGCATGTCTTCATGCGCGCCGATGTCGTTGATCACCGTGCCGGGCTTGATGACGCCCGGCCACTTGATCAGCGTCGGCACACGGTAGCCGCCTTCCCAGTTGGTGTTCTTCTCGCCGCGGAACATGGTGGTGCCGCCGTCGGGCCAGGTGAAGGTCTCGGCGCCGTTGTCCGACGAGTACATGATGATCGTGTTCTCTTCCAGGCCCAGCTCCTTCAGCTTGGCCAGCAGCAGCCCGACATGGCCGTCATGCTCGACCATGCCGTCGGCATACACGCCCAGCCCGGTCTTGCCCTGCGAGGCCGCTTTCAGGTGGGTGAAGATGTGCATGCGGGTGGAGTTCCACCACAGGAAGAAGGGCTTGTCGGCCTTCTTGGCGCGCTCCATGAAGTCCAGCGCCTTGGCGTTGACCTCCTCGTCGATGGTCTCCATGCGCTTGCGCGTCAGCGGGCCGGTGTCGGTGATGCGGCCGTCGGCAAAGCTGTGGATCACGCCGCGCGGGCCGAAGCGCTTCTTGAACTCGGGGTTCGTCGGGTAGTCGGGGTTCTCGGGCTCCTCCTCCGCGTTGAGGTGGTACAGGTTGCCGAAGAACTCATCGAAGCCGTGCTGCGTGGGCAGCATCTCGTCGCGGTCGCCGAGGTGGTTCTTGCCGAACTGGCCGGTCATGTAGCCTTGCGCACGCAGCAGCGTGGCGATGGTAGGGTCTTCCTTGCGCATGCCTTCGGGCGCGCCCGGCAGGCCCACCTTGGTCAGGCCGGTGCGGATCGGCGACTGGCCGGTGACGAAGGCAGCGCGGCCGGCGGTGCAACTTTGCTGCCCGTACCAGTCGGTGAAGACCGCGCCCTCACGGCCGATGCGGTCGATGTTGGGCGTCTTGTAGCCCATCATGCCCATGTTGTAGGCGCCGACGTTGAACTGGCCGATGTCGTCACCCCAGATGACCAAGATGTTGGGCTTCTTGGCGGTCTGCGCCATGGCGCCGGCGCACAGCGCCAGCCCCATCACGACCGCCGCGCACAGGCGGCCCAGGTGCCAAAGTGTGAATCTCATGTCTATCTTCCTCGACAGCCACGGCCCAGCGCCATGGCGGGCGGTAGTCTTTCATCGCGCCGTGGCGCTGTCCAATGCCGCTTGCGCAGGCGGGTGATACGCTTCACGTATGGCCATCGAACTGAGACTGATCCGTCATGCCATTGCCGTGGGGCAACACGGCAACTTCGCGCGCGCCGCCGAGACGCTGCACCTGACACAGCCCAGCCTGTCGCGCAGCATCGCTTCGCTCGAGGACCAGTTAGGGGTGCCGCTGTTCGACCGCACGCCCAAGGGCGTGACGCCCACCCCATTCGGCCGCGTGTTGCTCGAGCGTGGCGAAACAGTGCTCAGGCGCGAGGCCGATCTGCGCCGTGAGATTGCGCTGCTCGCCGGTCTGGAGACGGGCTCGCTGGTCATCAGCGCCGCGCCTTACATGGACGAGGTGCTGATCGCCCGAGCGATCGGGCGCATGGCCGCGGCTCACCCGAAGCTGCGCATCGATTGCCGTTCAGTGCATCCGTTCGAGGTGCTGCGGCAGGTGCTGGCCGAAGAGGCCGAGCTCGGCGTGGCCAATGTGCACGGCCTACACCGCGAGGTCCGCATCGCGGTGGAGCCATTGCCCTCACGGCGCGTCTACCTGTCCTGCCGCCCCGGCCACCCGCTGACGCGAATCGTGAACCCGACGCTGGCGCAGGCACTGCAGTTTCCGCTGGTGACGACGCGGCTGCGCGGCGAGCAGGCCGCATTGGCCGCCAGCCGGGGCCTGGGCGAACTCAGCGGCGGTGGCGTCGATGACTTTGTGCCGCCGGTGCTGGTGAACAGTGTGGCGCTGGCCCGCGTGATCGCGCAGGAAAGCGACATGCTCGTGCCCGGCACTGCGGCCATGCTCGCCGACGATCTGGCGCACGGCCGACTGGTGCGCCTGAACTGCACGGCGCCGGCCATGCGCACCAACGACGGCATGCTGTACCTGCGCGACCGCTGCCTGTCGCCGGCCGCGCGCGCGTTCATCGCCACGTTGCGCCAGATCGGGGCCCAGGAGCAGGCAGCGCACGAACCCTCGGCGGAAGTGACCGCCTGAGGGGCGTCAGACGTCCATCAGCGTGCGCACGTGGGCAGCAGTTCCGCTGGCTAGGCCTTCGAGGCTGTAGCCGCCTTCCAGGACCGACACCACGCGCCCCTGCGCCGAGGCCGCAGCAATGTCCATCAGCTCGCGCGTGATCCAGGCGAAGTCCTCGTCGGTCAATCGCAGCCCGCCCAGCGGGTCGAGGTGGTGCGCATCGAAGCCGGCGGAAATGATCAGCAGCTCGGGCGCGAAACTGCGCAGTGCCGGCAGCAGTTCGGCCGTCATGCCGCTGCGGAATTCGGCCGTGCCGGCGCCACGCGATAACGGGACATTGACGATGTTGCGCGCCACGCCCGACTCATGGCGCGAACCCGTGCCGGGGTAGAACGGCGATTGGTGGCTGGAGCCGTAGAACAGGTCGGCATCGTCGTGAAAGCACTGCTGCGTGCCGTTGCCGTGGTGCACGTCGAAGTCGACCACCGCCACGCGCTTCAGGCCGTGCTGCCGGCGCGCGTGCAGGGCCGCGATCGCCGCCTGGTTGAAGACGCAGAAACCCATCGCACGCTCGGCCTCGGCATGGTGGCCGCAGGGACGCGTGGCGCAGAACACGTTGTCCACCTCGCCGGCCACGACCGCATCGACGCCGGCACAGGCGGCGCCGACGCAGCGCATCACCGCCTCGAGCGTGCCCGGCGACATCACCGTATCGCCGCCATCCAGCGCCCGAAGGCCCTGCTCCGGCGCCACCGCGTGGACCCAATCGACGTAGTCATCGTCATGGACCCGCTTGACCTGTTCCGCACTGCCGAGCGGCGCCTCGCGCCACACCAGGCTGCCAAAGGCCGGGGTTTGCAGCACACGGCGCACGGCCAGCAGCCGCTCCGGCGCTTCGGGGTGGTGCCGGCCGGGTTGATGCAGCAGACACGCGTCATGGGTGTAGATCAAGGTGGTCACGGATTGCCTCCGGGTGCCAATGCCCGAACTTGAACAGGGGTTGACCCGTTATCGGGTGGACGCAGTATCACGCTGCCGATGGGGTCTGAGTTCCTCACCTTGGAAATCAATCAGGGTGACTCTGCAACAGACCATCGCGCAAGCCAGGCCTCCCGTCTTGTCGACCAGCCTGCATCGCCCGGCCGAAGAAGCCTCGGCGCTGCTGGTTGCGCTGTTGCACGCGACGCAGCCTGTGGCCGGGGCCGATGGCGCTCGCTGGACTGGCCCGCACGCTCATTACAGGCCCGGCTCGGCCAGCGCGGAGGCAAGAGCTCGCGCAAGCCGCGGCTCGACGTCGAAGTCGACACGCTCGAAGCCGCTGTAGCAAGTGAAGCGCCGGTTGGCGGCGCGGCCAAACAGCGTCATGCCCAGCCGGACGGCCAGTTCGAGGCCGCTCTGGGTGACGCCGTTGCGCGAGACGATGATCGGCACGCCCATGCGCGCCGCCTTGACGACCATCTCGCTGGTCAGTCGCCCGGTTGTGTAGAACACCGTGTCGGCCCCGCCAATCGTCGCTTGCCCATCCTGCAGCCACATCCAGCCGGCAATGGTGTCCACCGCGTTGTGGCGCCCGACATCCTCTACCGCGCGCAGCAGTTCACGGTTGCGGAAAAGCGCACAGCCATGCACCGAGCCGGCCCGGCGGTGGACGCTGTCGCGCTGGCGCATGGTGTCGAGCATGGCGTACAGCGCCGACACGCGGATGCGTGCCGCCTCGGGCGGCGGCAGTGTCAGCGTGTCGATCTGGGCCATCAGATCCCCGAAAACCGTACCCTGGCCGCAGCCGGTGGTGACCACGCGCCTGGCGGTCTTCTGCTCGAGCGCATCGATGCCATGGCGCGTCCTCACTGCGGCGGCCGCCACGTCCCAGTCGACGGTGACAGACTCCAGTTCGTCCACGGCCGCGATCAGGCCCATGTTGCGCAGGTAGCCGATCACCAGCGCCTCGGGCGCCTCGCCCAGCGTCATCAGCGTGACCAGTTCGCGCTTGTCGATGAACAGCGTCAGCGCGCGCTCGGCCGGGATCAGGATGCGTCGGCGCTGGCCCAGCTCGTCGAGGACCTCGACTTCATGGGTCAGCGGTGCGCGCGCCTGCGTCATGCGCGGCAGTGAAGGCAGAGGGGCTGAAGGCATGTGCAAAGGCAATGTGGGCTGCGTGGCCGCGGTGCAATCTAGGGCAACCCGCCGCGGCCTGCGCTTGACCCCGGTCATTTTTCCCTCAAAGCGACGCATGAGCTTCAGGAGAGAATAGCCTCCGATGGAAACCCGCAGACTGCGCGTCGGCATGCCGATCACGCCGCAAGAATTCGAAGCACTGAGCGACGCGCAGATCGCCCGGCTGGTGCCCAAGGCCTACCGCGAGTTCTTCCCTGGCAAGGACTTCTGCGCCGACGGCTGCTTCTACCTGCACGACGGACAGGCCTGGAGCTTGTTCAAGGGCGGTTTCCTCGATGACTGATGGCCGCCGGCCGGGAGCGCCTATGAAACTTGCGTTGGTCGGGTCGCGCTACTTCGCGGCCACCGTGTTCGACATGTTGCGCCAACTGGAGGGCGTACAGCTGACCAGCATCGTCGCGCCCGCCGCCGACGACCGCTTGGCGCTGGCCGCCAAGGCCGCCGGCCTGCAAGTGCATGTGCTGGCCAATCCGAAGCTCGTGCCAGGGGAAGCCATTGCCGAAGGTACCGACCTGATCGTCGCGGCGCACACCCATGCGCGGGTCAGCAACGAGGCGCTGGCCCGATCGCGCCACCGCGGCATCGGCTACCACCCGTCGCTGCTGCCGCGGCACCGCGGCATCGCGGCCGTGGAGTGGACCATCCTCGAGGGCGACGCCATCGCCGGCGGCTCGGTCTACCACCTGGCCGACGGCTGGGACGCCGGCGCCGTGGCGGCGCAGGACTGGTGCTTCGTGCAGCGCGGCGAAGGCGCGCGCGAGTTGTGGGAACGCGCGCTGGCGCCGATGGGCCTGGCGCTGCTCGGCCGCGTGGTGCGCCATGTGCGCGACCATGACGAAGTACCGGCCACGGCGCAGGACCTGCGCTTTGCCACCAAGGCGCCGTTGATCAAGCGCGCGGTGGTGCTGACCGAAGACGCCGCGGACCACACGGTGGCGCTGGTGGCCACGGTGATCGGCGCCGACCGGCAGGGCATCGTCAATGCGCTGTCGGAATGTGCGCAGCGCCACGGCGCCAACTGGGCGTCGAGCCGGCTGGCCCGCGCGGCGGGCGAGTTCGCCGGCATGGTGCATTTCGACGTGCCGCGCGACAGCGCCGACGCCCTGGCCACGTCGCTGCGCGCACTGGAATCGGCCGGGTTGCGCATCACCGTGTCGCGCAGCGCGGCGGGCGAACCGGCCACCGGCTGGCGCGGTGTCGATCTCCAGCTCGTCGGTGACGACCGCAAGGGCATCGTCAGCTCGCTGACGCGCATCCTGGCGCTGCGCTCGGTCAGCATCGAGACCATGCACACCGAGATCGTCACCGGACCGGGCACGGGCCAGCGCAGCTTCAAGGTGGCGGCGCACCTGCTGGTGCCCGCCGGCCTCACGAACGAGCAGCTGCACGCCGAGCTGGACGGGCTGGCGCGGGAGATGATGCTGGACGTGGCGCTGGGCGACCTCCACGGCGCTTGAGCGAAGGCGGCAACGGCACCACCCGGGCCAGCAGCGCGGCGCCTTCGCTCAGCAGGAACTCGCGGAAGGCCTGGGCCACCGGCGGCAGCCGCTTGGTGCGGCGCTGCACCAGGTACCAGTTCAGCCGCAGCGGGAAACCCGCCACGTCCAGCGCGACGAGGCTGCCATCGCGCAGCTCGCGGCTGACGGTGTGGCCCGACAGGAAGGCCACACCCATGCCGGCGATGACGGCCTGCTTGATGGTCTCGGTGCTCTTGACCTCCAGCGCGACCTTCAGCTTGTCGCCATGCCGGCCCAGCGCATCGACCATGGCGTGGCGGGTGTCGGAGCCGGCCTCGCGCACGATGAAGGGCTCGCGCACCAGTCGCGCCAGCGAGATGCCTGCCTCGCCCTGCAGCGGGTGCCCGTTCGGCGCCACGATCAGGTAGGGGTGCGGTGCAAAGGCCTCGGCCACGGTATCGGCGTCCTCGGGCGGGCGCACCATCACCGCCAGGTCGGTCAGGTTGTCGGCCAGCCGCTGCAGCAGGTCGCCGCGGTTGTGCACCGACAGGTTGATCTCCACGCCCTGGTGGCGGCGCGCGAACTCGACCAGCAGGCGGGGCAGGAAGTAGTCGCCGGCACTGATCACCGCCACGTTGAGCCGCCCGCCGGTGACGCCCTTGAACTGCGTCATCGCAGCCTCGGCCTCCTCGAACTGCCGGATGATGAGGTGGCAGTGGTGCAGCAGCTCGCTGCCCGGCGCGGTGAGGTAGATCCGGCGGCCGAGCTGTTCGAACAGCGGCAGCCCCGCATGGGACTCGAGCTTGCGGATCTGCGTGGACACGGCCGGCTGCGTCAGGTGCAGCTCCTCGGCCGCGCGCGAATAACTGGCCAGCCGCGCCACGGCTTCGAACACCTTCAGCTGGCGCAGGGTGGCATGTCTCATCGTCGCCGCTCCAATGCATAACTTATGAGTAATGTAATTTATCAAATACTTTGATTTGTACTTATCGTTTCACGCTTCTACAGTGCGGTCACCGACTCGACGAGTCCCTTCATCCAGGAGCCCACCATGCTGTCCCCGCGCAAGATCGATTGCCCTTCCGATGCCGACGTCGAACGCAGCGCGTACAACGCGGCCTTCTACGAACTCGGCCTGCGCTGGTACTGGGACGACGCCACCTACGAACGGCTGGCCACGGAGGCCTGCGAGCGTTCACGCCTGCAGCAATACCTGCACAGCGCCCAGCCGCACCTGCTGCGCGCCTATGACGCCGAGACGCTGACGCAGGCCATCCTGGACGCCAAGCATCGCCTGCAGCGCGTGCTGGCCAACTGCGCGCCACAGGCCCTGCCCCACTTCAACTGGACCGACACACGCTGGGGCGAAGTCGGCAACTGAGCGCCAGGCCGGCAGCGCGACAGCGCTGCCGTAGACTGCCGCCGCATGAGCCAGGCAAGCGCAACGGACGAGGCCTTCGTCCCCTACATCGGCCATGACGAATTCCGCCGCGGCGCGGCTTTCGGGCACTTCCGCATCGTCGTCAACCCGGCGCTGGCGCGGCCCTACGTGGTGCGACGCACCCGCGTCGACCTGCTGGCCACGGTGGTGATCGGCGCCGGCGCCGTGCTGGCGCTGACGGGCCAGGCGCTGCCCGGCCTGGTGCTGGTGGTGCTGGGCATCGCGGCCAACCGTCTGGTGCGCCACCAGGCGGGCAAGATCGTGCTGCAACTGGCGGCGCGCGACCCGACGGTCTATGCCGAGGTCACGAGCAGCGGCGTGATGGAAGTGCGCCGCGCCTGAGCGGCGGGTGCACCGCTACTTGACCAGCAGCACCGGCACGCGCGATTCGGCCACTGTCTCCTGCGCCACCGAACCGAGTATCGCGCTGGCCATGCCCTGCCCGCGTGTGCCCATGACGATCAGCTCGCTGCCGAGTTCAGCAGCCGTCCTGGCGATGGTCTCGGCCGGACTGCCGACCTTTGAGTGCGCCTGGTAGCGCACGCCTGCCGCATCCAGCGCGGCACGTGACGGGGCCAGCGCGGCATCGCACTGCTCCTGGTAGTACTCGTCGAGCGTCTTGCTGGCGATGAACGAGGACACGTCGCCGCTGACCGGACGCTGCACGTGCAGCAGCTGCAGGTCGAGCGCGGCCGGGTCGGCCAGGTCCTGGCGCATTTCGATGACCTGGCGGGTGGCGTGCATCGAGCCTTCGGAGCCATCGACCGCCAGCAGCATGCGACGCAGACGCCCGGTTTGCGCCGGCGCCGCGGCGGCAGGCGCCGCCTGCACGGCCGCCGTGGCGGTACGGCGCGACGACACCCACTTGCCGATGCCCAGCACCAGCAAGGCCCCCGCCACGCCGGCGGCATAGCGGATCATGTCGCTGGACTCGATCTTCGGCATGCCGGGCAACACCTTGGGATCGATCAGCGCCGGGTCGGTGACCATCATCGTGCCGGCGATCCAGCCGAGCAGCATGCCGCCCAGGGTGATGATGACCGGATAGCGGTCCATCAGCTTGATCACCATCTGGCTGCCCCAGACGATGATCGGGATGCTGACGAGCACGCCGAAGATGACCAGCGCCATGCTGTGGCCGGTGCCTGAGGCTTCGGCAGCGCCGGCGATGGCGATGACGTTGTCCAGGCTCATCACGAAGTCGGCGATGATCACCGTCTTGATGGCCCCCCACAGCTTGTCGCTGCCCTCGATGCTGGCGTGGCCGTCCTCGTGTTCGGGCACCAGCAGCTTGACGCCGATCCACAGCAGCAGCAGCGCGCCGACGATCTTCAGGAACGGAATCGCCAGCAGCGTCAGCGCAAAGAAGATCAGCACGATGCGCAGCACGATCGCGCCTGCGGTGCCCCACAGGATGCCCTGCGTGCGCTGCTTGGGCGGCAGCTTGCGGCAGGCCAGCGCGATGACGACGGCGTTGTCGCCACCGAGCAGGATGTCGATCAGGATGATCTGGCCTACGGCGACCCAGAACTCGGGGGTGGTCAGGAATTCCATCTGGCTTGTCTTCCGCGCAATGGCACTTTGATGAAAGTGAGTATTGGAAACCAGAGGTCCGGCATACCGGGTAGGTAGTAGCCGCAGCCCAGCGGCCGCTCAGGATGGCGACGTGGCGAGTATCTGCCCCCCGCCATAGCTGCTTTGCCGCGGCGCCTCGCCGCCAACCTTCACGCGCACCGCGCAGTACTTGAACTCGGGAATCTTGGCGAAGGGGTCGAGCGCGGCGTGGGTCAGCTTGTTGATCGCCGCCTCGTAGTAAGCAAAGGCCACGAACACCGCGCCGCGCGGCGTGCCGGCGTCGGCCCGGGCCCACAGCGTGACCTGGCCGCGCCGCGATTCGAGCGTCAGCAAGTCGCCGGGCTGGGCGCCCAGGGCCGCCAGGTCCAGCGGATGCAGCAGCACGGTCGGGTCGGGCTCGAGGGCATCGAGCACGCTGGCGCGCCGCGTCATGCTGCCGGTGTGCCAATGCTCCAGCTGGCGGCCGGTGATCAGCACCATCGGGTACTCGGCATCGGGGCGCTCGGCGGCCGGGATGATGTCGGCCGGCACGAAGCGCGCCTTGCCGCCCTCGCGCGGGAAGTCCTCGACGAAGACCACCGGCTCGCCCGGGTCGCCTTCGTGGGTGCACGGATAGGTGACCGCATGCTCGCGCTCCAGCCGCCCCCAGGTGATGCCGCCGATGCTGGGCATGGTGTGGCGCATCTCGTCAAAGACTTCGCTGACGTGCTGGTAGTCCCAAGGCAGACCGAGGCGCTTGCCGATCTCCTGGATGATCCACAGGTCCTGCCGCGCGTCGCCCGGCGGCGACACGGCCTGGCGGCCCATCTGCACCGTCCGGTCGGTGTTGGTGAAGCTGCCGGTCTTCTCGGGGAAGGCGCTTGCCGGCAGGATCACGTCGGCCAGATAGGCGGTTTCGGTCAAGAAGATGTCCTGCACCACCAGGTGCTCGAGCGCCGCCAGCGCCTCGCGCGCGTGGTTGGCATCGGGGTCGGACATGGCCGGGTTCTCGCCTTCGATGTACATGCCCCTGACGACCCCGTGCTTGATGGCATGCATGACCTCGACCACGGTCAGGCCGACCTTGTCGTCCAGCGTGCCGGGCGCAAGCTGCCAGGCCTGTTCGAACTTGGCGCGCACTTCGGGCCGGCTGACGTGCTGGTAGTCGGGCAGCATCATCGGGATCAGGCCGGCGTCGGACGCACCCTGCACATTGTTCTGGCCGCGCAATGGATGCAGCCCGGTGCCGGGGCGGCCGATCTGGCCGGTCATCAGCGCCAGCGCGATCAGGCAGCGCGCGTTGTCGGTGCCGTGCACGTGCTGGCTCACGCCCATGCCCCACAGGATCATCGAGCCCTTGGAGCGCGCGTACAACCGTGCCACGTAGCGCAGCGTCTCGGCGCCGATGCCGCAGATCGGCGCCATTGCCTCGGGACTGTAGCCCGCGACGTTGGCGCGCAGTTCGTCGTAGCCGACGGTGCGGCTGGCGATGAACTGCGCGTCGACCAGGTCCTCGGTGACGATCACGTGCATCAGCGCGTTGAGCATCGCCACGTCGGTGTCGGGCTTGAACTGCAGGAAGCAGTGCGCATGCCGCGCCAGGTCGGAGCGGCGCGGATCCATGACGATCAGTCTGGTGCCGTTCTTGACCGCGTTTTTGATGAAGCTCGCCGCCACCGGGTGGTTGACCGTCGGGTTGGCGCCAATCAGCACCACGACCTCGGCGCGCATCACGTCCATCACGGGATTGCTGACCGCGCCCGAGCCGATGCCTTCGAGCAGCGCCACCACCGACGAGGCATGGCACAGCCGCGTGCAGTGGTCGACGTTGTTGCTGCCGAAGCCGGTGCGCACCAGTTTCTGGAATAGGTACGCCTCCTCGTTGCTGCCCTTGGCCGAGCCAAAGCCGGCCAGCGCCTTGCGGCCATGCGTGTCGCGGATCTCGCGCAGACGACCGCCGGCAAAGTCCAACGCCTCGTCCCAGCTGGCTTCGCGGAACACCTCCATCACCCTGTCGGGGTCCATCACGAAGTCGCCGGACTTCGGCGGTGCGTCCTTGCGGCGGATCAGCGGCCTCGTCAGACGTTGCGGGTGGTGCGCGTAGTCGAAGCCGTAGCGGCCCTTGACGCACAGGCGCCCGCGGTTGGCCGGCCCGTCGCGGCCTTCGACGAAGAGAATCTTGTCGTCCTTGACGTGGTAGGTGAGCTGGCAGCCGACGCCGCAGTAGGGGCACACCGACGGCACCTGCTTGTCGGGCACGGCCAGCGCCGCGGCACGCGAGGGCATCCGCGCACTGTCCCTGACGACGGTCGCCAAGGCGCCCGTGGGGCAGGCCTGCACACATTCGCCGCAGGCCACGCAGGTGGACGCGCCCATCGGATCGTCCATGTCGAAGACGATCTTGGAATGCTCGCCGCGGAAGGCCAGGCCGATGACATCGTTGACCTGCTCGTCGCGACAGGCGCGCAAGCAGCGCGTGCACTGGATGCACGCATCCAGGTTGACGGCGATGGCAGGGTGCGACAGGTCCTGCGCCGGCTGGGCGCGCGCGGCGAAGCGTGGTTTGCCCAGGCCCAAGCGGGCCGACCAGTGATCGAGCTCGTTGTGGCGGGTGTAGTCGGCCTCGGGCATGTCCGACTGCAGCAGCTCGAGCACCAATTTCTGCGACTTGAGCGCCCGCTGGCTGTCGGTGGTTACCTTCATGCCCGGCGTGGCCGCGCGGCAGCACGCCGGCGCCAGCGTGCGCTCGCCGGCGATCTCCACCACGCAGGCGCGGCAGTTGCCCACCGCCTCGAGGCCCGGCTTGTAGCAAAGGTGCGGGATCGCGACGCCTTCACGCTTGGCGATCTCGAGGATCGGCTCGCCCTTCAGACCCGAGACCTCGCGACCGTTGAGCTGGAAGGCGACGGTTTCGCGGACGGTCATGCCAGTTCCCCCGGAAAGTACTTGACGACGCAGTCCACCGGGTTCGGCGCCGCCTGGCCCAGGCCGCAGATCGACGCGTCGCGCATCACCTGGGACAGGTCGGCCAGCAGTTCGAGGTCCCACTTCGGCTGCGCAATCAGCGCTGCGACCTTGGCCGTGCCGTTGCGGCAGGGCGTGCATTGCCCGCAGGATTCGTGCTCGAAGAAACGCATCAGGTTGCGCGCCGCGCCCACCGCGCTGTCGTGCTGCGACAGCACCATCACCGCGGCCGAGCCGATAAAGCAGCCGTAGGGCTGCAGCGTGTCGAAGTCCAGCGGGATGTCGCCCATCGAAGCCGGCAAGATGCCGCCCGACGCGCCGCCCGGCAGGTAGGCGTAGAACTGGTGGCCCTCGGCCATGCCACCGCAATGCTCGTCGATCAGCTCGCGCATCGTGATGCCCGCCGGCGCCAGTTTAACGCCCGGGAACTTGACGCGTCCCGAGACCGAGAACGATCGCAGCCCCTTGCGTTCGTGGCGGCCCTGCGAGGCGAACCAGGCGCTGCCCTGCTCGAGGATGTCTCGCACCCAGTACAGCGTCTCGAAGTTGTGCTCCAGCGTCGGCCGGCCGAACAGGCCGACCTGCGCCACGTAGGGTGGGCGCAGCCGCGGGATGCCGCGCTTGCCTTCGATCGACTCGATCATCGCCGACTCTTCGCCGCAGATGTAGGCGCCGGCGCCACGCCGCAGCTCGATCTCGGGCATGCCCGGATAGGGCGGCTTGGCGCGCAGCTTGACCAGCTCGGCTTCGAGCAGCGCGCGGCAGCCGTGGTATTCGTCGCGCAGGTAGACGTAGATCTTGGCGATGCCCACGGCCCAGGCGGCGATCAGCATGCCCTCGATGAAGCGGTGTGGGTCGCGTTCGAGGTAGACGCGGTCCTTGAAGGTGCCGGGCTCCCCCTCATCGATGTTCACCGCCATCAGCCGCGGCGCCGGCTCGCTGCGCACGATGCGCCACTTGCGCCCTGCGGGGAAGCCCGCACCGCCCAGGCCGCGCAGCCCCGAGTCCTCGAGCGCCTTGATGACGTCGTCAACCTCGAGTTCGCCGGCGATGCAGGTGCGCAGCAGCGCATAGCCGCCTTCGTCCTTGTAGGCCTGCAGGTCGATGAAGCCGGCGGGCTCGTGCGTCGTGCATCCTGCTGCCACGGCCGAGGCCACCGCTTCGGCCGTGGCCGGCGCGACCGGGTGCTGGCCCACCACCGCGGCGGGCGCCTGCTCACAGCGACCGATGCAAGGCGCGGCGAGCACGCGCACCTCGGCGCCGAGCAGCGCCGGCAGGCGCGCCAGAAGCTGCTGCGCGCCGGCCATCTCGCAGGCCAGGCCGTCACAGACGCGCACCGTCAGACGCGGCGGCGCGGCGGCGCCTTCCTTGACGATGTCGAAGTGGTGATAGAAGCTCGCGACCTCGTAGACCTCGGTCTGCGCCAGGTCCATCTCACGCGCCAGCGCCGCCAGGTGGCGCGCGCTCAGGTAGCCGAAGTGGTCCTGCAGCTTGTGCAGGTACTCGATCAGCAGCTCGCGCGCCAGCGGGGCGGCGCCGAGCAGCCGCCGCAGCTCATCGCGCGCCTGCGGCTCGACCCGGCGGCCCTTGGGCGCCTCGCGACGGCGCTGGCGCGACGGGGCTTCCGCGCTGCTCGCGATGGGGATGACAGTTCGGTTCATCTGGCGCCCTCGGGAGGTTCGTTGGCGGCCGCGGGCGCGGCGGCCGCATCGGCCGGGTGCTGTCGCCCTGGCCGCGTTGCTCCGGCAGTGCCTAGAGCAACCCCGCGCCGCGCGCCCACTGGTACTTGGCGCCGAGGATCTCCACCGGAATCTCGGTCGAGTAGGCGTAGGCCGGGATGCCATGTTCGTAAAGATACTGCGCGGCTTCCTCGACCTCCACATCGCCGGCCAGCGACACCACCACCGGCTTGACCTTGCCCTTGGCGCGCATCTCCTCGATCACCTGCACCATGTTCGTCGCGAACACCATCGGCGGCGTGACGATGGTGTGCCAGTACCCGAGGATCAGCGCGTGGATGCGATCGTCCTCCAGGCCCAGACGCACGGTGTTCATGTAGGTGATCGGCGGCTCTCCGCCGGTGATGTCCACCGGGTTGCCGGCCGCGCCGAAGGGCGGGATGAACTTGCGGAACGCCGCGTCCAGGTCCTCGGGCATCGGCTTCAGCAGCTTCAGGCCGTTGTCGACGCAGGCGTCGGACAGCAGCACGCCCGAGCCGCCGGCGCCGGTGATGATGACCACGTTCTCGCCCTTGGGCGTGGGCAGGATCGGCACGCCGCGGGCGAAGTCGAGCATTTGCCGCAGGCTGCCAGCACGCACCACGCCCGACTGGCGCAGCACGTCGTCGTAGATCTTGTCGTTGCCGGCCAGCGCGCCGGTGTGCGAGCTCGCCGCCGCGGCGCCTGCCGAGGTGCGGCCGGCCTTCAGCATGATCACCGGCTTCTTCTTCGACACGCGCTTGGCCACCTCGGCGAAGGCGCGGCCGTCCTTCAGATCCTCGCAATGCTGCGCGATGACCTTGGTGTTGTCGTCCTGCTCGAAGAACAGCAGCAGATCGTCCTCGTCGATGTCGCTCTTGTTGCCCAGTCCGACGATCGCCGAGACGCCCATCTTGGCCGAGCGCGAGAAGCCGATGATCGCCATGCCGATGCCGCCGGACTGCGACGACAGCGCCGTCGAGCCCTTGACGTCATAGGCGGTGCAGAAGGTGGCGCACAGGTTGGCCGGCGTGTAGTAGAAGCCGTAGATGTTCGGCCCCATCATGCGGATGTTGTACTTGCGGCCGATCTCCACCAGTTGCTGTTGCCCCTCGTGGTTGCCGGTCTCGGCGAAACCTGAGGGGATCAGCACCGCGCCGGCGATGCCCTTCTCGCCGCATTCGGTCAGCGCGCCAGCCACCAGCTTGGCGGGGATCGCGAACACCGCCGTGTCGATCTCGCCCGGCACGTCCTTGACGCTCTTGTAGGCTTTGCGGCCCATGATCTCGGCCGACTTCGGGTGGATCGGGATGATCTCACCCTGGTAGCCGCCGTTGATCAGGTTCTTCATCACCGAGTTGCCGATCTTGCCGGTCTCGTCGGAGGCGCCGATCACCGCCACCGCGCGCGGCTTCATGATGCGGTTCATCGACTTGACGATATCGGCCTCGGCGGGCCGGTGCCGCGCCGGCGCCGGGTTGAAGTTGCAGACGATGCGCACGTCGGCCGCGACCGCGCCGCTCTTGCTGGCGAAGATCGGGTTCAGGTCCATCTCGGCTATTTCGGGAAAGTCGCTGACCAACTCGCTGACGCGCACGATGATGTCGGCCAGCGCGTCGCGGTTGACCGGGTCGCCGCCGCGCACGCCCTTCAGCATCTCGGCCGCCTGGATGCCGTCGAGCATCGACAAGGCATCGTCGCGTGTCGTCGGGGCGAGGCGGAAGGTCACGTCCTTCAGCACCTCGACCAGCACGCCACCCAGGCCGAAGGCGACCAGCTTGCCGAAGCTGCCGTCGGTGACCGCGCCGACGATCACCTCTTGCCCGCCCTGGATCATCTGCTGCACCTGCACGCCGTCGATCTTGGCGTCGGACTTGTAGCGCCTGGCGTTGGCGATGATGGTGTCGTACGCCTTGGCCGCATCGTCCCCGCCCTTGACGCCGACGATAACGCCGCCGGCCTCGGTCTTGTGCAGGATGTCGGGGCTGACGATCTTCATCACCACCGGGCCGCCCATGCCCGCGGCCAGTGCCGTGGCCTGTGCCGCGCTGTTGGCCAGACCTTCGCTCGGCACCGCGATGCCGTAGGCATCGCACACCTGCTTGCCTTCCGGCGCCGTGAGCGCATCCCGCCCGCTGCTGCGCAGCGCATCGAGAATCTGGCGAACCTTGGCCTTGTCCTTGTTCATGACGGTTTCCTGTTGAAGCTCAGATGATCTTGGCCTCGCGCAGCGCGGCGATATCGCCGGCTGCGTAGCCGAGTTCGGCCAGCACCTCGTCGGTGTGCTCGCCCAGCAACGGCGACCGCGTGACCTCGGTAGGACTGTCGGACAGCTTGATCGGGTTGCCCACCGACAGGTATTTGCCGCGTGTCGGGTGGTCGATCTCGACCACGGTGCCGGTGGCGCGCAGCGCCGGCTCGTGCGCGATCTCCTTCATTGACAGGATCGGGCCGCAGGGGATGTCGTACTTGTTCAAAAGCTCCATGGCCTCGAACTTGGTCTTGGTCATGGTCCATTCCTCGATGCGCTCGAAGATGCGCTTCAGGTGCGGCAGCCGCGTCTGCGGCGTGGCGAAGGCCTCGTCGGTGATCCAGTCTTCCTGGCCAATGACCTTGCAGATCGAGGCCCACACTGGCGCCTGCGTGATGAAGTAGATGTAGGCGTTGGGGTCGGTCTCCCAGCCCTTGCACTTCAGGATCCAGCCCGGCTGGCCGCCGCCGGAGGCGTTGCCGGCGCGCGGCACGGCATCGCCGAACTCGCCGTCGGGGTACTGCGGATATTCGGTGAGCTTGTGCACGCGCTCCAGGCGCTGCTGGTCGCGCAGCTTGACGCGGCACAGGTTCAGCACGCCGTCTTGCATCGCCGCCAGCACCTTCTGGCCGCGCCCGGTGCGGTTGCGCTGATACAGCGCCGCAACGATGCCCAGCGCCAGGTGCAGCCCGGTGCCCGAATCGCCGATCTGCGCGCCAGTGACCATCGGCGGGCCGTCATCGAAGCCGGTCGTCGAGGCCGAACCGCCGGCGCACTGCGCCACGTTCTCGTAGACCTTGCAGTCCTCATACGGTCCCGGGCCGAAGCCCTTGACCGAGGCCATGATCATGCGCGGGTTCAGCTCCTGAACGCGCTCCCAGGTGAAGCCCATGCGGTCGAGCGCGCCCGGCGCGAAGTTCTCGACCAGCACGTCGCAGTCCTTGATCAGCCGTTCGACGATCTCCTTGCCCTTCGGGTCCTTGGTGTTGACGGTGATCGAACGCTTGTTGTGGTTCAGCATCGTGAAGTACAGGCTGTCCACGCCAGGGATGTCGCGCAGCTGGCCGCGCGTAGCATCGCCTTCGCCGGCCTTTTCCAGCTTGATCACGTCGGCGCCGAACCAGGCCAACAACTGCGTGCACGTGGGCCCCGACTGCACGTGCGTGAAGTCGAGGATGCGCACACCATCGAGCGCTTTGCTCATCGAGATGCTCCTATCGCGGGTTTCAGATTCGGTCGGATCTCAGGCGCTGGACGAAGCAGCGGCCTGGCGTTGCGGATTCAGGTTGGTGATGCGCCCGCTCTCGGTGCCGGCGGTCTCGTCGATGATCGCATTGATTAGCGTCGGCTTGCGCGAGCGGATCGCCTGCTCCATGCCCTGGCGCAGCTCGGCCGGCGTCGTCGCGTACACACCGACACCGCCGAAGGCCTCGATCAGCTTCTCGTAGCGCGCGTCCTTGACGAAGACCGTGGGCGCGACGTCGCTGCCGCCGCCGAGGTTCTTGTCGGTGCCGCGATAGACGCCGTTGTTGTTGAGGATGACCACGCACACCGGGAGCTGGTAGCGGCAGATGGTCTCGACCTCCATGCCGCTGAAGCCGAAGGCGCTGTCGCCCTCGATCGCGATCACCGGCTGGCCGATCTCGACCGCGGCGGCGACGGCGAAGCCCATGCCGATGCCCATCACGCCCCACGTGCCGACGTCGATGCGCTTGCGCGGCTTGTACATGTCGACGATGGCGCGCGTGAAGTCCAGCGCGTTGGCGCCTTCGTTGACCAGCATGGCGTCGGGGTTCGCCTTGACGATGTCGCGCACCACGTTCAGCGCGCTGTGGAAGTTCATCGGCTTCGGATCCTTGGCCAGGGTGTCGGCCATCTTCGCGACGTTCTTGTTGCGGCGTTCGGCCACCGCCTGCACCCAGTCGGCCGGCGCCCGCGGCCAGTCGGCGCCCATGCCGGCGAGTAATGCGCTGACGCACGAACCGATGTCGCCGACCAGCGGCGCGTCGATGCGAACGTTGCTGTCGGCCTCGGTCGGCGAGATGTCGATCTGGATGAACTTCTGGCCGCCCCAGGCCTTGGCATCCTTGCCGCCCCAGGTCTTGCCCTTGCCATGCGACAGCAGCCAGTTCAGTCGCGCGCCGACCAGCAGCACAACGTCGGCCTCGGGCAGCACGAAGGATCGCGCTGCCGACGCCGACAGCTCGTGCGTGTCGGGCAGCAGCCCCTTGGCCATCGACATCGGCAGGTAGGGGATGCCGGTGCGCTCAACCAGCGCACGCACTTCGGCATCGGCGCGCGCGTAGGCCGCGCCCTTGCCGAGCAGGATCAGCGGCTTCTTCGCGCTCTTCAGCAGATCGAGCGCGCGCTGTACCGCCTCGGATGCCGGGATCTGGAGCGGTGCCGGGTCGACGACCTCGATCAGCGAGCGGCGCCCGGCCGCGGCGTCCATGGTCTGCGCAAACAACTTCGCTGGAAGGTCCAGGTACACGCCGCCGGGACGGCCCGAGACCGCGCTGCGGATCGCCCGCGCGATGCCCACGCCGATGTCCTCGGCATGCAGCACGCGGAAGGCCGCCTTGCACAGCGTCCTGGCGATGGCGAGCTGATCCATCTCCTCGTAGTCGCCCTGCTGCAGGTCGACGATCTCGCGCTCCGAAGAACCGCTGATGAGGATCATCGGGAAGCAGTTGATCGTGGCGTTGGCCAGCGCCGTCAGGCCGTTGAGGAAGCCCGGCGCCGACACCGTCAGGCACACGCCGGGCTTGCCGGTCAGGAAGCCGGCGATGGCCGCCGCATTGCCGGCGTTCTGCTCGTGGCGGAAGGAGATGACGCGCATGCCTTCACCCTGCGCCTTGCGCGTCAGATCGGTGATCGGGATGCCCGGCAGGCCATAGAGGGTGGTGATGCCGTTGAGCTTGAGCGCATCGATGACGAGGTGGAAGCCGTCGGTCATCGGGGACTCTTCGGTGGCGGCCGCTACGGGCGCGAGGATGGCTGACATGGCACGCTCCGGGGTGCAGCTTGGGAACTGAGGGCTATGGTAGAAACGACGTTCGCACTTCTCCGTTGACCACGGTCAAGATTCGAAAATTGGCCGTCTGTCGGGGCAATGGAACGATGATCTCGCTTGCGCAGCACCCCGAAAGAACCATCATCCGTCTGCAGCTGCGGCAGAACGTCATGCTGAAGAAGATGAGCGAAGCCGAGCGGGACGAGCTCGCGCAACTGTTGTCCATCGTGGACTGCGCCAAGGGCGAACATCTGCTGCACCAGGGGGTGCACGACATGGAGCAGTACTTCCTGCTCGAAGGCATCCTCAAGCGCGTGGTCGCCAACGCCGATGCCAAGGAAATGATCCTGCGCTTCACCGACGAGCACGGCATCGAGACCAGCTACGCCGCCTGGCGGCTGAACACGCCGACGCCCTACGCCATCGTCAGCGTCACCAAGGCGCGGGTCGCCAAGCTGGCGATGCCACAGTGGGTGGAGTTCCTCGACCGGCACCCGCACTTCAAGGCCGAATTCGAGTACGAGATCATGCGGCTGATGAGCGAGATCATGGCGCACACCATCACGCTGCACCTGCTCGACGCGCCGGGGCGCGTGCACCGCTTCATGCGCAAGCACGGCGAGCTCGCCGAGCGCATCCCGAAGAAGGAGCTGGCGGCCTATCTCAACCTCTCCGCAGAGACCCTGTCGCGTCTGAAGCAGCGCGGCAAAATCTGAAGCGCTTTTCACTGTCGGGCCGAAGGGAACAGTTTCGAGCGCGCCATGACGCGCAGCTGGTCGTCGACCGACTGCACGCCGGGCACTGCAGCGCAGACCTGCAGTGCAGCGGCCTTCTCGCCGGCGTCGGCGACGATGCCACGCAGCGTGACGCGGCCGTCGATGCTGTCGATGGTGATGTCCACGCCATCGGTGGCCTCGTGCGCCCGCAACGCGGCGCGTACGCGCGCCGACAGCGCCATGCCCTGCAGCAACGCACGCGACGCCTCGGTTTCGGCGAACTCGGGCCGTGCCAGCAGGCCCTTGATCATCTGCACGCAGGTGTCCACCGACAGCCGGTCGGTGTTGAGCACCATGTCGAACAGCACCGGCTCGTTCCAGGTGACGCCGAACTGGTCGTGCATGCGCGTCGCATTGGCCTGGTCGCTGCGGCGGATCTCGGCCTCGGCGACGCCGCGGTCGTCGGTGTCGATCTGCTCCATCAGCCAGTCGACGCGCTTGTCGAAGGGCCGCATGATGCGGATGCAGGGCACATGCGGCACCGGTCGCAAGAGCTGCGTCGCGCCCCAGCCGCGGATGACGACATTGCCCTTGGCGGCCGCCTCGAGCACCTCTTCGGCCGAATAGAGCGCCATCGCGTTGCGGTCGGCGCGCAGCCGCTCCAGCGCGCCGGCCTTGCCGCCGCGCAGGCGGTTGATCAGGCTGCGCGAGACGTGCATCTTCTCGGCGACGCGCTCGGCGACCTCATGCTGCAGCGTCGCCAGGTGCAGCTCGGCGGCCAGCTGTTCGGCGATGTCCTGGGCCAAAGAGCCCATTCCCTGCGTCAGTGCGATGACAGGCATGTGATTTCCTTTCGCTCAGTCCACCGGACGTTGCGCGGCGAGATCGTCGACCTTGGGCGTGCGCACCAGCGCGATCAGCTTCGAGATCAGCGGCCAGAACAGCATCAGCATGGCCAGCGTGGTGATCGTGCCGACCAGCGGGTTGGCCCACATGATGTTCACCTCGCCCTGCGACATCAGCATCGCCTGGCGGAACGAGTCCTCGGCCTTGTCGCCCAGCACCAGCGCCAGCACCAGCGGCGCCAGCGGATAGTCGAGCTTCTTGAAGACGTAGCCCATGACGCCGAAGACCAGCATCAGCCAGATGTCGAGCATCGCGTTGTGCACGGTGTAGGAGCCGATGGCGCAGATGACGATGATCACCGGCGCGATGATCGAGAAGGGGATGCGCAGGATCGAC
>Ga0316605_10000312_pt1 | contig 38580 bp, 35 predicted proteins | sample OWC_soil_day20_n_FD_207666 | JGI IMG/M metagenome (GOLD analysis project Ga0316605, IMG submission 207666) | Wetland soil microbial communities from Old Woman Creek delta, Ohio, United States - OWC_soil_day20_noCT | ecosystem: Environmental > Terrestrial > Soil > Wetlands | place: USA: Ohio...
GATGAACTCGCCCAGGAGCACGCCCGGAAGGGTGTGCAGGGTCCGCTTGAGGTTGTTGTCCCAGACCACCTCCCAGCGCTCGAGATCGCAGTAGGCGCGGATGAGGCCGATGGGCGCCTGGCCCGGATTGCGGGCCCGGATGGGCAGGTACACCTTCCAGGCCTGGCGGCCGGTGTTGAGGTACACCAGCTCCGCCTGGGCCTTGGGCAGGGACAGGTACGAGCCGATCTCCGGGCCCCACTCGATCTGGTTCTCGTCGCCGGAGGAGCGCACCAGCTCGACCTCATTGCCCCGGCTGACCCGCCTGAAGACATCGATCTGGAAGATGCTGCGGTCATCTCCGGCGATGCTCGCCAGCAGTTGATCCAGTTTTTCCGGATCTCGGAACCCAGGGTCCCGCTCCACGATGTCGGTCTCGACGGTGCCCGCAGCTTCGATCACCAGGTTGCGGGAATAGCTCTCCATTTCCCGGCGGCTGTTGCGGGTGATGGAGTAGGCCACGGCCACCGTGAGCACGCTGGTGACGAGGCCGAGCAGCAGGAAGAGCTTGGCATGCAGGCTCCGCAGCCACTTGAGGGGCCGGATGCGCACTCGCCAGAAGCTCATGCCCGGACTCCGTCCGGCAGGGGCAGGCCCAGCGCGGGCCGGGCCGCCCGGGCGAAAGTGGCGGGGGTCTGCTCGCAGGCCAGATCCGTGAACCGCCCGAAAGCCGCGCGGCGGGTTTCGGCCACGTCGCCGAGCAGGTCCAGCACGCCACCGCAGAGGGTCGGCCGGTCGTGGGCCCGCAGGTTCCCCTCGGCCTCCCAGAGCAGGGCCTCGAGGGCGGCAAGGTCGTGATGATCCCCGAGGACCGTCTGCAGGGCGCGGAGGTCCTTGAGCAGGGGCTCCGGGGAGGCGCCGAAAGTGCTCTCCAGCGCCTCGACCGCGTACCGGAGCTTCTTGATGCGCACCCGGGCCTTGTGCAGGGCCGCGGGATCCTCCTGGGCGGCGAGGGACGGCAGGTCGCCCAGGGCCGCCTGCGCGCGCGCCTCCAGGCAGGCCCAGGCGGCCTCCTGCAGGGACACGGCCTGGAAGGGATCGTGCAGGACCGGCACCTGGAGCAGCCGGCGGAGGTCCGGCAGGCGCAGCTGGTCGAGTTCCTTGCGCATGGCGCGCCGCGCCTTGGCCCGGCCCCGGTCCACCTGTTCGAGCAGATGCTCGATGACGGCGGCCTGGCAGGGGGTGCGGGCCCCGGGGTGGCGGGCTTTCAGGTGTTCGGCGTGCACATCCAGCTCGCGGGGCAGGCCCAGCACGTCCACCAGCCCCTTCAGGGCCCGGCGCTGGCCCTTGTGGCCCGGGTAGGCTTCGGGGTCCACCAGGTCGAGCACGGCGCCCAGCCGCCGGGCGGCCACGCGGACCTGATGGAGCTGCTCCATGTCGTCGGCCCAGTCCTTCGCGGCCAGCAGTTCCTGCAGGCGCGCCAGCCGCACCTCAAGGGCGCGGTGGAGCAGGATCGCCAGATCGGCTGGATGCATCAGGTGATTCTAGACGATATCCAACAAAGCGAAAAATTGGCGTAAAGTGGAAAGACCATGGAACACATTCACATCAAAGGTGCCCGGGAGCACAACCTCAAGAACCTCGACCTGAGCCTGCCGCGCAATCAGCTGGTGGTCATCACGGGCCTGTCGGGCTCGGGCAAGTCCAGCCTGGCCTTCGACACGCTCTACGCCGAGGGCCAGCGCCGCTACGTCGAGAGCCTGTCGGCCTACGCCCGGCAGTTCCTCGACCAGATGGAGAAGCCCGATGTGGACAGCATCGAGGGGCTTTCCCCGGCCATCTCCATCGAGCAGAAGACCACGAGCAAGAACCCCCGCTCCACCGTGGCGACGGTGACCGAGATCTACGACTACCTGCGCCTGCTCTTCGCCCGCACCGGCAAGCCCACCTGCGTGGCCTGCGGGCGCCCCATTGCCAGCCAGACCATCCAGGAGATGGCCGACCAGATCCTGGCCAAGCCCGAGGGCACCAAGCTGCAGATCCTCGCGCCCGTGGTGCGGGGCCGCAAGGGCGAATACAAGAAGCTGCTGCAGGACCTCATGAAGCGGGGCTACATCCGGGCGAGGGTGAACGGCCAGATGCTCGACCTCACCGAGGGCATCCCCGACCTGGACAAGCAGAAGAAGCACACCCTGGAAGTCGTCATCGACCGCCTGAAGGTGAGCCCGGCGATCCAGACCCGCCTGGCGGACAGCCTGGAGATCGCCTGCAACCTGGCGGAAGGCAGCGCGCTCCTCCTGCTGGAGCCGGAAGGCGGCGTCCAGGACACCCCGAAGCGGGGCGCCAAGGAGGGCCGGCGGGAGGAGACCGAGCAGCTCTTCTCGAGCAAGCTGGCCTGTAGCAACACGGCCTGCGCGAAGTTCGGCATGGGGCTGCCCGAGCTGGAACCGCGCTCGTTTTCCTTCAACAGCCCCTACGGCGCCTGCCCCACCTGCGACGGCCTGGGCTTCAAGCGCCAGTTCGCCGAAGAGCTGATCATCCCCAACCCCGCCCTCTCCATCAATGAGGGCGCCATCCAGGCCAGCGGCTGGAAGAGCGTGAGCGAAGACGGCTGGCGCTCGCAGCTCATGGAGCAGCTGGCCCGAAAGATGAAGTTCAGTCTCGACACGCCCTGGAAGAAGCTCCCGGCCGACATCCGGCGCCTGCTGCTCCACGGCACCGAGAAGGAGATGCGCTTCACCTACGAGAGCAAGCGCAACCGCTACGACTTCGTGCACCACTTCGAAGGCATCATCGGCAACCTGGACCGCCGCTATCGCGAGACCACCAGCGAGGAGATCCAGGCGGAGATGGAGCAGTCCATGCGCATCATCCCCTGCGAGGACTGCGGCGGGCAGCGCCTGAAACCGGAAGTGCTGGCCGTCTACGTGGGCGGCATGAACGTGGCCCAGGTGGTGGGCATGAGCGTGCGCGACTCTCGGAAGTGGTTCGGCGAGCTGGGCCTCGAGGGCAAGGACGCGGTCATCGCCGAGAAGGTGCTGAAGGAGATCCGTGAGCGGCTGGGCTTCCTGGATGACGTGGGCCTCGGCTACCTGACCCTGGACCGCAGCGCCGCGACGCTCTCCGGCGGCGAGGGCCAGCGCATCCGCCTGGCCACCCAGATCGGCAGCAAGCTGCAGGGCGTGCTCTACGTGCTGGACGAGCCGAGCATCGGCCTGCACCAGCGGGACAACCTCCAGCTCATCAAGACGCTTCAGGAGATGCGCGACCTCGGCAACACCGTGCTGGTGGTGGAGCACGACCTGGAGACCATCCTCGCTGCGGACCACGTGGTGGACATGGGCCCAGGCGCCGGCGAGCACGGCGGCCGCGTGGTGGCCCAGGGCACGCCCGAGGAGATCAGCCGCACGGCGGGTTCGGTCACGGGCGACTTCCTGTCGGGCCGGGACAGCATCCCCGTGCCGCGGGTGCGCCGCAAGGCCAAGCGCGGTCAGCTGTCCATCGTGGGCGCCGAGGAGAACAACCTCAAGAAGGTGGATGCGGATTTCCCCATCGGCCTCTTCACCTGCGTCACCGGCGTCAGCGGATCGGGCAAGAGCACCCTGGTGAACGAGATCCTCTACAAGGCCCTCGCCAACCAGTTGCACCAGGGCGTCCACATCGTGGGCAAGCACAAGGCCATCAAGGGCCTCGAGGCCGTGGACAAGGTCATTGACATCGACCAGGCACCCATCGGCCGCACGCCGCGCAGCAACCCCGCCACCTACACGGGTCTCTTCACGCCCCTGCGTGAGCTTTTCGCCCAGCTGCCCGAGAGCAAGGCCCGTGGTTACGCGCCCGGCCGCTACAGCTTCAACGTGAAGGGCGGCCGCTGCGAGAAGTGCGAGGGCGACGGCGTCCTCAAGATCGAGATGCACTTCCTCCCCGATGTCTACGTCACCTGCGAGCAGTGCAAGGGCAAGCGCTACAACCGCGAGACTCTGGAGATCCACTACAAGGGCCGCAGCATCTCCGACGTGCTGAACATGACCGTGGAAGAGGCGCTGGAACTCTTCGCGCCCATCCCCGTGCTGGCCAACAAGCTGCAGACCCTCATGGACGTGGGCCTCGGCTACATCCGCCTGGGCCAGAGCGCCACCACGCTCTCCGGCGGCGAGGCCCAGCGCGTGAAGCTGGGCAAGGAGCTGAGCAAGCGCGCCACGGGCCGCACGGTCTACATCCTGGACGAGCCCACCACGGGCCTGCACCTCAAGGACATCCAGAAGCTGCTGGAGGTCATCAACCGCCTGGTGGAGACCGGCAACACCATCATCGTCATCGAGCACAACCTGGACGTCATCAAGACCGCCGACTGGATCCTGGATCTGGGCCCCGAAGGCGGCGGCGAGGGCGGCCGCGTCATCGCCGTGGGCACGCCCGAGGACATCGCCAAGCGGAAGACCAGCGTGACGGGGCGGTACTTGGCGCCGTATCTCAAATAACAGGTACTACGGCCGTCGCAGCCACGAAGCCCGCTGCGCGGTCACTGATGGCCCGGCGGGGAGGTCCATGCCCTCTCCCCGGGGCCTTTCCTTGGCCCCCCGAGGTTCACCTCAGGCGTACTGATCAATCCGCTGACCCACGCCGGCCTGCTCGGCCACGAGCTTGGCGAGCGCGGCGCCCTGCTCAGCCTGAATGTCGATGGCCTTGCGCAGCACGCTGGTCGCGTACTGCACCTGGGTGTTGCGCTGCTGCATGGCCACGACGCTGGCGGGGGAGACGTCCATCGGTACCTCTTCAGGGCCTATCGGTCCTTCTTGGGATTCCCTTGAGCGGCCCGGAGCAGGGCGGCGGCGTCCTGGAGGGGCACCCGGGTGGCCGTGGCAGCCTTGTTCTCGGCGGCGATGGCATCGAACACTTCGCGGCGGTGGACTTGGACGCTCCGCGGGGCTTTGATGCCCAGCCGCACGCCATCCTTGCTGATGCCGAGGACGACGACCTCGACCTCGCCCCCGATGACGATGGACTGCTCCGGCTTTCTGGTGATGACAAGCATGTTCGCAGGCTACCAGACAGATCAGTCCTTGGTGAGGATCGGGAATCGCAGAGGGTAGGTCTCGGTATTCAGGACGATCTGGTAGCCGATCTTGGTCTTGGCGTTGATCACCAGAGGCCCGGCGAGGTTCGTGGTCATCTGCCGCGCGTCGTCGGGGATCACCACCAGGGTGAGCACCATGGCGTCCTCGGGGGATTCCAGGCGGAGGGCCTCGGAGTCCTCGGCGCCCAGCGGCACTTCGTAGTCCTGCTTGATGCTGACCGGATCGATGCAGGTGAAGGAAACATCCTGGGCGTCCACCGACTGGAGGAATTTCAGCGGGTAGCCGTCGTTGGGCTCGAAGAGGCGGAACGCCTTGTGCTGGGGGAAGCCCACCAGGCCCTTGGGAAAGGTCAGGAGGACGCCATCATCGGCGGGGGCGGGAGTCGGATCGTGGGTCATGGGCGTCCAGGGTTGTTCCAGATCAACCCATCGGACGCATCCCCGTTTTCCTGAGTTTCATGGGCGCCTTCCGCGAAGACGGCCCACAGGGCGTCCAGCCGCTTTCGCCGGAAGCGGGGATTGGGGATGGTCCGCTCCAGGGCCTCCTTGGTGGCGGGCGGGTGGGTCAGGCGGGCCGTGAGCCAGCGGTTGCCCAGCTCCATCACGGCGGCCACGTCGCCTTCGTTGCCCCAGGCCCAGCGCAGCGCCGTGAGCTTCAGGGCCCGCTCCACCGCCAGGTCGCCCAGGTGCCGGACCTTGTCCACCACCGGGTCGTGCTTGGGGGGCACATAGGCGCGGACCCGCTTGAGGAGGTGGCGCATCTCCTTGGGGAGGGCCGCCAGGCGCGGACCGATCTCGGGGTGATCCCGCCGGGTGTCGGCCTCGTCGGCCAGGGTGCGGAGCAGGGGCAGCAGCAGGGCTGCGTCCCGGCTGGCGTAGCTGATCTGGGCGTCGCGCAGGGGACGGAGCATCCAGTTGGAGTCCTGCTCCTCTTTGGGGATGTCGATGCCCAGCTTGAGCTTGGCCATGGTCTTGAGGCCCGGCTGGGGGTAGCCCAGGGCGCGGGAGAGCAGCATGGTGTCGAAGATGCTGTCAGGTACCACGTCGTAGATGCGCTTGAAGACGATGCCGTCGCCGGAGAAGTCATGGACGATCCAGGGCACCTGCGCCATGGCCTGCAGGGCGGGCTTCGTGAGGTCGCCCAGGGCCAGCGGATCCACCAGCCAGGCCTGGTCGTGGGTGGCCACCTGGATCAGGGCGAGCACGCAGTGGTGCATGCCGGTGAGGCTGCATTCGATGTCGACGGACAGCACGCCCGCCGCGTGCCACAGGGGCAACGCCTCCTGCAGCTTCTCGGGGGTATCCACGAAGGTCGTGGGAAGGTCGAAGTGATCGAGCGCCATCCAACCAGTGTGCCGCAGATGATCCTCCATTAGGCTTAAGAGTCACCAAGGCCTTCCGGGGAATCCCATGAACCGCTCGCTCTTCTGGACCACCTTCGCGACCGTCTTCCTCGCCGAAGTGGGCGACAAGACGCAGCTGGCGGCGATGACCGCCACCGTGCGCAGCGGCCAGATCTGGACCGTCTTCCTGGCCGCCAGCGCGGCCCTGGTGTGCGCCACGGCCATCGGCGTGATGGTGGGCGGCGTGCTGTTCAAGTACATCCCCGAGGCGGCCATCAAGTGGACCGCGGGATGCGCGTTCATCGCGGTGGGCCTGTGGGTGCTGATCAAGGGGTGACCCGGCTCTTCTACGACGGAGCCTGCGGCTTCTGTCGCGGCTGGGTGCGGTTCGTCGCCCGGCGGGATGCCGGGGGCCGGATCCGCTTCGCACCCTTGGGCGGCGAGACCTTCGCCCGACTGGTGCAGGCCGATCGGGTGACAGAGTTCCAGGACACGCTGGTAGTGCTCACCCCGGAAGGCCGGGTCCTGGTGCGCTCCGAGGCGATCCTGCATCTGCTTGAGGTTCTGGGAGGAAGGTGGCGCCGGGCGGGCCGCCTGCTGGCCCGGGTGCCGAGACCCCTGCGCGACGGCATCTACTGGCTGGTGGCGCGCCTGCGGCCGAGGACAGCGGCCTGCCCCGCGGCCCCGCGAGGAGGGGACGGGCGCTTTGAGCCATAGATGCAAAAAAATGTCACAAAGCCGGATGTCTCCGCACCGAAAGGGTTAACAACAGCACCGCGGTCCTGCCAGGCAAAGCCCGGCAGGTTCCTGTCCTGTTCCAACCCCGGGGCCGCCGCGCGGCCCCCAGCGCGGCTCTGCCGCTCGGAGAAACCATGATCACGAAGCTCATCGGCGCCGCCACCCTCTTCACGGCTGGTTCCCTCATGGCCGGCCCCGCCACCCTGGGCGCCGCCCCCGTCGAAGCGTTCGGTGCCGAAGCCGCCTTCACCCAGGCGGGCGAGTGTGGCGCCAAGGACGCGAAGGAGGAGGGCAAGGCCCCCGCCAAGGATGCGAAGGCCAAGCACGCCAAGGCCAAGGATGGCTCCTGCGGCAAGGGCTCCTGCGGCAGCAAGGACATGAAGAAGGACAAGAAGGACGGTTCCTGCGGCAAGGACAAGAAGGAAGGCTCCTGCGGCAAAGGCAAGAAGGAAGCCGAGAAGAAGTAGGCCCGGGGGCGGAGGATGACCATGACTCAGGACAGGTTCACCGGCGTGGGGCTGGGCCTCCGCAGGCCGCACCTCGACGAGGTGGCGCGGCGGGAGGAGCACGGCGTCCCCTTCTGGGAGACGTGTCCTGAGAACGTGGTCGGGGATGGCGGCCGGCAGCACCGGCTCGCTTGTGCCATCCTCGACCGGGATCCGGTGCTCACCCACGGGCTGGCCATGTCCGTGGGTGGGTTCGACCCCTGGGACGACGAGTACCTCCACGGCCTGGGTGCGTTCCTCCTCCGCACTGGCACGCCCTGGCACTCCGAGCACCTCTGCTTCACGAGCGTGGATGCCAGCCACCTCCACGAGCTGCTGCCCCTCCCCTTCACCCGGGAGGCGGCGCGGCACACCATCGCCCGGGCTCGGGACCTCCAGGCCCGCCTGCCCGTGCCCCTCCTGCTGGAGAACATCACGTACTACGCCGAGCTGGGCGCCGCCGAGATGGACGAGGCGGACTTCATCACGGCGGTGCTCGAAGGCGCGGATGTGGGCTGGCTGCTGGATGTGAACAACGTGTACGTGAACGCCCTCAACTTCGGGTTCGACCCCAAAGCCTGGCTGGACCGGATGCCCCTGGACCGCGTGGCCCAGATCCACATCGCGGGGCACAAGCGGTTCGGCGACCTCACGGTGGATACCCATGGCGCCGAGGTCATCGACCCGGTCATCGAGCTGATGCAGTGGACCCTCCAGCGCCTGGGGCGGCCCGTGCCGGTCCTGCTGGAGCGGGACAACCACATTCCCGACCTGGACCGGCTGCTGGCCGAGCGCATGCGCCTCCAGGAAGCCTATGACGCGGCGCTCGCCCCCAGCGGGGTGCGCCATGCCTGATTCGCGGACCCTCCGTCTCCAGCGTGCGATGGCCGCCTTCGTGCTCGACGCGGACGACGCCGCCCTCGAGGCCGATCCCGGCCGGCCCGCCCGCCGCCAGGACCTCTCCGGCGACGACCAGAGGGCCTTCCGCGAGCAGGGCCCCGCCCTCATGACCTACCGCGAGCTGGCCCGCATGAGCCTGGTGGAGCCGCTGGAGGACATGTTCCCGATCCTGAAGGTCCTGCTGGAAAAGACAGGCGCCTGGGAGGCCTGCATCCAGGCCTTCCTCGACGCCCGGGTGGTGCGCAGCCCGCACTACCGGGACATCGCCCCGTCCTTCCTGGGCTGGCTGGCGGAGACCCGCTGGGGGCAGGACCGCTGGCCCTTCCTCCTCGAGCTGGCCCATGCCGAGATCCTGGAAGTGCTTGTGGCGCGGTACCCGGATGAGGAATCTCCCGCCGGGCTGCACGCCGAGCCGGGACCGGGCGACCTCGTCGTCCTGGCGGGCCCCACCCAGGTCGTGTCGTACGGCCACGCGGTCCACCGATCCCGCGTCGACTCGCCGGTGCCCGAAGCGCGACCCACCCATCTGCTGGCGTTCCGCGATCCCGAAGGTGACGCCAGGCTGATGGATCTCACCCCCGCCACCGCGGCGCTGCTGAGGCAGGCCCAGGACCAGCCCCTGGGGGCCGCCGCGGAAGCCCTGGGTTTCACCGACCTCGACCCGGTGCTGGACCTGCTGCGCGGCCTCCGCCGCGACGGCGCCATCGCCGGTTTCCTTCCCTTCCCCTAGCCCGTGAGGCCTCCATGCTCCGACGCATCCTCCTGCCAGCCCTGCTGCTGGCCCTTCCCCTTGCCGCGCAGCAGCGTGTCTTCCGCGTGGACGAGAACCACACCGTGATCGGCTTCAAGGCCTCGACACTGCTCTTCGATGTGCCGGGCCGGTTCACCCGGTACCAGGCCGACATCCAGGGCGACCCCGCCACCCCGGAAGGCGCGAAGGTCCGGATCACCATCGACACGAAATCCATCAACACCGCCAACAACGCCCGGGACAACCACCTGCGCACGCCGGATTTCTTCGACGCGGCGAAGTACCCGACGATCACCTTCACCTCGAGCGACGTGAAGAAGGCCGGGGATCGGCTGGTGGTGCGCGGCACCCTCAACCTGCACGGCGTCAGCCGCGAGCTGGAACTGCCCTTCGTGGCCGCCGAGGGGATGAACGGTGCCGATGTGCGCACCTGGTCCTACCGCGCCACCCTGCCCTTGGATCGGCTCGAGTTCGGGGTGGGCGCCGAGAGCGTGGCCGCGAAGATCAGCCTGAAGAAGCAGGTGGAGCTGGACCTGCTGCTGGTGGGCTTCTTCGAGGAGCCCCAGGCGGCCGCGGGTCCGGTGAAGCGGCACGCGAAGGCCGCCAAGAAGTAGCGCTTGCCTGCGCCGGGGCCGCCGCCGACACTGGCAGCGGCATGACGGATGCGGCTTCCTCTGAATCAGACCTGATCCGACGGGCCGCCGCGGGCGACTCGGATGCCTTCGGCGCGCTCGTCCAGCCCCATCTGTCGCTCTTCCACAACGGGATCCACCGCATCCTCGGCAACGTCGCCGACACCCAGGACGCGCTCCAGGACGCCCTCATGAGCATCCACCGCGATCTGCCCAGGTTCGAAGGCCGGAGCCGCTTCAGCAGCTGGGGCTACAAGGTCTGCCTGAACGCCGCCCTCATGGTTCGGCGCAGCCGGGTGCGGATCCACGACATGGAGCGGCCCGAGCCGCTGGCCCTGGGCCCCTTCGACGAGCGGGGCCACCACCTGGAGACGGACCGGCGGCCCGAGTGGCAGGTGGAGGCCCAGGCCCACGACCTGGTCGAGCGGCAGGAGATGCGGGAATGCCTCGCGCGTGCCCTGGACGAGCTGCCGGATTCGCACAGGATCGTGTTCGTGTTGAAGGATCTGGAGGACTGGGACACCGATGAGATCGCCCGGCACCTCCAGCTGGCGCCGGGCACGGTCCGGCAGCGGCTCCACCGCTCGCGGGTGCAGCTCCAGGCCCGGCTCCGCGATCACGTCCTGGGAGGCCGCCCATGAAACTCCTGCCCTCCTGCCACGACGTTCAGACCGACCTCACTGAATATGCGGAAGGTGCGCTGCCCTTCCGCCGCCGCGCCGGGATCTGGCTGCACCTGCTGCTCTGCCGGGTCTGCGCGGCGTTTTTCCGCGGCCTGATGGCCCTGCCCGGCGTATCGAAAACGGCCCTCGCGCCGCCGGAAGCCGCCCCCGACGCGGCGCTGAAAGCCCTGGCCGCCGTCCAGGCTGCCCTTGGGAAACCGAAACCCTAGCCGCGCCGCAGGGTGATGATGGCGATCTCGGGCGGCGCCGCGATGCGCAGCGGCAGGCCCACCACGCCGAGGCCGCGGCTCACGTAAAGCAGATCCTCGCCTTCGCGGTACAGGCCGTGGGTACGGGGCCCGATGAGGTGGGCGCTGCTGAAGCCGGGGATGGGATTGATCTGGCCGCCGTGGGTGTGGCCCGACAGCGTGAGCCGCGCTCCGGCGGCGAGGGCTTGCTCCCATTCGCTGGGCCGGTGATTCAGGCAGAGGCGGAAGGCGTCGGCGGGCAGGTCCCGGGCGGCCTCCACGGGCCGGGGGCCGGGGCCGAAGACCAGACGCCGGAAGCGGCCGTTCCGGGCCATGGGGTCCTGCAGGCCCATGACCGCCAGGGTCGCGCCGCCCCGCACGACGAGCGCGGAGGCGTTCTCGAGGCAGCGGATGCCGGCGGCTTCCAGGTCGCGCCAGATGGGCCGGGGATCGTCGAAGTAGTCATGGTTGCCCAGGATGGCGAAGCGGCCGAAGGGAGGCTGGAAACCCCGGAAGGCCTCAAGCAGCGGCTCCAGTTCGTCGGGGCGGCTGTCCACCAGGTCGCCGGTGAAGAGCGCCAGGTCGGGTCGCTCGCGCTCCGTGAGGTCGCGCCAGCGGCGCAGGAGCTCCGGCCCCACCAGGGGACCGGCATGGAGGTCGCTGAGGTGCGCGAGGCGCAGGCCATCCAAGCCCGCCGGCAGGTCGGGGAAGGCCAGGTCGAGACGCGTGACCTCCGGATCGCCGTAAGCCTGGCGGGCGCCGGCCACGCCCAGGGCGGCGGCGGCGCCGGTGCTGGCCAGGGCGGCGGTGCGCAGGAAGGCGCGCCGGCTGGGATCTTCCGGCGCCGCCGTGCGCTCCTCCTCCGGTTCCGGCCGGCGGTAGAGGCGCCAGAGCCCCTGGGCCACCATGCCCGCCAGGAGATGCAGCACCGTGAAGGCCTGGAAGTAGAAGGCGCCCCGGGCCAGCGTGCGCAACAGGGGCAGGGCCCCGTGCCCCCCCAGTCCCAGGAGCCGCATCCCCGCGAAGAGCACCAGGGGGAGGTGCACCAGGCCGAGCACCCAGGGCAGGGCCCGGTGCATGCGTTCGGGCAGCTCGAGGCGCAGCAGGCGGAGGTGCAGCCACTGGACCAGGAGGATGAGGAGGAGGGCGATGAGGAAGGGCATGGTGAAGGTCTAGGGGCGCAGGAGGACGCTGAGGGTCCCCACGGTGCGGCCCCTCATGGTGCCATCCAGGGGCCGGTGCAGGCCCAGAGAGAACGACAGGTTGCCTGCCAGCCGGCGCAGCACGTCCTGGGGCAGGCCCAGGTCCCGGCTGTCGAGCTCGAGGCCGACCACCCGCTGGGCGGCGGGCCTGGAATCCGTGGCCTGCCACACCGTCGTGTGCTCCACGTAGGCCCGCAGGCCGTGGCCCACCTCGCCGCGCAGCCGCTGGAGCCGGTCGCCCGTCGTGGTGGCGGTGGGCAGGGCGGGCTGGGCCACGCGGTTGCCATCGAGGGAGGCGGGGAGCAGCGAGGTGGCCACGCCGCCCAGGTGGAACAGGTCGAGGCGGGTGGGATCGCCGCCGAGGCGACCGCCCTCGGCCCGCACCGTGAGCGGGGCCCAGGGGTTGATCCAGCCCAGGGTCAGCGCCGCGCGGGTGAGGGTCCAGGTCCGGCCGTCCGTGCGGCCGTGGTGCTCCCGGCCCCAGAGGGCGGCGCGGACGCCGTTCTCGCCGAAGGCCCACACATTGCCGATGCCCGCCTCCGCGCCCCACAGCGCCCGGTGCAGGCTCGGCCCGCCATCGAGCGCGACCTGCTCCACGGCCGCCACGGGCCGGATGAAGTCGCGGGGCCGGCCCAGGTCCTCCCGTTCGAAGGTCAGCTCGGCGCCCCGCCGTTCCCGGTCGAGGCCGGCCACCGGGGCGAACCGCTGGCTGCTGGGCCGGTCGAGGATCGAGAAGACCTGCAGGCCCGGCGCCCAGCGCCAGCCGCGCCAGGCGGCGCCGGCCATGGCGCCCCGCGGTCCGGCGCCGTCGCCGAGGCCGGCCAGCACCTGCCAGTTCAGGCGGTGCAGGATGTCGTTGCCGCCCAGGCCCACTTGGGCGCTGAGGCCGGAGGGCGTGGCGCTGTAGCCCACCACCGAGAAGACATCATGGCTTTCGGCCACACGGTAGGGATGGGGTTCCACCGGCACCGGCGGCGGCAGGGGGCTGGGCTCGTCGGCCTTCGGCAGCACCTGGTCCTTCACCAGCGCCTGGGGATCCTGCGGCAGGGCCTTGGTCTCCAGCGGGGGAAGGGCGGCGTCGAGGCGGCGGATCTGCAACCCCGCGGCGCTCAGCTGGGTGTAGTAGATCCATTTGCCATCGGGGGTGGCCACCGGATTCCAGGCGGCGGCCAGGGTGCGGGTGAGGGGCCGGCCCTGGCCGTCCACCAGGTTCCAGACGCCGTCCACTTCCCGCCAGGTCGGCGACCCGGGGGCGACGGTACGGGCTGCCGGAGGCTGGGCGGCGCGGAGGCCGCGACCAAAGGTCCACTGCCGCCCTTCGGGCTTCAGCACGCCCTCCTCGTCCGGGAGCCGAAGCTGGAAGGCGATGGTCTCGGCGCCGGTCCATACCGGCTTCCAGGGCAGGGCGCCGTGGATGCGGCCCAGCCGGCGCTCGGGCGGAACGGCGGGGCGGGCGGGGGCATGGTCGGCGGGCTCGCCCGGTTCGGGCTTGAGGGCCTTGGGCGTGGCCTTCAGGTCCCAGACATAGAGGCCCGGGTGCTTCGGGTCCAGGACCCTGGCGAGGAGCTTGGTGCCGTCGGGGCTCAGGGAGAGGTCTGTGGCCCAGCCCTTCAGCTGGGTGACGAGCTCGCCCTCCCGGAGTCCTTCCGCTTTCGCCCGGCGCTCCAGCTCCAGGGCCGTGTGGGTGAGCTCGGCGCAGAAGCGCTGGTAGCCGTCCTTGGGCCCGAAGCCGAAGGTGGCCTGGAAGGCGGCGTCGAAGTCGCGCTTGCCGGCGAGGCGGGTCCAGAGGGTCGGCAGGGCCTTGGGATCCCCGCTCCGGCTCTCCAGCCAGGCGAGGTAGGCGCTGCCGCCCAGGTAGGCCATGCTGCCGCCGAGAAAGCCCTCGGTGCCGCTGAGGGCCTCGTAGGTGGGCAGCTTGCCTTCGAGGGCCCACTGGCGCAGCACCGCCGCGCGGATGGCGCTGTGGGGACGGCCGCTGCCCGTGAGCTTGCCTTCGATGAGCGTGGCGTAGCCCTCGATGATCCAGCGGGGGGATTTCTCCGTGAGGGGCCCCACCACCGCCATCCACCGCTGCAGGAGGTTCTGCTTCCGGGCCGGGCGCAGCAGGTGGTGCATGTGGCCCAGCTCGTGGACGACCAGCAGTTCCGCCCAGCCGCGATGGTGGCCGATGGCGGAATCCGGTTCCGGCTCGGTCTTCCAGAGCACCACGTGGGGCCTGGGCAGGATGGGGAAGGCCATGCCGTTGGCCTCCATCACCGGATCGAGGATCACGATGTCCATGGGCTGGTCGTGCACGTAGCCCACCAGGCCCAGGTACTGGGCGTGGACGCCCTCCACCCGGCCCGCCACGTCCCGTCCGAAGGCCTCGAAGGCCTTCGGGCAGTGGATGCGGTAGTGGGCCGTGGTGAAGGTGAGCCAGGCCGCGTCGGGCGCCTGTTGGCGGGGATGGGCCCGTGGCCCCGCCAAGGCGGGCATCCCCGCCAGGATCGGCAGGAGGGCGAGGCAGGCGGGGAAAGATCGGCGGTCCATGGCTCCAGTGTGCCCGGACCGGCCGCGATCCGATGCCTGCTTCCCCGCCAGGGGTGATAGCGTCTTACCCATGTCCCGCATCAGGATCCTGCCCGACCAGGTGGCCAACCAGATCGCCGCCGGGGAGGTGGTGGAGCGCCCCTCCTCCGTGCTGAAAGAGCTGGTGGAGAACGCCCTGGACGCCGGGGCCCGCCGCATCGAGGTGGCCTGGGAAGAGGGCGGCAAGCGTCTGCTGGAGGTGGCCGACGATGGCTCCGGCATGGCCCGGGATGACCTGTACCTGGCCTTGGAGCGCCACGCCACCAGCAAGGTGCGCACGGCGGAGGACCTGGGCCACTTGGGCACCTTCGGGTTCCGCGGGGAGGCCCTGCCGAGCATCGCCAGCGTGAGCCGCTTCGACCTTGCCAGCGCCGAGACCGAAGGCGCTGGTCACCGCCTGCGCTGCGAGTTCGGTGTCATCAAGGAGGTGGCGCCCGCCTCGCGGAGCCGCGGCACCACCGTGACCGTGCGGGATCTCTTCGCCCAGCTGCCGGCCCGTCGGCGGTTCCTGAAATCCACCGACACCGAGCATGCCCAGCTCTGGGGCGCCGTGGCGCGGCTCGCCCTCAGCTCGCCTGGCGTGCACTGGACCCTCCGCCCCGACCGCGGCGCGCCCCTGGTGCTGCCGCCGGTGGACGATGCCGGTCAGCGGCTGGCGCCCCTCCTGGGCGAGAAGCTGGGACGCCTGGTGCCCTTCGTGAACGGCGAGCTGCCCTGGCGCTTGCGGGGCTTCGTGTCGCCGCCTGACCTGAGCTTCCGCGACCGCAACCACCTCTACCTGTTCGTCAACGGCCGGGCTGTGCGGGACCGCCTGCTGCTGGCGGCGCTTTCGGAGGCCTGGTCCGGCACCTTCGCCAAGGGCTCGTACCCGGCGGCGGTGCTTTTCCTGGAGCTGCCGCCGGAAGCGGTGGACGTGAACGTGCATCCCACCAAGGCGGAGGTGCGGTTCCGGGAACCCCAGCGGATCTTCGCCTGGGTGCGCGGCGGTGCCGAGGAGGCCTGGGCCGCCCTGCGAAGCACCTTTTCATCGGCCCTGGAGCTGCCGCCCAAGCCCCTCGACGCCGAGTTTGAGCTGGATCCCTCGAAGCGCATGGGCCCGCAGCATCCCCGGCTCTGGTCCGATCATTCCGGCGGGGCCCTGGCCGGATATCAGGGCCTGTCGGACAGTTTCAGCACCCGGCCCCTGGAGACGGTCTACGCCTACGAGCCCACGCCCTCCGGGGTCGCCGAACCGGGCTTCGGCGGTGCGGAGATCCGCTACCTCGGCGCCTTCGAGCAGACCTACCTGCTGGCGGAAATCCGGGGAGAGGGCGGCCCCGAGCTCTGGATCGTCGACCAGCACGTGGCCCACGAGCGGGTGCTGTTCGAGCGGCTGTTCCTGCGCCGCCACGCCCCGGCCATCCAGCCCCTCATGCCGCCGCAGGTGGTGCAGATCGGGCCCGAGGCCCTGGCGCGGCTCGCGCCCTTCCTCGAGGAGCTGGGCGCCGCCGGCGTGGAGGCGGAAGCCTTTGGCGGCGATGCCCTGGTGGTGCGGGGCCTGCCGGACTTCCTCGTGGACCGGGACCCTCAGGCCCTGCTGGAGGACCTGCTGGAGCGCCTGGAGCGCGAAGGCCGCCTGGACCTGGATGTGTTCCGGCGCGACCTCAACGCCGAGCTGGCCTGCCGGGCCGCCATCAAGAAGCACCACGGCCTGCCGGCGGACCTGGCCCTGCGGCTGATCCAGGACCTGCTGGCCTGCGAGGTGCCGAACACCTGTCCCCACGGCCGGCCGATCATCAAGAAGCTCACCCTGGAGGACCTGGAGCGGAGCTTCGGCCGCCGCCTGTAGGCAGTCTCTCAGGTGGGCTTCTGGAGCCGCTCGGCCACCAGGTCCACGCCGAGCCGCCTGGCCGTGGCGTACAGGGCGGGCCGGGCGAGCCCCAGCGCCCGGGCGGCCTCCGCCGCACGGAAGCCGCAGGCCTGCAGGGTGTCGAGCAGCAGCCGGCGCTGGAAGGCGCGGGTGGCCTCTTCCCAGGTGCGGGCGCGGGCCACGGGGGCCTCCAGCTCGGGGAAGTGGCGGGGCGTCAGCACGCCATCCTCGCAGCGCAGCAGGGCGCGCTCCAGGGCGTGCAGCAGCTCGCGGACGTTGCCGGGCCAGGGCAGGCGCGCCAGGGCCTGAGCCAACCCCGGGGCCAGGGCGGGCTGGGGCCGGGCGCTGGCCTGGGCCGCCCGGACCACCAGGCGCGGGATGAGGTGGGGGAACTCGTGGCGCCGTTCCGCGAGGGAGGGCAGGCGCAGCACGGCTCCCTGGAGACGGAAGAGGAGGTCGCGGCGGAAGGCGCCGCCGGCGGCCAGGTCCTCGATGGCCCGGTGGGTGGCGGCGGCGAAGCGCACATCAACCCGGATGACCTGGTCGGAGCCCACCCGGCGGATCTCGCGCTCCTGGAGCACCCGCAGCAGCAAGGACTGGAGCCGGGGGGACAGGTCGGCCACCTCGTCGAGGAAGAGGGTGCCTCCCCGGGCGGCCTCGATGGCGCCCCGCCGGTCGCGGTCGGCGCCCGTGAAGGCGCCCTTCATGTGGCCGAAGAGCTCAGATTCCAGCAGGCCCTCGGCGAAGGCCGAGCAGTTCACCGCCACCAGGGGCCCGGGCCGCCCCGAGCGCTGGTGCAGCTCCCGCGCCGCCAGCTCCTTGCCGCTGCCCGTGGGGCCGAGGATCAGCACCGGCAAGCTGGAGCCCGCCACCCGGTCCAGTTCCCGCAGCAATCCCGCCATGGGCTCGCTGCCGTCGGTGAGCAGCAGCCCGGGATCTCCCGGGGGTTGCACCTGGTGGGTGGCGCGGAGGCGGGCGAGCCAGGGGGCGGCGAGGTGGGACTCCAGGGCCGGGGCCGGCGGCGTGTTTCGGTCCTGGGCCAGCAGCAGGGCGCCCAGCGGAGCACCGTCCCAGCTGAGGGCATGGCCCTGCCAGACCCACGCCCCGTGGGCGAAGGGGGCCAGCGCGCCGTCCCGAGCCAGGCGGCTCAGGGCGCCTTGGGGCGGGGCCTCGCCCGCGCCGAGGGTCCGCACCTGGTCACCCTCCATCCAGGCGATCCAGGCCGGAGCCGGACGCTGGGCCAGCCAGGCCTGCAGCAATCCTTCGGCCGAGGGCGCCGCTTCGGCTGCGGCCGCCGGCCACAGGGCCGCGAGGCGTCGCTGGTGCCGGGGCGAGGCCGCCCGGTCCGCGATGGTCTGGAGGGCCAGCAGGCCAGCGGCGGTGCGCGTCGCGGGGACGCGCTCCAGCACCTGAAGACCCAGCTCGAGGCGCATGATCTGCGTGGGGCAGGCCGCCCAGGCGGACCAGAAGGCCCCGGGGTCGCCCTTGTCGCGGAACAGCCGGTGGGCTTCCCAGCTCAGGCGGGTGTCGGGATCCGCCCCGGGCGGCGGCGGCTCGTCCAGGGGACCCAGCACGGCTTCGAGGAAGCGGGCGTAGGGGTGGGCCTGCATGTGCGCGAGGCCTTCGCGCACCAGGTCCCAGCGCTCGCGGTCGGCCCCGTGACTGGCCAGCAGGCCCCAGGCCTCGCCGAAATCCGGGTGGGCGTCCACCAGGCCGCGGATGCAGACCAGGGCCGCCTCCGGTTCCAGGTGCACCTCGGCCAGCTGGGCGGCCTCCATGTCCCGCCAGGGCTGGGGCAGCGGTCCCCGCAGCGCGGCCCAGCGGCCGTGGGCCGGCAGGTCCGCCCACTGCAGGGCCGCCACCGCCGCGTTGGAAGCCGCCCGGCCCGCCCAGGACCGGGCGCCCAGCCGGGCGAAGTGGGCGTGGGCCAGGGTGAAGCTCCGCAGGGCCGTCTCGGGATCACAGCCGCGGATGGCCTGCTGCCCCTGGGCCATCCAGTGGAAGGGATCGGCGCAGGGATGCACGGCGGTGCCCCAGGCGGGATAGCCTGGCGCCGCGGGCGCGGGCTCCCCACCCCAGCGCATGCGCAACCGGTCCCAGGTGGGATGGCCTGTGGACGGAGGCGGCGCCGGGCGCTGCAGCTGCTCGTCGAGGTCCGCCTTCAGGGAGGCCTCCCACCCTTCCGGCGCGGCGCGGGGCAGGCGCAGGCTCAGCACGGCGGCGAGGTCGTCGTCGGGCGGGGTGCCCGCCCCCAGGGTGGCGGGCACCAGGGGAAGGAGGCCCCGGGGTGAGGCGCCGAACCCCCGCGCCCAGGCCCGGAGGCGCGAGTCCAGCATCCAGCCCGCAGGGGATTGGAACAGCCAGGGGGCTCCCCGGTGCGCCGCCAGGTCCGGCGGCAGCTTCTCCAGGACCAGGGGCTGAGCCCAGGGCTGGAGCGCAGCCCAGGGGAGGCTCGGGTCGAGGGGACCTTCCGGTAGCAGGCGGCCCTCCCTGTCCTGAGCCCGCAGCAGGAAGGTCCACCAGCCCCGGGGCAGGCTTTCCCAGGCGTCCGGGATGAGGTCCAGGAAGGGGGGGAGGCGGAGGCTGCCATCCTCTCCCACGGCGCCGAGCACCGCCGTCCAGCGGAGGCGCTGGCGCAAGTCGAGGAGCACTGAACCCGCCGCCATCCAGGGACGGCCATCCCCCTCCAGCAGCGCCTCCCAGGCCCAGGCCAGCAGCTCGTCCTCCCGGGGCCCCCGCCGGCCCGCGGGGGCCCCCGCGCTGCCCTGGCGCAGCCGTGCGACCCAGGCGGGGTCGGGTCGGGGATCGAACTGGGTTGGAGGGACCAGCACCTGGGGGCCCCAGGGCCGCCGGGCCTCCTGGTGCAGGCGAGGCCAGCGGCCGTCCCGGCCCCCCAGCAGCCAGGCCTGCGCGATGGCCGCCAGGGACCAGGTTCCGTCCCCCCAGCGCCGCCCTTCCAGTCCCCATGGTGATGTCCAGTCGCCCAGCCAGGCGGCCTTGATCATCCGAGCATCCCCCGCCAGACCTCCCAGAACGTGGGAAAGGTCTTCGATACACAGTTCGGATCCCGCAGGGTGCCCCCCCGGCGCAGCCCGACAAGGGCGGCGGCGAAGGCCATGCGGTGATCGTGTCTCGGGTCGAAGGAGGCCCGTTCACCCGGGGGTGGGCCAGGGGTGACGCGAAGGGTGTGGTCGCCGATCACCTCGGCCCGCCCGCCGGCCCAGCGCACCAGTTCCGCCGAGGCGTCGAGGCGGTCGCACTCCTTCAGCGGCAGGGTGTGGAGGCCGCGCAGCTCGGAAGGGCCCGGCGCCAGGGCGGCGAGGGCGGCGAGGACGGGTCCCAGGTCGGGGCAGTCCGTCAGGTCCGCATCAAGGCCCCGCTGAAGGCTTCCCGAGAGTTCCAGGTCCAGCGAACCGACCCAGCGCGCTCGGCAGCCGGCGGCTTCGAGGATGGCCACCATGGCCCGGTCGCCCTGGGCGTCCTCCGGGTCCAGCGGGCCGACTTGCAGCGGGCGGCCCGTGGCGGCGGCCGCGGCGAGGAAGGCCGCGGCGCCGCTCCAGTCGCCGGGCAGGTGGAGGTCCCGCGCCGCGAGCGCGCCACCGGGGATCCGCCAGTGGCCAGGCGTCAGCACGGCCTCGCAGCCGAAGCGGCGGAGCCACTGGGAGGTGAGCTCCAGGTAGCTGGGACTGGCGGCATCGGCCCAGGTGAGCAGGCTGGGCTCGGGCAGGGCCGCGGCGGCCAGGGCGAGGCCCGAGAGGAACTGGCTGCTGAGGCGGGCGTCCACCAGAAGGTCGAGCCGGCGGGGCGGCCGGGGCATCGGATGGAGCCAGACCCCGGAGGCATCGGGTCGCCAGCGGGCACCCAGGGCCTGCAGGGGCTCCAGCAGGGGTTCGAGGGGGCGCTCGAACAGCCGGGGATCGCCTTCGAGGCGCACCGGTTCGGCGGCACACAGGGCCAGCCAGGGCAGGAGGAAGCGCAGGGTCGTGCCCGAGGCCCCCAGCCAGAGTGCTCCCGTGGCCCGGGGGCGCGGGCCGCCGGTCACCTGCCAGGTGCCGCCGTCCTCCTTCAACTCGAACCCCAGCCCCCGGAGCGCCTGTCGCATCCAGCGGGTGTCCTCGGCTTCCAGCCCGCCCTCCAGGCGGCTCGTCCCGGGCGACAGGGCGGCCAGGAGCAGGGCGCGGTTGGTGACAGACTTGGAGCCCGGGATCCGCACGGGACGCAGGGCTTCGCCGGGGCCGAGGCAGCGGTCGTCGGGCAGCGTCAGAAGCATGGAGCCAGCGTGGAGGGGGACGGTCCGGATCCCGATTGGATCAACTGATGTTTTCGAAGATCGGCTTGGTGATGCGCTTGTCGATCGTCCTGGTGAACTTGTAGACGTCGTAGAAATTGATGGTGCGCTTGTAGTGCAGGGTGATGGTGCAGATCCCCGCGTCGCCGCCGCCCGTCTTCGTGATGCGGATGGCGCCCTTGTCCGTCAGGGCCTCGACGACGCCCAGCTCCCGGGCCTTGTCCTTGACTTCCCGCTCCAGGGTCTCGATGGGCTTCTTGCTGGCGCCGCTGGCGATGAAGTCGCAGGCGTCCACCAGTTCGCTGTCGCCGTAGTAGACGGGCACGGCCTTGATGGCCGCGGCGGTGATCACGCCCAGGATGAGCAGGGTGATGATGCAGCCGACCTTGCCTTCGCCTCGCTGTTGCCGCATGGGTTCCTCCGACTCACTTCAGGTCTTCGAGGGCCTGTCTGGCCAGGGGGGCGACCAGGGGACCGTTGGGACCGAGAAGGGTTGACTGAGGATACTTCAGGGCCTGCCGGAATGCCTGGGCAGCTTCGGAATGGTAGGCCGAACCCAGGCGGAGGAAGCAGAGGCCCGTTTCGTAGTCGAGGGTGCCCTGGCTGACCCCGCGAACGGTGCTGAGGCGCGCGTCCCGCAGCAGCTCGATGGCCTTGTCATGCTTTCGGAACTGCATCAGGGCCAAGGCCAGGTTCAGCTTGATGAGGTTGGCGTCATCCCCGGTGGCTCCGGCGTACTGCAAGCGCAGCCGGGCGATGAGGGCGGGGTAGCAGAGGTCAGCGGACCCCAGGGGGATCTCCAGGGCCTCCGAGGTGAGGGACAGCGGCACCGGCGCCCCGTCCTGGGTGACGCTGAGGGATCCCTTGGCGACCAGGAGCCGCTGCTGCAGGGCCTGGGTGGTTGCCACGGGCTTGCCGTCCGCCTGCAGGATCGGCTTGCCGACCTGGATCCCGGCCTTGAGGGCAGCCTCGGAGGCGCCGAGCACCCAGGGCCCGGGTTCGCCGGGCACGTCCAGGAGGGCGAGCCCAAGGCCGGGCTCGCGGGTGGGTGGAACCTGGTTGAGGCGGGCGGCCAGCATGGCGAGCGGATCCTGCTCCAGGGGCTTCACCACCAGATGCTCTTCCTCGCCGTCGAGGGTGGCCACCACCAGCTCCACCCGGTGCACCACCTTGTCGGGCACCGGCGTGGCCAGGAGGACCAGTTCCACCTCCTTCGAGGCCTTCAGGCGGGCCAGGGCCTCTTTCGGCGGCTCGTCAGGGCGGCGCGGGAAGAAGGCCAGCTGCTGCACGCGGTCGCCGAAGGCGTCGAGCTGGGCCAGGAACCGGGCCCGGCCGGTGAAGTCGTCCCCTTCCAGGCCCACGAAGGCCAGGCGGGGCTTGGGCCGGGCCTCCACGCGGAGGGCTTTGCCCTCGTCCACGGTGATGCGCTGGGCGAAGCCGCCCGCGGGGAAGCGCACCATGAGGTCGTACGGGCCCGAGCACACCGGCAGGTCGGTCACGGGGAGCGGCCCCTTGGACTGGCCGGCCAGGAACAGTTCGCCTCCGGGCCAGGCGGAGGTCACCGTGAGGGTGCCCTTCGAGGGGGCCAGGCGGATGGGCTCGAGGGTGTGGTCCGCCAGGGGCGTCGCGAGCTCGGGCCCCAGCTCCAGAATCTTGGTCCGGAAGCAGGGGGCGCGAAGCTCCAGCTGGTGCTTGCCGGGAGGCAGCTCTGAGATGACGAAGGGGGCGGACAGGTCCTCCGGCCGGAGGCCCAGGGGCACAGAGAGGGGCGCGGCCTCGGGGCCCGCCTTGCCGATGGCGTAGCCCAGGCTGCGGCCGTCCAGGAACACCTCGACGTCGGCGGGCTGGGTGTAGAGGGTGATGGTGGAGGCCACGCGCGTGAGTTTGAAATCGGCGGCCTTCACGTCGCGGGGGCCGAGTTCCAGGGTGACCTCCATGGGGCTGTGGCCCGGGCGGAGGTAGCTCAGCTTGTGGACGCCGAAGGGCAGGAACTTGCGCGGCAGTGGCGCCCCAGGCCGGCCGTCGACCACGAGGCGACCGCCTTCGGGGCTGTAGGAGAGCTTCACCTGGGCGTACTTCTCGGCCTTGAGGCGGTCGAAGAGTCCTGCGAGGCGCTGGGAGGTGAGGGCGCGGTCCACGTCGAAATCCGGGTTCAGGTCCATGAGCGCCTGCAGCCGCACCTGGGCCCGGGGCCGGGTCTGGGGGCTGCGGTCATCGAGCACCGCCAGCCAATTGTAGCTTTCGCAGAGCACCTGCGCCCAGTCGGGCTCCAGGCCCGCGCCCTTGGGTGCCAGGACGGCCACCACGCTGTCGAAGCGGGCGGTGGCGGCCTCGCGGTCGCCCTGGGTGGCCCAGAGGGCCTTGGCCTGCAGGAAGGTTTCCTTGAGGGCTGCGTCCTGGCCCCAGAGGGCGGCGCAAAGGAGGGGAATGGAAAGCAGGTGTCGGAGTCGCATGTCAGTTCAGCCGGATGAGCAGGTCGTTTCGGCGGTCGCAGAGGATCACGCCGCCGGAGCGGTCCAGGGCGAGCGAGGTGATGCGGCCGCTGATGCCCAGGGCCTTGAAGGTGGCGTGGCGCAGCACCGCCCCGTCGGGCCCGAAGACCACCACGCCCTCGCCGAAATCGCCGCCGTCCACCAGGGCGGCCACCTGGCCGGCGCCGTCGGTGGCCAGGGCGGTCACGGAACGGAAGGCGGCGGGCAGGTCCTTGCCGTAGGGCACGACCACCCTCGGCTGGCCCTCGCCATCCAGGTAGAGCAGCTTCCGGTCGGCGTCCGCCGCGATGACGAACCCGCTGCCCCCGAGGGAGGCCAGGGCGTTGGCCGTGGGGGAGGCCACCGTGCGCGGGGCGCCCTCGCCACTGAACACGGTGAGGGCAGGCGTCTTCGCGTCGGCCACCCAGAGTCCGCCCCAGCGGTCGAGCGCCGCGCCGGAAATGGCGGTCAAGGAGCCGAGGGGCTGGGGCGCCGCGGCGTCCTCCCGGAGAAGGCCGTTCTTGGACAGCAGCCAGACCGTGCCGCCGGGGCCGGCGATGAAGGCGCGGGTGCCCGGTGCCGGGGGTCCTTGGGGGACCAGCTCGTTCTGGTGGAGCTTGAAGGCGCGGTCGAGGTCGTTCTGGAAGAGGAGCAGGTCACCATCCGGCGCCGTGGCCAGCAGGATGGGGGTCTTCAGCCACTTGGTGCGGCCCGCTGGCCAGGGCCCTTCGTTGCGCAGGGGGGCCTTCTGCAGGCGGTGCTTCACCTTCACGGCGAGGCGCCAGGCGGCTTCCTGAGCTTCCGGGCTCCTGGGCGCCTCGGCGGTGAGACGTTGCAGCATCCGAAGGCAGCCGGGCAGGTCGCCCAGGCGGTCCAGCACTTCCGCGGTCTCCAGCATGGCGCGAGGTGCCACGTCGGATCCGGCGTGGAGCCGGAAGGCCTCGGTGTAGAACTGGAGGGCGCGGCCCCATTGCTCCTGATCGCGCCAGGCCTGGCCCAGCCGGAACCGGGCCTCGGCGCAGGCCGGGGCTTTCGGAAAGAGGTCGAGAATGCGGTTGAACTCGCCCATGGCATCCCGCAATTCACCGGGGCGGCGGGCCCGGGCGGCCAGGAGGGATCCCCGGAGGAGCAGTCCCTCGGCGGCCTCGGGCGTGGTGATGTACTCGGCCCTGAGGCGGTCCAGGAAGGGCATCGCCGCCTCGGGTTTTCGCTCCACGTCCACCTGATGGTGGGCGAGCCGCAGCAGGGCCTGGGGTGCGAACTCGCTGCGGGGGCTGGTCTGGAGCAGTTGAGCCCAGGTTTCCAGGGCTTCCTTGTAGGATTTGGCGCCGTAGGCCCGTTCACCGCTCCGGTAGAGCCGCTCGGCCAGATCGCCATCCTGGGCCTGGATCGGCAGGGCGAGCGCCGGCAGGACCAGGAACAGGGCGGCCGGGGGACGGAGCCAGGGGGATGGAGCGAACATGGAGGCCTCGGGTCAGACTTGAAAGCATAGCCGCCGGAATCCGCGATCAGGGTTCCAGCGCCTTGAGCAGCGCCTCGGGGGCGAAGGGCTTGTAGAGCACGCCCATGAGCCAGGGCTCGCCGGGGCTGGTGTCCCGCGCTGCGGTGGAGAGGAGTACCTGGCGGCAGCGGCGGGTTTCGAACTGCATCTTCAGCCAGGGGCGGAGGTCGCCCATGGGGTCGGCCTGTTCCGAGATCAAGAGATCCACCGGGCGTTCGGTCAGCAGGGGTGCGGCTTCAGTCCGGCTGCCGGCCTCGCGCACCTCCCAGCGGTCGCCGAGGGCGGTCATCAGGCGCTTCCGGAAGAAGGCGCTGGGCTCCAGCAGCAGGATGCTGCGGATGACGGCCCGGCGCGAGATGTCGGCCTCTTCCAATCCAAGGGCCAGGAGCCCTTCTCTGGCGGCGCTGCGCAGGCCGAGGCCGGAGGCCTTGTGGAAGATCTCCTTGAGGGGATCGACCAGGACCGCCTGCCGGGTGAGGCCGCCCACCTCGCAGAGCCGGGCCAGCTCGCGCCAATCCTGCTCCTTGCGGTCGAGCTCCCGGAGCACGAAGGCGGCGAGCTCCTGCGCCAGCTCAGGCCGCATGATGAACTCCGGATCCTGGAGCGCCTCGCGCAGCGCCAGGAGGGCCGGTGCGCGGCCCGGGCCGTGGGGCGGCACGCCCTGGACCATCGCGCGGACCTTCTCCTCGCGGCTGGCGATGTGGGCGAGGCTGGCACTGCGACGTCCCAGCTCTTTGACCACTGCGGCGATGCGGTCATTGGTCTCCCGGTCCCAGTCGCCCTTCGTGCGGAGGTCGAACAGGAAATCAGAGAACACATCCTTCAGCCGCGTGTAGAGCTCCTGGTCGAAGCAGTAGAGGTTCTGGGTGGCGAGGATGGCGCGGAGCCGCTGGCCTTCGCCTTCGCGGTCGTCGCAGCAGCGGGTGATGAGGTGTTCCAGGGGGGCCAGGGCCTCCTGGGGAAGGGGGCGCTCGAAGCCTGGGAACGCCGCCAGCACGCCTTCGAGGGCCACGATGAGCACCTGGGAGAGCTTGAGGTTGGCCGCCTTCGACAGCAGGCCGAGGCCCGCCTCGGGGGTGGCGAGCCCCGCCAGGGCTGTTACGAGGGTCTCCTGGAGCCGGGCGGGTTTCCCGTCATGCAGAAGGTCGAGCAGTACCGGGGCAGAGGAGGGGCTCCGAATGGCGCCTACGGCCTCCACGGCCTCCAGGATGAGATCATCCCGCACGTCGGTTTTGAGGTAGGCGAGCAGCGGTTCGGCCGCGGCCTTCGTGGCGTTTTCCGTGAAGATCCGCAGCGCGATGCGAATCTGTTCCGGTTGGCCGGATTCGAAGAGGGCCATGACCGCCGGGAAGCTGGAGGGCAGTTTGCCGAAGTGGTGCATGGCCCGCTGGCCCACTTCGACGATGGAATCCTGCATGGCCCGCAGGAAGAAGGGCACCAGCTCGTCCTCCTCCCGCGCGCCGAGGACATCCAGGCAGGCGGTTCGGCGCTTGGCATCCTTGACCTTGAGCACCTTGCCGAGGCCGGCCTCATCTGCGGCGGGCACGAGCCGACAGAACGCGTGATCCAGGCTCTCGCTGAGGGGATAGCGCTCGAAAGCGTCCTGGAGCAGGGGGGTCACCCGGTCGGCCGGATATTGGCCCCCGGTCACGAGGCGGACCAGGCTGTCACAGATCTGGGTCAGGGTGACGCCCAGCGCCGCGCGCTGACGGGTGACCGTGTCCTGCGCCTCGGTGACCATGGCGGCGAACCGCGCCACCTTCCCCTCCACGAGGACCGTGAGGGCTTCCACCAGAAACGTCTCGTAGGGGCCCTTGGCTCGGCTTCGAAGTGCGTCCAGATGGGGGATGGGGTGGCCCGCCTCGCCTGCGGCGAGGGCCTGCTGGAGGGCCTGCACGGCTTCCCCGTTCGCGGACCCCATGCGCGTGGCGAGGGCCTCGGCCAGCTCGGTCCGGGCCGCAGTGCGCGCCCCGGTGTGTACCCGGTGGCTCAGGTCGTCGAGCAGTTCCAGGTCTTCCAGGGTTCGGAGGGTTTCCGAGAACCACTCGAGGATCGGCGGGCCGGACAGGGCGTCGGGCAACTCAGACAGGGCCCGCAGCAGCATCCGGAAGGCCAGGGGGTCGGCTCCGGGCAGCACCTCCAGGAGGGCAGGAAGGTCCTCGGGTCGGGCGAGGGCGGCGAGCCCTCGGGCGCCCTGGTGGGCCAGGCGCGCGTTGCCTTCGCCTTCGAGGAGGCGGCCCAGGTAGAAGCTGAGGGGCTGGGTCTCCTGGGCGCCGAGTTCGCGGCGCAGGATGAGCTGGCGGTCCGGGTCGGTCCGCTGGTCGGCGAGCTTCAGGAGGGCCTCGCGGGATGAGCGGATCTCCAGCCGGCCAAGGGCCGCGCAGCCGTCGTCGAAAACCCCCAGGTCCTGCTCGTGCTGGAGCGCCTGGAACAGCCAGGGCACCCACTCCGGCCAGTCGAATTTGGCGGTGAGCCCCATGATGAGGCGTTTGAGCCCGGGGGGGGTCGTGGCCCGGTTCAGGCGGCTACCGAGCTCAGGGAGGGCCTGCTGGCGCAGCTGGCCCAGCAGTTGGTGCAGCCTGACCTGGGCGGGGGCGTCGCCTTCCAGGTGGTTCCCCAGACAGGCGCGAAGCTCGTCCAGGGGGGTCATGGGGATGTGTCTGAGAAGCGAGGCCATCCAGTTCCCATCGGCCGGAGGGCCCGGCAGGTCAAGATCCACCATTCGGCTTGGGAAGTGCTAGCGTTTTCACATGCGTGCTCTGCTGCCCCCCTGCCTGGTTCCGTTGTGTCTGGCCGTGGCCCTTCAGGCCCAGCCACCGGCCTTTCTCGAGCAGCTGCCGCCCGCTGCCCGGGCCGAAGCCCAGGACATCATCGATCGGGCGGACTTCATCTTCGACACCCGGACGCAGCCCAAGCACGTTCGGCTCTCGACCATGGAGAAGCTGTTCGACCACCCCCGGCTCAGCTCGGCCATGTGGCGCCACTGCCAGTTCGTGCCGGGCTTCTACGCCTTCATCCACCCGGATGGCGCCTGGAGCATCGACGACACCCGGGGCCTGAAGGGAACCTTGCGCCTGGTCTACCAGCGCCCCGGCCACCGCGTGTACCTGGTGGAAGGGGTCGCCGAGAAAGGCCGCCTCCCGGTGCCCTTTTCGGTCAAGGCGAAGATGCTGACCTCGTACCGCTACTGGGAGGGGAAGGCCGGCTTCGAGACCTACCTCCAGACCTGGACGGCCCTGGATTCCGCCCTCCTCGGGGCGGTGGCCCGGCCCTTCAAGGGCTACATCAAGCACCGGCAGGATGAATTCATCGCCTACATCAACGGGAACGTGGCCACTTTCGGCGAGTTCGCCGAGCTCAGCCCCCGGGATTTCCAGGGACCCATCCGCCGCGACGGGGATCCGGTGGCGCTCCGCGAGTTCGAAGCCCTGTTCCTGAGGAGATGATGCGCCTGCCCTTGGCAGGATCTTTCCGGGCCCTCCTGCGGCCGGCCTCGGCCTTCCGGGAAGCGCCGCCCACCCTCGGCCGGGCCGTGCGGGACATGGCCTTGATCTGGGTTCCCCTGGCCCTGGTGAACGCCGGCTGGACCGCCTGGCGCGCCCTCCAGGCCTACGGCCGGCTGCGGGCGGGCGAGCCCCCATCCTGGCTGGCGGGCTGGCTTGGGGCCGACCCCGGGGACCTGGTGGTGGCCTGGCGCAGCCTGCCGCCCGCCCCCAGCTTCGGCAGGCTGGCCCCCTGGCTTCTCGGGCTGGTGCCTCTCGGGGTGCTGGGCACCTGGCTCCACCACGCGGTCTGGGATCACACGGGCCTCTGGCTGCTGGGCGGATTGAAGCAGCGACGGGGGTTCCGCATGAGCCTGCTGGCGGAAGCCGAGGCTCTGCGCATCGCGGCAGTGGGTACCCTGCTGGGCCTGCTCGGGCTCCTGCCCTACCTCGGCGTGGTGCTGGCCCTGCCGCTCCTCCTGCTGGACGCCTACCTGTGGCTGTTCCGGGGCTTCGCGCTCGCCGCGCGCCATGGGTGCGAGTCCTGGCGTGGCCTCGCGGCCACCGTCGTCCACGCCGCGCTGCTGGGCCTCTGCGCCCTGGGGCTGCTGGCCTGGATGGGGTTCATGCTCAGGATGGCCGCGTGAGGCGGGTCCCCTGGGTCGCGCTGGGTCTTCTCCTGGCAGGGGTCGGCATCCGGATGGCTGCCTGGCTGCGGCCGGTTTCGGAGTGGCTGCCCGGGTGCGGGTTCAAGCGTCTGACGGGCTTCGCCTGCGCCACCTGCGGGATGACCCGCTGTGTGTTGGCCCTGGGGGCGGGGGACTGGCGGGGGGCCTTCCACTGGCATCCGGTCGCCGCCCTCTTCGCGATGGCGATGCCGGCGCTGGCCCTCTGGGACCTCCGCCGCGCCTGGCGGAACGAGGCCTACCCGGGCCTGCCGGATTCCCGGGCGGCCCGGCTGTCCGTCTGGGCGCTGCTGGTCATTACCTGGGTGGTGCAGGCGGCCCGGGGGATCTAGGCCGGGCGGCGGCCCCTGGCTCCCGTTTTGACAAAAGCCCTAGTCCGGTCATGCTTTGGACACGATTCACCGGAGTCCCCCCATGTTCCAGCAAATCCTGGATCAGCTCATCGAACGAGTGCCCGAAGCTCTGGCCGCGACCTTCAACGACCAGGACGGCGATCCGGTGTGCTCGCGCACGATCCAGGTGTCCAATGAGGGCCTGCAGATGCTGGGGGCCTACCAGCACGTGGTGAAGCGCCACCTCCAGCAGGCGGTGGAGGAATTCGACCGGGGCGAGGTGAAGCAAGTGGCCTTCGCGACCGATCACCACTGGATCCTCATGGTGGGCGCCAAGGAAAACTGCACGCTGGTGCTGGTGATGCAGCGGGAGGGCCTGCTGGGCCGCGCCCGCTTCCACATGGAGCAGGCCGTCGAGGCGCTGAACCACGAACTTTGATGCTGTCCCGGGGGGCCGCCTGCTCGCTGCGCTCGCGCTGTCTCCCCGGGCCCCCGCCAGTTGGGTGGGATGAACCCGCCCGATTGGCCTAGGAGTCATGATGGAACGTTTCATTGGTCTGGCCGGAATCGTGGCCTTTGTGGCCCTTGCGTACCTGCTTTCGCACAAGCGCAGCGCCATCCACTGGAAGACCATCGCCTGGGGCCTCGGGCTCCAGTGGATCTTCGCCCTCATCGTGCTGAAGGGAACCCTGATCTCGGGGCTCCTCTCCTTCCTGCCTTTCCCGAAGGGCACGGGCTGGGTGGTGCTGCTCCTCATGTTCACGCCCATGCTGCTGCGGCGCTTCGCCTCCTATGAAAACAAGTCCCTCAACTGGGGACTGTTCGGCGTCATCGTCCTGGGCCTGCTGCGGGGCAACCTGGTGGGATCGTCCTTCGACAAGATGCGCGTGGTGGTCGAGCACCTCATGGCCTACGCCCACGAGGGTGCCAGCTTCGTGTTCGGGTCCCTTTCGGATGGCCCGGGCAGCAAGGTGGGCATGGTGTTCGCCTTCGCGGTGCTGCCCACCATCATCTTCGTGGCCTCCATCTTCGCGGTGCTCTACTACCTGGGCGTGATGCAATGGGTGGTCACCGCGGCCGCCCGGGCCATGGGCCGGTTCCTGAAGGTATCGGGCGCCGAGAGCGTGAGTGTGGCCGCCAGCATCCTCATGGGGCAGACCGAAGCGCCCCTCACCATCCGGCCCTTCCTGGCCAAGATGACCCGCAGCGAGCTCATGGTGATCATGACGGCTGGCATGGCCCATGTGTCCGGCAGCATCATGGTGGCCTACGTGCAGGTGGCCCATGTGGACATCGTGCACCTGCTCACCGCCGTGATCATGACGGCGCCGGGCGCGGTGATGATGGCCAAGATGCTGGAACCCGAGACGGAAACGCCCGAGACCAGCGCCGACGTAAAGGTGGAGATCCCCAACCACGACGCGAACGTGCTGGATGCGGCGGCCCGGGGTGCCTTCGAGGGCGGCCAGCTGGCCTTCAACGTGGCCGTCATGCTCATCGCGTTCATCGCGCTCATCTACCTGCTCAACGGCCTCATGAAGGCGATCCACCCGGGCTTCAGCCTGGAGCTGGTGCTGGGCTGGGTGTTCAAGGTCCCCGCCTTCCTCATGGGCGTGCCCTGGACCGAAGCCGGCCAGGTGGGCGGCCTCCTGGGCAAGCGCATGGTGGTCAACGAGTTCGTGGCCTTCCTCGATCTCGGCGCCATGACGAACCTCTCCGCCAAGGCCAAGCTGATCTCCACTTTCGCCCTCTGCGGCTTCGCCAACTTCAGCAGCATCGCCATCCAGGTGGGCGGCATCGGCGCCCTGGTGCCCGAGCGGCGGGGCGACCTGGCCCGCCTGGGCGTCCGGGCCATGCTGGCGGGCACCCTGGCGAACTTCCTCAGCGCCTGCATCGCCGGCATCCTCACCTAGCAGGAAAAAAGACGCAAAGAATTCTGGGCTCCAGCCAGGAGGGAGATCTGCCGATAAAGGACCATCGAGGGGGTGGTCCATGGCGAAATTCAATCCTGCCGCTGTCGTGCTGGCTTTGGCCGCGTCGACCATGATGGCTGGGGACTATGACGCGCTGCTCGGCGCAATGAAAAAGGCTTGGCCGCAGGTGGGCACCATCGCCGTGGTCTGCGATTCCAACGGCAGCAAGGCCTCGCTCGCGGCCCTGACCGGCGCGGCTGGCGGGATGAAGGTGATCGTGGTGGATGTGAAGGGCCCGCAGGACATGGGCAAGGCCATCGGCACCCTCACGGGGCGCAAGCCGGATGCCGTGGTGCTCCTGGCGGGCGACCACGTGGCTGGGGATGGCTCCTCCGCCGCGAGCTTCCTGATCCAGCGCATGGCCGCCCTGAAGGTGCCCACCGCCGCCACGACGGAAGCGGGCGTCAAGCAGGGGGCGGCCCTGGGCATCGGGTCCGGGACGGGCGGCAAGCTGTTGTCGAATGCCAAGGTCGCCGCGGTGGCGGGCGTGGCGGTGCCGGCAGGCGCCGCGGCCCTGTAACTGCGAGCGGATCCCGTCAACAGAGAGGCCCGGGACATTCCCGGGCCTCTCTGTTGTCAGGCACGTTGGCGTGAGTTCAGGGCGTCAGTGGACGACCTCGGAATCCTCTCGATCCTCTGGCCGCTCCTCGCCGCCCCGGTCATGGGGGGGCTCGATGCCCCGCCAGCCGGCCTTCCACGCGAGGTTCATCAGGAGGGTCATGGCGATGTAGGCGGCGAAGAAGCCCACGAAGAAGCGCTGCTGAAACAGGATCAGCAGGGCGAAGACCAGCACGATGGCCAGGCTGGTGATCATGGCGATGCGGGGGCTGGTGGTCCGCTTCTTGAAACTGGGGAAGCGGATGGTCGAGACCATCAGCAGGCCCACCAGGAAGAGCTCCGCGGCGAACCAGTAGGCGTGGCTCACGATGGATGGCGGTGTCGGGTGCCAGATGATCACGGCGGCCACGCAGGCGGCCCCGGCAGGGATGGGCAGGCCCACGAAGTAGCGGGAGTCCACGGCGCCCACCTGGATGTTGAACCGGGCCAGGCGCAGGGCGCCGCAGGCCGTGAAGACGAAGCAGGCAGCCCAGCCCGCGGCCCGCAGGTGGGAATCGTGGATGCCCAGCTGGAAGAAGCCGTAGCGGTAGGCCAGGATGGCCGGGGCCATGCCGAAGCTCACCACGTCGGCCAGGCTGTCCAACTGAACGCCGAACTCCGTGGCGGTGTTGGTGGCCCGGGCCACGCGTCCGTCCAGGCCGTCGAAGATGCCCGCCAGCACCAGCAGGCCCGCGGCCCAGAGGAAATAGCGTTCGGGCGTGGCGCCGGCGGCGTTGATCGACATCACCACGCTGGAGAAACCGCAGAAGATCGACGCCATGGTGATGCTGGAAGGCAGCACGAACATGGACCGTCGCATGGCGCGCTGACGTCGGGCGCGGCGTTCTTCGGGGCTCAGGCGGGGTCGCATGGCCCCAGTTTCTCACATCCCGCCCCGTGGGGGGCCGGCCCGTGGGGGAAGGGTATCCTGGCACCTCTGGAGGTCCCTTGAGGCAGGTGGTGGTGATCGGCGGCGGACATGCAGGCATTGAGGCGGCGCACGTGGCTGCCCGCATGGGCATGGCCACCACGCTCCTCACCATGAACCTCGACCAGATCGGCCAGATGAGCTGCAACCCGAGCATCGGCGGCGTGGGCAAGGGCCACATGGTGCGGGAGCTGGACGCCCTCGGTGGCGCCATGGGCCGCCTCATCGACGCCACCGGCATCCACTTCCGCATCCTGAACGAAAGCCGCGGCGTGGCGGTGCGGGGACCCCGGGCCCAGGCCGACAAGGTGAAGTACCGCATCGCCGCCCGGAACCTGCTGGAGCACACGCCGAACCTGCACCTGCGCCAGGGCACCGCGGCCGGGCTGCTGTGGCGGGAAGGGACCCGCGGCCTCCGCGGCGTGGAGCTGCTGGATGGTTCCGTGATCCCCTGCGAGGCCGTGGTGGTCACCAGCGGCACCTTCCTGAACGGCCGCATCCTCATCGGCGACAAGCGCCTGGAGGCGGGCCGCGCCGGTGAGCCCGCCAGCACCCATTTGGCGGAACAGCTGCGTTCCTTGGGGCTGCGCCACCGCCGCCTGAAAACCGGCACCAGTCCACGCCTGGCCAGGGCCTCCATTGATTTCGACCGACTGACCGTGCAGCCCGGCGACGCTCCGCCCAGGCCCTTCAGCTTCTTCAGTCCCGGCATCCCCCAGCCCCAGGTGCCCTGTCACATCGTGCACACCACGGCGGAAACCGAAGCCATCGTGCGCGAGAACCTGCCCAAGTCGAGCCTCTACGGCGGCCACATCGAGGGCGTCGGGCCCCGCTACTGCCCCTCCATCGAGGACAAGTTCGTGAAGTTCCCCGACAAGGGCCGGCACCAGATCTTCGTGGAGCCCGAAAGCCTCGAGACCGAGGAGATCTACCTCGCGGGGCTGTCCACCTCCATGCCCCCCGATGTGCAGGTGCGCATGGTCCGCAGCCTGCCGGGCTTCGAGGCCGCCGAGATCCTGCGGCCCGGCTACGCCATCGAGTACGACAGCTTCGATCCCCTGCAGCTGCGGCGGGACCTCTCCGTGGATGGCCTGGAAGGCGTCTGGTTCGCGGGCCAGATCAATGGCACCACGGGCTACGAGGAGGCCGCGGGCCTGGGCCTGCTGGCCGGGATCAACGCCGTGCGCGGGCTGCGGGAGTTGGAACCCATCGTGCTGGGCCGGGACCAGGCCTACCTGGGCGTGATGGTGGATGACCTCGTCACCAAGGGCACCGATGAGCCCTACCGCATGCTCACGGCCCGGGCGGAGCACCGCCTGGGACTGGCCTGCGACCTGGCTGATGGCCGCCTGCTGGCCGTGGCCCGGGAGGTGGCCGCCCTCACCCCGGACGAACTGCTCCGGGTCGAGGCCAGGGTGGTCCGGCGGGAACGCTTGAAGGCACAGTGCGACGCAGCCTGGGTGACCCAAACCAGCCCCTTCGGTCCCATCGCCGCCGAAGCCGGCGTGCGCCTGGAGGCGGGGATGAGCCTCGCCGACCTGTTCCGGCGGCAGCACATCGGGGCGGCCGAGGCCGATGCCTGCCTCGCGCTGTTGGAGGGGGCCGGCCCGGATCCCTCCGGCTGGAACCCCACCCTGGAACGGGACCTGCTGCTCTTCGACCTGCGCTACGCCCCCTACCGGGACCGGGAGGCCCGGCTCCTGGAGGGCCATCGGGCCTGGGACCATGTCCGCATCCCCTCGGACCTTCGGGTGGAGCACCTTCAGGGAATTTCCAAGGAAGTGATGGAAAAGCTCGTCTTGCATCGTCCGGAAACCCTCGGGCAGGCCAGCCGGATCCCCGGCATCACCCCGGCGGCGGTCACCCTCCTCCACCTGCTCCTTCATCGCTCCCGGAGCATATAGTTCGGTTGTGATTTTTTACCCTTGAGCCTCCATGTAACTGGAACCTTAACCTGGGGCAGTCCGTTGACCAGGAGGTTCCCATGCTGATCGCGCCTGAAGCCCCAGTGACCGCCCCGGCGTCGCCGGCACGACTGCTCAAGATCGGCCAGCTGGCGGCCCGGTCGGGCATCACGGCCCGGAACCTGCGCTTCTACGCCGATGCGGGGGTCTTCGGCGACCTGCCCCGGTCGGTGAAGGGCTACCGCCTGTTCCCCCCTGAAGCGATCCACTGGGTGCGGATCCTGCGGGCCGCCCAGGCAGCCGGCTTCAGCCTCGACGAGGTGCAGGAACTGCTTCGGGCCCTGCGCCAGGACAGCGCCCCCTGCGCCCATGTGCGGGAGGCCCTGGGTGACAAGCTTTCAGCCCTGGAGACGAAGCTCACGGAAATCCAGCTGCTGGTGGATATCCTGCGAATCACCCTCGGCACGCCGGACGGACAGAGCAGTGAGCTGGGGTGCAACCTGATGGAAACCCTGCTGGCGGAGTCGGTGCGGTTGCCGGCCCTGGCGGAACACCGGGCCTGAGGCCCACTCGGAGGCAGTGATGGAAACGAGGATTTTTCGCGTTCAGGGCATGACCTGCGGCGGTTGCGCGAAGCATGTGGAGAAGGCGCTCAGGGCGATGCCCGACGTGGAGGCGGCGACGGTCGACCTGGCCAAGGGCACCGTGGCGGTCCAGGGGGCGGCCTCCATGGAGGCGATGGCGACGAGCCTGTCCTCCGCCGGCTATGAGCTGGTCGGTCCCGCCTGAGCTCGGTTGAAGGGGGATCCGTGAGCCACCAGACCTATGCCGTGACCGGCATGACGTGCGCCTCCTGCGTGCGGCACGTGGAGAAAGCCCTGGCGGCCACCCCCGGGGTCGTCTCGGCCGCCGTGAACCTGGCCACCGCCCAGGCGACGGTGGAGGGCACCGCCACCTTCGAGGATCTGGCCCGGGAAGTGGCCGAGGCGGGCTACGGCCTGGCCCAGATCCAAGCGGAAGGCGCGGCTGGCCTCGACGAGAACCTCGCGCCGGCCCGGCGCCGCATGATCTTCGCGCTGGTGCTTACGGCGCCCATGCTCCTGGCGATGGTGCCTGGGCTTGGCTGGCACCTGCCGGGCTGGGTCCAGGCCCTCCTCGCCAGCCCGGTGGTGTTCGGGGCAGGACTGGGCTTCTTCCTCCGGGCAGGCCGCCAGGCGCGCCATGGCCAGGCTTCCATGGACACCCTCATCGCCCTGGGTTCGGGCATCGCGTGGGCCTTCGCCGTGGGCGAGTGGTGGGCCGGCGCGCACCACCTCAGTTTCGAGACCGCCGCGGCCCTGGTGGCCTTCCTGCTGACCGGCAAGTACCTGGAGGCCCGGGCCAAGTCGCGCGCGACGGATGCCCTCAAAGCTCTGCTGTCCCTGGCGCCGCCCACGGCCCTGCGCCTCGAAGCCGACGGCTCGGTGCTGGAGGTTCCCGTCTCCGCCCTCCACCCTGGTGACCTTGTGCGGGTGCTGCCGGGCCAGGCGGTGCCGGCGGACGGCCGCGTGACCGCGGGCCAGGCGGAGGTCGACGAATCCATGCTGACCGGCGAGCCGCTTCCGGTGCCGAAAGGGCTCGGGGACGCCCTGGTGGCCGGCACGGTGGTTCATGGTTCCGCCCTGAGCCTGGAGATTCAGGCGGTGGGCGCCGACACCCAGCTGGCCCGCATGGCGGCCCTGGTGGCCCAGGCCCAGGGTTCCAAAGCTCCGGCTCAAGATCTGGCCGACCGCATCAGCGCCGTCTTCGTCCCAGTCATCCTGGGCCTGGCGCTGCTGACCTTCCTGGGCTGGTGGGGGCTGGGAGGTGGATTCGCCCAGGCCTGGCGGCCTGCGGTGACCCTCCTGGTGATCGCCTGCCCCTGCGCGCTGGGCCTGGCCACCCCGGTGGCCGTGATGGTGGGACTCGGGGCTGCCGCCCGCAAGGGCGTGCTGGTACGCGATGCGGCCGCCCTGGAGGCCCTGGGCCAGGCCACGGACCTGGTCTTCGACAAAACGGGCACCCTGACCGAAGGGCGGCCGGAACTGCGCCAGATCCTGCCCCTGAACGGCCAGGACGAGGCCGCGATGCTGCAGGTGGCCGCGAGCCTGGAGCGGGATTCGGAACATCCCATCGCCCGCGGCATCCGGGTCGCGCATCGCGGCGAACCCTCGCCTGTGGCGGGATTCCGGGCGCATCCAGGTGGCGGCATCAGCGGGCAGGTGGAGGGCCGCGCGTGGCGCCTCGGCAGCGCAGCCTTCCTCGGGCTCCCGTTTCCGGCGGTGGATGAGGATGTCATCGCCGTGGGCCTTGCCGATGACGCCGGGCTGCAGGCCGTGTTCATCCTGGGCGACCGTCTGCGCGAGGAGGCGCCAGACGTGGTGGCGGCGCTTCGACAGCAGGGCCTGCGGCTCCACCTCCTCACCGGCGACCGCCTGGCCCCGGCCCGCCGCATGGCCTCCGCCGCAGGGATCACTGAGGTCATCGCCGAGGTGCGGCCGGAAGGCAAGCTCGAGCAGATCAAGGCGCTGCAGGGGGGCGGCGCGGTCGTTGGCTTCGTGGGCGATGGCGTGAACGATGCGCCGGCGCTGGCCCAGGCGGACTGCGGCATCGCCATGGGTTCCGGCGCGGCCGAGCAAGGCACGGGCGCGGCCATGGCAGCAGCGCCGCTGGTGCTGCTGCGACCGGGCCTCGCGCCCATCCTCGCCGCGCGGCGCATGGCGCTGCGAACGCACCACGTCATCCGGCAAAACCTGGGCTGGGCCTTTGGCTACAACCTGATCCTGGTGCCCCTGGCGGCCTTCGGTCAGCTGGAGCGGTTCGGCGGCCCCATGCTCGCCGGCGTGGCCATGGGGCTGAGCTCGCTGACGGTGGTGCTCAACGCGCTGCGGCTTCGGCGCTAGAGCCCCCGCACCAGCTCCTTGAGGTAGGCGGTGAAGTCCGCGCGCAGGTCGTCGCGCTTCAGGGCGAACTCCACGTTGGCCTTCAGGTAGTCGAGCTTGTTGCCGGTGTCGTATCGCTTGGCGGGAATGGGGGCGGCGATCAGGCGGCCTTCGCGGGCGAGCGCAGCGAGCGCGTCCGTGAGCTGGTACTCGCCGCCCACACCAGGCTCCAGGGCTGCGAGGTGCTCGAAAACACGGGGCTCCAGCACGTAGCGGCCAACCACGGCCCAGCGGCTGGGCGCGTCGGCGGGCTGAGGCTTTTCGACAATGGTTGTCACGTCCCATGGATCGCTGCCCGCCTTCGGCGCACTGACGATGCCGTACCGCGAGACGTGTTCGAGGGGCACCTCCTGCACGCCCACCACGGACTTCCCGGTGGCGTGGTAGGCCGCGATCAGCGCTTCCAGCGCGGATTCGCGCTCGTCGAAGACGTCGTCACCCAGCAGCAGCGCGAAGGGCTCGTCGCCCACCGTGTGCCGGGCGCACAGCACCGCATGGCCAAGTCCCAGGGGTTCGCCCTGGCGCACGTAGGCGAACTGGGCGAGGTGGCTGATGCCTTGCACCAGTTCGAGATCCTCCTGCTTGCCGCGGCGACGGAGCGTGTCCTCCAGTTCGAAGGCCACATCAAAGTGGTTCTCGATGGCAGCTTTCCCGCGTCCGGTCACGAGCACCAGGTTCTCCACGCCGGCCCGGATGGCCTCTTCCACCACGTATTGGATGACGGGCGTATCCACCAGGGGCAGCATCTCCTTGGGTTGCGCCTTGGTGGCCGGCAGGAAGCGGGTGCCGAGGCCCGCGACGGGAATGACGGCTTTTCGCAGCATCTTCATGGCCTCTCCCTCGGCCCATGATGGCCCAAGCCCGGGCCCTGGAAGAAGCTTTGGGGCCCTCTGTGTAAATTTTCACTTGCATCAGTGGCCGCTGGTGTTAGTCTGAATGTCCTGCGCAGTTGAGGCTGCGAGGTGCCAGGGGGAGCCGAGAGGCAACTTCGGACCATGCGGAGAGCATGGGGGCGTCTTTGAAA
>Ga0316605_10000313_pt1 | contig 38360 bp, 35 predicted proteins | sample OWC_soil_day20_n_FD_207666 | JGI IMG/M metagenome (GOLD analysis project Ga0316605, IMG submission 207666) | Wetland soil microbial communities from Old Woman Creek delta, Ohio, United States - OWC_soil_day20_noCT | ecosystem: Environmental > Terrestrial > Soil > Wetlands | place: USA: Ohio...
TGGCTGAACATTCTGTCTGTCTGTCATGTTGAAATATTTGTATGCAAAAATAGATTAAATTGATTTAACTTTGCGCCACGATGAGTGAAAATGATATAATTCAGAAGGTAACAGAAGCCGAATATGAGCACGGCTTTGTAACCGCAGTAGATCAGGAGTTTTTCCCAAAAGGGCTGAACGAAGATATTATCAGGATGATCTCCGCTAAAAAGGAGGAACCTGAGTGGATGCTTGAATTCCGCCTCAAAGCCTACAACAAGTGGCTCACAATGAAGATGCCGCAATGGGCGCACCTTACTATTCCCAATATAGATTATCAGGAAATTATATTTTTTTCTGCCCCTAAAAAGATGAAAGAGGGTGGTGCTATTGACCCGGAACTGCAGGCTACTTTTGACAAACTGGGCATTCCGCTCGACGAAAGAAATATTCTTGCGGGTGTTGCTGTTGATGCTGTTTTTGACTCCGTTTCGGTTAAAACAACATTCCGGGAGTCGCTTGCCGAAAAGGGTGTTATTTTTTGCTCTTTCTCCGAAGCTGTAAAAGATTACCCGGACCTTATAAAGCAATATCTGGCATCGGTTGTTCCATACGGAGACAACTACTTCGCTGCTCTTAACTCCGCAGTTTTTTCCGACGGATCTTTCTGCTATATTCCAAAAGGAGTAAGATGCCCTATGGAGCTGTCCAGCTATTTCAGAATAAATTCAAAGGGAACAGGTCAGTTTGAGAGGACCCTCATTGTTGCCGAAGAGGGCTCTTATGTGAGTTATCTTGAGGGATGTACAGCGCCACAACGGGACGAAAACCAGCTTCATGCTGCAGTTGTAGAAATTGTTGTGATGAAAGATGCCGAGGTTAAATACTCGACTGTTCAGAACTGGTATCCCGGAGACGCAAGCGGAAAGGGAGGAATTTTCAACTTTGTAACCAAACGAGGTATATGCAAGGGTGAAAACAGCAAACTCTTCTGGGCTCAGGTGGAAACCGGCTCTGCAATAACATGGAAATATCCGAGTACAATACTCAGAGGAGATAATTCGTTATCCGAGTTTTATTCTGTGGCTGTAACAAACCACCATCAGCAGGCAGATACCGGTACAAAGATGATTCATATAGGGAAGAATACCCGAAGCCGTATAGTAAGTAAGGGCATATCTGCCGGAGTGAGCCAGAACAGCTACCGCGGTCTGGTAAAAATACTCCCGAATGCCGAGAACTCAAGAAACCATACTCAGTGTGACTCACTTCTTCTGGGTGACAGATGCGGTGCTCATACTTTTCCATATATTGAAAACGAAAACGAAACGGCAATCCTGGAACACGAGGCTACAACCTCAAAAATCTCCGAAGATCAACTATTTTACTGCCAGCAAAGAGGCATAGGGATGGAAGATGCCGTTGGCCTTATAGTAAACGGATATGCAAAAGAGGTTTTAAATCAGCTTCCGATGGAGTTTGCAGTTGAGGCGCAAAAGTTGCTTCAGGTCACATTGGAAGGAAGTGTCGGTTAAATCCCTGTCTATATATGTTTGAGAATATTTTTAGTATAAATAACATACTCTTTTCGATAGGAGGCCAGGGCGTAAGTCTTCTGGAAGTAATTTCGGTAATCAGCGGCCTCACTTGTGTATATCTTGCTACAAAAGCAAAGGTTGCAAACTTTTGGGTGGGATACGTCTACAATATTTTGCTCTTTTTCCTTTTCTACCAGAAGGGTCTTTATTCCAGCATGCTTGTTCAGCCGGTCTCTTTTGCCATTAACTTTTTTGGCCATTACAGGTGGACTCACCCCAAGAGGGAAGAGGAAAACAACAGACATCAGCTTAAAATATCCCTTCTCTCCACAGGAAAGAGGGTATATTTTATTTTGCAGATAATTGTTCTTGCCGCGCTATGGGCAGTTGTTCTTGTTAATCTTGACAACATTTTCCCTTCGGTTTTTGGCGAAGCAAAACGGCCTTTGCTTGACGCATTTGTTACAATGACAATCTTAACTGCACAGTATTTGTCGGCACAGAAAAAGCTTGAATGCTGGGCAGCCTGGTTCACGGTTAATATAACTAACGTTACTTTGTATATACTAGCGGGAATGGTATTTTTGCCAATGGTGAGTGCCGGATACCTTGTTCTTGCATTTTTTGGCTTCGCAATGTGGCGAAAGCAATGGAAAAACAACAACTAACAGAAAATATTTAATTATATGTTAATTATAAAAGGTTTACACGCATCTATTGATGGCAAGGAAATTTTGAAAGGGATTGATATGTCTGTCAAACCTGGTGAAGTGCATGCAATTATGGGCCCTAACGGATCCGGAAAGAGTACACTCTCTTCGGTACTTGCTGGGCGCGAAACTTTTGAAGTTACGGCGGGAGAGGTAAACTACAAAGGGATGAATCTTCTGGAAATGGCACCCGAAGATCGCGCCAGAAACGGTATATTTCTTGGTTTCCAGTACCCTGTTGAAATCCCGGGAGTGAGCAATGTGAATTTTATGAAGACCGCCATAAACGAACAACGTAAATATAAGAACCTGCCTCCACTCACTGCTGCCGAGTTTTTGAAACTGATGAGAGAGAAGATGGCTGTGGTGGAAATGGATAATTCATTCTCCAGCAGAGGAGTAAATGTGGGATTCTCCGGAGGGGAGAAAAAACGCAATGAGATTTTCCAGATGGCAATGCTGGAACCAAGTCTAGCAATACTGGACGAGACAGACAGCGGGCTTGATGTAGATGCGCTGAGGATTGTTGCTGCAGGAGTAAACAAACTAAAAAAACCAGACAACGCATTTATTGTCATTACCCACTACCAAAGATTACTGGATTATATAATTCCGGATGTCGTACATGTTCTTTATAACGGCAAAATTATAAAAACAGCAGGCAAGGAACTTGCTTTGGAAGTGGAAAACAAAGGATATGACTGGCTCATTAATCCGTAAATTATGGTAAAAAAATACACATATACGCCGGATATCCCGGAAGTGTTCAGATGTAAGGTGCCCCTTCCGGAAACGCATCAGGCTTTTGTAATGAACGGTATACTCAGGGAAGAGGTGGAGAATGAAGAGGGGCTCACCATCGTTTCAAACGGAGATTCTGGATTTGTTCTGTCCGTTGCTCCGGGTGCACACATACCAAAAAACACTCAGATAATAGGAGTGAGAGACGCATCCAACACAGAACCGGTGTCGTTTGTGAATAATCTGTACTTCGGAAAAGACTCTGAATCGTCAATCCTGCTTTGTACACACACTCTTTCAATGGACGAATTCAATACGGAATCTGGGCTTAATATCGAGCTGGAAAGCAATGCAAGGGTGAATATAGTGGTAATGCAAAATGAGCATAACAAATCTTCCCATAAGGTCAACTTTAACATTACCCAAAAGCGCGGATCCTATTTGCGGATGAATATTGTAACCCTTCACGGAGGGGCAATTGAAAACACCATAAATGCGAAACTTGCGGAAGAAAATGCAAAGTGCGAGCTTAACGGAATTTATCTGGTAGACGGAAAGCAGGAGATAAGAACATCTATAAACATGCAGCATTTAGTTCCCCGCTGCCACTCAAGTCAGCTTTTCAAGGGAATTCTGGATAACGAGTCAAAAGCTTTCTTTTCCGGAAAAATAAATGTTTCGAAAGATGCTCAGAAAACTGAGGCATATCAGGCAAATCATAATTTGCTGTTATCCCGTCAGGCAAAAGTATACGCACAGCCCCAGCTTGAAATATATGCCGATGATGTGAAGTGTTCTCATGGTGCAACCAGCGGAAGGCTTGACGATAACGCATTATTCTATATGAGATCCAGAGGCATTGGTGCGAAAGAGGCAAAATTGCTCCAGCAAATTGCTTTCGTGTACGATGTTCTTGAAAAAATCAACAATGAACAGCTCCAGAAAAGGCTCCAGGATCTGGTTGAGAGCCGCCTGAGAGGAGAGTTCAGCCACTGCTCTAATTGCAGTTTAAACTGTTGTTAAATATTAATAATTACGAAAATGAAAAAAACAGTATTTTTAATTTTTTCTCTTGTTATGCTTTTAAGCATATCATCTTTTGCCCAGGTTGGCAGGATTACAGGAAAATGGTATACGATAGACGAGGATGGCAACAAAAAATCGCTAGTAAACATATACAAAACTCCGGCCGGAACATATGAGGGTGTAATTGAAAAATTACTCACCGGCGATACAAACCGCAAATGCGTCAACTGTACAGGAGAGAAAAAGGACCAGAGAATAGCAGGGATGATTGTCGTAACAGGCATGAAAGAGAGTGAATTAAAGCTAAGCGGCGGGAAGATACTCGATCCTGCAAACGGCAAAGTGTATAACTGCACTATGAGTTTTGATTCAAAAACAGGGAAGTTAAAGGTTCGCGGATCCCTGGATAAATCGGGTTTAATCGGGAGAAATCAGTCCTGGGTAAGGGCTGAAAACTAAAAACCTATAGCACGGGCCCCTATCGGGGGTGTTGATAATTCTGTTTATAAATAAGTAAGATTTTATCGGCCTTATCCCCCTATTTAATTTATTTTTGTCAAAGTCGACGGAGGAATCCTTCGGCTTTTTCTTTCGGATTTTAACAACAACAGACTTATGAAGACTTATACCTACGAAGAGGCAATGGCCGCCAGCCTTGATTATTTTGAGGGAGATGATTTAGCTGCATCCGTATGGATCAACAAGTATGCAATGAAAGACTCATTCGGCAACTTGTTCGAGCGCTCTCCTGAAGATATGCACAGGAGGCTTGCAGGTGAATTTGCCAGAATTGAAAAAAGGTATCCAAATCCAATGTCTGCTGATGAGATATATGAGTTGCTCAAAGGGTTCAATTATATTGTTCCTCAGGGCGGGCCAATGACCGGAATAGGCAATAATTATCAGATTGCCTCCTTGTCAAATTGCTTTGTAATAGGCCATAAAAAACCGGCCGATTCCTACGGAGGAATTATGCGCCTGGACGAAGAACAGGTTCAGCTTATGAAACGCAGAGGTGGTGTCGGACACGACCTTTCGCACATAAGACCTGCCGGGAGTCCTGTTTTAAACAGCGCTCTCACTTCAACAGGAGTTGTCCCATTCATGGAGCGCTACTCAAACTCTACAAGAGAAGTTGCGCAGGACGGACGACGCGGAGCACTCATGCTATCTATCTCAATCAAGCACCCGGATTCGGAGAACTTTATTGACGCCAAGCTGGAACAAGGCAAGGTTACCGGAGCAAACGTCTCGGTAAAAATGGATGATGAATTTATGCGGGCCGCATTGCATGGAAAAACATACAAGCAGCAATATCCTGTAGATGCAGAAAATCCTAAAGTGGTTAAAGAGATAGATGCCAATAAGTTGTGGAAAAAGATTGTCTACAACGCATGGCGTTCGGCCGAGCCGGGGGTACTATTCTGGGATACAATTATTCGCGAGTCAATACCCGACTGCTATGCCGACCTCGGTTACAAGACCGTGAGTACTAATCCCTGCGGCGAAATTCCTTTATGCCCATACGACTCTTGCCGCCTTATGGCTGTAAACCTCTATTCATACGTAGACAATCCGTTTACCGTTAATGCTAAGTTTAACATGGAGCTCTTTAAGGATCATGCAAGGAAGGCAATGCGCCTGATGGATGACCTTATTGATCTTGAAATGGAGAAAATAGAGTCAATTATTGCAAAAATTGCAGCGGATCCCGAAGATGAAGAGGTAAAACTTGCAGAACTCAACCTTTGGAACAAGATTAAAAGCAAGACACTTGGTGGTAGAAGAACCGGTCTTGGCATTACTGCCGAGGGAGACATGCTTGCTGCACTTGGTCTCATTTACGGTACGGATAAGGCATTGGAATTTGCGGTTGATGTGCAAAAAGCTCTCGCTCTGGAAGCATACAGGTCTTCAACAATTATGGCCGAAGAGAGAGGTGCGTTCCCTATTTTTGACGCAGCGCGTGAAGTTAACAATCCTATGATTAACAGAATACGCAAGGCAGATGAAGAGTTGTTCGAGAAAATGCAGCGCTTTGGACGGAGAAACATTTCACTTCTTACTATAGCACCTACCGGAACAACAAGTCTCATGACCCAAACTACATCCGGGATTGAACCAGTATTTCTTCCTGTATATAAAAGAAGGAAAAAGGTAAATCCAAATGATAAAAATGTCACTATAAACTATAAGGACGATGTGGGAGATGCATGGGAAGAGTATTATGTGTTCCATCATAAATTCCTGACATGGTGCATTGTGAATGGTCACAAGAAAGAAGAGGTGATGAGCCTTAACCCCGAGCAGATAGACGATCTTGTAAGACAATCGCCATACTATAAAGCTACATCAAATGATATAGATTGGCTGGCAAAGGTTAAGATGCAGGGCAAAATGCAAAAATGGGTGGACCATTCGATAAGCGTAACTGTCAACCTTCCTAATGATGCAACCGAAGAACTTGTTGCCGATGTATATAAAACAGCATGGGAGAGCGGATGCAAAGGTGTGACTGTGTACCGTGACGGCTCAAGGTCTGGTGTCCTGGTTTCTGCAAAAGACGGAGAGTCAAAAACACCTGCCCTCGTGAAAAGAGTTCGTCCCGATTCTCTGGATGCAGAAGTTATTCGTTTCAAAAATGGCGCAGAACAGTGGATTGCACTGGTAGGCCTTTTAAATGACCAGCCATACGAGATATTCACAGGTCTCATTGACGATGATACCCGCAGTATTCCAAAATCGGTAACTATGGGTTCCATTGTTAAAGAGAAGAACGAGGCCGGGAATAGCAGATACGACTTTCAGTTTGTCGACAGATACGGTTATAAAAATACCATTGGCGGGATTTCACACATGTTCAACAAGGAGTACTGGAACTATGCCAAGCTTATTTCCGGAGTGCTCAGGAATGGAATGCCAATAACAGATGTTGTGAACCTTATTGCCGGTCTTCAGCTGGACAATGAAGCAATCAACAACTGGAAAAATGGAGTAGAGAGGGCTCTCAAGAGATATATCCCGGATGGAACAATAGACAACTCAGGCAGGAAATGCGAAAAATGTAATTCTCACGAGCTTGTTTATCAGGAGGGGTGCCTCACTTGCAAGGGCTGCGGATATTCTAAATGCGGATAAATGATTGTTTACCCTAAAGCAAAGATCAACATTGGTCTCCGGATTATTGAAAAACGCTCAGACGGTTTTCATGATTTGGAGACTTTTTTCTTTCCGGCAGACTTGTCGGACATTCTTGAAGTGAGGGAATCCGATAAACTTGCCATGTTCCAATACGGAACGGCTATCGATTCGCTGCCTGAGGATAATATTTGCATTAAGGCATATAATGCAATCAAGGGCGACTTTAACCTTCCGCCCGTGGAGATTCATCTCTACAAGAGAATTCCCGTAGGAGCCGGTTTGGGTGGCGGTTCTTCAGATGCCGCCAATACACTCATTGCACTCAAAAAATTATTTTCTCTTGCAATAGATGAACAGGGTCTTGCAGAATATGCTGCAAAAGTTGGTTCCGATTGTCCGTTCTTCATTTATTCCTCTTCTCTTGAAACAGCGAAAGGAGAAGGCATGCTGGCATACGGAAGGGGAGAGCTCCTTACTAAAATAGCCCTGCCTCAGCTTGAGGGAATGAAAATAAGAATTGAAAAGCCACCTGTGTTTGTCTCTACTGCCGAAGCTTATAAAGGAGTATTACCAAAGAATTCAGGCACTGGACTTCAGGAGCTTTTGTCGATGCCTGTGGAGAGTTGGAAAAATAATATCGTAAACGACTTTGAAGAGAGCATATTTAAAAAATACCCCGTTATAGAAGAGTACAAAAATAAAATGTACGACCAGGGGGCAATTTATGCTTCAATGAGCGGAAGCGGGTCGGCAGTATTTGGAATATTTCGCTAATACTCTTCAAAAATCCTCTGAATCTCTCCGCTTCTGTTTGTTTTGGTAAGAGCCAGCATCAGCAGTATTCTTGCCTTCTGAGGGCTCTTCAGAAATGATACCGGATACTTGCTGTCGAACTCTTCCGCTGCCATATCCACACCTCCGGTTACAATACGTGTAGAACGGACAAACCTCACTCCTCTGGCATAACCCCATTCTAGTTCGCCGGCGATATCTCTGTTATAATTTCCGTGTCCCACTCCGGCAATAACCACACCCTTTACTCCGGCGTCAATAAGGGCCTTCAGGGCGATATTTGATGCAAAGGCATAACTGAGTATAATCTCTACTTCCGGAAGCGAGTTTAGGCCCTTAATGTTAAATTCACTGTTAAAAGTATGCTTTGAAAGCGACTCCCTGTAGAATGTTGGTTTTCCACCCCTCATGTATCCAAGCGGACCCAGATTTGGAGAGCCGAAGGCCATCGTGTTTACCGTGTTTAGTTTTGTTACGTCATCGGCAGAGAAAATATAGTCGTTCATTGTAACCATGACCCCTCTCCCTCCTGCCTGAGGAGAAGCTGCCAGAGAAACTGCATTAAAAAGATTAAACGGTCCGTCTGCGCTCAGGGAGGTAGATGGACGCATTGATCCGGTTAATACAACCGGGCGGCGATGTTTTACTGTGAGATTAAGAAAATAGGCAGTCTCTTCCATAGTATCTGTGCCGTGTGTTATCACAATTCCATCACACAGATTGTTGCTGAAAAGGCTGTCGATAACATTGAAAAGCCTCATCCATATTGCGGGTTCCATATTCTGGCTTGAAATATTGCATATCTGGATACCCTTGAGGCTGGCAACAGACTTTAAATCGGGAACTGTTGCTATTATGTTATCGATACTTATTACTCCTGGTGTGTAAGATGCCTGGGTTGATCCGGCGGCAGATCCGGCGATGGTGCCACCGGTTGCAAGTATTACAATTCTGGGTTTGGATTGCTGGGCAGTCAGGGACAGAGCGGTCAGCAGAAACAGGGACAGGAAAATACTCCTTTTCATTTGTAAATATATTAGATGCTTTACAAATATAGGATAAAATCCGGCAGGTAAGAAAATCAAAAAGGCCTGCCCCTCTGCTACAAGTGACCGGCCTTCTCTTGTGTACTAAAACCTAAACCTACATATATAAGATGCACAAGCATCATAAAATGTTGCAGGGTTTTATGAAATTTTATAGTTTTTCTTCATTATTATGAGCGGAAGCTTTGCAGCAAGGTATCCGATAAGTCCCACTCCTCCAATAGTAGAGAGGATGTCCCATGCGCTTATAACAACAGGATATGAGTCAATTACGAAGTTTCCTGGCATTTTTACAATCCCAAATTGCATCTGAACAAGGCATATCAATATTCCAAGAGTTAATCCGATAAAAAGGCCCGTCAGAGATATCATCCAACCTTCAAAAAGGAAAATCCTTCGTATTAAAATATCTTTTGCTCCAAGGCTTCGAAGCGTTTCGGCGTCATCTTCCTTTTCAATGATGAGCATGGACAGGCTGCCAAAAAGATTACAAGAAATAATAATCAGCACAAAGAGAAGAATGAGGTAAATAGAGAGCTTTTCCGACTTCATCATCTTATACAGCGTCTCATTTTGCTCGTAACGGTCTTTTATAACAAACTGTTTTCCAAGATCTTTTGAAAATTCTTTTTTAAGCCGTCCTATATCACTGCCCTCTTTTACATAAATCTCAACAGAAGTTGCCTCTTTGTCAAGTTCAAGAAGTTCTCTTGCATAGGAAATCGGGACAAAAATATACTTTTTGTCAAAATTCTGCTCAATAGCAAAAATACCTGCTGGAAAAACCTTAATGAGATTTAACGAGGATGCGGGATTAAGCAACGATATTGAACCATATCGCGAAGGGAAGTATAAATAGAGAGGATCTACAAAATGCGTTCTCAAACCAAGATTTAAAGCGATGTTTTTTCCCACAATCGCCTGCGGAAGCTCTCCGTCAAACATGGAAAACTTACCTTCGATTATATAATCATCAATATTTGCACCGGAAACATATGAGGAATCTACTCCCTTTATTGTTGCTACTGCTTCCTTATTGCCGTACTTAACAAATACATTCTCTTCCACTATTTCGCAAAACCTTGCTGTTCCGGGGTTCCCCCGTATTTTGCCGAAATCCGCCGTACGCGGGTTGAAACTTTTCCCCTCTGCCGGAAGTACAAGCAAATCGGACTCATTGTTGCTGTAAAGCGACTTGATGAGCCCCTCAAAACCATTGTATACGCTAAGAATAATGATAAGGGACATGGTCCCCAATGCTATACCTCCCGCACTAATGAGTGATATGATATTGATTACATTATGCGACTTTTTTGCAAAGAGGTATCGTTTTGCTATGAAGAGTGGCAGATGCACACAGTCTCTCCTCTATTTCTTTAGTAATTCGTCAATTCTTTCTACATAGTCGAGCGAATCGTCTATGAAAAAAACGAGTTCCGGAACAATCCTCAACTGTTTTGAAACCCTTTTGCCAAGTTCCCCCCTGAGGTACTTTGCCGAAGTCTCGACCAGTTTAAGAACCTCTTTTCCTTTATTGGAAGGAAAAATGCTGAGGTGAACCCTGGCCAGTGAGAGGTCGGGGCTGACGTTAACGGTTGTTACGGTGACCATCGCTCCCCCGTAGGCACTCATTCCTTTGAGTTGTATTATCTCTGCCAGATCTCTCTGCAGTTGTTTGCCTACCTTGTTTTGTCTTGTTGTTTCTCCCTCCATACCTACTCAATTTTTAAAATGTAATAATTTTTCTTCCCTTTTTGGACAAGAATGTACTTCCCGTTCAGCAGGTCTTCCTCTGTAATAAGGCTTTCCGGAGTATCGCATTTTTCTTTGTTGATGAACACGCCACCACCGAGTATCATTTTGCGGCACTCTCCCTTGGAAGGGAAAACGGCACAATGAACAGCCAGCATATCAACTATATTTGTTCCTAGAAATTCACTTTTAATCGCGAATTGCGGAACTCCCTCAAATACAGACAAAAACGTATCTTCGTCAATAGTCTTAAGAGCACCGGATGTAGATTGTCCAAACAGAATCTGTGATGCACCTAGAGCTTTTTCATATTCCTCACTTCCATGAACCATAACGGTGACCTCTTTTGCAAGAAGTTTCTGAAGCCCTCTAAGATGTGGCTCCTCTTTATGTAGTGCGATAGCCTCTTCAATAGTCTCTTTTGATAGCATGGTAAATATGCGTATGTATTTTTCGGCATCCTCATCGCTCACATTGAGCCAGAACTGGTAGAATTTATATGGACTTGTATATTTTGCATCAAGCCAAATGTTCCCCTGTTCGGTTTTGCCAAACTTACCTCCGTCCGACTTTGTAATTAAAGGACAAGTGAGAGCATAGGCCTCTCCGCCAAGCTTCCTTCGGATAAGTTCTGTTCCGGTGGTAATATTTCCCCACTGGTCGCTGCCGCCCATCTGAAGCTTGCAGCCATGGTTTTCATACAGAAACAGGTAGTCGTAACCCTGAACAAGCTGGTAGGTAAATTCAGTAAAAGACATCCCTTCGCGCTCGTCTCCGGATATTCTTTTCTTTACAGAATCTTTACTCATCATGTAGTTTACGGTAATGTGCTTCCCGATATCCCTTATGAAATGGAGAAAGGTATAATCCTTCATCCAGTCGTAGTTATTCACAAGTATTGCTGCATTTGAAGCAGCCGAATCAAAATCAAGAAATCTTGAAAGTTGTGTTTTAATTGCATTCTGATTGTGACGCAAAGTCTTTTCGTCCAACAGGTTCCTTTCTGAAGACTTCATCGAAGGGTCTCCAATCATTCCTGTTGCTCCGCCAACAAGTGCTATGGGCCTGTGTCCGCAGGACTGCAAATGTTTTAACATCATTATGCTCACCAGGTGCCCGATGTGGAGAGAATCTGCAGTAGGGTCTATTCCCACGTATGCCGATGTCTGCTCTTTTTGAAGCAGCTCCTCGGTTCCGGGCATGATATTATGGACCATTCCCCTCCAGGTGAGTTCTTTAACAAAGTTGCTCATTTTCGGTTGATTTTGGGCAAAAGTACGGTTTTTTCTTTAATTTTGCAGGATTACTTAATAACTATGAAAAGAACCACCAACTTCAAACTCTCCCTTCTTTTTCTTGCAGCTCTTTTATTTGGCGCACTAAATGGCGGGACTCCGGCTTTTGCCCTGGAGAATCAGTTTTCAAAGGAAATAAGCAGCGACTCTCTTAAACGGAGAATCGAACAACTTCCTAACATAAAGGATTTACAAAGATTAGAAAGCGGTCAGTTTAAAGACAAGTATGTACTTTATATTGAGCAGCCAATAAGCCACGAAGATCCTTCTCTCGGTACATTCCGTCAAAGGGTTTTTGTAATGCATGCCGGGCTGGACAGGCCTACAGTGCTGGTAACAGAAGGCTACGGAGCGTCCTATGCGGCAAATCCCAAATACAGGGAGGAGTTGTCGAAGCTTTTCAATACAAATGTAATTTTTGTCGAACACCGGTACTTTCTTGAATCGACGCCAAAACCGCTCGACTGGCAATATCTGACAGCCGAAAATTCGGCCAATGACCTCCATAATGTAACCATGATTTTTAAGGAGATTTATAAAAAGAAATGGATTGCAACCGGGATAAGCAAAGGCGGGCAAACAGCCCTCATTTACAGAGCTTTTTTCCCTGCCGATGTAGAAATTACAGTTCCCTACGTGGCTCCTTTATGCAAAAGTGCAGAAGATGGCAGGCATGAACCTTTCATCGCAAACTTTGCCGGTACTCCGGAACAAAGGGCAAAAATTCTGGATTTTCAAAAGGAGATACTTAAAAGAAGATCATCGTTGCAGCCAAAATTCGATTCACTTTGCACTGCCAAAGGGTATCAGTTTAATTTGCCAAACGAAGAGATATATGATTACACCGTACTTGAATTTTCGTTCTCGTTCTGGCAGTGGGGCAGCAATTCCGATGCGATACCTTCCGTTAAAGCTTCGGACAATGAATTGTTCAGCTATTTTATAAAATTGTGCTCTCCCGATTACTTTATAAAAGAGAGTTCGACAAGTGCATTTTTTGTACAGGCAGGCAGAGAGCTGGGTTATTACGGATATGATATAAAGCCATTTGAAGGGTTGCTAAAAATAAAGAGCACAAAGGGATATCTCACAAAATTATTTCTTACAGAGGAGTCACGATTCAAATTTGACAGCAAATTATATAAAAAACTATCAAAATTTGTAGCGACTACCGATTCTAAAATGATATTCATTTATGGAGAGTTTGACCCCTGGTCGGCAGTTAAGGTAAATGAACCAAAATCGAACAATGTTGTTGTAGTGATTGATCCAAAAGGGAGTCACAGATCCCGGATTTCGACATTGCCCGAAGAGAACCGTAAAATGGTGCTTTCTCTTATAGAAAGATGGCTACTGGAGTAAATAATATATGATAGATTTTAAGAAAATTGAGATTTCCGACAAGGGTTGGATTGAAGAATTACTAAGATATTCCGATTTCAGGGGTGCTGAATATTGTTTTACAAACCTTTTTATCTGGGACGAAGTATACCACTCTAAAATTTCCAGATTCAAGGATTTTATTCTTTTCACATCCGGCAGCGGAGATACAGCCAGATATCTTTTTCCCGCAGGTAAGGGAGATTTAAAAGAGGTAGTTGAACTGCTGGAAAACGATGCAAAAGAGAGGAATGTAAATTTTGTTCTTATTGGGCTTTCGCCGGAAACAAAAGAAAAACTCGAAGGAATTTTCCCCGGTAAATACAATTTCAAGGAAGAGAGAAACAGTTTTGACTATATTTACGAAAGCGAAAAGCTTGTTTCTCTGGCCGGCAAAAAGCTGCAGTCTAAAAGAAATCACCTTGCAAGATTTAAAGAGCTGCCCGGATGGCAGTACGAGGATATTACAGAGCAAAATATTCACGAATGTGTTACTTATTCAAATGAGTGGTGCAAACTTAACGGATGCGGGGAAAATCTCTCCTTAATGCTGGAGTGCTGTGCCGTGAACAAGGCTCTGGCAAACTATTTTGAACTTGGGTTAAGGGGCGGGCTGCTTAGACTGGACGGTAAAGTTGTTGCCTACACAGTTGGTGAGCAACTAAATTCTGATACAGTAATCGTTCATATTGAAAAGGCCGAGACAGAGATTAGAGGCTCATATCCAATGATTAACAGAGAATTTGCAGAAAGACTCTCCGAGGGGTTCACCTATATCAACAGAGAAGATGATGCAGGTGACGAAGGGCTTAGGAAAGCAAAAAATTCCTATTACCCGGTTTTTATGCAGGAAAAATACTCTGCTGTTAAAAAATAATTATATTTGCAACCATAACCATTTGAATTAAGAGTTGGAACCTCCCAGTAGAACATTAGATGATTATTACTCCCAGGGGATAGCACTTATCTTCATTCTGTTGCTTTATGCTCTTGTCAAGGGCAGCGAATATTCATATAAATCGATATCGAATCAGGAGTTGGAGAGTCTGCGGAATAAAAATAATTCCGGAGCCCGAAGGGTTATTTTCATGTTATCCGATTCGGAATCTCTTTTTGGTTCACTATATCAAATCGCCACTTTTCTGGAAATTTCATTAATTGTATTGATTGCATCTCTGTTCAGAGAGAGCAGTATCGGGCTTATTTTATTAATTACCATCACTTCGGTTATCCTTATCGGATATAAACTTCCTTTTTCAATTTTTGGAAAAATAAAGATTGGAACAGCAATAAGAATGTCAAGTGCCATTTCTTTGTTTAAACCTCTCACCAGGCCGGTAAACAGAATTAATTCCGGGTTTTTAAAAACATTGAGCGAAAGCAGGGAAGAGAGAGAGACCCAATCTATTGAAGAGTTTACAGACGAGGTGGATGTAAGTGATATGGATGATGTGGAAGAAAAACGGCTTCTTAAGGGCATAATTCAGTTGTCAAATACCAGTGTTTACGATATAATGAGGCACAGGACCGAGGTTTTTGCCTTAGAATCGGATATGACCTCCGAGGAGGTAATGTCATTTGCTATTGAATGCGGTTTTTCAAGAATGCCCGTATACGAAAAGAGCCTGGACAACATTAGGGGATTCCTTTATGTAAAGGATCTTGTAAGGTACCTAAAGTCGAATACGAAAAGTTTCGACTGGCACAAACATATCCGGAAGGCCTACTTTGTGCCGGGCAATAAGAAGATAAATGATTTGCTCGAAGAGTTCCGGCAAAAGAAGATTCATTTGGCTGTTGTTGCCGATGAATATGGCGGGACAGAAGGAATTGTTACTCTGGAAGATATTCTTGAGGAGATAATAGGTGAAATATCAGACGAAACAGACAAAAACGAGATATAATATTTTTTTAAAATGGGACTTTTGTATAGCAGGGAATTAGAAAACGGTGCCACAATTTCAATGTGGGAAATCGTTGAAAGCGAAGAGGAACTTTTGAATCTGTGCTCTATTCCCAACGATGAAATTGAAGAACTCCAACTTACAAAAAGCGTTGCGAGAAGACGTGAAAAGCTTGCAGTACGAGCACTGTTAAACGAGTTGTTCGACGGTAAGGTCTATCTTGGACACCACGATAACGGCCGCCCTTTTCTCCAGAACAGCCTGATAGAAATAAGCATATCGCATACCAGCAGATATGTATGTGTGCTCACACATCCGGAAGAAAGCGTTGGGGTGGATATCGAATCTCTTAACAGAGACTTCTCGGCGGTTGAAAAGAAGGCTCTCTCCTTCGAAGAAATAGAAAACCTCAGCGAAAAATCTAGAAATCTCCATCTTGCAATTCACTGGAGCGCAAAAGAGGCTATTTACAAGAGGATGTCCTTGTCTGATGTGGATTTCTCGAAGCAAATTGAAATTAAACGCTTCACTCCGCGTGAAAGTGGTGAAATTGATGCCGTATTTTTGACCCGTGATGGACAGGAACTTGAGTTCGAGGTTAACTATGAGGTCTTTAACGACCATATTCTTGCCTGGCTGGTTGGCTAAATATCTGTTTCAAATAATTTTCTTTCCGAAAATTAAATAAAAAAAATAGCTCCGATTCGTGATTCAGAACAATTTTATGTTTTAGGATTCGTTCATTTGCCTGAATAAAAATAAAAATGCGATGAAAAAATTGGTTCTGTTATTTTTTGCGCTAACGATAGCATTCGCTTCTTTTGCTCAAACATCACTAGTTTGGAAATTTAAAACTGGCGCAGCCATACACTCTTCTCCTGTAATTAGCGGGAGCAGTGTTTTTGTTGGGAGCTGTGATATGAATTTATATTCTCTTGATAAGAACTCAGGAAATGTGAACTGGAAATTCGAAACAGAAGGAGAAATTCGATCTACTCCATGTGTTTTTGAAAACGATATATTTTTTAACAGTTCGGACGGAAATATTTATTCCCTTGACAAGAATACCGGCAAGCTGTTATGGACGTTTGCAACAAATGGAGAAAACAGAAAAGATATGTGGGATTATAATCTTTCATCTCCGGTTATATATAATGGAGCGGTTTATGTTGGCAGCGGAGATAGCAATATATACGCAATAGAGGCAAAAACAGGGAAGAAAATCTGGGCATATAAAACAAATGGCATTGTGCATGCGTCACCGGTGATAAGAGACAATGTAGTTTATACAGGCAGTTTTGATGGGTCTATGTATGCCTTAGATTCCCGGAACGGAAACTTAATCTGGAAGTTTAAAACGGTAGGAGATAACTCTTTTCCAAAAGGGGAGATACAAAATGCAGCGCTGTTATTTAGTAATACCCTCTTCTTCGGAAGCCGGGATTACAATATTTACGCGATAAACATTAAAACAGGAACCGGAAGATGGAACTTTAAAGAGCGTGCAAGCTGGGTTATAGCTACTCCGTTTCTTTATAATAAAAATCTATATGTAGGCACATCCGATTCTCATAAATTTTATTGTTTGAATGCCGGCAGCGGAGAGGTAAAGTGGGTTAAGCCACTAAACATGAGAGTGTACGCTTCTGCTGCTTTAGTGGGAGGAAAGATAGCCTTTGGCAGTTTTAATGGTAAATTGTATTTCGTCGATCCCGAAACTGGTAAGACAGACCATGTGTTCCAATCAGAAGAGAATAAAAAACTGTATTCCTCAATTTATAAAGGAGACGATAGTTTTAGAAGTGATTTCTCGCTTTACGGAGAGACAATGAAAGCCGCAGAGGAATCGGAAAGGAAAATTCTTGACTTAGGATCGATTATATCGAGTCCTGCAGTTGAAGGTCAAAACCTGTTTATTGGTGCGGCGAACGGATATATATACTCAATAATAAATAAATAATCCCGGATACAATTGGAACCATCCGGGAATTTATTAACACATACATATTAGTAAATAAAGATTAAATTGTTGCTTGATTTGGTTTTAATGGGCCTTTCTGTCCGCTTATCTTATATGTCCCGTATGGTTCCTTTTTTAATTCTGCAATGGACAACATGAATCCTTTTGAATTAAAATATCAACCGATAATCTGCTTAGAGTGGGCCTTTGTGTCCACTTTTTCTATGATGTCCAGTATGATTGAGTTTTCGTCAATTATATAAGTCTTGCGCAATATACCATCGTACTCTTTACCCATGAACTTCTTCCTGCCCCAGGCGTCATATGCCTTGAGAATCGTAGCTTCTGTATCCGAAATGAGTGGAAAGGGGAGGCTGAATTTTTCTATGAAACCCTTATGGGATTTTTCATTGTCTTTGCTTATCCCCAATATTTTATATCCCATCGATTCGAACTTGTGATAGTTGTCCCTCAGGTCACAAGCTTCCGCAGTACATCCGGGGGTATTGTCCTTCGGGTAAAAATACAATACAAGTTTACTCCCTTTGAAGTCCGACAATTTAATCTCTTTTCCGTCCTGATTTTTGCCTGCAAATTCAGGTGCCTTATCTCCTTTTTTCAACATGGTTTTTTGTTTTATTTAACAATCGGGGGGCATATTTGTTTTGCCGGCGTCGGGTTGCGTTTTTATCTCTGACATCTATACATTGCCAACTAATCTCTTCGGGCTTGTGCGTCCTCCTCCGCTCTGCTGCGTCCGGCCGAATCGCCCTTATCAATTAGTTGGCAATGAGTAAAGATTGTTCAGAAATGTTGCAACCCGCCGCCGGAGACACCCCAGGGGTGATATGGTAAGACGTTGGTTATTAGCTGAATATAGAAAATGTCAAAATATATATTGCGCTGTATATCAGGGTAGTACCAAATGACCCCAGGGGTAGAGCTGTTTAAAAAGTGCGCATAACTTGCTCATTGCACAATATTTAATACTTTTGTTTCAGGCAAGTACGAAAATTTCTAGTTATGAAAAATCTTAAAAAAGCATTCATTATTATCTCGATAGTATTTATGTCTGTTATTACAGCCAATGCTCAATCTTATACTGCAAATTTGGAATTCTATGTTGGTACATGGAGATATACAAATGCATCAACGGGAGATGAGTTTACAATACAACTGAGAAAGACAAGCCGTGTTCATGTTAAATACGGAACTATAAATTGTCTTGTTGGTGCATATACATATAAGAAATACGGACAAATTATAGTGGATTGTATAAATCAGTATAATTCACAGATTGATCCACTTGATATGCCGATTTATGCAACAAACAGTGCTTTTGAAGCCTCAGATGTTAAGCCAAATAGACTTTATATGTACGTAATTGATATAGGGAAGAATAAGACAACCTTTTCCAACGAGATTCTTATAATATCTGGCACAGATCCTAAAAAGATACGGTGGATATTGAGAAATGACGAGGGTGAGTACGAGACACAAGACTTGCCACCTACAGAGTTTTCAATACCGACGGATATTGCTCTTACTAAAGTGCAATAGAATAAAATTTCTTCTCGTGCCGAAATGGCTAAAATAAAATCTTTAAATGCCTAATTTTCAGATTGATGCTAAAAGTGAAGAGGGCAGAGCCCTCTTCACTTTTGCCGTTGCTTGATAATTAGCGGCTTACCGCCGAAGGCGTAAACCTGCGACGAAGGAGCACTTAATTGTCCCTAAAAAGAGGACGACACAAAAAGACATACAAAAAAGTGATTTTTAGTCGGTCTCTTTAATTTTTCTCTTAATAATAAACGATTATCTGTATCAGCAAAGGAAAACATTGGCTCCCGAAGAGGGAGGGGACCCACCGCATGGTGGGGAGGATTTTCCGTGCTGATACAGATAATCGTTCTAATATAAAAAGGGCTAACCATTATTTTTTGGTCAGCCCTTTCACAAATAACTATTTAAAGTGGTTTACATCATTCCACCCATTCCGCCCATTCCCGGGTTGCCCATAGGTGCTGGGTTTTCTTCTTTTCTTTCGGCAAGTACGCATTCTGTTGTTAGGAACATTCCGGCAACAGAAGCTGCGTTTTCAAGTGCGATACGGGTCACCTTGGTAGGGTCAATAACGCCTGCAGCATAAAGGTTTTCGTATTTGTCTGTGCGCGCATTGTAACCGAAGTCGTCTTTACCCTCTTTTACTCGCTGGATAACGATGCTTCCTTCAACACCTGAGTTCTCTACAATCATGCGAAGTGGCTCTTCAATTGCACGGGCAATAATTGCAATACCTGTATTTTCATCTTCATTAGCGCCTTTAAGCTTTTTCAAAGATTCTATAGCACGTATGTATGCAACACCGCCACCGGGTACTATGCCTTCTTCAACGGCAGCACGTGTTGCGCTGAGTGCATCGTCTACACGGTCTTTTTTCTCTTTCATCTCCATTTCGGAAGCTGCACCAACATAAAGTACGGCTACTCCTCCTGCCAGTTTGGCAAGACGCTCCTGAAGCTTTTCGCGATCGTAATCGCTTGTAGTAGCCTCCATTTGCATGCGAATTTGAGCAACTCTCTTGTCAATTAATCCTTTTTCACCGGCACCGTTAACAACAGTTGTATTTTCCTTATCGATTGTAATCTTCTCTGCTTTACCAAGCATTTCAAGAGTGGCAGCATCCAGGCGGAGACCTTTCTCTTCCGAGATTACTGTACCTCCGGTAAGAATTGCGATATCTTCCAGCATCTCTTTTCTTCTGTCGCCAAAGCCCGGAGCCTTAACAGCAGCAATTTTAAGAGTTCCGCGAAGGCGGTTTACAACAAGTGTTGCAAGAGCCTCTCCGTCTACGTCTTCTGCAATGATAACGAGTGATCTTCCACTTTGAGCAACAGGCTCAAGAACAGGAAGAAGGTCTTTCATTGTAGAGATTTTTTTATCAGTTATGAGAATGTATGGGTTTTCAAGAACTGCTTCCATTTTCTCAGGATTAGTCATGAAGTAAGGAGAGATGTATCCGCGGTCGAACTGCATACCCTCTACTACTTTTACTTCTGTGTCTGTTCCCTTTGCTTCTTCAACTGTGATAACGCCCTCTTTTTTAACCTTGCTCATTGCTTCTGCAATAAGTTTTCCGATTGTAATGTCGTTGTTTGCAGAAATTGTTGCAACCTGCTCAATCTTTGTGATATCGTCGCCAACAGACTGACTTTGCTTTTTAAGAGAAGCAACAACAGCTTCAACAGCTTTGTCAATACCTCTTTTCAGATCCATCGGGTTAGCTCCGGCTGTTACGTTCTTCAGACCAACTGTGATTATTGACTGTGCAAGAACGGTTGCGGTTGTAGTTCCGTCACCTGCCTGATCGGCTGTTTTTGATGCAACCTCTTTAACCATTTGCGCACCAAGGTTTGCAAAGCGGTCTTCAAGTTCAATCTCTTTTGCAACAGTTACTCCGTCTTTTGTAATTTGAGGAGCACCGTATTTTTTGTCGATAACTACATTTCTTCCTTTAGGCCCGAGTGTTACTTTAACTGCATTGGCCAATGCATCAACGCCCTCTTTCATGAGATTGCGCGCTTCCAGATTGAATTTTATATCTTTTGCCATACGAATGTTATATTATAATTGATATTAATGATTGTATTTATTTAACTACTGCAAGAATGTCCGACTGACGCATCATGAGATAAATCTTGGTATCTACATTGATTTCGGTACCTGAATATTTGCCGTAAAGCACTTCGTCACCTACTTTTAATTCCATTGGTTCATCTTTCTTACCACTTCCAACGGCTATAACTTTACCTGCCTGAGGTTTTTCTTTTGCTGTATCGGGGATGTAAATGCCGCTTGCTGTTTTTGTTTCTGCCTCCTTGGGTTCAACTAAAACTCTGTCTGCTAAAGGTTTAATGTTCATAATTAAAAGTTTTTTTAATTTTTTATTTATTGTTAGTTATTTTTAAGATTGTTAACGCCATAAACACAAAAGAGGTGCCAAATGTTTCAACTGACAAATTGTCGCTAAAAAATATTATATATTTGCCCGTTCATTCGTGAGTTTTCACATAAATACTTTTATTATGATTTTTACCCTGATGCCTCTATTCTTTTTATTGGGGATAATTGCAATTGCTTTCGAAGATGTAATCCGCATAAATAAAGCAGCAATTGCCATTGGAATGAGTATTGTCTTATGGCTTCTTGTCCTTGTCGACGGAATCCAGATTTTCAACGAACATGGTTCTGAAGCTCTTGAGGCAATGATAAAATCTTTTCCAGGTTTTTCGGATATGTCTGTTACCCAACAGGTATATTCATTTTTGGAATACTCAATAACAGAGTCTCTTGGAGATGTTTCGGCAACACTTTTCTTTGTTTTGGGTTCAATGGCGATTATTGAGCTTATTGACTCCCATGGAGGATTTGATGTAATCATTTCCGCTATCAAAACAAGAAATGAGAGAAAACTTCTCTGGATTATATCTTTTCTGACATTTTTTCTTTCGGCGGTACTGGGTAATCTTGCAACAGTAATCGTTATCGTAGCTATATTGAGAAAACTTATCGCAAACAACGAGGACCGCCTGGTATTCGCCTCAATGACAATTATAGCGGCAAATGCCGGAGGAGCATGGTCGCCAATTGGAGATGTTACAACGTTGCTTTTATGGACAGGAGGTAACATTACCGCTTTGCATCAAATGTATCAGATAATCCTTCCGAGTCTGGTAATGATGATAGTTCCCCTCTTATTCATTACATTTTCTTTGCCTAAAACTTCAAAAGTTAAAATATCACGAGGGTTGAAAGCGGATCCCTACATTGCAAAAATAGACCCCAGGTTTAAAAGAATGCTTCTTTGGACCGGGATTGCCTCTTTAGCTTCGGTGCCTTTGCTTCAGAGCTTTTTTGGTCTTCCTCCTTTTATGGGGGTACTGCTGGGGTTGGCAATCATGTGGGTCATGACAGACAGGATGTGGTTCGAAAGAAGGAATCCTGCAATACAGGAATTAAGAGTGCAGAGGGTGTTTTCAAGAATAGATGTTCCAACTGTATTATTCTTTTTAGGAATTCTAATGTCTGTTTCTGCACTTAAAACAGCCGGCCAGCTGGATGTTATGTCGAAATTCCTGGACAAGACTGTTCCTACTCCCGAAACAATCAGTATTATATTAGGACTCACCTCTTCCTTCCTGGACAATGTTGCACTTGTTGCCGGTACCATGGGAATGTATCCGATTGCGCAAGCAGGTGCTTTTGTTGCAGATGGATCTTTCTGGACCTTCCTTGCATACTGCGCCGTAACCGGGGGCAGCATACTAATAATCGGATCCGCTTCGGGTGTGACCGTAATGGGATTGGAAAAAATATCTTTTGGCTATTATCTCAAAAAATTTACTCCTATTGCACTTTTAGGGTATTTTGCGGGAGCAGGCGTATACTTACTTTTGTTTTAATATAACATGACAAATCCGGACGAAAAATTCATGAGAGAGGCCTTAAAAGAGGCTCAAAGGGCACTTGAGAGAGATGAGGTTCCTGTGGGCGCCGTTATAGTTTGCGAAGGAAAGATTATTGCCCGGGCACACAACCTCACAGAGACCCTTAATGACCCCACTGCTCATGCCGAAATGCAGGCTATAACAATGGCAACTAACACCTTTGGAGGCAAATATCTGGAAAATTGCTCTCTGTATGTCACCATGGAACCTTGTTCAATGTGTGCGTCTGCCCTAAACTGGGCCCAGATAGCTAAAATTGTATACGGAGCCGGCGACCCGAAAAGAGGCTTCTCTCTTTACTCTCCCTCGCTCCTTCACCCAAAAACAGAGGTTGTTTCCGGGATACTTGACACAGAATGCTCCGTAATTGTTAAAGATTTTTTCAAAAGTAAAAGGTAGTTATGCTGGAGTTATTGCAGGATTATGGATTTATAGGACTTTTTATCGGCTCTTTTTTGGCAGCGACAGTTATTCCATTCAGTTCGGATATGCTTCTCGTAGGTATGCTTCTGGCCGGAGTAGACCCTATTCTTTCTTTCTTTTCTGCGACAATTGGCAATTGGCTTGGCGGGCTCACTTCCTACTATATAGGTCATATTGGAAAATGGGACTGGATTGAAAAGTGGTTTAGGATAAAGGAGGAGAGCATGTTGAAGCAAAAACACTGGATTGACAAATATGGAAGTCTCATTGCTTTTTTCAGCTGGATGCCGTTTGTTGGAGACTTTTTGGCCGTAGGGCTGGGGTTCTACCGGGTGAACTTTACAAAGTGTGCAATTTATATGCTGGTAGGTAAAGCCGTGAGGTTTGCGTTCTGGGTTATCTTGTACCATTACTACGGAGAAACGGTCCTTCAATTCAAGTTTCTTTAAAAATTTTGGACTTTTTAAAAAAAGCGATATATTTGCACCCTCAAAAGTAAATCTATTGACCTATGGTGTAATGGTAGCACTACTGATTTTGGTTCAGTCAGTCTAGGTTCGAATCCTGGTAGGTCAACTTAAATTACTGAGAGGCTGTCTAAAAGGCAGCCTCTTTTTGTTTTTATGCAATCCATTATTCGGGATTAGAAAAATGAACTCAAAATCCTCTATCTTTATTGCTGCAAAATTATGACAGAAAAAGATTTTAGTATATCAGTTATAATGCCGGTATATAAAGTTTCCGGTTACATCGGCAGATCGATTGAATCTCTGATGGCGCAAACGTATAAAAATTTTGAAATTATACTTGTAGATGACTGCGGAGGAGACGATAGTATTGAAAAAGCCATTTCTGTGGTTAATGAGCATGAATACAGCAATAATAACAATGTCGTTACTAATAAGACTAGAAGTTACAAAATAGTTACTAACTCACGTAATCAGGGAGTTTCCCTTTCGAGACAAAGCGGCATGATGGCTTCCGGAGGTGAGTATGTTATTCACCTGGATTCGGACGATTACTTTGAACCGGATTTGCTGGAAAGGCTTATTTCTTTGGCAAAAGCGTCGTCTTCGGATTTGGTAATCTGTAATTTTTTCAAAGAGAGACCTTCCGGAAGTTCAAAAGTTGAAACATCCACAATGGGTCATCCATTGATTTCTGATAAGGATAAATCGGACTATGTAAAGGAAATGCTCCGGGGTGAAAGGCCATCAGCCCTCTGGAACAAGCTTATTAAAAGGGAGCTGTTTGACAGAGCAGAAATTCCATTTGACAGCAGCCTGAGAGACGACCTTTCGGCTTCTCCGCTGCTTGTTTTGAATGCAAAAAAGGTGGATTTTGTAAGTAACGCACTTGTTCACTATGTTTTGTATAATTCAAATTCGGAATCGGTAAGTCCGGGTCACCTTAAACTAATCGCAAATACATTGAAAATGCTGGAAAACCGTTTTGAAGGCATGGGAATCTCAATGCACGATGAATTTCTGTCATACAAGGCTATTACAAAAAGAAAAATGATTATTCATCCGGGTATAACCGGCAAAGATCTTGATATGGCATTGAACCTTTTTCCGGAAGTTAACTCTTCGATAAGAGAAGGTAAGAACCCGGAGAAAAAGATTCAGTACAGAATCCTCTTAAAACTATCCGCAAATGGGAACACCTTCCTGTTTAGATTATACAGATTGCTTTTGAAATTTTTGCTATCTCTTTAAAAGAATTTTTAAAAGCTCTTTCTCTCTGAGTTTAGCCGTAAATTTTTCTTCGACTCTTTCCCTGAATACAGGCGATTTACTGGACTCAATTGCCTCTTTTATTGCAGATATCGTCTCAGCAACATTATCCCCTAAAACCATCTTTCCAAGCCCTCCTGTAACCTCCGGCATGCCTCCGGTATTTGAGACGACAGGGATGCAGTTGTGATACATAGCTTCGGCCAATGCCAGTGAAAAACTCTCTTTCCGTGAAAGCTGACAGTAAACAGATGCCTCTTGATAATATGCTGCAAGTTCGCGATGTTCTACTTTTGGTATTATTTTTAGATTTGCAGGTACCTCCCCAATAAGATGACTTAATTTTTCGCTGTTTATGCCAACAATTATAAATGGAATGTCCGGCAGGGCCTTTGCTGCATTAATGAAACGGTCCACTCCCTTAATGAAGAAACTTTGAGGTGTGGAGGAGAGTGCAACACACAAAACCAGCCTCTCTTTTGAATCACAGTGGTTTTCAATGATTCTGGCGGTATCGGTTGAAAAAACGATACCATTGTAAAGAATTTTCCTTTTTGAAAACGGAGATATAGCCCGTGCAACCCGCTCAATATATTGAGAGACACAAAGATTTAGAGAAGCATTGGTTATTGAGTAACGGGTCATAAAGCCGCGGATGGGATTTGAAAAACTTCCGTACCCCCATTTCTTTACACGGCACACATCATATCCGCCTATAACCAGGTATACTTTTTTTCGAAATAGTTTTGAAAACAAGACTGGAAAGAATGAGTGATAGTCTGCAAACCATATATAGACTATATCGTATCTTAAAATGTTAAATAACAAATAGAAAAACTCATTTGTTATAGAAAAAAACTGTTTGATTTTTGATGAATTGTCAACTACGAGGGTGGTTACCGGGAATTTTTTCCCCAGGATATCCAAATCTCCTTTTATGAAAGTTGAGATTCGGGTATAAATAAAAAGCACCCTCTCTTTTTCCATTTATTTTTTTTGACGGAACAGTAATATGGCATTTGCCACCTTTCTTTCCCCCTTGTTGTCGAACAATTTGTTATCGGTAGGATGATTGACAACTCCATTATCGGTGTAACCTTCAATGTACATTGTAGTGGAACCGCCCCCGTCAAGATTGATTATGTCGGAAGCTCCCATCCATCTTAATATACTCTGGAGTTCTTTGATTGATACTCCGTTTGATTTTTCGTTCCTTCCGTCAATGGTAACCAGCATTATTGTTCCATCACTTTTCTTTGCAATTGCTGTTCTTGGGTGACGGGTTGTGTAGAATGAGGATTTGGAAAGTTTTTCGTCTACTCCGTTCACGCGAAGAATGGGGCCGGTAGTTAAAACATCCTGCGCCTGAATATATTTTTCCCACTCACGAATTTCATCGGCTTTAATTATATACAGCTCTTTGTTGTAGAAAGCAAGCGCTCCAAGCTGATGCATAGACCTTTGCTTATTTACTATTGTATTGGGAGCCAGATTCTTTCCGTTCTTTCGTATATAATCGACAGAATTATAATCTTCGGTATTGTAATTATAGTTGAATTTAAAGAAAGACCCGTTTATAGCAGCCATGGCTCCGTTCTCGACTGCCATTTTACTGGTCTCTTTCAGAACCGGACTTGGAAACAATTCAAGAGTTGCTCCCGATGATTTCCCGATTTCAATCATGGAAATATACTGGTTTGATTCAAACAGCTCTTTGTTTTCAAAATGAATAAATTTGTAAATAACACCGTTTGCAATTGTATTTTCTTTCCACTTGCCATTAACGAGAGTTGTTGAATCGCCCTGAGAGTATCCGGCAATAGAGGATACCAGAAACAGGATTATAAAAAATTTCTTCATTTTATTGAATCTCAATAATTGCTTCTGAAACATTAATGATGTAGTCACCGGTTGTTTCACATTCGGCAACAATATCCATATAGTAAACACCAGTCTGATAATTGTACTTATTATGTTCAAGGCTCAAAAGATGCTCTTCCTTTAGGATGTTTCTGTATTCGTTTATCTCCTCTTCCGAATCAACCGCATTTGATATGCCCTCAATTTTGGTATAACCTCTGTTGAGGTTTTCAATCATGTTGTCAAATGCTTTATCAAGTATTACGAACATGTGATCCAGCTTCTTTACCATGTCCGGAGTAAAACTCTTTCCGTGTATCTTTTTGCGATTTAGAATTCTGGCAATATTGTAGCCTGAGTCACCAATGCTTTCTATTTCGCTTATTATCGTGTACATTGCCTGAAGCCTTCTTGCACTCTCTTCGCTAAGCTCCCCTTCGGCAACATTGTTGAGGTAATTTGCAATCTCCAGTTCTACCTTATCTGCAATCTGTTCATAATGCTCCAGTTTATTGTACAGTTCTTCAAACTTATCTGTTTCACAAACCATTAGAGCCTCTCTGGCATAAATAAATTGTTGTTTGCCAAGTTTTGCGAAGTCAACTATTTCCTGTTTTGCCTGTGTAAGCGATAGTTCGGCAGTGCTTAAAATCCCCCCCTGAATATATTTTAAACGGAACACCTCTTCCGTTTCTTTCGACTTTATAACTTTGGTTACTAATTTTACAATCTGAGGTGTAAACCATATTAAAAGCAACGTATTGGTAATATTGAAAAGGGTATGGAGGAATGAAATCCCATATAGAATTGCTTCCGTGTTTGTATACGGGTCAATTGAGAAAACAGCAATTGTAACCTTTGAAACAACAAACATAACCGGCTTGTAAAGCGCGAGAACCCAGATTACCCCGAAAACATTGAAAACAGTATGTGCCAGTGCCGCACGCCGGGCCGAGACATTTGCAACAGAAGCTGCAATATTTGCAGTTATTGTTGTTCCGATATTTTCCCCAAGTACCATAGCTGCAGCCAGTTCAAAAGGAATCCATCCATAGCTTGCCATAACAAGAGTGAGAGCCATGGTTGCGCTTGAAGACTGCATAATCATTGTAAGAAAGGAGCCAATTAGAACGAATATCAGAACAGAGCCAAATCCAAAATTAGTCCATTGTTGTAAAAAGGCGAATATCTCGGGATTTGACTTAAGGTCGGGTACCGAGTCTTTCAGGAATGTGAGTCCGAGGAAAAGAAGTGCAAAACCAATAATGAGTTCGCCAAGAGATTTTTTCTTCCTGGATTTGAACATCATTAAAACAAATCCAAATCCCACTAAAGGGATTGAAAACATTGAGATGTCAAATTTAAACCCAAGCAAAGAGATAATCCAAGCTGTAACTGTTGTTCCGATGTTTGCTCCCATAATTACCCCAACAGATTGTGTGAGAGTGAGCAGACCGGCGTTTACAAAACTCACAACCATTACTGTGGTTGCGCTGGACGACTGAATTATTGATGTAATGAAAAGTCCTGTTAAAACTCGCTTAAATGAGTTTGAAGTCATAGCAGCAAGAACATTGCGCATCTTCTCTCCGGCAACCTTTTGCAGACCTTCGCTCATAAGAGTCATTCCATATAGAAAAAGGCCGATAGATCCGAGGAGTTTTAAAACCTGAAATACAATATCCATGTTGATAATTATATATGATAACCGGCAACAAATATAATTCATAAATTGTTACCTTAGCGACATAAATAGGAAATAGATGAACCGTAAAATAACGATTCTTGTTTCATTTTTGCTCATTTTACTCTCTGTCAATACATCTTTTGCTCAATATTACTCATCCGGAAGCGACCCGGCACGGGCAGAATGGAGATATATTAAAACAGAATGGTATGATATCATTTATCCGCGGGAAGTTGACTCTCTTGCAAGAAGATATGCGTTAATTCTCGAATCTTCCAGAGCCGCCGTTAACCTTCCGCTGAGGGCAAAGCCCAAACGGATACCTGTGGTGCTTCACCCATACAATGTTATGAGTAATGGACTGGTTTCCTGGGCACCAAAAAGAGCAGAATTCATTACCCGCCCTCCATCAACCGGCGGCTATTCTCAAAACTGGGAAAAACAACTTGTTATACACGAAAGCAGGCACATTGCTCAAATGACAAAATTTGAAAGAGGCATTTTCAAACCGTTGTCTTGGTTAATTGGCGAGCAGGCACAAGGTATTGGAGCCGGATTATTTATAAACAAATGGGCCCTTGAAGGCGATGCTGTTGTTGCCGAAACCGAATTGTCCTACTCCGGCCGGGGAAGAGATCCGTTGCACCTGGTTTATTATAAAGCAGCTTTTCTTGAAGGGGACTACAGAAACTATCAGCAATGGGCATTCGGGTCATACAAAAAATACACGCCGGACGAATACAGCCTGGGTTATCTGATGAACTCCTCAATTCGGTTCCGTACCTCTAAATATGATTTCATGGGGGAGCTCACCGAAAGTCTTGTTGATAATTTTTACAATCCGAGAAACGCTTCATTGTCATACGGGAAGGTAACGGGGAAAAAGATTGTAGGAAATTTAGAGGAGACAACAAAATTGATGGTTCGCCACTGGAGAGAGGAAGATTCATTAAGAACTCCTTTCTCCGGAGTAAAGGAAATAACCGGCAAAAAGGGTGAATATATATCTTACAAATCGGCGATAATTATTTCCAGAGATACAATTTTTGCAGTCAAAAGTGATTTGAACGAACCGAACCGTCTGGTAAAAATAAATAGTTCGGGAGAAGAGGAGACTATATCATTTTTAGGCATTCTGAGCAGTGAATTGTCTTTTTGTAACGGCAAGATTTACTGGACAGAACAGATTCCTTCTCTGAGATGGGAGCAAGAGAGTTTTTCGGATTTAATTGAATATGACATAAAAAGCGGGAAAATAAGACGACTGACAAATGGTCTGTCTGTTTCCAACCCGGTTGTCTCTGCCTCCGGACAAACGATAATTGCTGCTGAGTACCCTGTAAGGGGCTCTTCCAACCTTGTTCTTCTTGATATTGAAACTGGCAACCTCATTAAGAGATTCCGGGCCCCTTTTAATGGCCAGATTAAAGAGTCTGTTCAAATTGGGGAGGTAATCTACTCTACAGTTATTACAGAAAACGGATTGGGGATATTTAAAATCGAACCGGATAAAGGGGTGTGGGAACGGGAAGTTAATGAACAACACCAGAACATTACAAGACTTAGTCGCTTTAAGGAAAGCCTGCTTTTCGAAAGCGATATTGAAGGGGTAAACGAACTTTTCGAGTACGACCCTCAAATAAAAATTCTGCGGCGTCTTACAAACTCGCCTCTTGCGGCAATTTCTCCTTTCTACTTTGCACCTGAAGGCGCGCTCTATTATTCAAATTTTTCCAAAACAGGGTTTGGTCTGGTGTCTGTACCCGCCGACTCGCTGGAGTGGAAACTGGCATACTTTTCAAAACCGCACAGATATTTCCTTGCAGATGAAATATCAAATCAGGCTAATTTTAATATTGATACAATCTCCTTTGCCGGAGTAGATAAATTTGCTTCAAGGCCATATCAGAAAGGTGACCATCTTTTCCGTATTCATTCGTGGATGCCTATATATTTCAACATTGATAACCTGAAAAATGTATCCTACGATAATTTTTATGAGCTTGTTTCCCCCGGAGCAACTGTCTATTCACAAAACTCGCTGGGTACGGCTACTTCTATGCTGGGATATTCATACCATAACGGATTTCATACAGGACATGCAAAGTTTACATATAGCGGGCTCTATCCCGTTTTTGAGATTGAGGCAGATTATAACGACAGGTTCAGGCAAAAAATAAGGCTTATATCCGAAGATCCTTTTCACCCCATAATGGACGCTGATACAATAGTGGGTTCGCCTGTTTTTAACGCTTCTGTATTGGTTTACCTCCCATTTAATTTAAATAGGGGCGGATGGGTGCGAGGGATAATACCAAGACTTGCCTGGCGCTTTTCAAATGACTCCTACTATTCTCAGGAAAAAAGAAAATATCTCGATTATCAGCACTATGTGTTTGGAATACAGTATTATCAGATGCTAAGAATGGGCAAAAGAAATATTTTCCCGAAATGGGGTTATGGGGTTAATGTCCAGTATAATACTATGCCATTTTCCGGTGAGAATTTTGGTTCAACTTTTTATGCAAACGTATATTCATATGTTCCGGGGATTCTGCGGAATCAGGGGTTAAAAATTTCTGCCGCCTTTCAGAGGCAAATATATAATGGCAAGAAATATCTCATGAAAAACATAGCTCCTTCCCCAAGAGGTTATGATACTCATTTCAGCATCACTTATGCATCTGTATTTACAGATTATGCAATTCCCGTGAACCTTGGAAACGCTACTCTTTCCTGGCTACTATACCTTAAACGAGTGCAAATTATTCCTTTTTTTGACTGGGCATACAGTCATGGGATGGACAGAAACAGGCATATGATTTCGGGAGGAAGCGATATTCTGGTAGATTTCAATATTTTTAACATCTCGCTGCCTCTTACGGCGGGAGTTAGGTATATCAGAACCCGGGAAAACAAGAACTTCTTCCAGCTTTTATTCCAGACACCATTGTTATGATTCACTTTAAAAAAATAAATACTCTTAAGCCCTTTGACTGGTTCCTTATCCTGGGGATAGTTACTACAAATATTGTCTATTCGGTTTTGGCAGGAGAGTTTGATATTATAGGATCTGTTGCCGGAGTAACTGGTGTTATTTGCGTTGTTCTTGCAGCGAAAGGGAACATCCTTAATTATATTTTCGGACTTGTAAATGTCGCGCTATTTGCCTGGATATCATATAAGGCAGATCTGCTGGGAGGCGCAGCTTTGAATGCGCTTTATTATTTACCTATGCAATTTATCGGATGGTATACATGGATAAAAAAGAGAGACTCGGAAGAGTCTGTTACGGTCGTGGCAAAAAGGCTCAATCTAAGTCAACGGCTGTTGCTGGCCGGTGTGAGTGCTGTTTTTGTAATAGCCGTGGCATATATTCTTTTTCTTTTTAAAGATCCTCAGCCGTTAAAGGACTCAGCAACTACTGTACTGTCTGTTATTGCAATGTTTCTTATGGTAAGGGCCTTTATGGAGCAATGGACACTCTGGGTGGCAGTAAATTTTATCAGTGTGGTAATATGGGTGGTTGCATTCGCAAATGGCGAAGCACACTCTATGCTTATGGTAATAATGTGGATGTTCTATCTGGTTAATTCGATAAGCGGATGGATCAGCTGGCTAAGGCTTTCAAAAAAAGATTATTTACCTGCAGAGAAGTAATTCCTGATAATATTGGCGGTCTTTTGGCCCACAACCTCTTTCAGGTCATCAAATGAGGCCGACTTTACCCCTTTAACACTGTGAAATCTTGAAAGGAGCTTTTGTTCGCTCTTCTCTCCCAATCCCGAAATGTTGCGAAGTTCCGATTCTATTTGACCCTTGCTTCTCTTGTTCCTGTGGTGAGTAATACCAAACCTGTGCGCTTCGTCCCTTAAATTCATAATAACTCTAAGAGTGGCAGAATTCTTGTCGAGAAAAAGGGGATGAGGGTCTCCCGGAATTATAAGCTCTTCAAGCCTCTTTGCGATACCCAGCAATTGAATGTCTTTTTCCAGCCCCAATTCGGAAAGAGCTTCGTATGCAGCATTAACCTGACCCCGGCCACCATCTATCACAACCAGCTGAGGCATTGTGCTCCCCTCTGCCAGGAGCCTTGCATAACGCCTGTTTACAACCTCTTTCATTGTTGCAAAGTCATTTGCACCAACAACCTTTTTTACATTAAAGTGCCGGTAATCCTGTTTGCTCGGGACTCCGTCCCTGAAAACCACGCAGGCAGATACTGCAAAGTTTCCCTGAATATTTGAGTTGTCAAAACATTCAATATGTACTGGAAGATCTTTAAGATCGAGATCTTTCCGGATAGAGTTGAGGACTCTCTCTTTATGTTCTTCAGGACGGAGAATTTCCTCCTGTTTAATTTTTTCAAGTTTGAAAAGTCTTGCGTTTTTAAGGCTTAATTCAAAGAGGTTAAGCTTTTCTCCCCTCTGAGGTATGTTTACACGGCTGTTTTCAAAGACTTCGTCCGGCGCAAATGATGTGATTAGCTCCTTTGAAAGAGGGCCGAATTTATTTCTCATCTCTACAATAAAACGGGTGAGAACGGCAGACTGTTCTTCTTCTATAGGGAGCTTAAACTCGACATTAAGCGATTGCACCACAGACCCGTTAACAACCCTCATATAGTTTCCGAATGCCAGATTGTTTTCAAAAACGATGGAAAATACATCTACATTTGTTATGTTCTGGCTCACTACCATCGACCTGGTGTAGTGCCTGCCAAGTATTTCTGTTTTTTCCTTAAGTGCGTGGGCCTCCTCAAACCGAAGTTCTTTTGCGGCCAGGCTCATCTCCTTTTTCATCTCCTTTACCAGGCTCGCAGTATCTCCTTTAAGAATGAGCTTTATTTTATCAATCTGTAAATTATAGTTATCCGGAGATTGTGCTCCAATGCAGGGAGCCTTGCATTTTCCAAGGTGATAGTTAAGGCAGGGCCTGTAATTTTTAGTTTTAATATTTTCCGGAGAGAGAACAAGTTTGCAGTTGCGTATGGCAAAAAGAGTTCCTATGAGCTCAATGAGAGAATATGCATATGATACATTGCTGTATGGTCCAAAATAAAAAGAGCCGTCTCGGACAAACCGCCTTGTGAGCATTATCCGTGGAAAGTGTTCGTTCTTAATACATATCCATGGATAGGTCTTGCCGTCCTTTAGAAGAATATTATAGCGTGGCTGATGTTCTTTTATGAGATTGTTTTCCAGAAGCAGCGCTTCGGATTCGTTTTCGACAATGGTGTGTTCAAAGTGATCTATCTTTGAGACCATCACGCGGGTCTTGGCAGAGAGGCCCTCTTCAGATAAAAAATATTGAGAAACCCTGTTTTTAAGACTTTTGGCCTTGCCAACATATATGATTGTACCCTCCTTGTTGTAAAAACGATAGACACCGGGAAGAGAAGGCAGTAACTTTACTCTATCCCTTATGTTATCTTTAGTCTCCTTACTTTTCATTTGACTGTGCAATCGAAGTATATTTTTTGTAAAAGTAACAAATAAACTATATTTGCATAGTAATATGAATTCGAAACTTATATCAAAAGCGGACCTAAAGAGAGCTACCAAAGTTCATGGCCTTCCTGGAAATGTCCTGGCCTCTTTTCTGCTTTGCGTTCTGGGGTTAAACCGTATAAATAAAAAATATGCCCGCTTCTCTGAGTTCCATGGAAGAGACTTTACATCTGCCCTGCTTGTAGAATTCAATGTTAAATACGATATAATAGAGAAGGAACTTGAATATATACCTCAGGAAGGGCCATTCATTATTGTTTCAAATCATCCGTATGGTGCCATTGACGGAGTAATCCTGATAAATATTTTCAGTGCTGCCAGGCCTGATATAAAATTTCTGACAAATTTTATCCTTTCACTTATTCCTAATCTTAAGGATTTCTTTTCTCCCGTAAATCCATTTTCGGACAGGCCGGAACTTTCCCCGAGCTTCGGAGGAATCCGGATGGCCTCGGAAACACTTAAAAGCGGAGGATGTCTTGGACTATTCCCTGCCGGAGAGGTTGCAACTACATACGGAACTTCTGTTATTCAGGATAAGGAGTGGCAGCAGTCTATTATTAAGCTCATTAAGAATTCGGGAGTTCCCGTTTTACCGGTTTATGTACATGGGACCAATTCAAATTTCTTCCATTGGCTGGGAAAAATTCATCCAATGCTGCGAACAGCCAGGCTACCGGGAGAGCTTTTAAACAAAAGCGGTAAAACGGTACCTGTAAGAATAGGTAAGCTCATTTCGCTTAATGAAATCGCAGAATATAAAGATTTACAATCTCTTGGAAAATTTTTGCGAAGCAGGACATATGCTCTTGAAGCAAATGTTAAATCCGAAATATTCCGTCCGGAAGAGATTTATTCGAACCCTATTGCACTTCCCAAAAACAGGCGCTCGCTAGTTAAGGAGATAAATCTGCTTTCAAAGGAAAAGCATCTTTTTACAACAGGACACTTCAGTTGTTATCTATCCGATTCAAAATCGATTCCAATATTAATGCACGAACTTGGCCGGAAAAGAGAAGAGGCATTCAGAGCCGTGGGGGAGGGAACTAAAAAACCGCTGGATACCGACGAGTATGACGATTACTACAAGCATCTCATACTTTGGGATAAGAATAAATCCAGAGTGGTTGGTGCATATCGTCTCGGTTATGGAAAAGATATTCTTGCAAAAAAAGGAATTAAAGGTTTTTATTCAAAAACCCTTTTCGATTACGAACCGGAATTTGTTGATTATCTAAAACACTCTATTGAACTGGGAAGGTCTTTTGTTTCTGTTGAGTATCAAAAAGAGGCATTGCCTCTTATGCTACTCATAAAAGGATTGCTTTACTCGGTTCTTAATGATAGTAATGTTAAATATCTAATTGGGCCGGTGAGCATAAGTTCATGGTATCCTAAATTTTACAGAAGCCTCATAATCCAGTATCTGAAAGAATACCACTCTATAGAAGGAATGGAGAAACAGCTGAGACCCAAGAATCCGTTCTTTCCGGACTTTCTCAGAAGTAATCCGGAAGACCTCATGAAAGGAAGATCGGAAAGCATCGAGAAATTTGACAGATACCTGATGAAGCTAAGCGATAATGAATACAGGCTGCCGACGCTTCTCAAGAAATATCTTAAGATTAATGCCAAAATCATTAATTACAATGTGGATCCGGACTTTAATTATTGTGTGGACGGGCTGGTATTTATGGATATTATGAAAGTTCCCAAGCAGGAGATTATAAACCTGGCAAGGGACGAAAAAAATCTTAATGCGATTCTCAAAAGATTTGGGATTAACGAAGATTAAGGAACCGGGTCGTAGCCGCTGCCACCCCAGGGATGGCATCTCAGGATTCTTTTTACAGCAAGATACAGCCCCATAAAGGGGCCGTGTTTTTTTACAGCCTCAAGCGCATATGACGAGCAGGTAGGAGTAAACCGGCATGACGGTGGTTTTAAAGGAGATATGCAGTACTGGTAGCATTTAATCAGCAGAATTAGTGGTGCCGATGCTATCTGTATCAGAATTTTTTTTAAGTTTTGAGAGTGCATTTTTTAATGCTGTATTAATCTGATTGTAATCAAGAATCTCTGAACTGATATAAACAACTGCAAAATCCAGGCCCGGAACAGATTCAAGAATTTCACGATTAAGGCGGTAACTTTCACGTATTCGCCTTCGTATTAAATTTCTGTTTACAGCTTTTTTATGCTGCCTCTTTGGAACTGAAATCAAAATCCTTTTAATACCCCCGGGGTTGGTATTATAGTAGATTTTAAAGGGGTAGCTGAATAGAGCTTTTCCATCTTCAAAAAGAGAATTTATAAGTTTTATGGAACTTAATCTCTCTTTTTTGCGGAATGTGTGTCGTACTTCTGTCATTATATATTGCTGAATTACTTTTGTTCCAAGTAATTAAGCAGTGCTTTGGCAATAGATGGGACCTCGGGTGTTGGTGCAACTACGTCGGCTGTAAGTTTTGCTGCCTTGAGAGCCTTTAAAGTTGTTGTCCCAAATGTGGCAAACTTAACCATGTTCTGTTTGAATTCGGGGAAGTTTTCCAGCAGAGATTTAATATCACTTGGGCTGTAAAATACAATAATATCGTAAGTGTCAATATTTACGCTGCTGAGGTTGCTGTTTACTGTCTTTACAAATACAGCACTCGAATGCTTTATTTTTGCCTTTACAAAGGTTTTGTGAAGGTCGGTTTTGCAACTGTCTGCTGCAGCAATAAGGAAGTTTTCGTTTTTGTGCTTAACTCCAATTAGTTCAACAATAGAAGGATTGGTTCCATTGCCAAAGAAAATTTTTCTTTTCCGGTATACAATATGTTTTTGCAGATAGAGGGCAACAGCCTCTGATATACAAAAGTATTTCATAGTTTCCGGAATGACGATTCTTATCTCCTCGCTGATTTTGAAAAAAGCATCAATGGAGTTCCTTGAGGTAAATACAACTGCTGTATAGTCGAGAATGGAAATTTTCTGAAGGCGAAACTCTCTGGCTGTAAGTGGTTCTACTTTAAAAAACGGAATAAAGTTGATGTTGACTTTATATTTGGAAATCAATTCTGAATAAGGAGATCCGTTAGTTGGTTCTGGTTGGGAAATTAATATGTTTTTTATTTTCATATTCCTAGAGAGAAAGTATAAAGTTCGCGATTAAGACTAATGGTAGTATTTCTGCGCCGCAAAGATACAAAATATAAAAAAAATGAGAAAATCGATGACCAATTATTATTTGATAGCTTCTGAAAAGATATATTAACAATACCGGTAAAACGCTGATAGCCATTATAAATACGACCTCCTCTTCGGTTATAAGAGAGGAGAATGTTTTGAATAAAACGGATGGAAAAGTGAATATTGCTGCTATTATGACATGATTATAGCCAACTTTTTCCAAAAGATTGAAAGTTGCCTTATCCCGGTTAATCCATGAGAGAAGTTTAAAAATCAACTTTTTTGCCAGTCCGAAAAGCAATAAAAAGACAAAAAATCCAATCAGGAAAAAAGGAGGATAAATATTAAATTCCTGTGAAACATAATTATCTGCCAGAAGGGTGATTATCACCGGAAAGTATAGCAGGGAAATTACAAAAACAACATTTCTCTGTTGTGTGAGGGCAAGTTTCTCTTCCAGTTTGCAATGATCTCTCAGGCAGGTAAGAGCTTTTAATACTGCGGGAACAGTACTTATAATCTCTCGGGAGAAGACTACAAGCAGGATAAAAAAGGAAATTATTATTCCCGAAAGAAATACATCCGGCTTTTCGGAAGTGACATTTCCTGCAGGAGCAGGAACAATTGTCAGGTTTTTTGTTGAGCTTCGCCATAGTGAGTCTATGGGCAGCACATTTTCCCCCTGAGCAGAATATGTATTGTATACAAGATATCTGCACGACACACTGTCGGTAATATATAGAGTATCGGTCTGAAACATCAGTTTCCCCTTTTTGCCGGATATCCGAGCGATTGCAGAATAGAAATAATTCTGTCTCTAAAATCGCCCTGTATTATTATTTCTCCGTCTTTAACCGAACCGCCTACTCCGCACTTGCTTTTAAGGCTTTTTGCAAGCGATTCAAGATCGGAGTCTTTTCCAATAAAGCCCTTAACAAGGGTAACTTGTTTCCCAGCCCTGTGTTTGCGGTCGATTGCAACAATAAGTTTTTGTTTTGTTTCGGGCAATGTTTCGGTTTCTTCACCGTTTTCTTGTCCTGAAAATTGGAACTCGGGATTTGTGGAGTAAACAACTCCTAATCTGCTTTTCCAGTCGGTTGGGGACATAAAGTATTTATTTTGCTGCAAAGTTAGGCAGAAAAATTCAAAATAGTATCTTTGTCAATTATTCTCAATATCACCAGTATTTTTTATCTCAT